>Ga0172373_10000292_pt1 | contig 81353 bp, 73 predicted proteins | sample Lak10m_2_FD_114546 | JGI IMG/M metagenome (GOLD analysis project Ga0172373, IMG submission 114546) | Freshwater microbial communities from Kabuno Bay, South-Kivu, Congo - kab_092012_10m | ecosystem: Environmental > Aquatic > Freshwater > Lake | place: Democratic Republic of the Congo...
TAATTATCAGCTTGTTTAACACCAAAATTTGCAATTCCGTATTGGTGTATTCGAATTAAATCTTCTTTAGCGACATTACTTAATCTGTATTTAGTCATTAAGTAAATCTTTGGATGCTTTCAGTATTTGATTTTTTGAATCGTTTGTAAAGCCACTTTTTTCAGCTGCATCTATTTTTGTTCTGATCCAATCTATTTTTGATTGTTGACTCCTTGCTTGTCTAACCAAATCATTGATTAATTCACTTTTGCTCGCATATTCTTTAGAAGCAATTTGACTTTTCAACCATTCATCGTTTGGTTCAGTAAATGATATGCTTTGTCTTCTCATGTGGTGTTTATTTGATGTAAATTTACACCAAAATAAAGTGGTTTGCAATATTTTTACTTTAATAGTTTTCTTCTGTAGTGATAGGACATGCCCTATCTCTACAGAAAAAAAAATGGAATTAAATTATGCAATAACTTTAATCATCTCCTTCACTTTTCTACCATTTGATTTTGCTTCTTCTAACGTAGGTGCAACGATGGTAATATGTCCCATTTTACGGAAAGATTTTGTTTCTGCTTTTCCGTAAATATGTGGTTTCACTCCTGGTATAGCGATTGCTTTTTCAAGTCCTTGGTAAACGACACTTCCTTGGTAGCCTTTTTCCCCAAGTAAATTAATCATCACACCTGGTTGAATAATGCGTGTATCTCCTAAAGGAAGATTCAGTACACTTCGCATGTGTTGTTCAAATTGTGAGGTAACATTGCATTCTATTGTATGGTGACCGCTGTTATGTGGACGTGGAGCAATTTCGTTGACCAATAATTGTCCGTCTTTAGTCAAGAATAATTCAACTGCCAAAATTCCGACCATTCCTATGGTATCTATGACTTTGATTGCCAATTCTTCTGCAGCTTTTTCAATTGCTGGAGTTACATCAGCAGGGGAAAACAGAAATTCTACCAAGTTTGCTTCCGGGCTAAATTCACATTCTACCGTCGGATACACTTTCGTTTCACCATTTTCATTACGTGCAACGATCACAGATAATTCCTTTTCAAAATCCACAAATTTTTCCAAAACACTAGGTACATCAAAAGCTGTTTCCAAGTCATTTTCTGTTCGTAGTGGAGTTACACCTTTACCATCATACCCTCCAGTACGCATTTTTTGCATGAATGGAAATTCACTGATATAGTTATTGATTTCCGCTTTGTTTTTTATAACATAAAAAGCTGGTGTAGGAATATTATTGTCGGCGTAAAATTGCTTTTGTAAACCTTTGTCGCGAATGATTTTTAAGACAGCTGGTTGTGGGAAGACTTTTTTTCCTTCTGCTTCCAATTTCTCCAAGGCTTCAATAGAGACATTTTCAATTTCTACTGTAATGACGTCTTTGTTTTGACCAAATTGGTATACGGTATCAAAATCATTCAGAGAACCTACCGTTAAGCTATGTGCAATGTCTTTACACGGAGCTTCTGGGTCTGGATCCAAGCAATGCACTTGTACATCGTAATTGATTGTTTCTTGGATCAACATTCTTCCGAGTTGACCACCCCCTAATACTCCCAATTGAAAGTTTTTTCCGTACCAGATTTTTTCCATTACTTGAAATATTCAGTATAAAAAGATTTGTATTCTTCGAGTTTGTGCGTTTCAAAAAGCACTTTTAAATTTTCCTGCGAAATTAAGTAAATCGGCAAGTTTACGTAATCACCTAAGTTTGTTTTGTCTGATTTGAAATGATCTATGTATGCTTCTGCTTCTGTTTGTGTGAATGATTTCAATACTACAATACTTTGATTTTCATTGTATAATTTAGAAGAAACAGTTATTTCTTTAGTTGCATATTCTGTATCATTAAACAATGCTATTTTATTTTTAGCCGCATTAGAGTCCTCATTAGGCTCTAAAAATAAGATAATCCAAAAAGCTTGACCTTCCGTGTATTTGTAGATAGACTCTTTATTGAATTCTACTTTTTTATCCAGAGAAATACCTTTTTGAAGTATATCGATAAGTTCTGCTGCTTTTTTGGCTTCAGATGTTCCAGGAAATTTAATTACAATTTCTTTTAGTAATGGTTCGATGCTTTTTTTATTGGTAGTTTCAGAAGCTTGTGCCATTGCATTTAAAAGCATATATTTTGCTATGAATACATTTTTAGGTTCATTTGTGATTATTTCATTACAAGCATTAATTACTTCAACATAATTGTTAGCTCTATATTTGCCTAAGACTTTTACATAGATTGCTTCTGCTTTTCGTTCGTCTTCTTTTTTCTTTGTGAAAAAATTGGGATCTTTTAGGTAATTAGCAAAGTCTGAATCTGGAAAGTTTTGTAATATATATGATTTTTGAATTTGCATTTTTGCGTTGTCTTTCCCTTCGTAAATTTTGTATAATTGATAGGCAGATAAAAGTTTGTAATTACACGGGTATTCGCGGTTGATTACATCTCCAAATCGATCCGCAGCCATTTTATATTCTCCAAGTAATTCTTTATAAATAAGACCGGCTTCATATTGTGCTGCAATTAATTTAAGCATTGAAGAATCTTTTAAAGATTTTGTTAAAGGTATATTTTTTGAGAGGTTTTCAAAGGTTAGAGTATCTGTTTCTTTATCTGAAGTACCTGTTCCATTGTTTTTCGTTTGTAAGCTATCTATTTTTGCTGTTAGCACAAGTTTGTCACTTCGTCTCCAGTCGTCTTCGTTCTCTCGTTCTCCCCAGTTTTTCTTAAATTCGCTAACACCATCTGCTTTGGACTTCACGTTGTTCCAGTACCATTTATTGCCAGAAGGATCATTCTCTTGTGCAGCGACTTGTTTTGCTTGAATATCTCTAAGACGTGCAGCTTCTTCTCGTTGCTTTTTTTCAGCGTTATACTTTATATTTTTGATAGCTTTTTCGATGTAATTGTTGCGTGTTTTATCGTCCATATTTGCTAATTTCAATAGACTATCTTCTCTAGAAACAATATCTTCAGCGATTACTAAATTTTTGAGTTTGGATGCTTTTTTGCGGATATCTTCATAATTTGGATAATTTTCAGGCATTACTTTTGCACAACTATCGTAGTATTTTTGAGCTTTGACGTAATCTTTTATTTGGTAACTTAAATTCCCAAGTTCTTCGAAACTTACTGCTTGTTGTCTTTTGTTTGCGGTAGAGAAATAGGTTGATTTATGAAGATTTATGATAGCTTCAGGTCGATTGTTTTCTTGCAGTAATAATTTTGCTAATGCATAATAGAGTTGATCGCGATACTCTGTATTTTTTTCATCGCGCAGCATTTTTTGTAGTTCTCGCTTAATTTTTTCATCTTTCCCGAGATAGGCGCGATTGATGCGTGCATTAAATTGCATTTCAAAAGGAGCTTGTGGAGAAGAAACCACTTTTGAAAAATGTTCTTTTGCTAATTCATTGTTTTTGTTGAGACTAAATAATTGACCGAGAATAAAATGCACTCTGGTTTTTTCGGCTTTCTTTTTACTTTTTTTAATGACTTTTTCTAAATTTTCGATGGCTAAAGCATACTCTCCTGTTTGCGTGTATAAAGATCCTTTAAGTAAGGCTAAATCTACTTCAGCTCTTCTGGTAAATTCCGGAAGTAATTTTACGCCTCTTTTTTCTTGTTTCACGAAAACTTTCGAAATTTTTCCTACAATATTGGTCTTGTTGGCTTCTTTTTCTTTTTTTTGTTTTTCTATTAATAAGTCTAATTCCAATAATTTTTCTTTTGCTTCATTTATTTTATTGGTAGCAATTAACGATTTGATAATCCACATGGATGCGGTATAGTAGGATTTATCGTTTGCAAATAATCGTTGCACATACTCAAAATTCCGTTGGGATAGTTCATACTCATGTTTTAGGTAGAATGCGCGACCAATCGTTGTCCAATTTTCATCAATCCAAGGGTTATATTCTACTTTTTTTCCACCTCCAAATTCCATACTGGGCATGCAGTGGTAACGAATTACTTTGGAACATTTCGCGATTGCTGTATCAATAGCTGGAAGAAATGCTTGAAATTCTTTTTCGTTAGGTACTTGTTCTATTGGAAGTATTTCATAATAATTTTCTTTGGAATTTGTTCGGTAAGATTCCAACCCTGTTTTAAGAAGTTCATTAGCATTAAAATACCCATTGTATTTCGCTGTTATTCCATGATATTTACGGTTAATAAAAGCATTGTTTTCTGTGGAACATGAAACTGCCAAAATTACGCAAGTCAGAATGACTAAAAAGCGAGAGGCAAGAGTCGTTGTTTTTTTCATGTATAGTAAATATCAAACGTAAAAATACAATTTTTCTTGTGTATTATTTTCGCTTTTTTCATCAAACCGTGGTAAATGCATCCACGATATGTTCAATTTCAGTCCGGTATTGATTATGAATGATAGATACTATATCAAAACGCGTATCGATGTTTAATTTTTTCCATTTTACGAATGCATCTGCAACTTTTATAATTTGACGTTGTTTAGCTTTTGTTACTGCACGCCATGGTTCGCCAATTTCTGCTGTTTGTCTTGTTTTTACTTCGGTAACCACAAGTTGATTGTTTTCAATAGAAATAATATCAACTTCAAGTTTTCCAAAACGGTAGTTAAAATCGAGGTGACAAAATCCTTTATTTGTCAAGTATTCTTGTGCTAATTTTTCTCCTAGGATGCCTAATTCTTGATTGGTCATGTTTATCTTTTTTATTATTAAGATAGTGAAAAAGGAGATGTGAAACAATAGGTGTAAAAGAAAAACCTCAATTATCAACGATAATTGAGGTTTAAGCTTACGCGTAAACTGGAAGCGTTTACTTGTGTACCCAGGGCGGGAATCGAACCCGCACTCCAGTGGAACTGGATTTTGAATCCAGCGCGTCTACCAATTCCGCCACCTGGGCATCTAGATTCGACATCTATTGTGCTCAATCGAAGAACAGTTGTTTTTCGATTGGGATGCAAAAATACAAAAAAGAATTAATTTAAAACCTTTTTCACCCAAACAAATTTCCAAAGTAAAAAAGAAATTGTTATACCGACGATTGCTCCACCGAGGATATCGCTCAGGTAATGAACCCCAAGGTAGATTCGTGAAAATCCAACAAGTATGGCTATTGTAGTTAAGGTATAGATTAATTGAGGTGCATTTCTTCTAAAAATAAGACCAACAAATACTGCAATGGCAAAAAAGTTTGCTGCATGGGATGAGACGAAACCATATTGACCACCTTGGTAATATTCCCCGTTTTTTTGTTGGTAAAAGTGAAGTTGAGGTGCTAGTTCTACATGATGAGAAGGTCGATAGCGGGCGACGGATTTTTTGATTACTTGCGAAGAAACAAGATCAGAAAGCGCAATAGCCGTTATTACTAATACAACAAAATAAATCGTGTTTTTCTTTCCAAAATAATGGTAAGCCAAATAAATCAAGAAAAGATACATGGGAATCCAGATAATTTTACCGGATATCAACCACATAATTTCATCTAGTAGTGGGGTATGTAAAGAATTTATTGCAAGTACAATCGATTGATCGATGGATTCCAAATAATCAAGCATTATTCAATTTTTTCCAAAGAAGGTCTTTTAACTCCACTAACCCTTGTTGTGCTATTGAAGATATAAAAAGGTAAGGTATAGCTGGTATATCTACTTTCATTTGTTCTTTCAATTCATCGTCCAACATATCTGCTTTCGTAATAGCGAGTATGCGTTCTTTATGCAGAAGTTCGGGGTTGTACTGGCGTAATTCATTCAATAGAATTTCATATTCTTTTTGAATACTATCCGTATCTGCAGGTATCATAAACAAAAGAATAGAATTTCGTTCGATATGCCGTAAGAAACGAAGTCCTAACCCTTTCCCTGTGTGAGCGCCTTCTATTATCCCTGGAATATCCGCCATTATAAACGAATGATGCGAACGGTAAGGTACAATTCCTAGGTTTGGACGTAGGGTTGTAAATGCATAATCGCCAATTTCGGGTTTTGCAGAACTTAAAACAGATAAAAGAGTACTTTTCCCCGCATTTGGGAAGCCAACTAAACCAACGTCTGCTAAAATTTTTAATTCTAGAATCATCCAATGCTCTTGGCCAGGTTCTCCCGGTTGAGCAAATTGTGGTGCACGGTTAATACTTGATTTGAAATAGCTATTTCCTCGTCCTCCACGTCCACCAGGAACTAATATTTTTTCTTCTTTATCTGCTGTGATTTCAAAGAGGACTTCCCCTGTTTCCGAATCTTTGGCAATGGTACCAATCGGCACTTCAATGTATTGGTCGTCTCCTTCAGCACCCGTCTTTAGATTACCTGTACCATGAACACCATGACCAGCCTTAATGTGTTTTTTAAATTTAAGGTGAAGTAAGGTCCATAATTGCGCATTTCCCCGGACGATGATATGTCCACCACGTCCACCGTCACCTCCATCCGGGCCACCTAATGGAATGTATTTCTCTCTACGATAATGCGTAGATCCGCCACCTCCGTTTCCAGAAGTACAATGTATGTTTACGTAATCTACGAAATTATCGGAAGCCATAATGTTAATTTAATGCGTCTATTGCTGCATACAATCGGTTTGAAATCGCATCGATTTCTCCAATTCCATCAATAGAAACGAATTTATTTTGACCTTGATAAAAGTCTTTTACTGGTTTAGTTTCGTTGTTATACACATCGATACGTTTTTGAATTACCTCTGGATTCACATCGTCTGGACGGCCACTGCTTTCACCACGAAGCAATAAGCGTGAGCGTAATTCAGCTTCTTCAACATCCAATGCCAACATGATGGAAATGGAAGTGTTTAAGGTTGCTAAAAAAACATCTAATGCTTGTGCTTGAGCGTTTGTACGAGGAAAACCGTCAAAAATAAATCCATTTGCTTCAGGGTGTTTTAAAACTTCTGAACGCAACATATCGATAGTTACTTCATCAGGTACAAGAGCTCCACGATCCATAAAGCTTTTAGCTAATTTTCCAAGTTCTGTTTCACCCTTGATGTTAGCTCTAAAAATATCTCCTGTGGAAAGGTGTATTAATCCATATTTTTGAATTAATCTTTCTGACTGGGTTCCTTTCCCAGCTCCTGGAGGTCCGAATAAAACAATGTTTAACATAGTGGTATTTTTGGGTCACTACCCTTTATTTGGTAAATAGATTCTAGATTGCGCCCATAACCATCAAAATCCATTCCATAACCAACAATAAATTCGTTGGAGATGTTAAATCCGATGTATTTGGGTTTGTTTTTTCCTTTAAAAGCATCTGGTTTAAACATGCATGATACAATAGAAATGGATGCAGGAGCTTCTTTTTCAAGTTTTTCTACTACGTAATCTATTGTGAAACCAGTATCTACAATGTCTTCTACAAGCAATATATGTTTACCAGTAATTGATTTGTTTAGACCAATTAGTTCGTTTATTTGTCCTGTACTTTCCGTTGCTTCGTAGGATTTAACTTTTAGAAAAGAGATGGTAGTTTGAAAGTTGATTTTCTTAAATAAATCGCTCGCAAACATAAATGAACCATCTAAAACGGCGATAAATTCAACCTCTTTTTCAGCAAAATCCGAATTGATTTCTTGTGCTAAAGCAGCTACACGCTCTTGAATTTCTTCAACAGCAATGAATTTTTCGAATGATTTATTTAGAATTTCAATCACTTATGCTACTTTTTGGATTGCAAAGGTACGATTTTACATTAAACTTTTAGGAGTCAAGAGTATATTTATATAATACTCTGACTGAATTTCGATTAAAATTTAATCATCCTTGGTAAATTTTTAATAATTATTTCTAACTTCAATTAAAATTAACCTTTCATGCTCGAAACAACATCTACATCAGAACTCGCAATTCGCTTTATCAATCAAACTAATCGATCTATTTTTTTAACCGGAAAAGCAGGAACAGGAAAAACAACTCTCCTTAAACGAATCATTACAACCACGCATAAAAAAGCGGTCATTGTTGCTCCAACTGGTATTGCAGCTTTGAACGCCGGTGGTGTTACCATCCACTCCTTTTTTCAATTACCTTTTTCTGGATTTATACCAGAATTTGGTGTAAGGCCTAAATTTAATGACCGCGTTAAGTGGGAAACAAAAGATACGTTGGTCAAACATTTTCGTATTCCTGCTAAACGCAAAGCACTTTTTCAATCCATGGAATTATTGGTGATTGATGAGGTAAGTATGTTGCGTGCAGATTTATTAGATGCTATTGATTGGACGCTGCGTTCCATACGAAAACGTAACGAACCATTTGGTGGTGTACAAGTGCTATTCATTGGTGATTTATTGCAATTACCACCTGTTGTAAAAAATGAAGAATGGGCGGAATTAAAGAATTATTACAATGGAATTTTCTTTTTTCATGCGAAAGTGGTGCAAGAAACTCCCCCTCTTTATATTGAATTAACAAAGATCTATCGCCAAGACGATGAACGGTTTATTCATTTGTTGAATCATTTGAGAAATAACCAAATTGATGAGATGGATGTAAAAATCTTAAACGATTACGTTCATCCAAATTTTGATGTTAAAAACAATCCGGGTTACATTACGTTAACAACGCATAACGCGAAAGCAGATGCAATCAACTTACAATCATTACACGAATTAAAAGGGGCTTCACGTAAATATTCGGCAGAAATTACTGGAGAATTTCCTGTACACATGTATCCGCTCGAAGAGGTATTGGAATTGAAAGTTGGAGCTCAAGTCATGTTTGTGAAGAACGATTTGTCTTTTGAAAAAAACTACTACAATGGTAAAATGGGGGTGGTAAAAGAAATTTCGTCACAAGAAATTTTGGTGCATTTCCCGGAAGAGAATAAAACAATAGAAGTCGAAAAATACGAATGGCAAAACATTCGCTACACCTTGGATGAAGGCACGAAAGAAATCAAGGAAGAAGTACTAGGTACGTTTGTGCATTATCCATTAAAATTAGCTTGGGCGATAACTGTGCATAAGAGCCAGGGCTTAACGTTTGAAAAAGCTATTTTGGATGTATCACAAGTTTTTGCACCAGGTCAAGCCTACGTTGCGCTATCTCGTTTGCGTAGTTTACATGGATTGGTGTTGCTTTCCCCATTGCAAATGAATGGGTTGAGCAACGATCAGCAGGTTATGAGTTATACAGCAAGTAAACCAGATGAACAAGTACTAGAAAAATTTTTGGAAGAGGATACGATTCATTTTGTATATACTTTTTTAATAAAATCTTTTGAATGGAGAGATGTAGATGCCATGTGGCGTATTCATGATTCAAGTTATGCATTATTAGGATCAAAAAGTGAAAAAGGGAAACATAAAGCTTGGGCGGCACATCAAGCAAGTGTTTTTCATGCAATGGTGGAACCTGCTCAAAAATTTATTGGCCAATTAACAAAATTATTTGCCACAAAACCTATTTCTCTTTCATTTATCAATGAGCGTTTTGCAGCTGCAAATGCTTATTTTTTCAAGACTTTGGAAAATTGTGCAATTAGCACCTTGAAAAAAATGGAAGAAGTAAAACGTATCAAGAAAATCAAAGCGTATTACGAAGAGTTAGAAGAATTAGAAACAGCTCAGTTTGAGATTTTAACCTCGTTGCTTCGTGCTGGTAATATGCTTGAGATGTTGCTAAAAGGAGAAGAAATTACAAAAGATAAAATTTGGAAACCTGAAATTTTACATTACAGAAAGAATATTCTCGATCAACTAAAATTGGAACAAATACAAACACCGAGTTCTTTATTGGAGGATATTTTAGAGGAAGAGGATGAGAAAATATTAAAAGCAAAGAAGTCCCTAAAATCCAAAGCAGATAAGGAACCTAAAAAATCTACGTATGAAGTTACGTTAGAACTAATTCGTGAAAACAAATCTCTTTCCGAAATTGCTGCTAGTCGTGTGATGTCTGAAGGTACTATTGTTTCTCATTTTGTAAAGCTCATAAAAATAGGTGATTTACAATTGGATGAGGTAATGTCTTCCGCTCGTATTTCAGAATTAGCGGATATATTTGATGGATATACAGAACTTTCACTTACACCTTTGAAAGAAAAAGTAGGAGAAGCGTTTACTTGGGATGAGTTAAAATTGTATCGCGCAAGTTTGGAAGTTGGAGAATAGTCTATTTTCCACATTTGAGAAGTAATAAACTATTTACTTTTAAGCCTAACTCTAAAGCTTTATCGATCGCTTTACATGCTCCTGCTATATCTGCTAATTGCAATTTAGTTTCTGCAATCTTAATATAGGTATACCCTCCATCTAAGTCAGGGTCATTTCCTTTTTCGAAATCTTCTAAAGCTCCATTAAAATTTTTCATCGCAAATTTTATATCTCCTCGAACGATGTAAGAAGAAGGAAACTGCTCAAATTGAATAAATTCTGTAGCGTATTTCAATGCTTCTGTATAATTTTCTATTCCAGCATATCCTTTTGCTAGAACACCAAATACAGCAGAAGGCGTCATTGGATCTAACTTTAATGCTTTTTTTGCATCATTTATTCCACCAGTAAAATCACCGAGCGTTACTTTAACTTCTGAACGATCCAAAAAATAATTGGATTTATTACTATCTATGTTTATTGCTGTATTTAAATCTATTAATGCTCCGGAAAGATCACCTTTTACGCTTTTGCAATTTGCTCGAGCATCATAGGCTTCATCATAATCTGCTTGTAATTGTATTGCTTTGGAAAAATCTTCTAATCCATCTACTGAATTAGTATTGCTTTTAATTAAACCGATATAATAATAAGCTTCGGATACATTTGGATTGTGGAGTATTTCCTTTTCAAAATGTTTTCTAGCCAAGACGAAGTCTTGTTTATTAAATGCCTCTATACCTTTAAAGAGATGTATGTCTAATTTCTCTTACGCACAAAGTGTAGTAAAACAAACTAGTGAAATAACACTTAGGAAAATTGTTTTCATAACTACATTTTTAACAAAGATACAAAACACTATAAAAAATATTATTTTTACTTATTCCTATGAAAAAGATTCTAATTTTCTTTATTATTCTTGTTTCTGTAGTTATTAGTATATTTTACTTTACTTCTGATAAGAAACTACCATTAATTCATTCTCCAAAAAGAGATGTATATACACCAATATTTAATGGTTTGTCAACCAATTACATATCCAATAAACGGAAACAAATTTATCCTTTTTACAATCAAATATTGGGAAAAGATCGGTTTAATGGCATGTTTTTGGTTGCCAAAAATGGAAAAATAATTTTCGAGAAAGTCAATGGCTATTTAGATTTTGCGAAGGAAAAAAAATTAAAAATAAATACGCCTATACATCTTGCTTCCATAAGTAAATCTGTTACTGCATTAGCAATCATGCGTTTATTCGACAAAAATAAAATAGCATTAGAAGACGATGTGCGAAAATACTTGCCGATTTTTCCATACAAAAGTGTGACAATTCGTATGCTATTAACACATCGAAGCGGCGTACCTTATTACGGATATTTTGCCGATAAAATTTGGGATCATTCCAAAAAAATGACAAATCAAGACGTACTTTTACTTTTGAATAAGCAGTTTTTTCCTCTTAATTTTCCTTCTGGGACGCATTTTGCATATTGTAATACGAATTATGCTTTATTAGCACTTATTGTGGAAAAAATTACCGGATTAAAATTCCCAAAAGCTATGAAAAAATTAGTTTTTGACCCCTTGAAAATGTACAATAGTTTTATTATTGATACTCCAGATGAAATCAATACTATATCTCCATCCTATAATTCACGTTTTCAAATTCAGGAGGTCGATTTTTTAGATGGAATTTATGGGGATAAAAACATGTATAGTACTGCACGAGATTTACTAAAAATGGATATTGCGACTTATTCAACCAATTTTTTATCCAAAAAATCACGCGAAGAAATTTATAAAGGGTATAGTTATGAAAATACAGGCACAAGAAATTATGGTTTAGGTATGCGAATGGTAGAAGTTCCGAATAAAAAACCGTATTTCTTTCATACAGGTTGGTGGCATGGGAACACAGGGTGTTATGCTACATTGCGTCGAGACACAGTTTGTATAATTGCATTGTCTAACGCTTATACTCGGAGTGTATACCAAGTACATCGATTAACAGAAATGTTTGAAGGGTATCCATTTGAATACAATGACCAAGAATAAATGGTAAGGCTGTAAAACAAAGTAGGGGCGTACTATTTTACACCCCTACTTTGTTATTATAGTTTATACATCCAACATTATGTCGAACGATAAAAAAGTTAAAATCAAATAATCAACATTACATCTCCATAGGTGTAAAAACGATAATTATCTTTAATCGCTGTTTTGTAAGCTTCAATCATTAAATCGTGTCCGCAAAATGCAGAAATCATCATTAATAAAGTAGACAATGGTTGGTGAAAGTTAGTTATTAAACTATCTGCAATACTGAAGTCGTATGGAGGATAGATAAATTTGTTTGTCCACCCGTCAAAAGGCTTTAACATCCCTTCTGTAGATACAGAGGTCTCAATGGCACGCATAGTAGTTGTACCTACAGCACAAACTCTTTTCTTGTTACGTTTTGCTTTATTTACAATTTCTGCGCATTTTTCTGGAATAATAACTTGTTCAGAATCCATTTTATGTTTTGTCAAGTCTTCTACCTCTACGGTACGAAATGATCCAAGTCCAACATGTAAGGTTAATTCTGCAAAATCAATACCTTTTATTTCCAAACGTTTCAATAATTCACGAGAAAAATGCAATCCAGCAGTTGGAGCGGCAACAGCGCCTTCTACTTTAGCATAAATTGTTTGGTAACGAGCCTCGTCTTCTGGTTCAACAGCACGTTCGATATACTTGGGAAGTGGTGTTTCTCCCAACTCTGTAATTTTTGCTTTAAATTCATCGTAATCACCATCAAATAAGAAACGAAGCGTTCTTCCTCTTGATGTAGTATTATCAATTACTTCTGCAACTAATGAATCATCATCTCCAAAGTATAATTTATTTCCGATACGAATTTTACGTGCTGGATCAACTAACACATCCCATAATAAAGATTCGCGATTTAGTTCACGCAATAAAAATACCTCAATTTTTGCTCCTGTTTTTTCTTTGTTTCCATACATACGTGCTGGAAAAACTCGAGAATTATTAGTAATCATTACGTCGCCATCATCAAAATAATGGATGATGTCTTTGAATAATTTATGTTCAATTTTGTTTTCTTTTCGGTTGATTACCATCATTCTCGCTTCATCGCGATTTTCGGTAGGATGTTGTGCAATAAGTTCTTGAGGAACATCGAAACTGAATTCGGAAAGTTTCATTTTACTCATATCTTCGTATATTTTTAAGTGCTTTTTTATTTTTTTGGAATAACCCAAAAGAGTGCAAAGTTATAATAAAATTTGATACTTTTTAACTCCTTTGTTGGTGTCGATCAAGAAAAGGCCTATCCATAAACAAAGAAGGAACGAATTATCTCGTCCCTTCTTTGTTTTATTTTTAGTATACGTTTGATATATCCTTATGCTAAAGCTTGTTCTAAATCTGCAATCAAATCCTCTACATCTTCAATTCCGACACTTAATCGAATTAACGAATCTACCACACCTGTTTTTTCACGTTCTTCTTTTGGAATAGAAGCATGTGTCATGGTTGCTGGATGGCCAATTAATGATTCAACACCACCTAAGGATTCTGCTAGAGCAAAAATTTCGACTTTCTTGACTATTTCATGTGCGTCTTCTAATTTATTTCCTTTTAAGGTAAATGAAATCATACCTCCAAAATCTCGCATTTGTTTTTTGGCTATAGCATGATTGGGATGTGTTTCAAATCCTGGCCAATATACCTTTTCTATTTTTGGATGTTTTACCAACCAATGCGCTATTTTAGCTCCGTTTTCACAATGACGTTGTACACGTAAGTGTAACGTTTTAATTCCACGTAATACTAAGAACGAATCCATTGGTGCCGTTACTGCTCCAGTTGAGTTTTGTATACGGTACATTTCCTTCGATATTTCTTCATTATTTGTCACTAAAATACCCATCACAACATCTGAGTGTCCACCTAAGTATTTTGTTGCTGAATGCATCACGATATCTGCACCTAAATCAATAGGTGTTTGTAGGTATGGCGTAGCGAAGGTATTATCTACAGCTAAAAGGGCTCCCGCTTCTTTAGCAATTTTAGATACTGCTTCAATATCGACAATATTCATCATTGGATTTGTTGGAGTTTCCACCCAAATCAACTTTGTGTTTGGAGTTACGTATTTCGATATATTCGATGCATCAGACATATCTACAAATTGAAATTTTATTCCATATTTTGCGAATATAGTCGTAAACAAACGGTATGTTCCTCCATATAAATCATTTGTGGAAATGACTTCATCACCAGGATTTAACATTTTAATGACACAATCAATAGCTGCTAATCCAGATCCAAATGCTGCACCAAATCGTCCATTTTCGATTGCTGCAATATTTTTCTCTAACGCGTGTCGGGTTGGATTAAGTGTACGAGAATATTCATACCCTTTATGACCACCAACTCCGTCTTGCACATAGGTAGAAGTTTGGTAAATCGGTGTCATGATCGCACCAGTAGATTCGTCTGGATGAACACCGGCGTGGATTGCTTTTGTTGCGAATTTCATAGTTGAAAATTTAGAGCAACAAAAATAAGTAATTTTGTGTTTGTATTTTACTTCTTTTCTTGACAGAGTTCTATTAATACACCATTAGTACTTTTGGGATGTAAAAATGCAATTCTTTTATTATCTGCACCGTCTATAGGACTTTTATGTATTAGGTTGAAGTCCAATGTTTGAAGTCGAATAATTTCAGATTCAATATCTTCTACTTCAAAAGCGATATGATGTACTCCTCCACTTTGTTTTGCAAGAAATTTTGCAATTGGACTTTCAGGAGTAGTAGCTTCTAATAACTCTATTTTGGAGTCTCCTACTTGAAAAAAGGCAGTACGAACACCCTCGGATATTACCTCTTCTGTTTTGTAACAAGGTGTATTTAATAATTTTTCGAACAATACGATTGATTCTTGCAAGTTATCAACTGCAATACCAAGATGTTCTATTTTTTTCATGTTTGTAATTAAGCTGAATTAGCTTTTAACGAATTTCTCCGTTTTATTATCGAAATTAATGTAGTATGCTCCTTTAACTAAAGTGCTACAGTTTACACTTGAACCGAATCCTTTCTTAACGATGTTTCCGTATGCATCATATATTTCATACTTGGTTTCAATTGGCTTTTCAGATGCAGTAAATTTGATATCGTCTTTCACTTTGATAGGTGATTTTTTTACTTCTGGTAAGTTGGAAGTAAATTTAACTTCTTTTGAAGTACGTTTAGAACCAGTGTGGTCTACTTGAATTACACGAATTGTATTCAGTCCTGAATGTGCAATAACTTGAAAATCATACACATTAGGAGCGGTTGATTTACCTTTTCCTTGTACTTGACCTACTTCTACCCATTTATCCCAACGGTATTGTTCTACTATAAAAGGTAATTTACCGTTTTCATCGGTAGTTTTCCATGAAAGTTTTCCTGCAGCACTAACAATTATTTCTGCAACTTTGAAGGTGCTTTTAGGAAGTAATACTTCTGGATTTAAAATTTTCGGCGCGCAACCACTATTGTGTTCAATTACAATAAAAACTTGTTGACCGATGTGTAAATTAAAGTAAGAGAAGTCTATTTCGAAAGCACTTGCTCCAATTCCTCCAGGCATAATGTTGCCATTTACCATTACTTTGGTTGCACAATAACCGAATCCATCTGGATCTTCTGGGTTCTGAACAATCAAATTTTTTCCCTGGTAACTTCCTTCTATAGACAAGGCAGCAAGTACTGAATTACCTATTAATAAAAGAAAAATAAGAAATAATATGTTTTTCATAAACCTAATTGTGCAGTTTTAGAGGTACAAGTTTAAGGCTTTATTTTGCAAGTAGCAAGTTTTTTTATTGACATTTTAGTGTCCAAATTAATATTTTTCTGACTAAACTGCTTGAATTACCATTTCGGACAAGTCCCGCATTTATCTAATGTATTGATAAACATAAATATACCGAATTTTATTTGGGTTTCAATAAACCAATTATTGGTAGAAATCATATTTTGATTGTTTAATCGTAGATTTACGTTGTTTTTTGATAGGTAACCTCCTGATTCTTTAACTTCTAGAAATATTCTTCTGAGGAATTCAAATCGTAAACCTCCGCCAATACTCATATAGAATCCAGTTAAATTAATTGGACTTTTTTGAATAAGGTTTTGATGATTAAGTTGATCGTTCGAAATAATACTTCCACCACCTAAATTCACTGTAGACGCAATTTTAAACTTACCCATTTTTGTTTTAAAAAGGTGATCATTTCGTTGTAAATTTATTCCTGCTAATAGATTATTACTAGACCAAGATATTCCAGGTGAAAAATCTTGGATATTGAAAACATTATAATTTACCTCAACACCTATGGAAAATCGGTTTTTGAAACAATAATTTATTCCAAAAACGTAATTGTTATTAGGTAAAAATTCAACCTTAGATGCCTCTTTAAATTGCAATCCTACAGAACTGCTGAGTGTCCCTTTAACTAAAGTATTATGAAGGGTTTGTACTTGCGCTACTGTTTGGAATATGGGAAATAAAGTCCAAAAAAATAACAGACAATTACGAATCATTTAACTCATTTTTAAGAAGGCAACTTCTTTTTCTGTTAGATGTCGATAGAATCCGCGTGGAAGATCTTTTTTTGTTAAACTAGCAAATTGTACTCGGTCTAATTTTACAACCGTATATCCTAGGGCTTCAAACATACGACGAACAATTCTATTTTTGCCAGAATGGATTTCTACTCCAATTTCTCTGCTTCCAGTATTGGGTATGAATTCCGCTTTATCACATGTAATTTTTCCATCTTCTAAAATAATTCCTTTTCGTAGCTTTTCTACGTCATCCATAGTTACGGATTTGTTTAATTCTACATGATATATTTTAGAGGCATTATATCTTGGATGTGTTAACTTTTTAGCTAAATCTCCATCATTTGTAAAAAGCAAAACACCTGTAGTATCTCTGTCCAAACGTCCAACAGGATATATTCGTTCTTTGCATGCTTTTCGTACTAATGACATAACAGTTTTTCTACCTAATGGATCGTCCATGGTAGTGATAAAATCTTTAGGCTTATTAAGTAACACATAACGTTTAGGTTCTGCATTTATGGTATGTCCATCATATTTTACAATGTCACCAGGCTTAATTTTATACCCCATTTCAAGAACGATAACATCATTGACGCTAACAACACCGGAACTAATAAGTACATCTGCTTCACGTCTAGAAGCGATACCAGCATTGGATAAAAATTTATTCAAACGAATCTCATTTTCATTAAACGATGGCATAGGATCTCCTTTACGAACACGCTCTTTTGTCGCAAAGAATTTCTTATTGTTTGATGACGTTTCTGTTTTAGATTCTGTTGACGGAGTAACAGTTGTTGTGTTTAAAGTTGCTTTAACTTTGAATGCTGGTTTTCCTTTGGTTGGATTAGAAACTTTAACCGATTTTTTTTTGTCTTTAAATTTTGAGAAACTATCGTTTTTCCCAGATTTTTTTGTGTTCATCGCGAGCAGATTTTTTACAAAGATACACGATGCATATCATTTTTTCTAAAGTTATTTAAATAGTATTGTATTTAATCGTAGTAAATAGTTTCAAAACGTGTTATGTAAAGGATGTTGGTACTTACTTCTTGAAGAATGATAGAAGATACAACACCCGTTTGTTTGTTATACAAATATTCCGTGTTGTAAAGAAGTGTTTTGTTGTTGTATGTTTTTTTAGCTAGTAGGTTTGCTTTGGTATCATATTTGAAATGGATAGATTCTGTTTCATTTGGAGTTAAACTGGAAAAATTCACTAAGCTATCTATCTGATTTTTATCAGTATAGAAATATTTTGTTTCGTTTATTTCGGAGGTCATTTTCAATTTTTTATCTATTTCTATTATTTGACCTTTAGCATTTGTGTAGCTTATAATATCCAAATATGGATTGCCATAACTATTGTAAACTATTTTTTTCTTTTGATTGGGGTATTTTTTGTATCGTATTGTTTCATAGTCAATTAAACTGTCTTGTATGCAAAGTAAATTTGTTAAATCGTTGTTTAATACTTTATCTCGGAAATATTCTTCTTTTATTACTTGATTAATTGAATCGTACATATAGTTTGTAGAGGTAAATCCAGCAAAATTATTTTTTCTTAATGTGCAGAGTAAACCTTTTGTGGAATATTTATATTCAAAGAAAGAAGTATCCGCTTTTTTTTCAGTTTCTTGAATTTCAAACACATTGGTCAGATATCCTTTTTCATTGAAATAATACAGAGATTGTTTTTTTTGTTGACGCATGATATCGCCAGTTTTTTTGACAAAATAACTACATCGTATTTCTTTGATTTTCTTGAGTTTCACTTCTTTTTGTGAAAAATAAGGTTGTTCCTCAAATGCTTTTCCTAGATTGTTATTGATGAGTTGCGCTTTAGCTGTGAAAGCGAAAGTAAAAATGAAGTAGGTTAGTTGAATGATTAAGCGCACTCTTTTTTATTGCAAAAATAAAGTTAGTTATCAATTTAACAAGGATGTGTCTAATATACTGCGTATTTTAGCTGAAGAAATAAAATAGATGATGGAAAAATTTGTAGATAAAGTAGCGACTTATGTGAAAGAATCAACCGTTTCTTTAGAAGATTGGATTATTATTTTACCTTCTGAACGTGCAAAACAATTTGTTCAAAAAGCAATTTTTGAGAGCTACCAACATCCTGTTTTCTCACCCAAAATAGTCACTATAAATCAATGGATAAAACAACATACACCTTCTACCATTCTAACCAAAACACGTTTATTGCTAACGTTATTTGAGGTTCATAGAAAGCATGGAAAGCATGAAATTGATTCAGTTTTTGATGAATTTATGACTTGGGGGAATATACTATTGTCGGATTTTGATGAAATGGAAAGGTATTTGATTGATTCAAATTATTTATTTCGAAATTTAAAAGACATTAAAGAAATTGAAAATTGGAGTTTCGGAGAAGGAGTTAAACTTTCTGAACGACAAAAACGATTTATGGAATTTTGGGATAGACTTCCTCATTATTATAAAGAATTTAACAGCATACTAACAGCTAAAAAGGCTGCCTATGGTGGAAAATCTTACCGTGATTTATCCGAAAATATTGAAAAGGTTTTTGAATTTAATCCAAATGCACATTTTTTATTTTGTGGGTTTAATGCGATGTCATTAGCCGAAAAAAAAATAATTAAACAACTTACTCAATTAGGTAGAGGACATCTATTAGTGGATGCTGATGCTTATTATTATGATGATATTCAACACGAAGCCGGTGCTTTTATTCGAGATTCAACTAATTATTTAGGAATAAAAAAACCTAGTTTTGTTCTTAATTCAATTACTACGCAACCAAAACAAATTCAATTGATTTCGTGTTCTCAAACAATTGGTCAAGTTACCGCAATCGGTTCTCTACTAGCTTCTTTTTCTTCGGATAAAATCGCTAATAGCCTTGTTTTGTTGGCAGATGAAAGTTTAATAGTTCCGTTAATAAATTCGATTCCTTCCAATGTTGGTCAAGCAAATATTACGCTTGGTTTACCACTCAAAAATAGTTCAGTTAGAACTTGGGTGGAACTTCTATTTAAAATTCAAGAGGGGATATTAAAGTATAAACGCGTAGTTATCTACCACAAGGATTTGTTGGCATTTTGGAATCATCCTTTCATTATTGCATTAGTTACCAAAGAAGAAGAAAAACAAATCCAAGATAAAGAGTTAACTATGCGAAAATTTAACACCATTTTCCAACAGGTAAAAAAGGTGCAAATTTCACCGCGATTGGATGAACTGCTCTCTTTGGCTTATATGCCTTGGGAAAATAATTGGAAAAATGCATTGAATTGTATTCGAAAATTCAATGAATTGCTTTTCGATCATTTAACAGATACTTATTTGTATGAAAAAACCCTGATACAAGGGTTTGATAAAGCAATTATAGACTTTCAAAATTGTGTTTCAGAAGATTTTCCAACAATGTCTATTCATACATTTAAGAATTTATTCAATCAAGAATGGACAAGAGATACTATGGCTTTTTATGGTAATCCTATAGGCGGATTGCAGATTATGGGATTGTTAGAAACCAGATTATTAGATTTTAAAACTATTTTAGTAGTTGGAATGAATGAAGGAAAGATGCCGCCAACGAATCCTATACAAACCTTAATACCAATGGATTTAAGGAAACACGTTGGTTTACCTATGCCTCGGGATAAACAAGGATTATTCGCACATCATTTTTATCGACTACTTCATACATGTTCCGAAATGTACATTACTTTTTCTGCTTCTATGGAAGGAGTAAATTCTAATGAGCCAAGTCGTTATTTATTGCAATTAGAATTAGAACTTGCAAAGTTTTCCTCTGAAATATCTTTTACAAAGAAATTCTATACTCTTGAATCCAATCAGCAGATAACAAAAATTAAATCAATTGATAAAACGAATGATTTAGTTTTAAAGTTAGACGAATTACTTCAAACTGGTATTTCTGCTAGTGCAATTAAAACATATTTTACATGTCCGCTTGACTTTTATTATCGATATATACTAAGGTTTGGAGAAGAAGAAAAAATAGAAGAATCCATTGAAAGCAATCAACTAGGTACTTTTGTTCATGCAGTATTGGAAGAATTATATCATCCGTATGCTTTAAAAGACAAGCAAGGGTTATTAAAAACAACCGTACCACCTAAAATTTTAGTAGAAGATATTGAAGAAATGATAAAGCGTTATCCATACGAAATGCGCAAACAGTTTAGTGCCCATTTTAGTGGTGATGCAGAGGCTTTTACTAAGGGTAAAAATTACTTAAGTTTCACAATGGCTTTAGAACTTACGAAACGATTTTTTGAGTTTGAAAAAAAACGGATGCTAGAATTATATAATTCTGGTGTACGAATTGTTGCTTTGGAAGAAAAATTGGAAGAGAAAGTTACGGTTCAAGTGTTTGGTAAACCTAAAGAAATTACCTTAAAGGGAGTAATTGATCGTGTAGATGAATTTAATGACGAAATATATATTTGGGATTACAAAACTGGAAAGGTGGATGTGAAAGATGTCGGCAAAGAATTGAAAAAAGAAGAGGATAAAATTGGGTATTTAGTAGAATCTTCTAAAAATTCCAAACACTTTTTTCAATTGATGCTTTATTGTTTTTTGTATTTCAAACGATTTCATCGTATTCCAAAAAGTAGTGCTATCATTTCGTTAGTTAATATTAAAAATAGTCCATTTGAATTATATACTCAATCCGTTTCTATAGCGGAAATGATAGAACTTTTCCCGGAAGTTTTAGGTAAAATTTTAGAAGAAATGTATGATGAAGATTCATCCTTTACACATACAGAGCAATATGTAAATTATTGTAGCTATTGTGTTTAAATCAATATGGTTTGAAAAGCTTACTTTCTTTCATGTCTACTCGGTAAATCGAACCAATTTTTGGAAATTGTAGGTATAATACCATTTCTTTTCCAATGTTTTGCTCCAATAAATCTAAAGCATTATCTATCGAAATATTCACTTCACGTAAATTAAATACAATTGGAATCTCCTTTTTTGGAAAAACTACATTGCTGTAATTAGCAAGCTGATAATGTAAAATGAGATGATTTTCTGAAACTACTAGTGGCTTAAATACTTTCCCTTTTACACAAATCGAATACATTTTCTATTATTTATTGTATACTAAAATTACAAAATATATCCAGATGTAGGAATAAATTGTAAATCTCTTTTTTGATATTTTCTTATGTGTTATTAATTGAAGTTTTATACCCTGCTTTTTTTATCTTTGCTTTCAAATTTTATCACTATGTTTAGAACAAATACATGTGGCGAACTTCGTCTTGAAAATATAAATCAATCAGTAACCCTTGCAGGTTGGGTTCAACGCTCTAGAGACCTTGGTGGAATGACTTTCGTAGATCTTCGTGATCGTTACGGAATTACGCAATTAGCTTTTAATTTGGAGGAAAATGAGGAGCTTTGTTTACAAGCCAGAAAATTGGGGAGAGAGTTTGTAATTCAAGTAGAAGGAAATGTAATCGAACGTTCTAGTAAAAACAAAAATATACCTACAGGTGATATTGAAATTTTAGTTACAAAGTTGACGATTCTTAATTCTTCTGTTACACCTCCTTTTACTATAGAAGACGATACGGATGGAGGAGAAGAATTACGTGCGCAATTCCGTTACTTAGATTTACGCCGCGGACCAGTGCAAGAAAAGTTACGCTTACGTAATCGTGTTGCTTTAGAAACACGTAAATATTTAGATAAAAACGATTTCTTGGATGTTGAAACTCCTTACTTAATCAAATCAACGCCGGAAGGTGCGCGCGATTTCGTAGTGCCAAGTCGAATGAATGCAGGGGAGTTTTATGCCCTGCCTCAGTCTCCACAAACATTCAAACAATTATTAATGGTTTCGGGTTTTGATCGTTATTATCAAATTGTGAAATGTTTCCGAGATGAAGATTTACGAGCAGATCGTCAACCCGAGTTTACCCAAATCGACTGTGAAATGGCATTTGTTGAACAAGAAGACATCCTGAATATGTTTGAAGGTCTCGTTAAACATGTTTTCCAAGAAGTAAAAGGTATAACTTTTGAAGGAGATTTTCCACGTATGACCTATGCAGATGCAATGGAAAAATATGGTTCTGATAAACCAGACATTCGTTTTGATTTAGAGTTTGTTTACTTGACAGATTTAGTTCAGAACAAAGGGTTCTCTGTATTTGATAATGCAGAAGCTGTAATAGCTATAAACGCAAAAGATTGTTCAGAATATACACGTAAACAATTAGATGCTTTAACCGATTGGGTAAAACGTCCACAAATTGGTGCAACTGGTTTAATCTATTTAAAATACAACGCAGATGGTTCATTGAAATCTTCGGTCGATAAATTCTACAGTCCAGAAGAATTAGCATTGTGGGCAGAAAGAGCGAACATGCAACCTGGAGATTTGTTGTTAGTACTTTGCGGGGGATTGGACAAAACCCGTAAACAAATGAACGAATTGCGTTTACACATGGGGAATGAACTTGGATTACGTAATCCAAATGTGTTTAAACCTCTTTGGGTGTTAGATTTCCCTTTATTAGAATGGGATGAAGAAAATGAACGCTACCACGCAATGCACCATCCTTTTACATCTCCAAAACCGGAAGATTTCGCATTGATCGATACAGATCCAGGAAAAGTAAGAGCAAATGCATACGATTTGGCTATGAATGGGGTGGAACTAGGTGGAGGATCTATCCGTATTCACGATCGTGTGTTGCAAGAACGTATGTTCGAGTTATTAGGTTTCACACCAGAAGAAGCACAAAAACAATTCGGATTCTTATTAAAAGCGTTTGAATATGGTGCACCACCTCACGGAGGGTTGGCATTTGGTTTAGATCGTTTGGTTGCAACCATGGGTGGTTCAGATTCTATCCGCGATTACATCGCATTCCCTAAAAACAACAAAGGCCGCGATGTAATGATCGATGCACCATCTACGTTAGATGACAAACAACTAGAAGAACTTGCAATTCAAGTAAGTACTTTGTAGGTTATATTTGTATTTCTCTTGTAGTTGTAACATGCTACAAGAGGAATTTTTACAAAGCGACACGTCTATAACCAAGTACTTTTTCGGTAGTAAAAGGCTTCAAACAAACAGCTCCATCTTGGTTACCACCAAATACGTAAATAAGGTTTTTGTCTTTATCTGCTTTTATAAAGAAACCTACATGCCCTTGCCATCCTTTTTCTTTTCCTCTCCAAAAGACTACAATATCTCCTGGTTGAGGTTCTTTAACGGGCGTGCCAATTTTCATCCAATCTTTAGCTAATAAAGAATGAGGGTGAGATACACCAAGTTCTTCCATACAATAATTTACAAAAGCAGCACACCAATTTACTTCGTCATTTTTTATTTTAGTAAATCCTGTTTGATGAAAAAACTGCATAATTTTTGGATTGTTTCCAATTGTATAACTACTAACCAGGTTGTAAGCGAGTGCTGTTTTTAGTATTTTTTTCTGTTGGTCATTTAGAACATTTCCACAATATTTTTCTAATGTATCGCTTAAACTTTTTAAACTCGTTTTTTCAACAGTATAAATAGAACTTACAGTTTTTTCTTTTATTTTTTCTTCTTGTTTAATTACTTTATGCAAGCGCTGTTCAGCTAATTTTTTTTCAATTTCGATTTTTCTTTTTTCTAATTCCGCTTTTTCTACTTCAAATTCTTTATATATCAATACAGAATCCCCATAAATTGCTATCATAGTTTGTATCCGTTTTATACTTTTACTTGGAAATTTAAGAAATTCATTTTTAGTTACTTCAATTGCATTTTCTTTAAGGCTTCTTAAAGCACTTGAATCTATTTCCATCATGTTTATTAAACGCATATCTTTTTGTTTTACTGCCAAATTTAAATGTCCGAGTATTTTATCGAGTAAACCAGAAGATTTTATTGGAATGACCTTTGACTGATATAAACCCATGCCTAAACAATAATGTACAAATCCGTTTTGTTTATCTTTTCGTAATACTTTTTTAGCAAGTTCAGTACTTCGATTGAAATGTTTATGGGAATAATGCCAAGCAATTCTGAATTCTTTCCATTTTGATACTGTAGCTAAGGTTTGAAAAGAGAGACTGATAAAGATGCAGGTCACTAATAGGAACTTGTTCATGGCCATGAAATTTAAGAATGAATAAATGCTATGGGATTGAAGTATTAACGTGACATAAAATCACTTTCGTATTTTTTGAATATCATTTTAATTATTTTATTATTTATATCCAAAAAGGGAAGTATGTAAATACTATTCTTAAATTTTCTGCGTTAGTAAATGTATCGTCTGAAATATAATGTATCATGAGTCGTATTTTTTCCATTCTTTTATTCGTATGTTTCAATAGTTTGATATTGGCAAAGGATTCATACGAACTTTATTTTAGAGAAGAACGTATTGAAGTAGCTAAATTTTTACAGACTAACCATCAAAAAATGGAACGAAAAGCTAACCATTTTAACCACGAACAAAATTTTGTAACAGCAATTGTTTACCCAGAGTTATTACGCTATAATTTCGTACAAGATTTTATAGAAACTTCTGGTTTGGAATTGGTGTATATGCGTTATGGAGCTAAAACAGCAGATTTTTCCATTGGACATTTTCAAATGAAACCCTCGTTTGCAGAACATATTGAAAAGTATATTAAAGAGAATGAAGCAGTTTTTAACCAGTATAAGAAATTGATAATTAAGCAAAAAGCAAAGCCTATCCTTCAGAGAAAATTACGTTTAACTCGATTGAAACAGATGGATTGGCAATTGACTTATTTACATGCGTTTATTGCTATTTGTGATCATAAGTTTCGTTTTTTAAAATTTAACAATACGAAGGATAAATTACGATTTTATGCAGCATGTTATAATATTGGTTTTCACAAGCAGCACAAAAACATTCTACTAAATCAAAATAATAATACCTTCCCAAATGGACCAAAATACCTTGGTGAGCAATTTTGTTATGCTTCCATCGCATTTGATTACTATTTAAATCCAAAAGCCATGATGTAATATTACGTAACTTTTAAATTTCAATCCTATGAAAGCAATACACAAAATGACAGCCAACTTCGTTGTAGTTTGCGTCTTAATTTTAGGTGCTTGTAATACGTCTGTTAAAAATAACAAAGTAAAATCAAAGGATAAATTAGCTTATAGTTCGCCTTTTAAATCGGTATCTCTACCGGAGGAAAAATTTGTAATTCAACCAAATGTAAGCCAAGTTATCACCACACAAAATGGTTCGAAAATTTATATAGATTCATTCAGTTTGGTAAATAAAGAAGGCTCTCCAATTACGGAACCAGTAACGTTACATCTTCATTCGATAATGGATCCTGCTGAAATGATAACTTCTGGAATTCCAATGAAATTTTCAGATAATGAAAATAGAAACATCCCTTTTCAATCAGCCGGCATGATTGAATTACAAGCAACAACTGAATCAGGTCAAGAAGTAGTGATTGATAAACAACATCCAATTAAAATGGATTTGTCAAGTTATTCTTCTGAAAATGGGTTCTCTAATTACTTATTAGATAAAAAATCTGGACGCTGGAAAAAAACAGAAGGTGAAAATATTATTCCCAACTTTGATAAAGAAGTTATCCGTCAGCAATTAATTAAACTCAAAGAAAAAACAGCATTTAATAACGAACTTTTTGTCCTTGATTTTTATAATCTATTGGATGAATTTTTAAATAATAATGTAAAACAGATTTACAGCTATTATGAAAATCCTAAGAAAGCAATTCCAAAACGTCTATTAAAATATGGGGTGGATGCAGAACGTATTGTTTGTTACGATGAAGTAGAACTGAATGGAAATAAAATTCCAGCATGTTATTTGGTTTGGGAATCTATCGATAGAAAGAAATTTCCAAATTGGAAAAAAGTAACTTATGGCAAAATAAGTTTAAAAGCAGATAATGTATATGAACTAACATGTCCTAATCCAAATGATGAAAAAGAAACTTTTAGTACATTAATTAAACCCAAAATGACCATCAAAAGTCTGTTTAAATTTGGACCTGAAAAATGGGACAGCAATTATGAAGCAACACTGCAAGAAATTCAATCACAAGAACGTACACTCGCAAAAATGGATGACGTAATGAGAACATTGACGATTAGTCAGTTTGGGGTGTATAATTGTGATCGTTTTTATCAAAACCCAGAGGCTTTCGAAGCAAAAGTAGAGCTTGTAGTTCCAAAAGGAAAAAATGGCTTTGTACCGCAACGATATTTCTATGTTAGTAAACGGGATAAAATAAGTATCGATTATACTTTCTCAAATAAAATGAAACTATTTAAAGATGAAACTGCTGCTTTATATACTGTTTTAGAAGGAGATGTATTAGCCAAAGTAGAGTCAGATCAATTACTTAAATGTACTAGAGATAACCCCAAAGTTCAAAAACTTATTTTTAAACCAATAACGAAAGTCAATAACACAAACGAATTAAAAGAAATCATGGGAATTTAAAGTAATTGAGTAGTGTTTTTGGTTCAACAAAAACACTACTTTTTTATTTTATAGGTCTGATTTATGAGTAGTATTATTGTACCTTTAGGTAAAATAAAGTTTTAGGTTATGATCGATATCGATAACTACCTCGATAATCATTACATCCATAGAAGTAATTGGTTACGTGCAGCTGTCTTAGGTGCTAATGACGGTATACTCTCCATCACAAGTATTGCTATCGGTATAGCTGCAGCAAGTAATTCTCGCGAACCTATCGTTTTGGCAACAATTGCTGGTTTAGTTGCAGGTGCTTTAGCAATGGCTGCAGGTGAATATGTATCTGTTAGTTCGCAAATGGACACAGAAAAAGCGGATATCGCACGGGAAGCTAAAGAATTAGAGGATATGCCAGAAGAAGAACTTCAAATTCTTGCAAAAATTTACGAACAAAGAGGCTTATCCAAAGAAACAGCAATGAAGGTTGCAATCGAGTTAACGGAAAATGATGCACTAGCAGCCCACGTTAGAGATGAATTGGGTATAACTGAAATTACTCAAGCAAATCCTATTGAAGCAGCTTTAGCCTCTGGTGCCGCATTTACGCTTGGAGGCATTTTACCATTAATCGTTGTGCTTTTTGCACCCTTATACAGTATGGAATATGCACTCTATGGTAGTTCAATCTTATTTTTAATCACATTAGGTATTGTAGCAGCTAAAACAGGTGGTTCCAACATTAAAAAGGCAATCCTTAGAATTACAATTTGGGGCACACTTGCAATGGGACTAACCGCTCTCGTAGGTTACCTATTCGGTGTAAGCATCTAATTTATAATTTCTTAACTCATAACTCTTCCCTCATTTGTTCCCTGGGGCTCCCGATGGGCCAAAACCACAATACACGCACAAATTGCAAATATAGGTACACAGGCTTTGTCGGTATCTAAGTAATTGTTTAGAATCCCATGGACAAAATAAGTCACCAAAGACAAAATCATACTTAACAATAAAACTTTCATTTCTTGATCACCATCATCCCAACGATTGTATAACGTTATTCCTTTATAAAAAATAGTGCCTATCAGTAATAGTGTAGTCAATAATCCAAATACCCCCATCTCAGATAAAGGTCCCAAATACTCGCTATGTGCATTTCCTCCATCGCCAAAATTAGTAGAGATAATAGTTAGATTTTCTGGTTTTTGAAAACGTGCATATTCGAATGCATATGTTCCTGGACCAAATCCAAAAATTGGACGCTCTTCAAACATGGAAATAGCACACGACCAACGATTTAAACGTTCCAAATTGGATGCGTCAGTTGTCACATTTGCAGCACTTTCGAGTCGTTTTCCGAAGTCTTCGGTAGTATGCTCTGATTTATTTTTTGCTAATGCAAATTGAATTTCTGTCCAAGAAAATAGTAATAGTAATGAGATACTTAAAACAGTAATTAGTATATATTTAAACTTGATTTTAAAAGCGATTAGAAACCAAACACCTCCAGCTGCTACAATACTCAACCAAGCAGCTCGTGTATACGAAAAATATAATCCTGTTAGATTGATAACCAGTAGAACAAGCAATATTACTTGCGTCAATAAATCGTGTTTTTTAGAAAGATATAAGCCTAATAAAAATGGAAATATCAATGCAACGGCAGCTCCATAAATGGTGTGATCTCTAAAAAAAGGATCCATCACCCAATGACTTTGTTTTTCTGCAAATCCATATCCTGCATGCTTTATAACAGTATAAACTATAACAATACACATAGATACACTATATAGCCATAAAAATGTACGAATATTGCGCTTATCTTGAAAAATCAATGAGCCAAATCCCATCAATGGAATAATGTACCACAGCTTAACTAACAAAAACTTAAATGAAATAAGTGGATGCGTGCTCATACACGAACTGATAAATATCCAACTCAAATAAATACCAATGGCCCAAACTATTTCATGCTTAAATAAAAATGTTGGTAGAAAATTGTACCGAAGTTGGTACATAATAACTAACAACATCAATCCAAATAACAAAGGTTCTGTGGGAACATATAAACCTACGCTCGTAACAAATTCCTCAATATTAATACTTAAAGGTGTAGCAAAAAGTATGAAGAGAAATACATACTTAGTATGATAAATGGACAGGTATAAGATTAAAAGTGCAAATGGCACCAAAAAGAAAAACCAGTTTTCAAGGTAAAAAGCGATTAACGATAGTAGAATAAATAAACTACCCCCAATTATAGATGACAAATTGGATTTAATGGTTTGCACTACGATTCTTGTCTAAGTTCTTTGATACGTTCTTGTAACAATAAGAAGAAAATCATAAATAATAATGTTGAAATGGTCGAAACTAATATTATAACTGATTTTTTTGGTTTTTCTTTTTTATCCGCTTTTACAGCGCGCTCTACTACAAATTTATGACTGAAATTAGCATTTGCATCCGATTCAGCTTGGTCATATGCTGTTTCAAATTCTGCTAATTTGGTCATCTTCTCATCGCGCATCATCGATAAACCATCAAATTCAGCACCATGCTTTACATTCACGTCAATTTGCTTTCTGAAATAACGTCTATCCTCTTTACCCTTAGCTTCATTATATGCTTGAAATAAGGTTGCACGTCCTTCATCCGTAACTACTCCAATTGCACTTAAACTGTCTAAACGTGTTAGTATTATTTTGATATCTTGCTCAATTAATTCTTTTTCTCGTTTATTTATTTGATAAGCTGGTATAGTTCTAGCTTTAATCATTTCATTTTTTACAGTGTCGATGAGGTCAACAATTTTATTTGCCATTGCCGCAGCCTTTGTTGCGTCTTTATCTAATACATCTATTTGAATAGATCCAAAACGCGTACGAGTAAAACTGAAATGATTTGCATATTGTTTTCCTAATTTATGATTTTTATAAGGATCATTTTCCTCAATTTCATAATGTTTTAATAAATTAAATTGACTCACAATTCTATCTCGTATCTGCGCAGATTGTAAGATTTGTATCAGTTGTTCTGCTTGTTCTTCTTCTCCGAAATCCATCGATGAAGCCTTTGCATTTCGTTGTTCAGAGAACGAAACAGAACTGGTTGCTGTAGGGAATACAATCGCAGTAGACAAGAATTCAGGGGTTATGAAAAAAGAAATGATCAACGAAGTAATCGCTCCGATTAACGTCATCAATCCAATAATTTTTCGCTTTTTCCAAATAAATTGAACGATATTTTCTTTTTGTATTAAAGTATTTAAATTATGTCCCATAATGTTATAATTGCTCCTCCTAACGTATTTGATACAAATATATTGTATGTTTTATAAATTTATTTAAAAACCCTCCACTTGTTTTTTAGGGTGGATAGTCGATAGTCATCTAATAATTCCGTTATATTTTTATCCAAGAATTTTTTTTGAAGTTTGAAAGTTCCTTTTCCCATTTTATAGTCTAATTCATCTTCAAATATTGGTGTTATTGCTAAAAAATCAATGGTTTTATCATCAATAGTTACCCTACTTAATTCTTCAGATAAAAAAACAGGTGAATTCAAAATAAAATATTTTTGTTTCATTGTTGGTGAAATTGACGAAGCTGGATTGCCATTCGGAAAAGTATGACCAACACCATACCATGTTTGTTTTTCAATCAAATAGTGAGATAGTTTTTGAATCCAATTAAATACCCATTGCATGGATGGATTATCCAAGGCATTCAAGTCCCAATAACTCGGTAAACAAAAATATAATTCAATATGACGGTGTGATTGTAATCTCTCCGGAACAGGTTGTTTATAATTCGAAAGTCCCCAAGTCATTAATAGCTTAATTGGCGAACGTTTTTCAGTAGAAATTAATACTAAATCAATCTCCGAATTTTTTTGCTTTCCTAAGAATGTGAAATCTGCTTTCGGAAAACGATTTCTTAAGCATTGCTCTAACTCAGTCATACAACAAATATAAGATTTATAACATAAAAAAAGCCTGATGATTGTTCATCAGGCTTTCCAAAATAAAAAGAAATTTCTTATTCTTCGTCGTCGTCTCCAGCATCAGATCCTTTTGCAGCACCTCTTGCCATTTTAACAGAAACAACCACTGCATTAGCAGGCTCTAAGAAAGATAACCCATTTGCTTCAATTTGACCTACACGAATAGATTGACCAATACGTAATTTGGTAATGTCTATTGTAACCGCATCTGGTAAAGCATTAGGCAAAGCAAATACAGTCAAACGACGGAATACTTGCAATAATTTACCACCAGCTAACACACCACGAGATGCTCCAGTTAATCTAACTGGTAATGCAACTTTAACAGGCTTAGCATCATTTAACTCATAAAAATCTACGTGTCTTACTTGACCATTTAAATTATCTTGTTGGATATCTTTAATGATCGCTTTAGCTGTTTTTCCTTCAACATCTAATTCAACTTGATACACTTCTGGAGTGAACACTAATTTTTCAACGTCAATTCTGCGAGCTGAAAAGTGAACTTGCGTTCCTTGTCCATAAAGTACACATGGTACTCTCTCTTCTCTACGAAGTGCTGCAGCATCTTTCTTCCCTACGTTTGCTCTCAACAAACCGCTCAATTTGGATACTTTCATTTGTTTTATTTTTGATTATTAGATTACGAAATTACAAATAAATCACTAATTGATTTATTTGTTACTAAACTTTTAATTACATCTGCAAATAATGCATCGACTGGCAACACCCTAATTTTGTCTGAATGTTGTTTCAAAGGAATTGTATCTGTTACGATTAGCTCAGTAATTTTAGACTTTTCAATGCGCTCATATGCTGGCCCAGATAGTATGGCATGTGTACAAAATGCACGAACACTCTTTGCACCTTTTTCCATAAATAAATCTGCAGCTGTAGTTAAGGTTCCCGCTGTATCACACATATCATCCACTAAAATGACATCTTTTCCTTCAACATCTCCTATAACTGTCATTTCAGCAATTTCATTCGCTTTCTTTCTGTTTTTATGACAAAGTGCTAAACCTGTATTTAATACCTTAGCGTATGAATTTGCTCGTTTTGCTCCACCAGCATCTGGTGCTGCCATGATAAGGTTACCATCGGAATTTAATTTCTCTAATTCTTTGTGAAATATGGTAGAAGCATATAAATGATCCACTGGTACTTCAAAAAAACCTTGAATTTGCTCAGCATGTAAATCCATCGTAATCACTCTATCTACTCCTGCAGCCATTAACATGTTTGCTACTAATTTTGCACCTATCGCAACTCTTGGTTTATCTTTTCTATCTTGACGTGCTAAACCGAAATAAGGCATGACAGCAATAATTTTTCTCGCAGAAGCTCTTTTTGCCGCGTCAATTAATAATAACAGTTCCATTAAATTATCACTTGGAGGCATAGTGGATTGTACTATAAATACATCCTGTCCTCGAACTGTTTCCTCAAACGATGGTTGAAATTCACCATCACTGAAATCAAGGACTTTCACGTCTCCAAGTGTTGTACCGTATGCTTGTGCAATACGATTTGCTAAATCTTTCGAAGCCCTTCCGGCAAAAATTTTAACTCCTACTGACATAATATTTCGAATTGAGAGTTCAAAGTTAGCCTTTAAAATTGAATTTGAATGTTAAATAGTTATTCAAATAAGTATAAATTTGCACCATGAGAAAAAAGATCTTACTACTAGGTTCCGGCGAATTAGGAAAAGAGTTCGTAATCGCCGCACAACGACTAGGTCAATATGTAATTGCCGTAGATAGTTATCCAAACGCTCCTGCTATGCAAGTGGCGCACGAATTTGAAGTCATAGACATGTTAAATGGAGCTATGTTAGATGCAATTGTAGCAAAACACCAACCTGATTTAATCGTCCCTGAAATCGAAGCAATTCGTACAGAGCGCTTTTACGATTATGAAAACCAAGGGATTCAAGTGGTTCCGAGTGCAAAAGCAGCAAACTTTACGATGAACCGTAAGGCTATTCGAGATTTGGCTGCGATTGAAGTAGGGGTTCGTACTGCAAAATATAAATATGCTACATCGTATGAAGAATTAGTAGCAGCAGTTGCATATACAGGAATGCCTTGTGTAGTAAAACCATTAATGTCAAGTTCAGGGAAAGGTCAATCCGTGATCAAGTCTGAAGCGGATTGGCAAAAAGCATGGGATTACGCTATGGAAGGTTCGCGTGGAGATTTAAAGGAAGTAATTGTGGAAGGATTTATTGATTTTGATTATGAAATTACCTTGTTAACAGTTACACAACACAATGGCCCTACCTTGTTTTGTCCACCAATCGGTCACAGACAAGAAAGAGGAGATTACCAAGAAAGCTGGCAGCCGATGCCGATGAACCCAGAGCATTTAAAAGAAGCGCAGGAAATGGCAGCAGCAGTTACCAAAGCGTTAGGGGGTGCAGGACTTTGGGGGGTTGAATTTTTCATTACAAAAGAAGGAGCGTATTTCTCTGAACTTTCACCTCGTCCTCACGACACAGGTATGGTTACATTAGCAGGAACGCAATCTTTCAATGAATTTGAATTGCATGCGCGCGCGATCTTAAATATTCCAATTCCTCAAATTGATTTACATAGAAATGGTGCAAGTGCTGTTGTTTTAGCTACTGAAACTGCCGAAACGGAACCAGTTTTTTCGGGTTTAGACAAAGCTGCTGTTTTTTCAAATAGTGATTTGCGTTTATTTGGTAAACCAACAACTCGTCCTTATCGTAGAATGGCTGTAACATTAACCTATGGACAACAAGATGTGAAAGAATTAGTAGAAAAAGCGCAAGCGATGGCTGCCCAGATTACCGTTAAATAATCTAAAATTCTAAGAAATACTATAGTTCCGCAGTGATTTTTAATCCTGCGGAATTTTTTATTTATTGACAAAGTCATTACTCAATTTATCTACACCTATTTTTCCATTTTATCCTCAATTTCTTAATTTCTCATTGGTTTCATTCATCTACCTATTTTTTATTTATTGACAATGTCAATACTTAATTATCTTAATCCTATTTTCTCTATTTTTACCCTCAATTTCTTAATTTCTCAATGGTTTAATTCTATGAGCTATGCCAATTCTTACCAACATAATCATGCGTTTTTTTAGAGAGGAAACTATGAATAATTCAGAATTAAAATCCTTGTTATCTAAGTTGAGAAAATTGACATTAGAGTATAGACTTACTGAAAAAGATATTGTTTCATCCCACATTTGTACAGTCGAAATTGCTGTAAATTTGACTGAAATGTATCTTGAAGAAAATCGAAGTATTTTAAAATCAGAACGGAGATGGTTTGATGCATGTTATTATTTATCATATACTTTCAGCGATGAATCCGAATGGATAGAAATTGTTAATCTGTATTGTTCGTTATCGGATGAGATGCATTTAAGAAAATTTATTTAAATCATTAATCTGTAATCTAAAAATGAAAACAATCATCATCGGTGCCGGTCCTGCTTCCCTTATGGCTGCTACACAAGCAATAAAACAAGGGGATGAGGTACTTGTATTTGAGAAAATGAAAACCCCTGGACGAAAGTTTTTAGTTGCAGGAGATGGTGGGTTTAATTTAACTCACCTAGGAGATTTTGAGGAATTTGTTTCGTACTATTCTCATCCTCAAATGACAGATATCATCCGACAGTTTACAAACGATGACTTAGTACAATTTTTAAAAGAACTTGGAATAGATACGTATGTAGGTTCATCCGGTAAAATTTTTCCGATCAAAGATATCAAGCCTGCAAGGGTGTTGAATACATGGTTAGATTATCTCATTAATCAGGGAGTGCAGTTTCATTATCACGCTACTTTAGAAGATTTTGATAATGAGAAAGTAACAATTAATACAAAATCAGGTAAGCAAATACATACTTTTGACCGATTGATTCTTGGTTTAGGTGCTGCTTCTTGGTCAAAAACAGGTTCTGATGCTGCATGGGTAACGCTTTTTCAATCGAAAAACATTGAAGTAATTCCTTTTCAACCCAGTAATGCAGGAGTGAATGCCAACTTACCTTCCGAGTTTCTTAAACAATTTCAAGGATCCGTTTTTAAAAATGTGGTTGTATCACACACTACTAAAACTAGGATGGGTGAGGTAGTGTTGACGGAATATGGGGTAGAAGGTGCTCCGGTTTATTATTTAAATCCTTCCATACATAAAGCGATTGATTTACCACTTTTCATTGATTTTAAACCTACACTATCCGAAGATGATATCTATACTATTATAGGTAAAAGTAAAAATGTTTCGGAAGGTTTAAAAAAATTAAAGTTACCTCTTGCTTTCGTTTTTTGGTGTAAAAATTACATTTCGAAAGAAGATTATCAAAATATAGAGATGCTTACTCGATTAATCAAAAACTTCCCAATAGCCATACATTCTTTTAGACCAATCGAAGAGGCTATCTCTTGCGCTGGGGGTGTTTCATGGAAAGAACTGAATGAAAAACTACAACTTAAGAAATTCATTAATGTGTCTGTTGTCGGAGAAATGATAGATTGGGAAGCTCCTACAGGTGGATACCTACTTCAAGCTTGTTTCGCAACAGGGTTTGTATCGACTTATTCAAATTAATTTAATCTGCAAATTTGTAATTTGTTAATTTCTTAGTTACTTCGTACCTCGTTCCTCTTCACTCTTCTCTTTCGATTCCCAATTATCTTCATCATCGTTAGGAACATTAATTCCAGTTTTTATGATAAAATTTTCAGGATATTCTCTGAATATTTCTTTTTTGAAACGTTCGGCATCATTTTTTTCAGTGAAATCACCGACACGTAATATATAATTTGGCGCATCAAACGTAATATAAGTTTCCATTTTAGGATACTGCTTTATAAATTTCATGCGCAAATCTTGTACTTTATCTTTGTCGGTATTAAAATATATTTGAATACGATATCCAGCTGTCGAAACTCTTCGAACATTACTTTTATTTTTTATTAAATCATCAATTTTTTTATCTTTTATAATAACGACTCCATTGGTTTCTTTAGTATTTTGACTATACACAATGGAAGATAAAATGATAAATAATAACAACAATTCTGCTTTCATAGCTACAAATATAGAGTTAATTAATAAATATATTATTTGTAGTTGTCACCATCAAATTGTTAATTCCTAATTAATTTTCTGTTATCTTATTTAGAATGATTTTAAATTAATTATTGTGCAGTTAAAATTGTCATAGAATTGTCATAAATCCCTACGATTATTTTAATTTTGCCGGTGTCTAATGGTGTTTTTTCTCACACGACAAAAAAATTATTTATGAAAATATTTATAAATCAAGTGTTTAAATCAGTTAATAAATGGACTTTTGCGACATTAACATTTTTGTTTTTTGCTAGTTCATTTAATGCTCATGCACAAGGAGAAGGTCTTTTCAAGGCTAAGTGTGCTACTTGTCACCAACCCCACAAAAATGGAACAGGTCCAAAATTGTTTCAGGTTCGTAAAAAATGGGCAGATGGTGGTGCTAAAGACGGTTCGATTTACCTATGGGTGAATAACTGGCAAGCTGCAGCAGCTTCTGATCCGTATGCTCAAACAGTGTCTACTTGGGCTGCTAGTGCGATGCAAGCGTTCCCTGAATTGAAAAAAGAGGAAATAGATGCTATTTTTGATTATGTTGATTCTACACCAGACCCAGCAGCTGCGGGTGCTGCAGATGGTAAAGATGGTGCTGCTATGGGAGATGGAACTACAGATGAAGAAACAGAAGAAGGCTCTTTCTCTTGGGTGTGGATTTTATTAGGTGTTATTTTTGCAGTCATCATTGGTGCTGTTAGTGGTGTTCGTCGTCAGTTGAAAGCAGCTTTAAATGAGTCAGTGGATGCTGATGAACAAAGTTACATACAAGAATTTAAAGCTTGGGCTTGGAAAAATAAGATTTATGTTGGAATTGCTAGTTTGGTATTAGTTTTTTCAATAATTGTTTCGTTAGTATTAAGTTTAGGCGATATCGGTGTTGTGGAAGATTATCAACCATCACAACCTATTGAGTTTCCACATGAAATTCATGCTGGTGTGAACGGAATAGATTGTAAATATTGCCATAATTCTGTGACTAAATCTAAATCTGCTGGTTTACCAACGGTGAACGTTTGTATGAATTGTCATAAGCAGATTAATGGTAGAACACCTGAACAACAAGAAAAAATCAAAGCTATTTATGAGGCTGCAGGTTGGAGTACTGAAGGAGCAGGGTCATATACGGGTCATTCTAAACCAATCAAATGGAATAAAGTACACGTTCTTCCTGATCACGTTTACTTTAACCACTCACAACACGTAGTAGTTGGAGGTGTTGATTGTAAACAATGTCATGGTGATATGACTAAACAAAAAGAAACAGCTCGTGTAGTTCCTGTAGAAGAATTAAATAAAATTGAAGGTAATATTCCGTTAACTCGTCCTACATTAACAATGGGTTGGTGTATTGAGTGTCATGGTGAAAAAGCAATTCAAGAAGGACCATTAGATGGTAAGAAAGATGGTTACTATGACGAAATTCATAGACGCCTTTTGAATAACGACAAATCTCTTTACAACAAGTATTTAGATGATGGTAAAGTTACCGTTAAAGAACTTGGAGGATGGGAATGTGCAAAATGTCACTATTAATATTAAACGACTAGGCTAAAAGCATATGAGTACGAATAGAAAATATTGGAAAGGTCTTGAAGAATTAAACGAAACACCTAGTTTCGTAGAAGGTAGAGACCAAGAGTTTCCTAGATCCATGTCAGTGGACGAATTTTTAGCAGACGAAAACCTTAAAGAAACTTCTACTGCACGTAGAGATTTCCTAAAGTTTCTAGGTTTTAGTGTTGCTGCTGCTACTGTTGCTGCGTGTGAATCACCTGTGACAAAAGCAATTCCTTATGTAGTTAAACCAGAAAACGTTACTCCAGGTATGCCAACTTGGTACGCTTCTACCTATTATGATGGTACTTCGTATGCCTCAATTTTAGTGAAAACCAGAGAGGGGCGTCCAATTTATATTAAAGGAAATAAAGATTTCGGAATTACTAAAGGTGCTGCAAATCCTCAAATTATTGCTTCTGTTCTTCCTCTATACGATTCTGCTCGTTTAGCTGGAGCTAGAAAAGGAAACAACAGCGCTTCTTGGTCAACAGTTGATGCTGATATCACAACAAAATTAAAAGATATAGCTGCTAAGAAAGGAAAAGTTGTTTTAGTTTCTAACACAATTATCTCTCCATCTACTAATGCTGCAATTGCTAAATTAAAAGCTGCGGTTAATGGAGGCGATGAGGCAGGTACATCTTTTGAACATATTCAATACGATGCTGTTTCGTACGCAGGTATTCGAAATGCAAACAAAGAATCTTTCGGCGCTGATTTTATTCCTGATTATGATTTCTCCAAAGCAAAAACAATTGTTTCTGTTGCTGCTGATTTCTTATCAACATGGTTATTAGCAACGGAATATACACCACAATGGAGTTCAAGAAGAAATCCTGATGGAGAATGGATGTCTAAACATTTCCAATTTGAATCTACACTTTCTATCACTGGAACAAATGCAGATTACAGAGGAATGGTTAAACCTTCTGAAGAAGCAAATGTATTAGCATACTTATTATCTAAATTTGGTGTTAAAACTGCTGCTGCGACTACGCTTTCAAAACAAGCACAAGAAGTTGCTGATTTGGCATTTGAGTCGTTAAAAAAATCGAAAGGTGAATCAATTGTTGTTGCTGGTTCTAATAATACAGCTGTTCAAATCTTGGCTAACAAGTTGAATGCTGTACTTGGAGCATACGGAAAAACAATTAACACTTCAAATACTGTTAATTTATTTGCTTCAAATGATGATGTATTAAATACATTCGTAACAAATACAATCGCTGGTAAAGCTCCAGCTGCAGTGATTTTCTACGGTGTAAATCCAGTATATACATTAGCAAATGGTGATGCTTTTGGTAAAGCATTAGCTAAAGTTGATTTAACAATCTCTTTAGCTGGTTATGTGGATGAAACTGCGTCAAAATGTAAATACATTTGTCCTGATCATCATGCTTTAGAAGCATGGAATGATTTTAATCCAAAGAAAAATCATTTTGCAATCGCTCAACCAACTATCCGTCCATTATTTGAAACATCTGCTGCTCAAGAGTCTTTCTTAGTATGGGCTGGAGGTGCAAAACGTGGTGGAAAAGATTCTTCTGTAGTTTACGATTTAATCAAAACTACGTGGTCTGCTGACAACATCAAGGCAACATCCAAATATGCTGATTTTGAAACTTTTTGGAATAAAGCAATTCACGATAGTTGTATCGATGTTGCAGTTGAAAATACTCCAGCTGTATTCAATGATTCTGCTCTTAGCAAAGTAGCTGGTAAATTACCAAAAGGTTCTGCATTAGAAATTGTTCTGTATAGAAAAGCAGGTATAGGAGTTGGTGCTCAGGCAAACAACCCTTGGTTACAAGAGTTACCTGATCCAGTTTCCAAAGTTACTTGGGATAACTATATTACGATGAACCCATCTGAGATGGGAACTACTTATGCAACTACATTTGATCAAGAAAATGGATTAAATTTAGCATCAGTTAAGGTTGGAAATAAAGAATTAACATTACCTGTATATCCTTCACCAGGTCAAGCACCTGGAACAGTTGGTATTGCTTTAGGGTATGGAAGAGGTGCTAACGATGAAAACATCGGTAACGCAGCATTCCAAACAAAAGAATATGGAGGTCATGCTACAGACGAAAGTGGTAAACGTTTACCAATTGGTAAAAACGCATTCGTTTTTACGTCTTTTGAGCATGGAACACTATCCTACAATGCAAATGGAACTGTAACAAAAGTAGATGGTATTTATCCAATTGCTGCTACGCAGATTCACCATACAGTAATGGGTCGTCATTCTATTGTGCGTGAAACAACATTAGATATTTATTCTTCTAAAGACAAAGAAGCGTATAATCCAGCTCATGTCTTAGAAACACACCATGGCCCTGAGCATATTAGTAAGTTCGACTTATGGGAAGCGCATCCAGTGGAAAAAATTGGTCATAGATGGGGTATGACTATCGACTTATCTTCTTGTATTGGTTGTGGTTCATGTTTAGTTGCTTGTCAATCTGAAAACAACGTTCCTGTTGTTGGTAAAGATGAAGTACGTAGAGGTCGTGAAATGCATTGGTTACGTATCGATCGTTATTATGCGTCAGATGAAGAAGCTACTGTAGGATCCAGAGAAAACAAGGAAACATTTGATTACGATAAAGCGGAGGTTGCAGCGCAAAACCCAAAAGTAGTGCATATGCCTATGATGTGTCAACACTGTAATCACGCATCTTGTGAAACAGTTTGTCCAGTAGCTGCAACTACACACAGTAATGAAGGTTTGAACCAAATGGCATACAACAGATGTATTGGTACTAGATATTGTGCAAACAACTGTCCGTATAAAGTAAGACGTTTCAATTGGTTTAATTATCCAAGCTATAAGAAATTTACGCAAATTAATCCAGCGCAAGACGATTTAGGTCGTATGGTATTAAATCCAGATGTTACCGTTCGTACGCGTGGTGTAATGGAAAAATGTTCTTTCTGTGTTCAAAAAATTCAAGCTGGAAAATTAGTTGCTAAAAAAGAAGCTCGACCAGTTGTAGATGGTGATGTTACTTCAGCATGTGCAGAGGTTTGTCCAACAAATGCTATTACTGTTGGTGACTGGAACGATATTAAATCAATGGTTCGAAAAAATGCGGACGACAAACGTTCTTACCAAGCATTAGAAGAAGTTGGAGTTAAACCAAATGTTTGGTACCAAGTAAAAGTTAGGAATGAAAAAAATACTGACTTAGAAAAGTTACAAGTTATAAAGGAATCTGCTCACCACGGTGAAAAGAAAGAAAATAAAGCTCATCATTAATCGCTAAATTAGGAAGTAATGCATAAGGAAGCAGCAATTAGAGAACCTCTAATTTTAGGTCATAAAACATACGCTGATATTACAGCTGATGTATGTAAACCTATCGAGGATAAAGCACCAAAAATGTGGTATGTTTTATTCTCAATCGCATTGATAATTGGTTTGTATGGAGTAGGTTGTATAGCCTACTTAATTGGAACTGGTATCGGTGTTTGGGGATTAAATAAAACCATAGGTTGGGCTTGGGATATCACCAATTTCGTATGGTGGGTTGGTATTGGTCACGCAGGAACCTTGATTTCAGCAGTATTATTGTTATTTAGACAAAAATGGAGGATGGCAATTAACCGTTCTGCAGAGGCAATGACAATTTTCGCCGTATTTATGGCTGGTATTTTCCCAATGATTCACATGGGTAGAATTTGGTTAGCATATTGGGTAGTTCCAATTCCAAATCAATTTGGTTCATTATGGGTTAACTTTAACTCACCGTTACTTTGGGACGTATTCGCTATTTCAACGTATTTATCAGTATCTGTTGTATTCTGGTACATTGGATTAATTCCTGATTTTGCTACATTAAGAGATAGAGTTAAAAGACCTATTCCAAAAAAGATGTATTCTATTCTTTCATTTGGTTGGTCTGGTCGTGCTAAAAACTGGAACCGTTTTGAAATGGTTTCTTTGATTTTGGCTGGATTAGCAACTCCGCTTGTATTCTCTGTACACTCGATTGTATCTTTTGACTTTGCTACATCAGTAATTCCAGGATGGCATACAACAATTTTTCCTCCATATTTCGTTGCAGGTGCTGTATTCTCAGGATTCGCAATGGTACAAACATTGATGTTAGTGATGCGTAAAGCAATGCGTTTAGAAGCATATATTCACACACGTCACGTTGAATATATGAACATTGTAATCATGGTTACAGGTTCTATCGTAGGTACTGCATATATAACTGAGTTATTTATTTCTTGGTATTCTGGAGTAGAGTATGAAGCATATGCATTTATTAACCGTTTCTCTGGACCATATTGGTGGGCTTATTGGTCAATGATGACGTGTAACGTAATTTCTCCTCAATTAATGTGGATTCGTCCATTGAGAAGAAGCTTATTGTTTACATTCATTATTTCTATTGTTGTAAATATCGGTATGTGGTTTGAACGATACGTTATTATTGTATCCTCTATTCACCGTGATTATTTACCAGCTGCATGGAGTATGCATTATCCAAGTCATATCGATTTAGGTGTATATATTGGAACAATTGGATTATTTTTTGTATTTTTCTTATTGTTTGCTCGTTTCTTTCCTGTATTACCAATAGCTGAATTGAAAACAATATTAAAATCTTCTGGTGAGTCTTACAAAAACGCTCCAGATACTCATGGACACGAAGGACATGATAACCATAATACTAACAATCATTAATAAGGAGTCATGGCAGAAAAAATTATATATGCGATGTATGACGATGACGATGTACTAAAAGATGGTGCAAAGAAATTAGTCTCAAAAGGCGTTAAGGTATCTGAGGTATTTTCACCTTTTCCTATTCATGGAATTGATCCTATTATCGGTGTTAGAAATACTCGTTTAGGAATAATGGCATTTTTATATGCGATTACTGGTACAATGTTAGCAACGATAGCGATGCGCTATTTCATGATTTCAGATTGGCCTATGAATATTGGTGGTAAACCTAATAATACATACTTAGAAAATATTTTAGCTTTCATCCCAGTAACGTTTGAGTTTACAGTTTTGTGTGCTGCACACGGGATGGCTTTGACTTATTTCCTAAGAAATAAAATTTTACCTGGTTTACCAGCTTCTAATCCTGATCCACGTACTACTGATGATAGATTTGTAATGGAATTCAGAATGTCTGAAAATAGTAATTTTACGGAAGAAGAACTAACTTCTTTAATTCAAACAACTGGATACGTAGAATTAGATCAAAAAGAAGTTAAATAGATTATCCAATTATATCGTAATTTATCAGAGTGATGAATAAAATTTTTAAGATAATAGCAAATTTGTCCGCAGTCGCAGTTACTGGAATTATTATGGTTTCTTGTTCTGCTGATAAGGATAGTGCTGGTTTAGAGTATATGCCTGACATGTATCGTTCTCCTGCAATCGAAGCTTATGTGGATTATGGAGAAGTTAGAGGTAAAATCAATGAGACATACAAAAATAGGGCTTCTGCTTTAACACCTCCAAAACACACCGTACCTTTCTATGGTACTAACGAAGAGGAGGTCTTATTGATGTTACCATATAATAGAAAACCATCTTCTGCATTTGCTGCGACTCATGGTTTATTTGGTTATGACTATGCTACTAATAAAGAAGCAGATTATGAGTATAATCAAGCTGCTAATGATAAAAATCCTTTAGTATTGACTGCTAATAATGTTGAGTCAATCATGAAAAAAGGAAAAGAATTATTTGCTGCTAATTGTATGCATTGTCATGGTGAAAAAGGGGATGGTAATGGTCCAATGGTTACTAGTGGAGCGTATGCTGGTGTTCCAAATTATGCAGACAAAGCTGCTTTGGGCGATGGACAATTGTTCTATTCAATTTATTATGGTAAAGGTGCTATGGGTGCACATGCATCTCTATTAAATAAAAAAGAAATATGGACATTGGTTCATTACATACGTAAATTTCAAAATGCTGCTTATGGTACTTTTAGTGCCGATGGAAAATCAGCTGTAGTTGCTACATCTGATTCTGTCAAAGTAGAAAAACCTGCTAAAAAATAATAAAAAGAGAGTAAGATGGAATTCAAGGTAACAAAAAACGCTAATATTCTTACATTGACATTGATTGTCGTAGGATTGTTGTTTACAGGTATTGGTATTGCTACAAGTATGGGTGAAGAACATTTGAACACTCGTATTGCTGGTAATTTACTTATTGATAGCTTTTTCTTTTTTGGAATTGGTTTAGGTGCACTTTTCTTTTTAGCACTTCAATATGCTACTGAAACTGGTTGGTATGCCTCTGTAAAAAGAGTAATTGAAGCTGTTTCAGGATTTTTACCGATAGGTATTATTTTGATGGTAGTTACTTTACTAATCATTACATTACAAGACGGAGCTAACTTGTATATTTGGATGGATGAAGATGTAGTTAAAAACGATGAAATTCTTCAAGGTAAACATACGTATTTAAATAAAGCTTTCTTTTGGTTAAGAACAGCTGTTTATTTATTTGTTTATTATATCTATTACAAAGGTTTTAGAAAAAGATCGTTATTAGAGGATAGTGTTGGGGGTACAGACATTCATTTTACTAATTACAAAAAAGCTGCTGTTTTCTTAGTGTTTTTTGCTGTATTTAGTTCTATGCAATCTTGGGATTGGATTATGTCAGTAGATGCACATTGGTTTAGTACATTGTTTGGTTGGTATGTATTTGCAGGAATGTGGTGTACTACAATGATTACATTAGTAACTTTGACTTTGTACTTAAAGAAAAATGGATATTTACCGAATGTTAATGAAAGTCATATTCATGATTTAGGTAAATGGACATTTGCAACAAGTTTCTTGTGGTCTTATTTGTGGTTTTCTCAATTTATGTTGATATGGTACGCAAATATTCCTGAAGAAACTACGTATCATTTAACTAGAATTAAAGATTTTAAATTTTTATATTTTGGTATGTTTTTAGTTAATTTTGCTTTCCCTATGGTGTTATTAATGTCAAGAGATGCTAAACGTCATGCTGGAATATTAACTTTCGTAGGTTCGATAGTATTGGTTGGTCATTGGGTAGATGTATATGTAATGATTATGGCTGGTTCTATGGGAGAGCATGCAAAAATTGGGTTTTTAGAAATCGGTTTATTGCTTGCTGTATTAGGTTTATTTTTGAAAACAATTTTAAGTAATTTAACAAAAGCACCTTTAACTGTTGTGAATCATCCATTTTTAGATGAAAGTATTCACCACGATATCTAATAACAATTAATTATTCATAGCTAACCAAAACAAGATGAGTTTTAAATTAATCACAATTATTGTAATCGTATTGGGAGTACTTGCCGTAACCCAATTGGTAAGATTATATGAGCTTTCTTCTAAGTTAAGAAATAGAAGAGAAGAAGATGTTACAAATCGTGATAATAAATTAAATGCTAATTTATTACTTACGTTTATGATTTTGTTTTATGCCGGGTTTATTTATTTAATGACTGAATTTGGATGGACAGGTCGTGGAGATGCAGCATCTATCCATGGTGAAACAACTGACTGGTTATTAAATTTAAACTTTGTGATAATCATTGCTGTTTTCTTTTTGACAAATACTTTATTGTTTGTTTTTGCATGGAAGTATGTTCGTAAACCAGGTGTTAAGGCATATTTTTATCCTCATGACAATAAGTTAGAGTTAATTTGGACAGTTGTTCCAGCTATCGTTCTTGCTGTTATCATAATTTTAGGATTAAAGACTTGGAATGGAATTACTTGTGATTCTACGAAAGAAGCGATTCGTATTGAGTTGTTTTCTAGCAATTTGATTGGACTGCTCGATACTCTGGTGAAGATAATGTGCTAGGTAAATTTGATTATAAGTTAACCACGCAAGAAAATGAGTTAGCGTTGTTAACAACAGCTACGATTGATTCAGCTATTCGCTACATGGAATTTGGTAAAGCGGATAGTACAGTTCTTGGGATAAAATTATTGGAAAGCAAACTAAATAATCCTAAAAATATTTTTATACCTGAGGATCGTGAAAAAATGGAAACTGATTTAGACCGTAAGACTCGTCTATTACGTTTGTTATATCAGATTAAGGCTAGACATAATTCTAAGTTAGATGCTACTGCTTACGATGATATTTTGCAAAAAGATACATTGCATTTATTAAAAGGAAAAGAGTATGAAATAAGTTTTAGAGCTAAGGATGTTATTCATTCAGCTTATTTCCCTCATTTGAGAGCACAGATTAATACTGTTCCAGGTCAAGTAACTCGTTTAAAAGTGACTCCTACTATTTCAACAAAAGAGATGCGTGAACGTAAGAAAAATCCTAAATTTAATTACGTATTAATGTGTAATAAGATTTGCGGAAGTGCACATTATAAAATGAAAATGATTGTTGTTATTGACACACCACAACAATACTATGCTTGGTTAAAATCAAAAACAACCTTTAAAGATGATTACCTTAAACCTGCTGCTGTTGCAACTGATAGTACTGCTACAGTATCGGCTGGTGATTCTACATCTATGGCAATGAATTAAATTGAATTAATTTTTTTAAATTAAATATAATGTCAGCAATTACACACGACACACACGGTCATCACGATGCACATGGTCATCACGATCACCATGAAGAGACTTTTATCTCTAAATACATTTTTAGTCAAGACCATAAAATGATTGGTAAGCAGTTTTTAATCACTGCTGTATTTATGGGATTAGTAGCTATGTTATTATCCTTGTTATTCCGTATTCAATTAGCTTGGCCTGGTGAAAGTTCTGATTTTTTAACTCTATTCTTAGGTGAAACTTGGGCTCCTGGAGGTATTTTAAAAGAGAACATGTATTTAGGTTTAGTTACGATACATGGAACAATCATGGTATTCTTTTTACTTACGGGTGGTTTATCAGGTACTTTTTCTAATATTTTAATTCCTCTTCAATTAGGTGCTAGGGATATGGCATCAGGATTTTTAAATATGATTTCTTATTGGTTATTCGCAGCTTCCTCTGTAATAATGTTAGTTTCATTATTCATAGAAACAGGACCTGCAATGGCTGGTTGGACAATATATCCTCCTTTATCTGCATTACCTCAGGCAATAGAAGGTTCTGGTTTAGGGATGACTTTGTGGTTAGTTTCTATGACTTTATTTATTGCAGGATCATTAGTAGGTTCTTTAAATTATATTGTTACTGTTTTAAACTTACGTACTACAGGTATGTCTATGACAAGAATGCCATTGACTATTTGGGCATTTTTTGTAACTGCAATACTTGGTGTACTTTCATTCCCAGTATTGTTATCTGCAGCTGTTCTATTAATGATGGATCGTTTAGCAGGAACCAGTTTTTATTTATCCGATATTATTGTTGGAGGTGAAATGTTAGAAAATCACGGCGGTTCTCCTCTATTATACCAACACTTATTTTGGTTCTTAGGTCACCCTGAGGTATATATTGTATTGTTACCAGCATTAGGTTTATCCTCTGAAATTATTTCTACAAATGCTAGAAAACCAATTTTTGGTTATCGCGCAATGATTGGATCTATTTTAGCTATTGGTTTCTTGTCTTTTATTGTTTGGGGACACCATATGTTTGTTACAGGTATGAATCCATTTTTAGGAAGTGTTTTCGTTTTTACAACATTGTTGATTGCTATCCCTTCTGCTGTGAAAGTATTTAACTATCTAACTACATTATGGAGAGGTAGTATTGTTTTCACTCCTGCAATGTTGTTTGCAATAGGTTTAGTTTCTACCTTCATTACAGGAGGTGTTACAGGTATAATATTAGCGGATTCTGCCTTAGATATTGCTATTCATGACACTTATTTCGTTGTGGCTCACTTTCATATAGTAATGGGTATGTCTGCTGTATTTGGAATGTTTGCTGGTGTGTATCATTGGTTCCCTAAAATGTATGGACGCATGCTGAATACACGTCTAGGTTACGCTCATTTTTGGGTTACGTTGGTTGGTGCTTATGGTGTATTTTTCCCAATGCACTTTGTTGGTTTGGCTGGCGCACCTCGTCGTTATTATGATTATTCTGTTTACAATGAGTTTGATACTGAAAGTTATGAAATGATGTTAGATTTAAATGTTATTATTACTGTTTTTGCAATTATTGCAGCAATCGGTCAAATAATATTTTTATTCAATTTCTTTTACAGTATTTTTAGAGGACCTAAAGCTGTACAAAATCCATGGAGATCTAATACGTTAGAGTGGACAACACCTGTAGAACATATACATGGTAACTGGCCAGGTGCTTTACCTGTTGTTCACAGATGGCCTTATGATTATTCTAAGCCAGGTGCAGAAGAAGATTTTATTCTTCAAACAATACCTCTTGCTGAAGGAGAAGAAGAACATTAATCTGTTTATAATATTTAAAAGCCTTCTAACTTTTGTTAGAAGGCTTTTTTATTTTTGTATCTCATTATATAACATACGTTTTGGAAGAAGATTCATTTGATTATCGTGGAGAAGTTGGTAAAACCAATGACAATGATTATGATAAAGTATTACGTCCTAAAAAATTAACTGATTTTGCTGGTCAGCAGCAAGTCGTTGAAAATTTGGAAATCTTTGTTCAAGCAGCTACACAACGAGGTGAACCATTAGATCATGTTTTATTGCATGGACCTCCAGGTCTTGGTAAGACAACATTGGCAAACATTATTGCCAATGAATTAGGTGTTGGTTTTAAGGTAACAAGTGGTCCTGTATTAGATAAACCAGGTGATTTAGCTGGTTTATTGACTAATTTAGATGCTGGAGATGTATTATTTATAGATGAAATTCATCGTTTAAGTCCAGTAGTAGAAGAGTATTTATATTCTGCAATGGAGGATTATGTTATAGATATTTTAATTGATAGCGGTCCAAATGCGCGTACAGTTCAAATTTCATTAAATCCTTTTACATTAATTGGAGCTACAACCCGATCTGGGTTATTAACATCCCCTTTACGTGCACGTTTTGGAATTAATGCACGTTTACAGTATTACGATTCCAAAACGTTAACAGCTATTGTAGAAAGATCATCTGATTTATTGCAGATTTCCATTGATGAACAAGCTGCTTATTCTATCGCTAGTAGAAGTAGAGGAACACCTAGAATTGCAAATGCTTTACTACGTCGTGTGCGTGATTTTGCACAAGTTAAAGGTAATGGAAGTATTGATGTTTCCATTACAGAAATTGCATTAGAAGCTCTTCATGTAGATGCTTATGGTTTAGATGAAATGGATAATCGAATTTTATTAGCAATTATCGATAAGTTTAAAGGAGGTCCGGTTGGATTAACTACCATTGCTACAGCTATTGGGGAAAATGCTGGTACATTGGAAGAAGTATATGAACCCTTTTTAATTCAGGAGGGATTTTTACTACGTACACAACGCGGAAGAAAAGCTACTGAAAAAGCATATAAACATTTAGGGAGAGATCTTGGGTTTATACAAGGAGGATTGTTTTAATTCTATGAACCTAGACACAAATACATTGCTTGTAAAATCGATTGCTCATGAGCTAGGGTTTCAATTTTGCGGAATATCCAAAGCTGATTTTTTAGAAGAAGAAGCCCAACGTTTGTATGATTGGTTACAATCGAATAAAAACGGAAAAATGGCTTATATGGAAAATCATTTTGATAAGCGTTTAGATCCACGTTTATTGGTTCCTGGTGCAAAGAGTGTCGTTTCCTTGTTGTATAATTATTATCCTGAACAAAAACAGCGTCAAGATTCGTTTAACGTTTCTAAGTATGCTTATGGTACCGATTATCATTTTGTGTTAAAAGATAAATTAAATCTTTTTTTGGAACGTATTCGTACTGAAATTGGAGAAGTTGATGGACGAGTTTTTGTTGATTCAGCGCCTGTTATGGATAAGGTTTGGGCAAAGAAATCAGGACTGGGATGGGTAGGAAAACATAGTAATTTGATTCATCCAAAAAATGGATCATTTTTCTTTATTGCAGAATTGATTCTAGATTTAGAATTAACTCCAGATGGTCCAATCAAGGATTATTGCGGAACTTGTACGCGTTGTATTGACGCATGTCCAACAGAAGCAATTGTAGAACCGTATGTTGTTGATGGTTCAAAGTGTATTTCCTATTTAACGATAGAGTTAAAAGACGAAATATTACCATCCGAATTTTCAGGTAAACTCAACGATTGGATTTTTGGATGTGATATCTGTCAAGATGTTTGTCCATGGAATCGGTTTTCTTCTCCTAATAAAGAGCCATTGTTTTCTCCAAACAATTTATGGTTAGATTACACCAAAAACGATTGGAAAGACTTGACCGATGAACTGTTTTCTAATTTGTTTAAAAATAGTGCGGTTAAACGAACAAAAAAATCGGGTTTATTACGTAACATTAAGTTTGTAAATGATCTAAAATAATTACAATGGCATTAGAGGCTTACTCAGGTGTTTGGGATGAACAACTAGCAGCACATCTCTTACGTAGAACTTTGTTTGGTGCGACTTACGCTCAAATTCAGTCGGCAAAACAGAAAGGTCTATCAAAGGTCTTAAATGATTTATTCACTTTTCCAATCCAAACCTTACCCTTAACTGTAAGCGAAAGTGAAGCTATTGTTGCAAAAGGACAAACTTGGGTAAATGCTGTATACCCTTCAACTAATAGTCAAGAAACTCAAAATGCGCGTAATGAATCATTAGGTGGTTGGGGTATTGAGAATATCAGTAATGAATCGTTTAGTATTCAAGAAAAAATGGTTCTGTTTTGGCAGAATCATTTTGCTGCAGAACCAAGCAGTGATGCAAGGGCTACATATAGTTATTACAAGTTGCTTCGTGAAAATGCCTTAGGAAATTTTAAGGAGTTGGTTAAGAAAATGACTATTGAACCAAGTATGTTACAATTCTTGAATGGAAATTCGAATACGAAAAATAGTCCTAATGAGAATTATTCACGGGAATTATTAGAATTATTCTCTGTTGGTAAAGGAGCACAAGTAGGTGAGGGTGATTATACAAATTTTACAGAAAAAGATATAAAAGAGGGTGCTAAAATCTTAACGGGTTGGAGAATTGATGGGATACAAAGTGACCAAACTACTTCGGTTTATGCCACTTTTGTTCCAAGTAAACATGATACGACGACTAAAACGTTATCCTCACGATTAGGAGATAAAGTGGTTGTAAATGAAAATGAAAAAGAATATGCAACGTATATTGACATTTTATTTGAAACGGATCATGCAGCACAATTTATTTGTAAAAAGCTTTATCGTTGGTTTGTCAACTATGATATAACTCCGATTGTTCAGTCAACTGTAATCGACCCAATGGCTCAATTATTGATTTCAAATACGTATGAAATTAAACCAGTTGTTAGAACTTTACTTTCAAGTGTTCATTTTTATGAAATTTCTAATCGTGGAAGTATCATAAAGAATCCCTTAGAATTGGTTTTTTCGATGTTAAATAGTACAGGATCAAAATTAGCCTATTCAACGGAAGTGAATTATGATTTTTATAATCAATTAGGTGGTATTTGTGGAGTAATGGGTATGAGTTATTTTAGACCACCGAATGTTGGAGGATGGCCTGCCTATTACCAAGCACCAAATTTTTCGCGTTTATGGATAAACTCGAGTTATTTGAATTTACGTTTTTTAATTTCTTCCGCATTGACACTAACTGATCAATTTAAATCAAAAGTTGATAAAACAAAATCTTGGCAAATTGCATTAATTTCGTTTATACAAGGATTATCTGAACCTTCGGATCCTGTCAAAGTAATAGATGATTTAGCATTGATATTTTGTCCAAAAGGATTAAGTTCAGAGGAGAAATTAAAACTTAAGAACATACTTACGAATGGGTTACCTGATTTTGAGTGGACAGTTCAGTATAATGATTATGTTGCCGCTCCAACAGATGTAACATTAAAAAAAGCGTTAGAATTTCGTATTGGTATGACCCTTGATACCTTGTTTAAGTTGCCTGAATTTCAAACGATTTAATTAAAGTAAGCCATGGAAAGAAGAAAATTTATTAGAAATACGACGCTTGCTTCATTGACTGTACCGTTTGTTTTTAAGAATTTTAGTTATGCAGCTGTAACGGAACAATTATTTACCATCAAACGAAGTGTAGAGGATAAGGTATTGGTGTTGATTTGTTTAAATGGAGGGAATGACGGTTTAAATACGGTAATACCTATGGATTATTATTCGAATTTAGTTAATCAACGTGCCAATATTATCCTACCTGAAAATAAATTAATTTCAGTTACACCAAGAAATGCTTTTCATCCATCTATGACAGGCATGGCCAATTTGTTTCAAAACGGAAAGTTATCCATTGTCCAAAACGTTGGTTATCCGGAGCAAAATCGTTCACATTTTCGTTCTACGGATATTTGGACGAGTGGATCAACGGATCAAGCGACAACAACTGGTTGGTTAGGTCGGAAATTGGATCAAGAGCATCCATCGTTTCCCGAAGGTTATCCAAATGAAGTAAATAAGGATCCATTTGCGATTAGTATGGGTTATGAAGTTTCAGCTACTTGTCAAGGTTTGTTAGGTAATTTTTCACATACTGTACATAATCCTAATGATGCTGTGAATGTGTCTATTTCCTCAGCAGTTAATGATGGGACTTATTATGGTGGTCACATGGAGTTTTTGAGTACCATGATTGCCCAAACGAATAAGTATGGTAATCGTGTTTTAGAAGCGGCAAAAAAGGGAAAAAATCTATCAGCAAAATACGATACTAAAAATAATTTAGCGACGCAATTGAAATATGTTGCTCAAATGATTTCTGGTGGTTTACAAACGAATATATATGTAGTAACATTAGCAGGTTTTGACACCCATGATTCGCAAGTTGAAATGACGGATACTACGACTGGTAACCATGCCATTTTATTGAAAACTTTATCCGATGCTATTGAAGCTTTTCAGGATGATATTACATTACTTGGTTTAGAGAAACGAGTAGCAGGAATGACATTTTCTGAATTTGGACGACAAATAGCTTCAAATGCAAGTTATGGTACAGATCATGGGGATGCTGCACCATTGTTTTTGTTTGGATCTTGTTTGGAATCATCACTATATGGAAGTAATCCTGTGATTTCTGATCAAAAAGCAGATCAGGCTGGAGTGGCAATGCAGGTTGATTTTAGAGATGTATATGCTTCTTTATTACGTGATTGGTTTGAAGTTTCTCCAGTAGAGATTCAGAAAATGTTTGCACATGAAGTGAAATACCATAACATAATTGGTGGGTGTACGTTGCGTTTAGATGAATTGTCAGCAACTGAAAATAGTACCTTGGTATATCCAAATCCTGGAATAGAAAAAGTGACTCTTCGTTTATCTACTAATAATGAATTTGTTAAAGTTTCAATTTATTCGCTCTTAGGTCAGGAGCAAATGGTTTTGTTTGAAGGAACATTAACAGAAGAAAAGCACCACATACCGATGGTAATTTCAGACTTACCAGTCGGCAATTATTTAATTAGAATTCAAAAAGGTTCTGGAGATGAAGTTGTTTCGTTAGCAAAAGTCAAAGGATAATTGGAACTAAACAATCCAAGGAAAAAACCATAAAAACTCATACCAGCAAGCGTTGTAAGTGTGTCTTCTACAAGGAATGAAGTAATACAAATCACATAGAAAAGTAGCGCTAATATAGTATGTTGACGCATAAAATTTGTGATAGTATAAAGAATATGCATTAGAAATAGTGTAAGTCCAAGAATACCTGTAGCAATTAAGATACCTAAAAATTGATTGTGACTTTCTAAACGATTTTTTGTTTCTAATTTAGAATGTAGGTGTTTGTATGCTTGTTGGTAATCTGTTTTATAATCTCCAATTCCTGTTCCAAGTAACCAATGTTGTTTGAAAATGTACCAACCAGTTTTCCAATATTCAATTCTATGTAATATGCTATGACCGTTTGGATTTTCTTGACTATTCCATTCATAGTGTATTTCATAGATGCGTTTTTTTAGTCCTGTTTCTAATGCTAATATCGTTGGGATACCACGTTCAATATTTTTTATATCCTGACTGGAAAGTTTATTTACACCTTCTGCATCTTTAGTTAGTCCTTTTGATGTTAGATATCTGATTAATATTGATTGATAACTAAAACCATGTTTTGATAGTAAATTAAGCGTGGTTTTTGATTTTGTTTTCCAGGTACTATCTAGTTCTTGAAAGTTAATATAACAATTTAAAGGGTAGCCATTTTCCATAGCTTTAGAAGTGGTGTCATGGTAATATAGATGTCCTAATTTTGTGTATGTAGGATAATGAGATATATTCTTTTTATTGCTGTTTAATTTATTGATATTAAACAAAGTAAAAACTATTAAAAAAATAGTTGAAGCTAAAAAAACTGTTGCAATAATTTTACTCTTTAACAACGATGATTTTAGTCCATAGATAGCACCATATATTAGGCAAGAAAAAAGGACTAAAATTCCACTTAATACTTGGGCGTAATACGTATAAAAAAGCAGCCAACAAATTCCAATATAAGAAAGGAGTTTCACTCCCATTTTAGTTTGTTTTTGGAGCAATAAAATAAATAAAGCAAAAATGACAAATAATGAAAATCGAATGTGAGAAGTAAAAATAGACATGTTTCTTATTTCTACCCCCGGTTGATCCTTGGAGTTAAAATATATAAAGTTGATTAGACTTGTAAGAACTACAGACCATGCAAAGAATAGTAGGATTATTTTTTTATTTTTCAATTGAATAGGAGGCAAGGCGATGATGACAATCGGTAAAAGAAATAAGTTGCCTTTAGAAATCAGATCAGATATTCCAGCGTTGGTATTCTCTGACCACAAAAGGGAACAACAGTAGTAAAGTGTAAAAAGTATAAATGAGATTATTACTTTACTTGATTTTATTCTGTCAATTCCTTCTTTAAAGTTTCCAATCGTTAAAAAAAGTACTACTAAATATGCGGTACTTAACGAGAGAATTGCTTTACTAAAAAGTAGACCAATTACCACCAATAAACATCCAATAATTAAAAGGGATTGGATATTTTTGGCATTCGTTTTTTGGAGAAACATGTTTTGTTAACGACTATTTTTTCAAAATCGTATTTATTTCTTTCGGATTTTGTAATATTTCTTTTGCTTTATCTACGAAATCATCAGATTTGAAAGCATGAATTGCTCTTCCTTTTTGGAAATAAAATCTAGAAACAATTTCATTCTCTAAAATATTACTAATCTCCACTTTAAATTTTTCTAAATCACTTTCTTTTGAAGGGGTTAGTTTTTTGAATAACGCATCATATTCGGTTTTCGAATCTTCGAAGTAGCCTTCTTCTTCAGCGGTTTTACGCATTTTTCTAAGCATTTCTTCTGAGGCTGTGGTATAGTCGAACGTATCTTTTAACACTAACTTTTTAAATTCTTCATACTCTTCTTTCGTTAATTTAAAAGAAGCGACATCTGGTAGATTAGCATGTTTATTTGCATAATTAGTAGCAAAATTAAATATGAAGTTTTTATTTACTAACATGGATGAAAGTCTACTAAACTCTTTTTCTTTTATTTTGACATCCGGTTCAATACCTCTTCCATCGATTACCTCTCTTCCATTAGTAGTTTTGAATTTTTTAATCAACGAGTCAGCAATTGCATGAGGGCGTTCTCCTTCCGCTTTTTCGTAATACTCTAATTTTTGAACACATCTACCAGAGGGTGTATAATATTTTGCAATAGTAAGTTTCATTTTTGAACCATATTTCAAATCGAAAGTTCGTTGCACTAAACCTTTACCGTAGGAAGTGGTACCTATGATCACTGCGCGATCTAAATCTTGTAAACTTCCAGAAACAATTTCACTTGCGGAAGCGGAACCTTCATCGATCAGAACAGCTAGAGGAATGGAAAGATCAAGCGGATCTTCGTTGGTTATATATAATTTATTTTCTTCTTGCATCCTACCTTTCGTACTAACTACTAATTGGTTTTTTGGAACAAACATGTTTACAATTTTAACAGCTTCCATTAGAAGTCCACCACCATTACCACGTAAATCAAGGATTAACTCTTTCATTCCTTGAGTTTTCAATTCTTTAAAGGCTTTAATTACCTCTTCTGAAGCAGTTTGAGTAAAGCTATTTAATTTGATATAGCCTATATTATTTGAAAGGATTCCAGCGTATGGTACATCTGGAATTTTTATTTCGTCTCTTGTTATAGGAATATTTATTTCTTTACCATCTCTATTTACTTTAACTTGAATGGTAGTTCCTTTGGGACCTTTTAGTGCAGCAGAGACATCGTCGGATGGTTTATTACACATCTCTTTACCATCGATTGAAATGATTTTATCGCCAGCTTTTAATCCTGCTTTTTGTGCTGGATTACCCTCATATGGTTCAGAAATATAGATACAATTATCGATTTTGCGAATTAATGCCCCAATTCCTCCGTATTGTCCAGTAGTCATCATTCTATAGTCTTCCATGTTTGCTTCATGGTAATACACCGTATATGGATCGAGTTCTTTTAACATGGCATCGATAGCTACTTTGCATAGTTTGCCAGGTTTAGGTTGATCAACAAAGTGTAATTCAAGATTTTGATGGATTAAATCCATTAGTTCCATTCCTTTGACAAGCTCAAAGTTGTTGGATTGGGCAGAGATGTTTAGGGAGTAGAAAGTTAAAAGTAGAAAGTAGAAAGTTTTTTGCATTTTTAATTTTTTTGAAGTTCTAAATTACCTAAATCTTTGATTAGTTTTTTAAAGAGTTGTTCTGTTTTTTTGAAGAGTACTTCATATTCCATTTCTTCTTTGTTCGTGTATACTAAAAAGAGAGCAAGTTGTTTGTTTGTTTGAACTAAATATTCTTCCAATATATGTTTGTTTTTACGAACTGTTTCACGGCATAAGCGTTTGATTCTGTTTCTATCGTGTGCTTTTTTGAAAATTCGTTTGGGAGCTGCAATGACAATTTGGAATGATTTATCGGAAGGGATTTGTGAGAAACAATAATTTAAAACGAAAGGAAATTGTTTAACAGTATGTTTTTCTTCAAAAATTTGTTTTATTATTTTTTGGCTACACAGTTTGTATTCTTTTCCAAACGATTCATTCATATTGGCAAAAGTAGATTTAATTTCAATTATAATTAAATGTTTCAATACAAAAAGTATATATCTTTGGGTTATGAATCTACGATATTGGAGTAAACAACATACCTACGGACTTTTACTTGGCATTGTTACTGTTTTTTTTGCAACACCTATTGTCGAGTTTATCTATCCCTGGATAGACAATTCTAGTTTTTTGAAATTTGATTATTATTGGGATATGTTCTTTACGAACGATATTTTTCGTTGTAAGATACTTTCCATTTCTGTGATTGCAAATCTTACTTGGTTTTATTGGTCTTTAAATAGAAGAAAATACAATTTTACCACAGGGATTATTTTAGCTTCTATGTCTTTTATTCCGTATATAGTTTATATACAATACATTAAATAATCTGATGAAGCTTTTTTTAATAGCCGGAGAAGCATCGGGTGATTTGCATGGATCTAATTTAATTAAGGCATTAATTCAAAAAGACGCCTCCATTGACCTTCGTTTTTGGGGAGGTGATCTGATGGAGAAAGCCGCTTCTAAAAAACCAGAAAAACATTATAAGGCTTTGGCTTTTATGGGCTTTGTAGAAGTTGTGATGAATTTAAGTCGCATCTTACAGAATTTCAAAAAATGTAAATCAGACATACATACTTTTCAACCTGATGCGTTAATTTTAATAGATTATCCTGGATTTAATTTACGTATGGCGAAATGGGCAAAGTCACAAGGGATAAAAGTCTATTATTATATTTCTCCAAAAGTATGGGCTTGGAAGGAATCTCGAGTACAAAAAATTAAAGAAAATGTAGACACATTATTTACCATTTTTCCGTTCGAAACAGCGTTTTTTAAGAAACATGAAATAGAAGTGGAATATGTAGGTAATCCTTTGGTAGATGCGATTAGTGAGTTTCGGTCCTTCGAGAGCCTCAGGAACCGAGAATTATCTGGAGAAGAGGGAAGTATTATTGATTTGAATGACAAGCCGATTATTGCGATTTTACCGGGAAGTAGGAGGCAAGAAGTAAAGACTAAATTGCCGGTAATGTTAGAGGCTGCATCAAGATTTGAAGGTTATCAGTTTGTAATTGCTGGTGCGCCATCGTTGGAACCAGCGTTTTACCATCCTTTTATAGCTGGATATGATGCTACCATTTTATTCGGGAAAACGTATGAAATATTAGAGTCAGCTGAAGCAGCATTAGTAACATCTGGCACAGCAACATTGGAAACAGCTCTTTTTGGTGTTCCACAAGTGGTTTGTTATATCGCTTCACCCATTTCATACGCCATCGCTAAACGTCTTATCAAGATTAAATATATTTCATTGGTAAATTTAATTTTTGATAGAGAAGTAGTAAGGGAGTTGATACAGGACGCGTGTAATCCTGAACAAGTTTCGGAAGAATTATCGTATATTTTACAAGGAGGCAAAAAACGTGTTCAACAAGAACAAGATTGTGCAACTTTGGTTAAAATGTTAGGGAGTGGAAGTGCGAGCGAAAAGGTTGCGGAGAAGATATTAGCATAAAATATTCTATCTTTACTTTTTGAAAAAAATTAGCATTAAGCATGGAATATACATTTCGCGAAATAGAGACCAAATGGAGAAAATTTTGGGCTGAAAATCAAACTTTTAAAACACCTAGTACTTCTGATAAACCAAAATATTATGTGTTAGACATGTTTCCTTATCCATCAGGAGCTGGGTTGCATGTTGGTCATCCACTGGGATATATAGCGTCCGACATTTATGCACGTTACAAGCGATTAAAAGGATTTAATGTATTACATCCAATGGGATACGATTCGTTTGGATTGCCAGCCGAGCAATATGCGATTCAAACAGGTCAACATCCAGCTGTTACAACAGAGGAGAATATATTACGTTACCGTGATCAGCTAGATAATGTAGGTTTTTCCTTTGATTGGTCGCGTGAGGTAAGAACTTCTAGTCCAGAATATTATAAATGGACGCAATGGATTTTTATGCAGTTGTTTGACTGTTATTACAACAATGAAACAGACAAAGCAGAACGCATTTCTTCCTTGATAGAAGTATTTGAAAAAGAAGGAAATACATCTATCAAGGCATGTACAGACTGTGAGATTGAATTTACTGCTGAGGAATGGAATTCGTACGATGATAAACAAAAAGAAGACATATTACAAACGTATCGTTTGGCATTTTTGGCAGATTCATGGGTAAACTGGTGTCCGAAATTAGGAACAGTCTTGGCTAACGATGAGATTGTGAATGGTGTTTCTGAACGAGGTGGACATCCAGTTGAGCAAAAATTAATGCGTCAATGGTCGATGCGTATAAAAGCCTATGCAGAGCGTTTATTGACTGGTTTGGATGGTTTGGATTGGACCGATTCGGTGAAAGATATTCAACGCAATTGGATTGGAAAATCTACGGGGTGTTCCTTGAAATTTCAGATAGCAGATTACAAATTGGCGGATTCAGATTCAGTTATTGAAGTATTTACTACTCGCCCTGACACTGTATTTGGCGTATCGTTTATGGTACTTGCGCCTGAACATCCATTGGTTGATTTAATTACGACAGACGAATATAAGTTGGCAATTGAAGAGTATAAAAAAACAGCTTCTTTAAAATCTGAACGTGATCGTCAGTCGGATGTAAAAAATATTTCAGGACAATTTACCGGAGCCTATGCTTTACATCCTTTTACTGGAGAAAAAATTCAAATTTGGATTGGTGATTATGTATTGGCATCCTATGGGACAGGAGCAGTAATGGCAGTGCCTTGTGGTGATCAACGCGATTGGGATTTTGCGCAACATTTTAACATAGAGATCAAGAATATTTTTGAAAATATAGATGTCTCCGAAGGAGCTTATGCTGAAAAATCTGGGAAAATTGCACATTCTGATTTTCTATCTGGTTTGGAAGTGAAAGACGCTATCAAAAAAGCGATTGCGGTGATTGAAGAACGTGGATTAGGGAAAGGAAAAACCAATTACCGTTTGCGCGATGCAGTATTCTCCAGACAACGCTATTGGGGTGAACCATTTCCGGTTTACTACCAAGATGGTTTACCTAAAATGATAGCTGTTAACCATTTACCAATAGTACTTCCAGAAGTAGAGAAATATTTACCTACAGAGGATGGTCAACCACCATTGGGTAACTCTAAACACTGGGCTTGGGATACAACTAAAAAAACCGTTGTATCTAATGAATTAATTGATAATAAAACAGTGTTTCCGTTGGAGTTAAATACCATGCCAGGTTGGGCAGGAAGTTCTTGGTATTTCTTGCGGTATATGGATGCAAACAACAAAGAAGCATTTGTCAGTAAAGAAAAAGCAGATTATTGGAACAGTGTGGATTTATACATTGGCGGTTCAGAACATGCCACGGGTCACTTATTGTATGCACGTTTTTGGAATAAATTTTTGTTTGATCAAGGCTTTATAAACTTTGACGAACCATTTCAAAAGATGATTAATCAAGGGATGATTTTAGGAAGAAGTAGTTTTGTTTATAGAACTGTTGAAGGAAACACTTATGTAACAGCATCCAAAAAAGATCATTACAATACAATTCCATTACACGTGGATATTTCCATGGTTGACAATGATAAGTTAGACACAGAAGCATTTAAAAATTGGCGAGAAGAATATAAACATGCTGAGTTTATTTTAGAAGAAGATGGAATATACATCTGTGGAACAGAGGTTGAAAAAATGTCTAAATCCAAATTTAATGTGCAAACACCGGATGAGTTGGTTGAAAAATTTGGAGCAGATACCTTACGTATGTATGAAATGTTTTTGGGTCCTATCGAACAAGCGAAACCTTGGGATACGAAAGGGATTAATGGAGTCCATAATTTCTTGCGTAAATTTTGGAGATTATTCCATCAAGGACCAGATAATTCATTTGTAGTTACGGAAGGTGAAGCAAGTAAAGATGCATTAAAAACCTTGCATAAAACCATCCAAAAAGTGACTTCTGATTTAGAGCGTTTCTCTTTTAACACAGGGGTTTCGAACTTTATGATTGCAACGAATGAATTAGGTGAACAAAAGTGTAATAATCGAGAAATATTATCTGATTTGGTGATTTTATTGTCTCCTTATGCTCCGCATATCTGTGAAGAATTGTGGGTGAAATTAGGTCATGAAGCAGGGACGTTGAGTTATGCAGCTTTCCCTATTTGTAATGAGTCGTATTTGGTTTCGGATTCGTTTTCATATCCTATCTCGTTCAATGGTAAAGTGCGTTTCAAAGTAGATTTACCTGCTAGTATGGCAGTAAAAGAGATTGAGGAGCATGTGATGGGGATGCAAGAGATGAATAAGTACTTGGAGGGGAAGGCGCCGAAGAAGTTGATTGTTGTTCCAGGTCGAATTGTAAATGTGGTAATATAATTGAATATTACTATGTTTTTTCTTCGTTCGACATCAAAATGTATTTCCTCATTTACTTATGTAAACTCCGGAATACATTTTTTGTCTGCCTCGAATAATTCATAGTAATATTCAATTAACTAAATAATTAACTATGAAATTAAACTATCGTTTATTAATTATTGCATTAGTATTAGGTATAGGTGCTTGTGGAATTATTGATCCTAAAAATAAAGGGAAGGGATTTAATATATTACCTCTTTCTGCGGATAAAAATTTAGGTGCTCAAACAGAAAAACAAATTTCATCGGATCCGAAACAGTATCCATTATTAGATCCAAACAGATATTCTGATATTTATGCTTATGTAAATAAAGTCAAGGATAATATCTTAAATTCTGGAAAGGTAGATTATCGTACAGAGTTTGCTTGGAAAATTCATATCATACATGATGATAACACGTTAAATGCTTTTTGTACTCCGGGTGGATATATTTACGTCTACACTGGAATTTTAAAATACCTTGAAAGTGAAGATCAGTTAGCTGGTGTATTAGCTCACGAGATAGGCCATGCGGATATGCGTCATTCTTCCAGGCAAATCACGGTAATGTATGGTTTGCAACTCGTGGTTGAAGTTGCTGAGATGATAGCTTTGGGTCAGACCACGCCACAAATTAATCAATTAGGTTTAGGATTGATTAACTTAAAAAATTCTAGAGGTCATGAGACGGAGGCTGATGAACGTTCTGTATTATATTTATGTGGTACACCTTATAATGCTGATGGAGCAGCAGGATTTTTTGAAAAATTAGAAAAAAGCAATAAAGCAGGTAAAGTTCCTGAGTTTTTAAGTACGCATCCTAATCCAGAAAATCGCATCGAACATTTTCATAATTCACGCGTTGGAATGGGGTGTATCGGCAAGAATACTTTCAAAGAAGATTATGCTAGAATGCTTGCTAAACTACCTAAATAAATAGTTATGTTATTATATTTAGATTCAGAAAGATATATTGATACTTCTAAGGGCTTAGATATTTCCATTCCCTTATCCAATGATGACAAAAATCCATTAGCGTGGTATGTAGACAAACCTATTTTTGAACCTGTGAGAGCGGAAGGTTTTATTGGTTTAGTGACGGAAGGAAGTAGTACCAATTTCAGAAATATTTCATTCAATCCTCATGGACATGGCACCCATACCGAATGTTTGGGACATATCACTTCGGAGATTCATTCGGTTAATAATAAACTAAAAGATTCGTTTTTTACAGCAGAAGTAATTTCTATTACTCCAGAGAAAATATGGAATGAAAAAGAAAGTGTTTTTGACGAAATAATTAGTTTGTATCAATTGGAAAATTCCATTCAAAGTTCAACAGTTGATGCTATTGTTTTAAGAACAGTACCCAATACGCTTTCCAAAAAACACAAAAACTACTCATCTACTAATCCACCGTATTTGGATGTTGCTTGTGTCGAATTATTAAACCAAAAAGGGGTTCAACATTTTCTGATTGATTTACCCTCTGTGGATCGTGAGAACGACGAAGGGAAGTTAGCTTTTCATCATGCTTTTTGGCAGGTTACTTCAAATCCACAGTTTCACAAAACCATCACAGAATTTATTTATGTAGATGATACCATTAAGGATGGATTGTATTTGCTGAACTTACAAACTGCACCATTTGAGAATGATGCTACACCAAGTCGTCCAGTTCTTTTTGATATTTTTAGTAAGTAATGTTACCTGAAAAGAACAATACGGAATTAGAGGCTCGTTTTTCTCATGAGCAATTTCGTTTGAAGACTCAATTGCAACTTGCAAAAGATTTTGGTATGCATGGTTTTGACTTTGCACCAAATTTCATAGAAGAGGCTTTAAGTATTGAAGTTTTGGTAGAAACTGTTTTAGAAGCATTGGTGTACATGATCGAAAAAAAAGCGAGTAGTTGGCATCCTTTGTTGTATACGATGGATGTTTCAGAACAAACGTATTTGCAGTTAGCGACATCTAATCAACCAACGTGGATGGAAGATTTTACATGGATTGTACTACGACGAGAAGCATTGAAAGTGTTTTTTCGAGAAAAGTATTCCTAATTAGGTTCGATTTTTTTATATTTGTTAGTATACCATCATTTATTATCATGAAATCACTTGTAATAACGCCTAAAGATGCAATCGAATTTAATTTGATAAATCAATTATTGGATAAGATGGGAATTTCATCTCAGATAGTAGAACAAGATGATTATACATTTTCCGTTTCAAAAAAACAGGTAAAGGCAATAAAAGATGGTCTAAAACAAGTGGAGGAAGGTAGATTGCTTTCTCATGAACAAGTAATGTCTGAAATTAAAAATCGTCATCCAAAGTACTTCATTTAATTACGTTGATATGGACTGAATTAGCACTTGAAGATTATGACAATTGCATAAACTATTTGGAAAAATATTTTTCTGAAAAAGTTGTTGGAGATTTTTTATTTATGTTAGACAAATCATGTTCATTGATTTTGAGTAATCCAATTGCGTTTCCAGCTACAGGCATTGAAAATACGCGCTCATTAGTAATCATTCCAGAAGTTTCTATTTTTTATTCCATAAAGAATGAAAATGAAATCGTGATTATTAGAATTTGGAATAACCGAAAAAACAAAAAGAATTTACTTAAAGGAAGTAAATAGCTTAAATATTCCCCTAAAATTCCCCTGCAAAAACAATTTCTTTGTAACTTCGCTGTTCTATAAAAATGTTCTTAAAACATGGATAAAGTAACCTACGTTGGGAATGCGGATGTGACGGCGATTGAATTTTTGTATAAGTCATACCAACAAGACCCTGAAAGTGTTGATCTTGGGTGGAAAAAATTCTTTGAAGGATTTGAATTTGCTCAAACGAATTATGAAGAAAAAGGAGATATTCCAGAAAATTTTCAGAAAGAATTTAAGGTAATAAACTTGATCAATGGGTACCGTACTCGTGGACATTTATTTACTAAAACTAATCCTGTTCGTGATCGTAGAAAATACGAACCAACATTAGCGATTGAGAATTTTGGTTTGACAGAAGCGGATTTAGCTACTGTTTTTCAATCGGGAACACAAGTTGGGATTGGTCCAGCAACGTTGAAGGATATTATTGCGCATTTGGAAGATACGTATTGTCAGTCGATAGGTATTGAGTACATGTATACACGTGAACCGGAGCGTTTAGAATGGATAAAGAATAAAATAGAATTAAAAAATCGTCCGAAATACGATGCTGCTAAAAAAATCGAAATTTTTTCGAAATTAAATCAAGCGTCGAGTTTTGAAGCGTTTTTAGGTAAAAAATACGTAGGTCAAAAACGTTTTTCTGTAGAAGGAGGAGAAGCATTGATTCCTGCTTTAGATACTTTGATTCAAAAAGGTGCGGATTTAGGCATTGAATATTTCGTAATGGGAATGGCTCACCGTGGTCGTTTAAATACATTAACTAATATTTTTGAAAAACGTCCGCAAGATATTTTTTGTGAATTTGAAGGAAAAGAATTTGAATTTGAAGGAAATTTTGATGGGGATGTAAAGTATCACCAAGGATATACTTCAGAAATCATCTCTAAAAATGGAAAGAAGGTAGGATTAACTTTAGCACCAAATCCATCACATTTGGAAGCAGTTGACCCTGTTGTACAAGGTATCGCACGTGCTAAATTGGATGCTACTTTTCATGATGAGTCGAAAGTATGTCCAGTAATGATACATGGAGATGCAGCGGTTGCAGGTCAAGGTATCGTTTATGAAGTAATTCAAATGGCGCAATTGGATGGTTACCGCGCTGGTGGTACAGTTCATATTGTGGTGAACAATCAAGTAGGGTTTACCACAAACTATTTGGACGCGCGTTCTTCGACCTATTGTACAGACGTAGCTAAAACTACCTTATGCCCTGTATTTCATGTGAATGGAGATGATGTAGAGGCAGTTCTTCAGGCAGTTGAGATTGCGATTGAATATAGACAAGTGTTCCACCGAGATATTTTTATCGATTTATTGTGTTACCGTAAATATGGTCATAATGAAGGCGATGAACCAAAATTTACGCAGCCACATTTGTATAATATTATTGCTAAACATCCAAATCCAAAAGATATTTACTTAAAACAAATAATAGCGGAAGGAGTTATTACAAAAGAAAAAGCCTCTGAAATTGAAGCTGCTTATAATAACTACTTGGAAGAACAACATACGGCTTCCAAGCAAAATGAGAAAGCTATTGTTTGGGATTTCTTGAAATCAACGTGGGAAGGTTATAGACATTCGACTGCTGCTGATTTTGTGAAGTCTATTGAGACGGGAGTTGATAAAAAACAACTAGAACAATTAGGGCATAAGTTAGCAACCCTGCCAGAAGGGAAAAAATATTTCCGTAAGATTTCTAAAATATTTGAAGATCGTTTAAATGCAGTTAAAGACGATAAATTAGATTGGGGAACCGCTGAAATGTTGGCATATGCTTCCTTGTTAGTAGAAGGTCACCCTGTTCGTTTATCTGGACAGGATGTGGAGCGTGGTACATTCTCGCACAGACATGCAGTAGTTAAAACAGAAGACACAGAAGAAGAGGTAATCACATTGAATTTGTTGGCAGAAAAACAGGCAAATTTCAGTGTATATAACTCCTTGTTGTCAGAATATGGGGTGCTTGGTTATGAATATGGATATTCGTTGGCTACGCCAAAAGGATTGACGATTTGGGAGGCACAATTTGGAGATTTCTTCAATGGGGCACAGATTATGATTGACCAATTCATAACTGCTGGAGAGGATAAATGGTCGACACAATCTGGATTGGTAATGTTATTGCCACATGGATATGAAGGACAAGGAGCAGAGCACTCTTCGGGTCGTATGGAGCGTTTCTTACAACAAGCTGCAGACGATAATATTCAAGTGGTAAACACATCTACACCTGCTAACCACTTTCATTTATTACGTCGTCAAGTGAAACGTGACTTTAGAAAACCTTTAGTAGTTTTTTCTCCTAAAATGTTGTTGCGTTATCCAAGTGCAGTTTCTGGTTTAGAAGAAATGGCGACTGGTAGTTTCCAAGAGATTATCGACGATAAAAATGCTAATAGAAACCAAGTAGATACGGTTGTATTCTGTACAGGGAAGTTCTATTATGAGATTTCTGAGAAAGCAGCTGAATTAGGCGTTGAGAATATGGCATTTGTTCGTATAGAGCAATTGTACCCATTCCCACAACAACAATTTGATGATTTAGTAGCAAGTTATCCAAGCGCTAAAAATCTAATATGGGCGCAAGAAGAACCAGAAAATATGGGGGCTTGGAGATACATAGCGATGACATTAAGACATTTACCATTGATTGGTATTACGCGTCAAGCATCTGCTGCGGCTGCAGAAGGATCTTCTTCTTTACACAAACGTAGATTAAAAAAATTGCATGATGATTTATTTCAATATGCTAGTAATTACGCAAAACAATAACACTATAAAACCGAATATAGCATGTCAGTATTAGAAATGAAAGTACCTAGTCCAGGAGAATCGATTTCAGAAGTAGAGATCGCAACTTGGTTGGTATCGGATGGAGATTATGTAGAAAAAGATCAGGCGATTGCTGAAGTAGATTCAGACAAAGCGACATTAGAATTACCTGCTGAACAAAGTGGCGTTATCACGTTGAAAGCAGAAGAAGGAGATGTTGTAAAAGTAGGTCAGGTAGTTTGTTTGATTGACACAACTGCTGCTGCTCCAGAAGGAAGTGCTGCACCGGTTGTAAAAGAAGTTGCGCCGGTGGTTGAAGCACCAAAAGCGGTTGAAAATAAGGCTGCTGCACCTTCTCCAAATCCAGTAAACGAAAAAACATCGTATGCTAGTGGAACACCTTCTGTTGCTGCTGCAAAAATTATGGCAGAAAATAATATTCCTGCGAACAAAGTTGCTGCATCTGGAAAAGATGGTCGTATTACGAAACAGGATGTAGTAGCGGCTATGTCTGCTGGTATTTCTGCAGATGCTGCGCAAGGTTGGGGTGGTACACGTGATCAATCGCGTGAAAAAATGTCTATGTTACGTCGTAAAATTGCAGAGCGTTTGGTTTCTGTGAAAAACGAAACTGCGATGTTGACTACTTTCAATGAAGTGGATATGAAACCAATCATGGATTTACGTGCGAAATACAAAGATAGTTTTGCTAAGTTCCACGAAGTGAATTTAGGATTTATGTCTTTCTTTACCAAAGCAGTAACTGAGGCTTTAAATATTTTCCCAGCGGTGAATGCACAAATTGATGGAAATGAAGTTATTTTCCATAATTATGCAGATGTTGGTATCGCTGTTTCTTCTCCTAAAGGTTTGATGGTTCCGGTAGTTCGCAATGCAGAGCAAATGACATTGGCTGAGATTGAGCGCGAAATTAAGCGTTTGGCAATCAAAGCACGTGATGGAAAAATCACGCCAGACGATATGACAGGCGGAACGTTTACCATTACTAATGGTGGTGTATTTGGATCTATGTTGTCTACACCAATTATCAATCCTCCGCAATCTGCTATTTTAGGAATGCACAACATTGTTGAGCGTCCAGTAGCAATCAATGGCAAGGTGGAGATTCGTCCTATTATGTACGTAGCGCTTTCGTATGACCATAGAATCATCGATGGGAAGGAATCTGTTGGTTTCTTAGTGAAAGTGAAAGAGATGTTAGAAAATCCAGAAAGAATGATCTTCGGAGGTAAAGATCCGTTGGCAGTGCTTTTGGGATTGTAAGGGGGAGTTGAAAAAGTGTAAAGTCGCACTTCGACTTCGCTCAGTGGGACTTTACTAGCCTCAATGAGACATTTAAATATGAGACCGTCAGCTGAAAAGTTGGCGGTTTTTTTGTGTCAAATAGTTACTTTTACTTAATAAAAATAGGGAATGAAATACAGAATGTTAACTACGGAAGAATTAACTCATCTCGAAGAAGAGTTGAAGCAGTTTTTGATTATTAATCATGTGTACACAGAGGAATGGGCACGTATGAATCGCGAAACACCTGAATTAGCCAAAGATTTAGTAGGTTTATTTAGTGATCAAGTTCTTCAACGCGTATATGAAAACATTGCTTATTTAGAACATCGAAGTAAAGATGCTTGTTTGGTCTTTCAATTAGGGAAGGAATCGATAGAGATGATCGGTTTACAAAAAAAAGACAATGAAACAGATGTGTTAACTTTTGAAACCCCAGAGTCTATTCACGAAGCATTAACAATTCATTCAAATCAAGTTGGATTTTTTAAGCATACGAAAGCTTATTCCAAAAATCGCGAAGAAGAAATTCACCAAATGATCGAACAAGGATGTGTGAAATCTACGGAAGAATTTTGGAAGTTATTACTGGATGTGATTAACTAAAATGTTAAATATTTTATTTTTGTACGTATATTTTCCGTACATTTATGGTAATACTTTATACTATGAGAACTTCACCTTCATCCAAAACTCGTTTTGATGCGCGATTAAGCATTGAGCAAAAAGAATTGTTTGAAAAAGCAGCTAGTCTATCAGGTTATTCAAGTCTGACTGATTTTGTATTAAAGACAGTACAACAAAAAGCACAAGAAATTGTCAATCAAAACGAAAAGATATTAGCCTCCAAACGCGATAGTGAATTGTTTTTTAGTGCAATTCTAAGTTCTCAAGAACCATCTGTTTCATTATCAAATGCTGCTGCCTCTTATTTAAAATTGAAACATAAATGAGTATAGATATAATTCATTTAAGTTCGGTTCATATACGAACTCATTTTGATTGTGGTGAAGAATCTTTAAATAATTATATTAAACAGCAAGCGAACCAAGATATTAAACGTAAATTGTCCGTGTGTTTTGTGGCTATTGATGAATTAAATCAAGTTATCGCTTATTATACTTTGTCAAATTATGGTATTTCAAGAGAATTAATACCTACAAAATTTCAAAAGAAATTCCCTAATTCTTACATAACAATTCCAACAACTTTATTAGGAAGATTAGCAGTTAATCAAAAAAGTAAAGGCAAAAAAATAGGTGAGTATATGTTAATGGATGCTTTATATAAATCCTATCAAGTATCTAAAGAAATAGGTTCATTTGCAGTTATAGTTGACCCAATACATGTAGCTGCAAAACAATTTTACCTAAAGTATGGCTTTATCGAATTACCTGATAGCGGACGTATGTTTTTATCCATGAAAACAATCGCTTTATTGTTTGAATTAGTTTAAATTCTTACCTTTCTAAAAAATAAATCACATGGCATTAGATATACAATTATTGGCAGAAATATGTAAAACACCTGGTACTTCCGGTTTTGAACAACAAGTAAGGGCATTGGTGTTGAAAGAGCTGGAAGGGTATGTTGATGAATTGACAACGGATAATTTGGGTAATGTTTACGCTGTAAAAAAAGGAAAAGTGTCCAAAAAGGTGATGATTGGTGCACACATGGATGAAATTGGATTCATGGTGACACACATTGATGATCATGGATTTATACGATTTACTACGCTTGGAGGATTTGATCCAAAAACGTTGACTGCTCAACGTGTTATTGTACATGGTAAAAAAGATGTGATTGGAGTGATGGCGTCAAAACCGATACATGTAATGACACCGGATGAACGCAATAAAGTTGCGAAACTTTCGGATTATTTTATCGATACAGGTTTGAGTAAAGAAGATGTATTGGAGTTAGTTACTATCGGTGACCCAATAACCCGTGAAAGAGAATTTATCGAAATGGGTAACTGTGTTAATTCTAAATCTTTAGATAATCGACTAGCTGTCTTCATTTTGATTGAGATGTTCAAACAATTGCAAGGGAAAGAGGTTCCTTACGATATATATGGTGTGTTTACAGTTCAGGAAGAAGTTGGTATTCGTGGTGCAAAAGTTGCTGCATTGAATATCAAACCAGATTTCGGTTTTGGTTTGGATACCACGATTGCTTTTGATTTACCGGGAGCTGCAGCACACGAAATGATTACTAAGTTGGGTGAAGGAACAGCGATTAAAATTATGGATGCTTCTTCGATATGTGATTATCGTATGGTTGCCTATATGAAAGAAGTGGCAAGCAAACACCAGATTAAATGGCAACCAGAAATTTTAACTGCTGGAGGCACGGATACTGCTGGTATTCAATTGATGACGGAGGGAGGATCTATTGCAGGTGCAGTTTCTGTTCCGACAAGACATTTACATCAAGTGATCGAAATGGCGAACAAAGACGACATTCAGGCGAGTATTGATTTGTTGACTGCATGTGTTTCGGATTTAGACACCTATGATTGGAATTTTAAATAAGACTATTAGACAAAAGACGTGAGACCTTAGACTGATTTGAATGAAAATTATTTTTTCTTTTTTCTTTAAAGTATACTTAGCGATCTTATTTTTAGTTACCCTTCTATTTTTTTATTTACCAATATTCTTGCTTTTAATTCGAGAGGATACTAAGAAAAAAGCGTTTCCAATTTTTGTTATTTGGTGTCGAATAATTTGTTTATTAGCTGCTTATCGTATAAAACCAATTCATCCTTATTCAGCTCAAGAAGGTCCTTTTGTTTTTATTTCTAATCATACGTCGTTTTTGGATATTGTCTTTATGTATCTTTTATTTCCAAAACATCCTTTTTTGTTTTTGGGGAAAGCGGAATTACTTAACGTACCGTTGGTAAAGACATTTTTCAAACGATTACATATTCCAGTGTACCGCAATAAAGGGGGTAGAAATGCACAGAAAGCCTTGGAAGCCGCTGATAAAGCACTAAAACAAGGATGGAGTATTGTCATTTTTCCGGAAGGAGGAATCAAAGAACATTTAGTTCCTGTTTTACAGCCATTTAAAGATGGAGCGTTTCGTTTGGCAAAAAACAATATGGCACCAATCGTACCCGTTACTTTTTTGAATAATTACGAATTATTAGAAGATCCATCGGTAAAACAAAGTCTTGCTCGGCCTGGAACGGCGTATGTGGTCGTTCACCCTACAATCGATGCAAAAACAGTCGCTAATACAGAACTTGAAGTTCTAAAATTAAACGCTTTTGAAACGATTAACGCACCATTACTTTCTAAATACTGATTCAATCATCGAAAGGTATCTAAAAGTAAAGAACAAAGCGAAATTCGAATTATATTTGTAAAAAATTATATCCTATGCATATCGATGAAAAAACAGTAGATCATATTGCTCATTTGGCAAGATTAGAATTTTCTGGAGAAGGCAAACAAGCTATCAAACAAGATATGGAACGTATTATTACGTTTATGGATAAATTATCTGAAGTAGATACAGAAGGTGTTGAACCATTAATTTTCATGTCTGATGAGGTGAATGTTTTACGCGAGGATATCGCAGTAGACTCATTAACACATGAGCAAGCCTTAAAAAATGCACCAAAACGTGACTCTGATTACTTTAGAATTCCAAAAGTACTAAGTAAGTGACCCTTCGAGAACCTCAGGGATAAATCGAGTGACGAGTGACGGATAAATTTAATTTTTGTAAAGTCTATAGACGTCGCTCTTTACAATTAACTCGTCACTAAAAATACACACCGTGGCCGTAACAAATTCCGTTCTTCCATCTTAAAGTAGGAAGAGGTACTTTTATTGCATTGAATGGACGCAGTATATTTTTAATCCATTTGCGTTGGATAGGTAATTTTGACAGGTCTATATCCAAGGATACTAAAAACTCCCGAGAAGCGATGTGTGTTTCTTTATTTACAGTTACGTAAGTGTTTTTATCTCCGATTATTTTTGCGTCCACACTATACCCAATTGATAGCAGTAACCAATTTGGTATTTTAGAATGGGGTATAATATTTATCGGTGCAAAACTCAACCAATACGTTTGTCCGTTATAATCTTTCAAATAGCGTTCGGCTAGGTTGTTTCCAAGAACATTCGGACGTAATTTTGCATAGGGGCTATTGGAATAACTTTCTTTAAAAAGAATGTATTGTTGGTTCCAAATATACTGTTGAATGCCAAATAGTAAACCACCAGAAGTATTTGCTGCAATATCACTCCATGAAAACCCCCAGGCAGCACTTCGACCATCTAAATATTCAATAGAAGCCTGATACCCTAACGTAATGAGTGTTCCGGCGATTACTGCTTTTTTTGGTTGCATACCTGTCCAACGGTACAAAGAGGTGAGTGATTTACTGATTTGGTAACTTGTATAGGCATGTCCACATTTATCCATTTGCATCCATTCTCCGACATCGTTAAAGGTGTGAAAAGACGATTTAGGATAGTCTTTATACCAGGCATTATTAAGCATTACAAGACTTCCCGACCACACACTTGCATAAAGCATATTGACACCGATATTTCGTTTGATATTTAAAGAATCTGAATTTGAAAAGAATGAAGTTTGCGCGTAGGTAGTTGAAAGTCCAAAGTTGAAAGTCCAAAGTTTAAAGTTTAAAGTTGAAAGTCCAAAGTTTAAAGTTGAAAGTAAGAAAGTTAAAAGTATAGTATTTCTAATACGTTCAGAGGGACAAAAAAATCTTAATTTAAAGAAAATAGACCTACAATCCACCGATGAATTTTTTGAGTAATTCTGAAATAGGGATGAACTTTGAAAAACTTAGGTTTTCATGTGTGTCGAAAATATCGTGGTAATTTTTGTTTGGTCCCATGGTGTAGATGAAAAATGCAGGAACTCCTCGTTCTGAAAACCAGTAATGATCGGAATTAGCGGCAGGACCTCTTGATTTAACAACAGGTACAAAATTTTCTTTGGTATTGATATCTACCAATTTTTGAAATGATTCTGGATGTTTGGTAGCGTTTACTACGGTGATTCCTTCTTCTCCACTTCCCATAATATCTAGGTTTAAGAGAAAGTGGATTTCTTCTATTTTTATCCAAGGATATTGTACAAAATACGAAGATCCGATTAAACCGGCTTCTTCTCCAGCAAAAGCTATGAAAACGAGATTGTATTTTGTTGGGTTTTTCGCGAAATGACGTGCTAGTTCTAAAAGCATAGCCACTCCTGAAGCATTGTCGTTTGCACCAGGGAAGTAAGTGTTTTCCCCCATTTTTCCTAAATGGTCATAGTGTGCAATAATAAAAATGGTTTTTTTTGTCTTTTTTAAGGCAGGAATTGTTCCAATGACATTCGTAGAAAGGTAATTTTCTTTAAAGCGCGATTGGATATGGGTTTTAATATGCGTAACTAGATTGAATTTATACCCTTTCACATATACTACACTATAGGAAAAAGGTTCATTTCCAACAGAAAAAGTAAATTTTTCATCCGTAATTACAAGTACATGTAACTGTTGAGCTAACGTTGGAATGATTTCACGATGTAGTTTTTTTAACGAGTCGCCTTTGATTTTTCTAGTATCGATGATGCAGCTATTTATGTTTGCAGCTATTTTGTGTTTCGAATCGAAGAATTTATTTTGTAGTTCTACATCAAACAAATCTTCGACAGTTAAAATACGGAATCTCCATTCTTCATTACTGGAACCTGAATTTGGATCCACCATAAAGTCTATTCCAGGAATTAACGTATCTGCATTCATCACCAAAGACATTGCGCCTGGAAAAGTCACGACATTATGTGCAAAAGATTGGAAGTAAGAAGTTTGATTTTGAAGGTGTTGAAGTCCTATCGTTGAAAATTCGTTTTCTATGAAACGTGCAGCAATGGAATCGCCATGGTTGACGTATCCTCTGCCTTGGAGTTCTTTAGAACACAACAATTTGGTGATTCTTTTTGCTTCTTCTAGTTGAGCAAAAAGTGAATTTATAAGAATTAGGAAACAAAGTGTAGCACTCCATTTACGCATACCTACGCGCAATTTTTTGAACGAATTCAATCGCAATTTGTGTATCTAATTCCCAAGCATATATTAGTGTAAAGTTGCTAAGGATTATTTTTGCTCGTTCGAAGTTAGGTTGTGCATCCAATAGTTGAATAGCTTGCGTAAAATCTTCGCTAGAGCCACTAAATAATTCACGAATAATTTGTAGTTTTTCGTTTAATCCAAAAGCAGTTTGTAGTGATTCAATTTTGGAGAACATTAATTTTGCGCCTAGAGAATTGTCTTGTTCTAACATTTTGTCGAACATATCTTTTGGAGCTGAAGAAGTTTCTGTAATAGGCGAAATAGTTTCTGGAGTAGGTATTATTTCTACGCTTTCTAACGCTTCAGAAACGGTGAAATTATCTATTTCAGGTTCTGGTGCTTCAGAGCTAGTTTCGGTTTGTAGTATTACTTCTTCTTCTTTTTGTGGTTCTTCTAATTGATCAAACAAAGAGAAAGACATATCGAAAGAAGGTGTTTCCTCTTGTTTCGATTCCAATACAGCTTCCTGTTTTTCATCTTCAAGGTTTGGGATTTCAGGCTCAACCAATAGGTGCTCATGAACAGGTTCTGGTATTACCACATCGTTTAATTCTGAAGTTGTCTCACCATAGATTTTATGTTCGTATGCTTTGTACCTAAGAATGAGTGCACGTTCGTGTAATTCACGGGTATTGTTTACCAACGTTTCCATATCTTCTTCGCTTAGTTTTCCAATTTTTAAGTTGTTGAATAACAATTGAATTGAAACTAATAATTCTTCTTTGGTATCAAATTTTGACATACTTTATTGCTTTTATGAAGTAGCCGTAAAGGTAAAAACTTTCTCTGTAAAGCACCACAGGAACAAGGAATAAATATAAGTTACTTGTAAAGAATATCTTTAAATTAGGAGAATTTTAAATGATACATGTCTGAAATATTGCTTCGAAAATCTTTTCTTATTCCATTCAGTTTTCTTCTCTTAATGCTTGCTGCTTTTTGTTCGGTTGGTTATTATCAAGCAGATGAACATTATCAACTCTTGGAATTTGCGGGATTAAAATTACATTTAAATCAAGCTGAGAATCTTCCTTGGGAGTATCATGAAAAAATGCGCGCTAGTATTCAGCCATTCATCGTTATTTTACTCTATCGATTACTTCATTGTTTTTCTATTACTTCGCCATTTATTGTTGTTCTTTTTTTACGGATATTCTCTGCTTGTTTGGCTTTTTATTCGATGTTTAAATTTCATCAATACATGTCCTTGAAAATTACCAATGAAAAGCTAAAGCGTTGGTATACTTTTTTAAGTTTTTTTACTTGGTTTTTAATTTTCAATTCTGTTAGATTTAGTTCTGAAAACTGGTCAGGTGCCATTTTTTTTATTGCGTTAGTAATTTATTTACAGACAGATAAAATTGACTTTTTGAAATATTTTTGGATCGGTTGTTTGTTAGGGTTTTCCTTTTTATTTCGATTTCAGAGTATATTTTTGATACTTGGATTATTTGCTTGGAGCGTATTGATTCAAAAGATTAGCAGAAAAATAGTATTGTATGTAGGTATAGGATTTGTACTTATTTTCCTTTTCGGAATACTTTTGGATAGCCTTTTTTATGAATCCTTTACGATTTCTTCTTGGAATTATTTTTATCAAAATATACTAAATCATCGTGCATCCACATTTGGAGAATCTCCTTGGACTTTTTATTTTACGGAAGCATATAAAATTGGAATAGCGCCTTTTAGTTTAGTGTATATAGTAGCTGTTTTGGGTTATGTATTTTGGAAACCAAAAGATGTATTGACTTGGTGTTTAATACCTTTTCTTGGGGTTCATTTCTTGATTGCGCACAAAGAACTTCGTTTTATCTTTCCGATTTTAATGGTTTTACCTTTTTTATTCATCGGATGTATTCGTTTGGTGGATGAAAAATATCGCATAGACCTAACTAAATTTAAATTATTTAATTTGTTTGTTTTGTTGTATCTTGTTTTCAATATTTCATTCTCATTGATTCAAGCTATTCGGCCATTAAATCCTACTATTGATTTATACAAAACCATTTATTTTTCTTTCAAAACACCAACTAAATTGTATTATTTAGAGAAAAATCCATACGAAGGGATTCATTTTTATAGACATCCAAATTTACAAGTACTTCGCGTTACTGATTATGCTTGTCTAAAAAATGTTGAGAAAAGAGAAAAAGGAAATGTATTATTAGCAGTAAAGACAGGAGATCGATTACCATTTTTTCTTACAAACAAAGAAATTATAGGAACATCATCTACTTCTTTCATATGGAATAGTACTTATTTCAAACAATTTGTATTTCCTATGGATACGTATACAGTTTACGTATTGAAGCGTCAAAATTAGGATCTAACTAAACCATTTTTACAAAAAACTTCCCCGTTTTCCATTTTTTCGTGGTACATTTTTCTACTTATTGCTGTTTGATCTTCGCGTTCAGGTCGCTCATGGTATAAGTGAAATTGCACGACATGAAATTTCAAATCCACGAACTTAAATCCTGCTTTTTTCATCCGCCATTCGATGTCACAATCCTCTCCATATCCTGTAATTTCGTAATCTTCATCAAATCCGTTAACTGTTTTAAGTATATGCATCGGGATAGCCATATTACACCCAATAATATTTGGATTTTGCTTATATTTTACTGGTTTCCATGGTAGTCTGAAACTATCTTCTACTCGTGTGCTACCGTTAAGAATCATTTCCCATTTGGAAGGAATTATTTTGTTGGATTGCAATAATTTTTCGGATGTTTTTAGGTCTAAATTTGTCCGCTTTGCATATAAAACAGTATTTGGGTCGAAGTATTTTACATAGGTTTGTACGTAGCTTGGATGCAAGACACAATCTCCATCGATAAAGATACAGAGTGTTTCGGTAGCTTCTCGAAGTGCAGCGTTAAGTATTTTGTTTTTTCGAAAGCCAATGTCTTCTTGGGTATAATGGGTGATGGAAAAGGAGTAATCTAATTCTTTTACGAAATTGTGCATTACTTCCGAATTTCCATCTTCTACTATCGATACAATGAAGTTACGGTAGGATTGTTGTTCTACCGAGTCTAATACCTTTTTTAGAAACGTTGTGTTTTTATAGACAGCAATGATTAAACGAATAGTAATGTTTGCACTCATGAATTATTTTTTACTTAAAAATCCCCAATATGTTGTTCTATTTAAAGCAAATAAACCTGCTTCTGGGTAGTATTTTTTAAAACTTGCTGGAAATTTTGGTTTTTTGCGTTTATCCCATAAAGATTTATATGCCATTAATTTACCTGCGCGTTCTTCGATGAAGTCCATTTGTTGTTTTGTATGCGTTTTCCAGAAGTAGTAGTTTGCTTGTAATCCATTGTAATCGTTCCATTTAATTCGTTCCGCAATCAACCAATTTTTCCACAAAGCATCGATATCATTTCGTAGGTCGAACCCATGAAAATTTTTAATAATGGCATTTCGAATTCCATTGTCTAGGAAGTAAACTGTGTGTGTTTTCTTCAATTCGTAAGTGTTGTTGTTAAAGTAGCAAGGAATTTTTTTGAGTAAATATGCTTTTTCTAGTAAATCAATGTAACGTTCAACGGTTTCATTATCTAAACCACAGCGTAAACCAACATCGTTGTAGGAGATAGCTTGACCAATTTCAAACGCTAAAATCTGAAGCATTTTCAGGAGTTTTGGTCCTTTGTTGATGCGTTCATTTGGATTCAATTGCGTGAATATTGCATCTTTAACGAGTTGATTTAAAAAATTTTCTGCTGATTCAGGGTCTTCTACAACACTTGGATAATTACCAAATACGATGCGTTGTTCCAAACGTTTGTCGAATTCTACAATACCTTGTTGATTGGCAATTTCTTGGAATAGCAGAGGGAAGATTTGAATTTCTAATCCTTCCATTTGGAGCACATCCCGCAATACAGGATCTAGGATTGGTTCATACGAACACAAAAGTACGAGGTTAATCGCCGCATTTTTATCTAGAACTTCTTCTATTATCTCTTGTAAATTCACAAGGTATTGGGCATCCCGAATAAGTATGTATTTTTTGGATCCAAAATAAGAGAGGTATCCTTCTGTTTTTAGCGCTTCAATTTCTTTTCGAACTTTTTTCTTCGAAGCGTCAATGGTTAGAATTTCTGCTTGGTTTTCAATACAACTCGCAACTAATTCAAATTTTTGTACACCACGTGTGCCCAACAATACAAGTATATTGTGTGTAGCGAGGTGTTCTTTAATTTTAGGAGCAATGTACCTTTGAATCATTTTTTTAAAATTCTTTCTTCTTTTGCAATCGTCTTATTTTTATTTGCTAATTGTCCGCAGGCAGCATCAATATCTTTACCACGACTACGACGAATATTTACGATTAGATTTCGAGCTTCTAAGAATTCTGCAAAGGCATTTGTCGCTTTTTCATCTGCTTTTTGGAAGTTTTCTCCGTCAATTGGATTGTATTCGATGATGTTGATTTTACAAGGGACACATTTACAAAATTCTGCCAGTTCTTTCGCGTCCATCAACGTATCGTTGAAGTCTTTAAAGATGATGTACTCGAAGGTGACACGTGTTCCTGTTTTTTCATGAAAATAGATCAATGCTTCTTTTAATGTTTCTAAATTATTAGATTCATTAATTTCCATGATTTTGTTTCGTTTTTCGTCATTGGCAGCATGCAGCGATAAGGCTAAATTGAATTTAACTTCATCATCTCCCAGTTGTTTAATCATCTTTGCTATTCCGGCAGTAGAAACCGTAATACGTTTTGGCGACATACCTAGACCTTCTTCTGAAGTAAGTAGTTCAGTGGAACGCAACACATTTTTGTAATTCAATAAAGGCTCTCCCATGCCCATATATACAATATTGGAGAGTGTTTGGCCATAACGAGATTCCGCTTGATTTTTAAGATAAACCACTTGGTCAACTATTTCACCTGCGGTCAGGTTACGTAATAATTTTAGTTTACCAGTAGCGCAAAACGTACATGCTAAACTACAACCAACTTGGGAAGAAATACAGGCAGTAGTTCTAGAAGTTGTTGGTATTAGTACTCCTTCAACGACTTTATTTGGTTCCACTTCAAACGCACATTTTATGGTTTTATCCGAACTTATTTGTTGGTCGTCTAGAATAATTTTATCGATGAAAAAAGTTGTTTCTAATTTATCCCGTAAAGCGACACTCACATTGGACATTTCGCTAAAATTTCCACTATTTTTTTTCCAAAGCCATTCATAAACTTGTTTTGCACGGAATGCTTTTTCTCCCATGTCTATAAATTTGGCTTGTAATTCTGGCAAGGTTAAATTGCGAATGTTGATTTTCTTTTCCATGGATGTAATTGAGGAATAAAGATAAAAAGATTACAGACCATTCTTGCGACAATCAAGGAAAATAATAAAATAAAGTCTTATGTCTTTCCGTCTTTTGTCTATAACTTCTTATAATAACGATACACCTCATTTAACAAGGCGTTTCCTTTTTTGAGTTCTTCATTCCGAATTTTAGGGTCAAAGAAATCTTCTATGTAAATATTACTTTGCATTTGAAATAACATACTTCCTTTCTGTGTCATCCATCCATAGCCTCTGTTTATGGAATATAATGCAAATTCCGGTACGTTTGGATTCATTAAATCTTTACTCCATGGGTAGTTTTTCGCATCTTTCCCTAATTGATAGAGTAGGGTAGCTGCTAAATCAGTTTGAGATCCTAAGGTATTTATTTTCTTATGTTTATATTCTGGTTTAATTACTTCTCCCCAAAAAAGTAATGGGATTCTAAAGTATGGACTCACTTGTGTACTTTCATAAGCTGGGGTACCGTGACCGTGATCTGCAACAAAAACAAATAAGGTGTTTTTATAACTTGGTAATTTTTTACAGGATTGTATGAATTTTCCAATCGCTTTATCACAATAAATAAGCGCATTCATATAATCTGCTTCAGGACCATCGAATGTATGAATGGATCTTCCAGGATGGTCGTATGGGGCGTGCGAACTTCCTGTAAAAACACATTGTAAAAATGGTTGTTTTGCTTGTTTGATTTCTTTCAAGAAAAAACGGTAAACATCTGGATCATAGTAGTTCAATTTTCCTCGAGGAATATCTGGTAAATTGCTTTCATCGATAACTTTATCAAAACCATGATCCATCAAATATCCTCCAATATTGCCATATTTTAAATCTCCTCCAAAAAGGTAAGAACTCGAATAGCCACTTTCTTTTAAGTCTTGGTTGATACTTCTTATTTTTCGGTGTTTTTCTGGTTGCATCGTGATAGAAACTTCTGGAATTGCCGGAAATCCACTAAAAATAGTAGAGTTGCCAATTTCGGAAGTTCCACTTGCTGCAAGTATATTCGTAAATAATAATCCTTCTGAAGCAAGTTTATCAAAATTTGGTGTAGCTCGTTTTGTTTCGCTTAAACATCCCATAGCATTGGCAGACCAACCTTCTAATACTACAAATACTATGTTTGGTTTTTGTGTTGTAAGGAAATAATTAGTGTGTTGTTTTGGGTAGTCATAGAGTTTTTTTACTAATTGTTTGGAAACGATGGTATCCATTTTAGGCAGGAATAAATCGATATCGGAACGGTTGTATAATAAATAGCTTTTCGCAAAATTATAGGATGAATTAATGGATAAGTCATTATTCAACGGATTGGTTGAATAAATTGCAGCATTGATATTGAGGGGGATTTGTTGGAACCCTCCCCGGAGTAAAACGAAACTTGTTCCTCCGAAAAGGATAAAAGCACCCAAAAAAGCAAGCGTTCGAATCGACCAATGTTTTGGTAATTGGATTGGATCTAGATGGAAGAGCTTACGCATCCCTTTCCAGGCTACAAAAACTTCTAGCGCAAAAAAGAAAACATACCAAAAAGTATTGCTCCATGCAGCTGTTCGAAATACTTCGTCCGGGTTTGCTAAATGTTTAAATACACGGGATGTAAGTTTGTGGTTCCATTCATCGTATACATTGATTTCTCCACTGTGAATCAGGCAGACAATA
>Ga0172373_10000293_pt1 | contig 81313 bp, 86 predicted proteins | sample Lak10m_2_FD_114546 | JGI IMG/M metagenome (GOLD analysis project Ga0172373, IMG submission 114546) | Freshwater microbial communities from Kabuno Bay, South-Kivu, Congo - kab_092012_10m | ecosystem: Environmental > Aquatic > Freshwater > Lake | place: Democratic Republic of the Congo...
CTCGATTGGGTATATTCCACCGGCTGAAGCTGAGGTGAACTACTACCGGCAACTTGCCGGGAAGAACGAGACCGAGGTCTCAACGTAAACCAACTGGCCTCCACGAAACCCAGGGCGATTCAGTTGGAAGGGCCTTTCGTCTTGGCGCTGGACTCTCCTTGGGGAACGGGTAAAACCACCGTCGTTCGAATGCTGCGTGCGTCGCTGAAGAAGGAGGACGTCATCAGCGTCTACTTCAATGCGTGGAAGGAGGACTACGTCAGCGATCCACTGATTCCCATGGTGGCGGCGATTGACGAACTTCAAGTTGAAGTTATTAAGTCAGGCAATCAGTTCAGAGAACGCATGGCGACTGTCAGGGCAGTTGCATCTAAGGTCGCTAAACGTGGGCTAGTAGCGGCGTTTAAGCTGGCAACAATGAACACGGTCGATCTCGATGATGTCGCCGAAGATGAGTGAGCACTCAACCTTTCTCCCTACGCATCTTCGTCGCCGACGGCGACCCCGATGGCCTGCGCATCGTCGAGCGGTCCAACTGGGTGGGCCGTGCGCTGGTGTTTCCGCGTGCGGCCTGGGCGCAGCCCAGCGTGGCCACCCGGCCCGAGCTGCAGCAAACGGGCGTGTACCTGCTGCTGGGTCCGCGTGAAGACGGCGAGGGCGACCGGCTCTACATTGGCGAGGGCGACCCGATCAAGCCGCGCCTGGCCGCGCACCACAGCGGCAAAGACCAAAAAGACTTCTGGACGCGGGCGATCTGTTTTGTCTCCATGGGGCAGGTGGGTATGGCGCGAGGCCGACCGCGCCGACATGCAGGTGTTTTTGCAGCACATGCTGGGCATGCTGCCGGTGCTGGGCGTGCATGCCTTCGAGCAGCCACCCCAAGCCCCCGCCGCCAGCGCGTGTTGGCGCAGCAGGGCAGCGCCTATGTGCTCACTCAGGACTACGCCTTCAGCTCCCCCAGCCTGGCGTCCAGCGTGGTGCTGGGCCGCAGCTCCAATGGGCGGACCGACTGGAAGGATGCGCAGGGCATTTCCCTCAAGGTGCTTCAGTCGGCTGCCACTTCATGAAATATTCGCCATTCGCGAATAGCGAATATGGTGCTAAACTGACTCCATGAGTCGAGCAATCTCCAATCCCCAAATGGTGCTGCGCCCACAAGACGTGGTGGTGCTGTTGCGTTTGTCTTTGGGGGCAGACAGCGTGCCTACCTATGCCGCTTTGGCCGAAGAGCTCAAGCTCACAGCGTCCGAAATTCACGCGGGTGTAGATCGTGCCGTGGCAGCGCAGCTGGCTCGCAAAGACGAATCGGGCAAGCCCGTGGTGGTGCTGGATGCCTTACGTTTGTTTGTGCAGCATGGTGTGCGCTACAGCTTTCCGGCCACACATGGCCCCATGGGGCGGGGCATGCCCACGGCGCATGCGGCTGCCCCGCTGAATCAGCTGGTGGTGCAAAGCACCGAGCCCGTGCCCGTGTGGCCCCACAAAGACGGCACGGCGCGCGGTGTGGCGTTTTACCCGCTGTACCCCACTGTGCCTGACGCCGCCAAAAACAACCCAGCCTTGTACGAGTTACTGGCTCTGGTCGATGCCGTGCGCGGTGGCAGCATGCGCGAGCGTGCCTTGGCCATGGCCGAGCTGGACAAGCGCTGGGGCAAATGATGCAGACCTTCAACCCCAATGACCCCAACGTGGCCATGCTGGAGCGTGTGGCCAGCAGCCTGGGGCCTGAGTTGTGCAGTCGATTTGTGTTTGTGGGTGGGGCTGCTGCGGGCTTGTTGATTACCGATTTGGCCTTGCCACCTATTCGCCGCACAGATGATGTGGACATCGTGACCGACGCCGAGGCCTTGGCCGACTACTACCAGTTTGAAGAGCAGCTGCGTGGGTTGGGCTTTGAGCAAGACCAAAGTCCCGATGCGCCGGTGTGCCGCTGGCGCGTAGATGGTGTGGCGGTAGATCTGATGCCCACACAAGAAGAAATTTTGGGTTTCACCAACCAGTGGTATCGCATGGGGGTGTCTACCGCTCAAACAGTCACACTGCCCAGTGGTGTCCAAATACGGGTGTTGCGTGCGCCTGAGTTCATCGCGACCAAGCTAGAGGCTTTTTATGGCCGAGGTGGTGGCGATTATTTGTTCAGCCACGACATGGGCGACATCATCAGCGTGATCGATGGTCGCGAGTCGTTGTTGAGCGAATGCCAAAGTAGCTTTGCACCTTTGCGTGCGTATTTGGCAGCGCAGTTTCAGCACCTGCTAACAGAGCGCAGCTTTGTCGATGCCCTTGCTGGGCACCTGCCACCCGATGGGGCAAGCCAGGCGCGTTTGCCAGACTTGCTGATCAAGATTCAACACATTTCAGAGTTACCCACCACATGAATACCCACACCCTCGTTCAAAAGCTCTGGAACTGCTGCAGCGTGCTGCGCGGCCACGACATGAGCTAAGGCGACCCTGTGGAGCGGCTCAGGGGATAATCCCCGCTTTCCCTGCAACCGCACTGTGACTCAGCATGGCTCAATACGTTTTCACCATGAACCGCGTCGGCAAGATCGTGCCGCCCAAGCGTCAAATTCTTAAAGACATTTCCCTCAGCTTTTTCCCGGGCGCCAAGATTGGTGTGCTGGGCCTCAACGGCTCGGGCAAGTCCACCTTGCTCAAGATCATGGCCGGTGTCGACACCGAGATCGAAGGTGAAGCCATTCCCATGCCGGGCATCAAGGTGGGTTACCTGCCCCAAGAGCCCCAGCTCAACCCCGAAGAAACGGTTCGCCAAGCGGTGGAAGGCGGCATGGGCGAGGTGAAGGCTGCCCAAGCCCGCCTGGAAGAGGTTTATGCCGCTTACGCCGAAGAAGACGCCGATTTCGATGCCTTGGCCGCCGAGCAAGCCGAGCTCGAGGCCATCATTGCAGCTGCGGGCGCGGGCGATGGCTCCGACCACCAGTTGGACATCGCCGCCGATGCGCTGCGTTTGCCCCCTTGGGACGCCACCATTCAAAACCTCTCCGGGGGTGAAAAGCGCCGCGTGGCCTTGTGCCGTTTGTTGCTCTCCAAGCCCGACATGCTTTTGCTCGACGAACCCACCAACCACTTGGATGCTGAGTCGGTGGATTGGCTGGAGCAATACCTGCAGCGTTTCCCGGGCACCGTGGTCGCCATCACCCACGACCGCTACTTCCTCGACAACGCCGCCGAGTGGATTCTGGAATTGGACCGTGGCCACGGCATTCCCTGGAAGGGCAACTACAGCACTTGGCTGGAGCAAAAAGAAGCCCGTTTGCAACAAGAACAAAAGGGCGAAGAGGCCCGCGCCAAGGCCTTGAAGAAGGAATTGGAATGGGCCCGCCAAAACCCCAAAGGCCGACAAGCCAAGAGCAAGGCGCGTTTGGCCCGCTTTGAAGAACTGAGCGACTACGAATACCAAAAGCGCAACGAGACCCAGGAAATCTTCATTCCCGTGGCCGATCGCTTGGGCAACGAGGTCATCGAGTTCAAGGGCGTGTCCAAGAGCTTTGGCGACCGCCTCCTCATCGACAACCTCAGCTTCAAGGTGCCAGCGGGTGCCATCGTGGGCATCATTGGCCCCAACGGCGCGGGCAAGTCCACGCTGTTTCGCATGATTGCTGGGCGAGAAACGCCCGACACCGGTGAAGTGTCCATTGGTCAAACCGTGAACATGGCGTTTGTCGACCAGTCGCGCGACGACTTGGCCAACGACAAAACCGTGTGGGAAGACATTTCAGGGGGCTTGGACATCCTCACCGTGGGCAAGTTCCAAATGCCCAGTCGTGCCTATTGCGGTCGCTTCAACTTCAACGGCGGCGACCAGCAAAAGAAAGTGGGCATGCTCTCGGGGGGTGAACGCGGCCGCTTGCACCTGGCCAAAACGCTCATCAAGGGCGGCAACGTGTTGCTGCTCGACGAGCCCTCCAACGACCTCGACGTGGAAACCTTGCGTGCGCTGGAAGACGCGTTGCTGGAATTTGCGGGCAGCGTCATGGTCATCAGCCACGACCGCTGGTTCCTCGACCGCATTGCCACGCACATCCTGGCGTGCGAGGGCGATTCGCAATGGGTGTTCTTCGATGGCAACTACCAAGAATACGAAGCCGACAAGAAAAAACGCCTGGGCGAAGAAGGGGCCAAGCCCAAGCGCGTTCGCTTCAAAGCCCTGAAGTGACATCGGCCCAGGCGGGCCAGTGGTGGTGGCCCAGGCGCAAAGCCTGGCCGCTTTGCACCGCATTCACCACCGCGCCCGACAAGGCCTGAGCCGCCAAGGTGCCCAGGCGCAGCAAGTCGGGCTCGCCGCTCAAACTGCCCGTTCCAAATGCAAACACCGTGTCGCCGTCGTAAGGCGTGTGCACGGGGCGTATGCATTGGGCCAGGCCATTGTGTGCGGCCATGGCCACCCGCTGGGCTTGGGTTTTGTTGAGGGCCTGGTTGGTGGCCACCACGCCCAAGGTGGTGTTGCCGCCCAGCCAGGCATGGGTGGGGGCGGGGTCCTTCGCCAGGCGTTGCCACACCCGGGCTGGGGTCAGGTTCGATGGGGCTTGGCGCGCACCGGCCAGCCATTCCCCGGTGTCGGGGTGCACCGAATCGCCAACGGCATTGACCACCGCCCAAGCCAACACCCGCAGCTCACCCAACCGCAATTCGCATTGCCCAAAGCCGCCGCGCATGGCGTGCGCCGGCCCCAGCAACTTGCCCACGGTGGCTCCGGCTCCGGCGCCCACATTGCCCGAGGGCACGCCGTTCGCGCTGGCGGCCTCGCAGGCTTGGCGACCCAGTTCAGCGTTCACGCGCACCGCCGGGTCGCCCACGCCCAAATCAAAAATCACCGCCGCTGGCACGATGGGCACCCGGGTGGGCCCCACCGCCACGCCTTGGCCTTGTTCGGCCAGCCAGTGCATCACGCCGCTGGCGGCGTCCAGCCCAAAGGCGCTGGAGCCGCTCAGGCACAGGCCGTGCACTTCGTTCACGGTGTTGTGGGGTTGCAGGGCATCGGTTTCTCGGGTGCCGGGGGCAGCGCCGCGAACGTCCACCGAACCCACGGTGCCGGGGGGCCACAGCCAAACGGTGCAGCCGGTTGGGCGATGGGGGTGGGTGGCGTGCCCCATGCGCAGGCCGGGCAGGGTGATGGGGGTGGGGTCTGGGGTGTGCACGCTGGGGGTTCCGTTGGGGGTGTGGGAAACATTAACACAGGGCGTATCGTGGGTGACAGCCTTGGGGTGCCTCCCTATGGGCGATTGGGGCGGGCATGGCTAGGCTTCATGTCGCCCCTGTTGCTTTGAACTTTTTCATGAAAACACCCAACCCCGCCATTTATCAAGCCCACTACCCGTATTGGCCCAAGCGACTGCCCAAGCGGTTAGCGCCACCCCGCACGGCCTTGCCGCACAACTTGCAGGTGTCGGCCGACCGCTATGGCGACAAAGTGGCCTTGGCGTTTTTGGGGGCAGAGTTCACCTACCACGAGGTGCTCGACCGGGTGGAGCGCTTGGCCACGTGGTTGCAAGCGCAAGGCGTGGCCGCCGGTGACCGCGTGATTTTGTGCATGCAAAACTGCCCGCAGCTGGTGTTGGCGCACTACGCCATTTTGCGAGCCAATGCGGTGGTGGTGCCCGTGAATCCCATGAACAAAGCCATCGAGCTCACGCACTACATCACCGATGCGCAAGCCCGGGTGGCCATCACCACGGCCGATCTCGCGGGTGAAATGGCGGCGGCCAGCAACCAGGTTGAATACGGACAGGGCTTGCAGCACCTGTTGGTGACGCACTTCACCGATGTGTTTCAACCGCAAAGCAGCGGCCCGCACGCGTTGCCGGAATCGTGGGTGAGCTGGCTCACCACGCAGCACCCCTTGCCTGCGCCGCAAGGCGGCCAGGTGCACGCTTGGGCAGACGCCTGGTCGCACGAGCGTCGCCCCAGCCCCCTCACGGTCACCGCCACAGACTTGGCCGTTTTGCCCTACACCAGTGGCACCACGGGTTTGCCCAAGGGTTGCATTCATTTGCACCGCAGCCTCATGCACAACGCCCAGGCCACAGCGGCTTGGGGCAATGGCACCCAGCAATCGGTGGCCTTGTGCGCGGTGCCCATGTTCCACATCACCGGCATGGTGTCGGTGATGCACGCCACCATCTACATGGGTGGCACCTTGGTCATTCTGCCGCGCTGGGATCGCGACTTGGCCGCTCGCCTCATTGAGCACCACCAAGTCACCCACTGGACCAACATCCCCACCATGGTGATCGACCTGCTGGGTAGCCCGCGCTTTGCCGACTACAACCTCAAGAGCTTGGTTTACATCGGTGGTGGTGGTGCGGCCATGCCGCAGGCCGTGGCGCAGCGCTTGCTCGATTTGTTTGGCCTCACCTACGCCGAGGGCTACGGCCTCACCGAAACGGCGGCGCCTTCGCACTCCAACCCCACCGACCACGCCAAACAGCAGTGCCTGGGCATTCCCTTTCTCAGTGCCGAGTGCCGGGTGGTGAACCCAACCACGCTCGAACCCCTGGGGGTGGGCGAGGTGGGCGAAATCCTCATCCACGGCCCCATGGTGTTCGAGGGCTATTGGCGCAACCCCGAAGCCACGGCAGCTGCGTTTGTGGAAATCGATGGCCTCAAGTTTTTCCGCTCGGGCGACATGGGTCGCATCGATGAACAAGGTTATTACTTCATCACCGATCGACTCAAGCGCATGATCAATGCCTCAGGCTTCAAGGTGTGGCCTGCCGAGGTCGAGGCCTTGCTGTTCCGTCACCCTGCCATTCAAGAGGCTTGCATCATTGCGTCCAAAGACGCTTATCGCGGCGAAACCGTGAAAGCCATGGTGGTGTTGCGCGAGGGCCAACAAGGGCAGGTGAGCGAGCAAGACATCATCGACTGGAGCCGTGCGAACATGGCGGTTTACAAGGCGCCCACCCAAGTGGAATTCATGCCGGCCCTGCCCAAGAGTGGCAGTGGCAAGGTGATGTGGCGCATGTTGCAAGAGGCCGAAATGGCCAAGTGAGCGCACACGAGAGCGAATGGGTATGAAGTTGAAGTTGTCCGTGTTGGACCAATCCGTGGCCGTGTCAGGCCACGCACACGATGAAAGCATTCGACGCACCTTGGCCTTGGCCGAGCACTGCGAGGCACTGGGCTATGAGCGGTTTTGGGTGAGCGAGCACCACAGCCATCCCAGCATCGTGGGCACTGCCCCTGAAATCCTGATGGCGGCATTGGCCCAACGCACCCAGCGCATTCGTTTGGGCAGTGCGGGGGTCATGTTGCCGCACTACGCGCCGCTCAAGGTGGCCGAGCAGTTTCGTGTGCTCAATGCCCTGGCGCCGGGGCGCATCGATTTGGGCGTCGGGCGCGCGCCCGGCAGCGATGGGCGAACCGCCCGTGTGCTCAACCCCCATGCACGGGCCGCTGACGACTTTCCCCAACAGGTGTTGGATTTGCAGGCCTGGGTGCTCGACGAGCCCTTGCCGCCCGGTCATCCCGGTCAGGGCATTCAAGCCTTCCCGCAAAGCGACACCGCGCCCACCCTGTGGATGCTGGGTTCTTCCGATTACGGCGCGCAGCTGGCGGCCTACTTGGGGCTGCCGTATGCGTTTGCCTACTTCATCACCGATGGGCAAGGGGTTGATGTCGCCTTGCAGCTGTATCGGCAACAGTTTGAAAACCGAGGCCGATTGGCCAAGCCCCACGCCACGGTTTGCGTGTGGGCGCTGGCCGCCGACACCGAAGCCGAGGCCTGGCACGCCTTTCAGAGTCGGGCTCGCTGGCGCATGGATCGCAACCTGGGCCGCTTGGGCCCCTTGCTCCCGCCCGAGGAGGCCCTGCGCGACTGGTCACCCGGCGAAGAACTGGCCTTGGCTCAACTCAAAGCCAATGCCTTTGTGGGCGATGCCGAGCAAGTGGCCCAACGCCTGCAAGCGCTGGCCGATCGTTTGCAACTCGATGAACTCGTCGTCATCACCTGGGCCCACGACGCCCAAGTCCAGCGCCGCTCCTATGAACTCCTCGCGCAAGCATTAATTGGGGTCAGATAACATTTTTCGCTGTTGAATTTTTTTTCAACGAAATAATGCAACCTGACCCCATTTATTACCCCATTTAATTTTCAAAGAAAGTTTCACGATGTCTTTGCCTTTGTTTCCCACCAGCATTGCGGGCTCGTTGCCCAAGCCGGAATGGTTGTCCGAGCCCAAGAAGTTGTGGCCTGAATGGAAGTTGCAGGGCGAGGCCTTGCGCCAAGCGCAGGCCGATGCCACGGTGGTGTGGGTGCAGGCCCAGGATCAACTCGGTTTCGACATCGTGGGTGATGGCGAGCAAGCGCGTCAGCACTTTGTGCATGGCTTTTTGGAGCAAGTGGAAGGCATTGACTTTGTGAACAAGGTCAAGATGGGCATTCGCAACAACCGCTATGACGCGATGGTTCCCCAAGTCACGGGCCCGCTCAAGCTCAAGGGGCGCGTGCATCAAATGGAAGCGCTCAAAGCGCGCGCCAGCACCGAGCGCACGCTCAAGTTCACTTTGCCGGGCCCCATGACGATTGTCGACACCGTGGCCGATCGCTATTACGGCGAAGGCGAGGAGGGGCGCCGCCGCATGGCCTTTGCGTTTGCGGAGTTGCTCAACCAAGAAGCCTTGGCTTTGCAAGCCGATGGCGTGGACATCATTCAGTTCGACGAACCCGCGTTCAACGTCTACATGGCGCAAGCGGCCGAGTGGGGTGTGCAAGCGCTGGAGCGTGCCATTGAAGGCCTCACTTGCAAAACCGCGGTTCACATTTGCTATGGCTATGGCATTCAGGCCAACATCGATTGGAAAAACAGCTTGGGCCACGAGTGGCGCCAATACGAGGCGGTGTTCCCCGCTTTGGCGGCGAGCCGCATCGAACAAGTCAGCCTGGAGTGCATGCACTCGCACGTGCCCATGGAACTCATGGCTTTGCTGGGCGACAAGGAGGTGATGGTGGGGGTGATCGATGTCGCCAGCGACACCGTCGAGACGCCCGAGGAAGTGGCCGAGGTGCTCAAGGCCGCATCACAGTATGTGAAGCCGCACCGCCTGATTGCTTGCACCAACTGCGGCATGGCCCCCATGGACCGCGCCATTGCCGAAGCCAAACTCAAGGCCTTGGTTGAGGGTGCGGCCTTGGCCCGCGCCGCAGCGGCCTGAGGCCCCTTCAGCTGCAGCTGGCGCCGCCACAGCCCTCGATGCTGCTGGTGGGCAGGGCATCGGGGTTGCGCACTTCCCCCGTGGCTTCGTCGTAACCCACCCGCCGCAGGTGCAAGGCCAGAGCGGCATCCATGCTTTGCGCGTGTTGGGGAAACCACAGCCCCAGCTCCTGTGCCATTTGACGCAGCAAGGCCAAGTCGCCTTGCTCGCGTCCCCGGCGCAAGCCTTCTTGCATCACTTGCAACACCACGTTGTGCTGCATGGTGTGGCAGTTGCTGGACGAAAAATGGGTGTCTTTCATCCAGCGGTCTTCTGCGCCAAAGTGTTCAACCGTGTGCTGCACCATCGCATCGAATCGATCCACCAAGTCGGCGTCATCGGCGGTTTGGGTTTGAACCAGCAAGTCGATGAACTCTTGGTGTGTGGTGTCCATGAACGCCAGCTCCAGAGCCAGGGCATTGCCCCAGGCAATGTTGGCTTCGCGCGCAAGGGTTGGGGTGTCAGACATGGGGTTCTCCTGTTGGGCTTGCCTCAAATGTGCAACGGGCCCCGAAGGGCCCGTTTGACACGCATCAACAAAGCGGCAATGGGTGCGCTGCGCGAGGCATTACATGCGCTCAAAAATGGCGGCAATGCCTTGGCCGCCGCCAATGCACATGGTCACCAAGGCGTAGCGGCCTTGAATGCGTTGCAGCTCGTAAAGGGCTTTGACCGTGATGAGTGCGCCCGTAGCCCCAATGGGGTGACCCAAAGAAATGCCCGAGCCATTGGGGTTGACCTTGGCCGGATCGAGGCCGAGTTCTTTCGTGACGGCACAGGCCTGAGCGGCAAAGGCTTCGTTGGCTTCGATGACGTCGAGGTCGTTCACCGTGAGGCCAGTTCGCTTGAGCACCGCCTGGGTGGCCGAGATGGGGCCCACGCCCATGATCTTGGGGTCCAGGCCGGTGTGGGCGTAGCCCACCAGGCGGGCCATGGGCTTGAGGCGACGGGCTTGTGCGGCCTTGCCTTCCATGAGCACCACGGCGGCGGCGGCGTCGTTGATGCCCGAGGCGTTGCCGGCCGTGACGGTGCCGTTTTCTTTTTGGAAAACCGGCTTGAGTTTGGCGAAGTCTTCCATCTTGGCGCCGGTGCGGAAGTGCTCATCGGTGTCGTAGCTGACATCGCCTTTGCGCGACTTGATCACCACTGGCACGATTTGGTCTTTGAATCGGCCAGCCGCCGTGGCTTGCTCGGCGCGGTTGTGGCTTTGCACGGCCAGTGCGTCTTGCATCTCGCGGGTGATGCCAAATTGCGCCGCCACGTTTTCAGCGGTGACGCCCATGTGAATGGTGTGGAAGGGGTCGTGCAGGGCGCCCACCATCATGTCCACCAGCTTGGCGTCGCCCATGCGGCTGCCCCAGCGTTGGGTGAGGTTGGCGTAGGGGCCACGGCTCATGTTTTCGGCGCCGCCACCAATGGCCACATCGCAGTCACCCAGCGCAATGGCTTGGCTGGCCGACACAATGGCTTGCAAGCCCGAACCGCACAAGCGGTTGACGTTGAATGCGGGGGTGGTGGTGGCGCATCCGCCGTTGATGGCGGCCACACGCGACAAATACATGTCTTTGGGTTCGGTGTTGACCACGTGGCCAAACACCACGTGCCCCACGTCTTTGCCTTCGGTTTGCGCACGCGCCAGCGCTTCTTTCACGACCAAGGCACCGAGTTCGGTGGGCGGAACATCTTTCAAACTGCCACCGTAGGTGCCAATTGCAGTTCGCACGCCACTGACAACAACAACTTCACGCATCACGCTCTCCTGTAGGAATGGGGGGATGGGCACACCTTAGGCGCTCAAACTGACGATCACCTGAATGGCGGCCCGCTCAGGCGATTATTTCCCACCCCGAGGCCCAAGGCGGTGGGCAAGACCATGCCCAAGTGTCGGCGGTGACAGGGTGGGCCAGGCGCAGGGCCTGGGCATGCAACAGCAAGCCGTGCGGTGCGGCTTGACCATACAGGGCGTCGCCCAGAATGGGGTGGCCCAAGTGGGCCATGTGCACCCGCAATTGGTGGGTTCGGCCCGTGAGGGGCTGCAACTCCACCCAGGTGGCGGGTTGTTGAGGGTGGTGGGCGAGTGCCCGCCAGCGCGTGTGGCTGGCTTGGCCGGGCACCCCGGCTGCGGGCACGTGTCGCCGTGGCCGATCGGGCCAGTGCAAGGCAATGGGGGCGTGCAGGTCTTGCCAGTCGTAGCCCAAGGGCAATTGACCTTGCACCCAGGCCCAGTAGGTTTTGTGCACCCGTCCGGTGGCAAAGGCCTGGCCCAGCCAGCGCGTGGCCTCGGGGTTCAGGGCCATGAGCATCAACCCCGAGGTGGCTTGGTCGAGCCGGTGCACCACTTGAGCCTGGGGCATCACCGCTTGCACGCGCGCGCTCAGGCAATCTTGCTTGTCGGGCCCTTTGCCCGGAACGGCCAACAGACCCGGCGGCTTGTTCAGCACCAGCCCCCCATCGAAACTGGCCAAGCCGTGCGGAATGCGCAAAGGCTCAGGGCAACCAGCCATAGCCCCGCGCGTGGGTCACGCCGCCGTCGACCACCAAGGTGTGGCCCACCACGTAGTTGCTGGCCTGCGAGGCCAGATAAAGGGCGGCTGCCGCCATGTCCACCGGCTGGCCCACGCGATGCGCGGGCACGCGGCGTGCCACTTCGTCGCCTTGGTCGCGGGCTTGTTTGTTCATGTTCGAGGCAAAGGCACCCGGAGCAATGGCGTTCACCGCAATGCCCTCTTCAATGAGGCGGTGCGACAGGCGGCGGGTGAGGTGAATCAGCCCCGATTTGCTGGCGTGATACGAATAGGTTTCCCACGGGTTCACGGAGATGCCGTCCACCGAGGCGATGTTGATCACCTTGGCCATGCGCGTTTTGGCCGATTCGCGCAGCAGGGGCGCCAGTTGCTGGGTGAGGAAAAACGGCGCCTTGAGGTTGGTGTCCATCACCTTGTCCCAGCCGGATTCGGGGAAGGTGTCGAAGTCTTCGCCCCAGGCCGCACCGGCGTTGTTCACCAGCACATCCAAGCGCGTGGTGTGGGCTTTGAGTTGGGTCACCAACTCGGCCACGCCTTCGCGTTGGGACAGGTCGGCGGGCAAGGCGATGCAAGTGCCCAAAGCACTCAGCGCTTCGGCGGTGGCCTCGCAGGCGGTGGCTTTGCGTGCACTGATGTAGACGGTGGCCCCGGCCCGCAGCAGGCCCTCGGCAATCATGAGCCCGATGCCGCGCGAGCCGCCCGTGACCAAGGCGTGGCATCCGGCCAGCGAAAACCATTGATCGAAATGGGCGAAGTCGGGGGTGGGGGGAATGACGGGGGATGCCTGGCTCATCGCGGACTCCTCAGGGTTGGGCCGGCCCCCGGGGATCCAGGGGCAACGTGTTCATCCAAGTGTCCATGAAATCGGGCGCATCGCAGTCCACCACGCGACGCTGAGGCAGGCCGCGCAGCCAGGTGAGTTGGCGTTTGGCCAATTGGCGGGTGGCGGCCTTGCCGGTTTCAAGCCAGCGCTGAATGTGCTCGGGGCTTAGCGGGGCTTGGGGGTTGGCCAGTTCGTCGAGCACGGCCCAGGCTTGCCGGTAACCCACGCAGCGCATGCTGGGCAGGTCGGGGTGCAAATCGCCCCGGGCTTTCAGGGCGCGCACTTCGTCCAAAAAGCCTTGGCTCACCATGGCCTCAAAGCGTTGATCGATGCGCGCGTGCAGCCAAGCCCGGTCGCGGGGTTCAAACGAGATGAGCCCAATGTTGGGCATGGCGGTGGTTCGGGGCGACTGCCCGTGCAAGCTCGACAAGGCTTGGCCGGTGATTGACCACACCTCCAAGGCGCGACCAATGCGTTGGGCATCGTTGGGAGCGAGGCGCTGGGCGGTCACCGGGTCCACTTGCGCGAGCACCGCATGCAAGGCCGGCCAGCCCTGTTCGGCGCCCCGGGCTTGCCATTGGGCGCGCACCTCGGGGTCGGCCACGGGGAGTTCGTCCAGTCCTTCAATCAGGGCTTTCAAATACAGCATCGTCCCGCCCACCAGCACAGGCCAACGGCCACGGGCCTGTATGGCCGGGATCAAGGCCAAGGCATCGCGGGCAAATTGTGCGGCGCTGTAAGACTCGGTGGGATCGAGGATGTCGATCAGGTGGTGTGGCACCCGGGCTTGCTCGTCGGGCGTGGGTTTGGCCGTGCCAATGTCCATGCCCCGATAGACCAAGGCCGAGTCCATGCTGATGATCTCGATGGGCAAGCGCTCGGCCAGTTGCAAGGCGGCGGCGCTTTTGCCCGAAGCGGTGGGGCCAATGAGGGCCCAGGCGCTCAGCGGATCAGATGCGGCCATGGCGTTGCACCCAAGTCCAACAGGTGAGGGCCAAGGCCCCGCCCCAAAACGCCATGCCATGCACCAGTGGGAACACGGTGCCGTCGAGGCGATGGCCCAGCCATTGGCCCATCACAAAAGCGGCAAGCATCATGGCAAAGCCATTCAAGGCCGAGGCAGTTCCTGCTTCGTGCGGGAAAGGCCCCACGCTGGCGCTTTGTCCGATGGGTTGGTGAATGCCATGGGCAAACAGCATCACCAAAATCGGGCCAGCCAGGGTCAGCCAATGGGCGGGCCAGCCGTGGGCCAGGATCAAAGCCAGGGCCACGCCAGTCAGGGTGATGCCCCCGCCAATGGCCGCCACGCGGGTGAGGCTTTGCCGTTGCAACAACCAACGGCAAAAAAACGTGCCGCACAAATACGAGGAGCTGGATGCGGCCAGCAAGCTGCCATAGCCCAAGCCATCGAGCCCCAGCTTTTGCATGAAGACAAAAGGAGAGGTGGCCAAGTAAGTGAACAGCAAACCATAGGCGCAAGTGCTTTGCAAGGCATAGGCCTGGAAGCTGCGGTTGCGAACGATGCGGGCCCACTGGCCCGGCGACAGCCAGGGGCCTTGGTGCGCCCGGCGCTCATCGCCTAGGGTTTCTGGCAAGTAGGCCCACATGGCCCAAGCGGCCACGGCGCCAAAACTGCCCAAGGCCATGAGCGCGTAGGACCACCCCCCCCAGCTGGCCAAGAGCCCGCCCACGATGGGGCTCATCAGGGCAAACAAGCCCAAACCACTGAGGCCCTTGGACATGACGCGGGCCCCTTCTTGCGGGGCGTAGAGGTCGCGCACGATGGCGCGTGCTGACATGACCACTGCTCCCATGGCCACGCCTTGGGCGCCACGCAAGGCAATGAGCCACGTGATGTTGGCCGAAAACACGCTGAGCCAGGCGGCCACGGTGTAAAGGCCCAGACCCCACAGCACCACCGGGCGGCGCCCCACGCGATCGGAAATCGGGCCCCAAAAGAGTTGCGACACACCAAACGCAATGAGCAGCACCGACAAGGTCAGTTGCACCTGCACCATGCTGGCACCCAAGGCGGGCCCCAGGCTGGGCAAGGAGGCCAGATAGAGGTCGGTGGTCACAGGCTGGATGCCCAGCAACAGCGACAGCAACACAATGAAGTGGTGGGGGCGAATGGCCGGTTGGACGGACTCGGCAGTGTTCGCGACGCTCACGCTCATTGGCCTCGCATAAACCATTGGTCCAATTCAGACAAGCTCACAGCCCGCCAGGTGGGCCGGCCGTGGTTGCACTGGTCGGAGCGCTCGGTGACTTCCATTTGACGCAACAAGGCGTTCATTTCGGTGAGGCTCAATTGCCGATTGGCGCGCACCGCGCTGTGGCAAGCCAGAGTCGCCAGCAGTTCGTTGCGATGGCGCTCAAGCACGGTGGAGGCTTCGTGCTCGGCCAGCTCGGCCAGCACCGAACGCGACAAGGCCACTGCATCGCTTTGCGCCAGTCGTGCCGGAACCGAGCGAATGGCCAAGCTGTTGGACGACAGCACGCTCAGCTCCAGCCCCAATTGCTGCAGGGCTTGGGCATGCGACTCCACCGTGGCCACTTCGAGCGGGGTGGCGGCAAAGCTTTGCGGCACCAACAAGGCTTGGGTGGACAAGGGTTGCTGATCGAGTTGTTGCTTCAATTGCTCATACAAGATGCGCTCGTGCGCGGCGTGCATGTCGACCACCACCAAACCTTGGGCGTTCTCCGCCAGGATGTAGATGCCGTGCAATTGCGCGATGGCATGCCCCAACGGGTGTTCGACGCCATCGTCAGCCGGGGCTTGAGAGGCAGGCGGCGCTTGGGGTTGCCAGGCAAGCCATTGGGGGTCGCTGCCGAGTTTGAACGCGCTTTGTCGGGCGGGCCAAGCTGGCGCTCGGGGGCTCAAAGGGGGTGGGGGGGTGGCCTCTGAGGCATGCGCCGCAGACACCGGAAAGGAGGGGGCGAACAGTGCCCGCTCGTCTGGGGCCAGGTTGGCCGCGCGCGGCGCTGACAAGGCTTGTTTGAGGGCGCTGTGAATCAGGTGGTGGACCGATCGGCCCTCGCGAAAGCGCACTTCAATTTTGGTGGGGTGCACGTTCACATCGATGCCCAGCGGGTCCATGGTGAGGTTGAGCACAAACACCGGTTGGCGATGGCCGTGCAAGACGTCTTCGTAGGCCGAGCGGATGGCGTGTTGAATCACCTTGTCGCGCACAAAGCGCCCGTTCACATACATGAATTGCTGGTCGGCGCGCGAGCGAGCGGCATCGGGCAGGCCAATCACCCCTTGCACGCGCATCCCCGCATGCTGAGCGTCGATGGGCAGGCTTTGCGCCATGAACTCGGCGCCCAGCACGTCTTGAATGCGCGCAGCCAAGGCCACCTCGCCGGTGTGCGCGCGCCACTGGGCGGTGCATTGACCGTCGTGCCACACCGCAAAACTCACCCCGGGGTGGGACAAGGCATGGCGCCGCACCACATCCATGCAGTGGGCGTATTCGGTGGCTTCGGTTTTCAGGAATTTGCGCCGCGCTGGCGTGCTGAAAAAGAGTTCGCGCACCTCAACCGTGGTGCCCGGTGCACGGGGGGCCGCTTGCAACTCGCCAGTTCGGGCCTGGAGCAGCCAGGCGTGCTCGGCTTGGGCGGTGCGCGAGCTCAGGCTGAGTTCACTCACCGAGGCCATGGCCGCCAGCGCTTCGCCGCGGAAACCCAAGGTGCCCACCGACTCCAAGTCGTGCAGGTTGCGAATCTTGCTGGTGGCGTGGCGTTGCAAGGCCAAACCCAGCTGTTCGCGAGGAATGCCTCGGCCGTTGTCTTCCAGTTGAATGCGTCGAATGCCGCCCGCCTGGAGGCGCAAAACGATTTGGGTGGCGCCGGCATCCAGGGCGTTGTCGAGCAATTCACGCACCACCGAGGCCGGGCGCTCCACGACTTCACCGGCCGCGATTTGGCTGATCAGTTCGTCGGGCAAGGCCTGAATGAGGGCGGGGGAGGGGTTGGAGCTCACCCGATGATTCTAGGCGGGCCCCTTGAGGCGCTCCCCCATAATCTCGGTATGGAATGGATGATGACATTGCTCAGCTGGGTCTTGCATGTGGACCAGCACTTGACCGAATTTGTGCAGTTGCATGGCCAGTGGGTCTATGCGCTGATTTTCCTCATCGTGTTTGTCGAAACCGGGGTGGTGGTCATGCCGTTGCTGCCCGGCGACTCCCTGCTGTTTGTGGTGGGTGCTTTGGGGGGGCTGGGTCTGATTCACACGCCCACGGCGATGGCCTTGATTTGGGTGGCGGCCATTCTGGGCGACCAACTCAACTTCACCATCGGACGAGCCATTGGGCACCGCTTACTGGCCATGCCGCCCAAGCCCTGGTTCAACCGCCGCGCCTACGACCAAACTCACGACTTTTACTTGCGCCATGGCCCCATCACCATCGTGTTGGCGCGCTTCATGCCGTTCATTCGCACCTTTGCACCCTTTGTGGCGGGCGTGGCCGATATGCCGCGCCGCTTGTTCCTGACCTACAACGTGTTGGGCGCCACCCTGTGGGTGTTCAGCGTCACCTTGTTGGGCCATTTCTTTGGCCAACTGCCTTGGGTGAAGGCCAATCTGGAATGGATCATTTGGGGCTTCATTCTCATTCCAGGTGTGTTGGTGCTCTTTGGCGCCTGGCGCGCCCGACGCCAAGCCGGCAACACCACCCCCGACTAAAGCCTTAGCGCGATAGCTTCAGGTGCTGCGTTGGAAGCCCCGAGGGGGCTGACGTCGGAAGTAATCCAAGATGCCCTGACTGATGGCTTCGGCCAGCGCTTCCTGGTGGCGCTCGCTGTTGAGCAAGCGCTCTTCCTCGGGGTTGCTGATGAAGGCCGTTTCCACCAACACACTCGGGGTGGACGGCGCTTTGAGCACCGCAAAACCAGCTTGCTCCACTTGGGGTTTATGCAAATGGCCGACCTTGCGGATGTGTTTGAGCATGTGGTGGCCCAGCATCAGGCTGTCGCGAATTTGAGCGGTGGTGCTCATGTCGGCCATGGCTTCATTGAGCGATTGATCTTTGTTTTTGAGGTTGATGCCGCCCACGGCATCGGAGCGGTTTTCCTGATTGGCCATGAACCGCGCCGAGGCACTGCTGGCTGCCCCATGGCTCAGGGCAAAGACACTTGCCCCTCTGGCCTTGGGGGTGTAGAAGGCGTCGGCGTGGATGCTGACGAACAAATCCGCCTTGACTTGCTGAGCCCGTCGAACACGAACCCCCAAGGGCACAAAGTAGTCGCCCGTTCGGGTCATGTAGATGCGAATGTTGGCCAAGCCCTCGGCCGAGGTCACTTGTTCGTTTTCCAGTTGGGCCTTGAGGCGTTTGGCGATTTTGAGCACCACGTCTTTTTCACGCGTGCCCCGTCGGCCTATGGCGCCGGGGTCTTCGCCACCGTGTCCGGGGTCGATGGCCACAATGACCACCCGGTTCACCAAGGGCTTGGGCGCTGCTGGCGTGGGCTTCGGACTGGCGCTGGGCGGTGTGGCTGGTGGGGCCGCTGCTTGGGGTGCATCGGTGGACGGTGGCTTGACTTCGCCCGCGCGTTGGGCGTGACGGGTGGCCCAATCGCCCAAGGGGTCAGTCGTTGCGGGCGCAGGGTCAACCGGGCTGTCCAAACGGGCAATCAACTGGGCCAAGGGGTCGAGGTCTTGGGCGGGGTAGAGGTCCATCACCAAGCGATGCTGAAAACGCGCTTGCCCCATGACCACCGGGGCCAGGCTGAACACCTGTGGCTTGACCGGCTGACGCAGGTCCAACACGATGCGAACGGTGTCGGGGGTGAACTGACCCACACGCACGCCTTGAATGAAGGGGTCGTCGGCCTGCACATGACCCACCAAATCGCGCAAGGTCGGGTTGAGCACCAGGCCGCGAATGTCCACCGCCAAGCGGGGTGGGTCCAACACCAAGGTTTGCTCGGTTGTCAGGGGCACATCGGATTCAATGGTGAGGCGCGTGTATTCGGCAGCTGGCCACACGCGCACCGCCACGATGTTGGCCCCCCAGGCCAGCTCGGTGGCGCCCAGCAACAAACTCAGGCCCGTGGCTTTGAGCCACAAGCGGCGTTGGGCAAAAGGGGGATGGTGGCTCATGCGTTCACAGCCCGTAGCCACTGTGCGCCCCGCTCGGTGGGGGCGCTGAGGTGCCAATCGCGCGAGCCATCGGCCTGGGGCTCGATGCGCAGCCACCAATCGACGGCGTGGGCCAACTCGGGCACACGCTCGGGCCATTCACATAGCTTCAGGCCGGGGCCATCCCACAGCTCCCGAAAGCCTGCGTCGTCCCATTCCTGAGGGTCATTCAAACGGTAGGCATCGAAGTGCAACACCTCGAACCCGCCATGGGCGGCATCGGCTTGGTGGGGCTCCAGCACGGCATAGGTGGGGCTTTTGATGGGGCCCTGAACGCCCAGCGCGCGCAGGAGGTGTCGGGTGAAGGTGGTTTTGCCTGCACCCAATGGGCCTTGCAAAGCCAAACGACCCGGTGCCAAGCTGGGCTGAACGGCCAGCCGTTGGGCAAAAGCCATGGCGTCAGATTCGCTGGGCCAGTGGCCGGTTCCTACAATCGGGGCAGGGGAGTGACTAGATTGATGCAAGTTCTGGGGCATGAGCAGCAACGGTTGGCGCAATTGCAAGAATGGGCGACATCGCTGGGATTCTCCCAAATTGCGGTGTCGCCCATCGACCTGAGCCATGCAGAGCCCGGATTGTTGTCGTGGTTAGCCCAAGGCTTTCATGGCGACATGGACTACATGCAACGCCACGGGCTCAAGCGCGCTCGCCCAGCTGAACTGGTGCCGGGCACGGTGAGCGTCATCACCGCGCGCATGAACTACTTGCCTACGAGCACCCCCTCCGACTGGCTGGATCAAGAGTGGCGCCGTTTGCACCAGCGCGATGAGGCGGTGGTGTCCATTTATGCCCGAGGCCGCGACTATCACAAGGTGATGCGACAACGCTTGCAAACTTTGGCCGATCGCATGCAAGCCGATTGGGGGCCACTAGGTCACCGCGTGTTCACCGACTCTGCCCCCGTGCTGGAGGTGGAGCTGGCCGCCCTGAGCGGCTTGGGCTGGCGGGGCAAACACAGCCTCTTGCTCAGCCGCGAGGCGGGCTCGATGTTTTTTCTGGGGGAAATTTTTGTGGACATGGCCTTGCCGGTCAGTGAGCCGGTGAGTGCCCACTGTGGCGGCTGCCAGGCCTGCCGCACGGTTTGCCCCACGGGGGCCATCGTGGCCGATGGCTTGGTGGATGCCCGCCGGTGCATCTCTTACCTCACGATTGAGCACGCAGGCGACATCCCAGAGCAGTGGCGTGAGGCCATGGGCAATCGCATCTACGGTTGCGACGATTGCCAACTGGCTTGCCCCTGGAACAAATACGCCCAGCCCAGCACGCTGGCCGATTTCGAAGTCAGAAGCCCTTGGCAAGCGCCCCAGGCGCTGCAGTATTGGGCGTGGAGCGAGGACGAGTTTTTACGCCACACCGAAGGCACGCCCATTCGCCGCATTGGCCATGCGCGCTGGTTGCGCAATCTGGCGGTGGCCTTGGGCAACGCCTTGCGGGGGGAGACCGACGCGGCGCAGCGCGAGCGCCTGTGCGCCGCTTTGCAAGAACGGGCGCATCACCCAGATGACCGGGTCAGACGCCATGTGCAGTGGGCCTTGGCACAGGCTGAGGTCAGCGCAACACCAGCACCGGAATGTGGGCGTGGGTGAGCACGTGCTGGGTTTCGCTGCCCAGCAGCAATTTGGACAAACCCTTGCGGCCATGTGAGGCCATGACGATGAGGTCGCACTTGGTTTTTTTGGCGGTCTGGATCAGGGCATCGGCCACGCTTTGACCCTTGACCACCAGGGTTTGGGTGGGCACTTGTTGGGCCTTGCCCGCTTTGGCGACTTGCGCGAGGCTTTTCTCGGCCTCGGCCTTCCATTGGTCCTCGATTTGGCTCACGGATTTGGGGTCCAGGGGCATGCTGCCTTCGAAGTAGGTTTGAACGTAGCGAGGAATCACACGAACGGCCACCAAGTCGGCTTGGCAGGTGCCGGCCAGACCCAGAGCGGCTTTGATGGCTTTTTTGGACAGGTTGCTGCCATCGGTGGCGACCAGAATGCGTTGATACATGTGAATTCCTTGGGTTGAAGCGGGCACCAATGCACCGTTGCATCCAGCTTAGAACCGCCGGAAATTGAGGCTTTGATCCAGGTCAATCAATGTGCACTCGCCAGCCTTTAGGCTTGTCGCATGTTGACCTCCGTCACGACCGACACCCCAAATGCGCCTGAGCGCCAGGTCTTGCCTGAGCTCGCCACGACGACTGCTCGGGTGGTGGATGACCCCCAGGAATGGCAGGCATTCAGCACCCCAGTGGCTGCGCCGGTGGCCACAGCCGACCCGCAGGCAGGGGAGTGGTCGTCTTACATCAGCGTCGAGGGCATGCATTGCGCCGCCTGTGCCCTGAACGTGGAGTCTGCCTTGTTGGGTGTGCCCGGCGTGAGTCGCGCCGAGGTGGATGCCGCCTCCAAGCGTGCGCGCGTGCAATGGCATGCGGGCCGGGTCAAGCCCTCCGCTTGGTTCGATGCGGTGCGCCGGGCGGGCTACGACGCCATCCCTGCCCACGATCCAGTGGGCCGATTGCAGCGTCAATCGGAAACGCGCCTGGCCTTGTGGCAATGGGCAGTGGCCGGGTTTTGCATGATGCAAGTGATGATGTATGCGGCACCGGAATACGTTTATGGCCCCGGTGAGATCCCAGCCGATAGCTTGCGTTTGTTGCATTGGGCCGGCTGGGTGCTGAGCTTGCCGGTGCTGGTGTTTTCTTGCACGCCCTACTGGAAGAGCGCCTGGCACGACCTCAAGGCGCGGCGCGTGGGCATGGACTTGCCGGTGGCTTTGGGCATGGCCATTGCGTTTGTGGTGAGTTCGCTCGCCACGTTTGCCCCCGGGGGCTGGTGGGGCGACACGGTGTATTTCGATTCCTTCACCATGTTCGTGTTCTTCTTGCTCACCGGCCGCTGGCTCACCTTGCGCTTGCGCGATCGCACCGCAGGGGCCTTGGACGAGGTGCTCAATCGATTGCCCGAGGCGGTGCAGCGCCAGACCGAACCTGGCGTGTGGGAGCAGGTGAGTGCGCGTCAATTGCGAGTGGATGATGTGATTCGGGTCAACCCCGGCGAGCGTTTTGTGGCCGATGGTCAATTGCTGGACGTGGACACCTGGGTAGAAGAAGCCTTGCTCACGGGCGAGTCGCACCCCCAGGAGCGGCGTGTGGGTGACCAAGTGTTGGCGGGTTCGCACAATTTGTCACAACAGGTGATGGTGCGCATCACCCAGTTGGGTGCTGACACGCGACATGCCCAAATCGTGGGCCTGATGCACGACGCGGCCTTGGACAAGCCACGGGTGGGGCAGCTCGCTGATCGATGGGCCAAGCCTTTTTTGTGGGGCGTTTTGGTGGCGGCCTTGGCGGCCTTTGCCTATGGTGCGGCCCAAGGGTGGCCGCATGCCGTCATGGCGGCCGTGTCGGTGCTCATCGTCACTTGCCCCTGCGCCTTGTCGCTGGCCACGCCCAGCGCCCTCATCGCTGCGGCGGGCCGCATGGCGCGTGAAGGGGTGTTGGTGCGCAAGGTGCAAGCCCTCGAAGCCCTGAGTCAGGTGGACACGGTGGTGTTTGACAAAACGGGGACCCTCACCACCGGCCTCAGTGGGGTTGAACGGGTTTGGCAGCCTCACCTGCCGAGCACTGGCCTGGCCCAGCCTCAACCCGAGGCCGCGGGGCTGGAGGTTACGACTCGCCACGCTTGGGCTGCACTGGCTGCCGCCTCCAACCACCCGGTGGCCCGTGCGGTGGCCAGCTGGGTGGCCACAAGCGAGCAGCCGTTGTCACACGGAGTGACGTCGATTCGTGAAGTGCCCGGTGAAGGCTTGGAAGGCGAGTGGGAAAGCCCCACGGGTTTGCAGCGTTTGCGATTGGGCAGCTTGCGGTTTTGTGAGGCCTGGCCGGGCGTTCACGTGCCGGAGTCAGCACGCTCGGCAACGGTGCACGTGGTCACTGAAGGCCAATGGTGGATGAGCCTGTTGCTGGCCGAGCAGTTGCGCCCCGATGCCCAAGCGACCCTCGACGCTTTGCAAGCCATGGGCCTGACGGTTCACTTGATGTCGGGGGACCGCCCCGAGCAAGTGCAGCGCATGGCCCAGCAGTGTGGTCTCGATGAGGGCCGCGCCCATGGTCACTGCACTCCCCAAGACAAACTCGATCGCTTGCGGCAACTGCAAGCGCAAGGCCATCGCTTGCTGATGGTGGGCGATGGCTTCAACGACATGCCCGTGTTGGCAGGGGCCGATGTGTCCATGGCTTTTGCGCAAGCGGTGCCACTGGCGCAAGCCCACGCCGATGTGGTGGCGCTGGGTGGTCGACTCATGGTCGTGGCGCACCTCATTGGGCTGGCACGCCAAACCTTGTCGGTGGTGCGGGGCAGCCTGATGTGGGCCTTGGCCTACAACTTCCTGGCCATTCCCGTGGCGGTCCTGGGCGGCTTGCCGCCTGCCTTGGCGGGTCTGGGCATGGCGGCCAGTTCACTGTGGGTGGTGTTGCGGGCTTTGCCCCTGAACAAAACCCCTTCTCAAACGCATTCTGTATAGGACATCGGCCGTGGAAATCTTGCTCATGCTCATTCCGCTCTCGGTTGGCTTGGTGTTGTTGATTTTGTTGGGCCTGTGGTGGGCCATTCACAGTGGGCAATTCGAGTCGTTGGACAGTGAAGCCGAACGAATTTTGAAAGACGATTGACACAAGTCAAGCGCTTACCCTCGGACTGCTCGGAAACTCTCCCAGTCAAAACCTGAAAGGTCTTACCCATGAGCACAAGCTCGAATGCAACATACAACGACTGGGTCGTTCGCGCCTTTTCGATCATGACGATCGTTTGGGGCGTGGTCGGTTTCCTCGTTGGCGTCTTCATTGCGGCCCAGCTGGCCTGGCCTGAACTCAACTTCGGTATTCCCTGGCTGAGCTTTGGTCGTTTGCGCCCGCTGCACACCAACGCCGTGATCTTCGCTTTTGGTGGCTGCGCCTTGTTGGGCAGCAGTTACTACGTGGTGCAGCGCACCAGCCAAGTGACCCTGTTCGCGCCCAAGCTCGCGGCGTTCACGTTTTGGGGTTGGCAGCTGGTCATTCTGGCAGCGGCGGTGAGCTTGCCCTTGGGTTACACCTCGGGCAAGGAATACGCTGAGCTGGAGTGGCCCATCGACATCCTGATCACCTTGGTCTGGGTGGCCTATGCGGTGGTGTTCTTCGGCACCATTGGCATGCGCAAGGTTCGACACATTTACGTGGGCAACTGGTTCTACGGCGCGTTCATTTTGGCCGTGGCCCTGCTGCATTTGGTCAACAGTGCCGCCATCCCCGCAGGTTGGATGAAGTCCTACTCGGTGTATGCCGGTGTGCAAGACGCGATGGTGCAGTGGTGGTATGGCCACAACGCCGTGGGCTTCTTCCTGACCGCAGGTTTCCTGGGCATGATGTATTACTTCATTCCCAAGCAAGCGGGTCGTCCGGTGTATTCCTACCGCTTGTCCATCGTTCACTTCTGGGCGCTGATCTTCACTTACATGTGGGCCGGCCCTCACCACTTGCACTACACCGCATTGCCCGATTGGACTCAGTCCATCGGCATGATCTTCTCGCTGATTTTGTTGGCACCCAGCTGGGGCGGCATGATCAACGGCATCATGACCTTGTCGGGTGCTTGGCACAAGTTGCGCGATGACCCCGTGCTGCGCTTCCTGATCGTGTCGCTGTCCTTCTACGGCATGTCGACCTTCGAAGGCCCCATGATGTCCATCAAGACAGTGAACGCCTTGTCGCACTACACCGACTGGACGATTGGCCACGTGCACTCTGGCGCCTTGGGTTGGGTGGGGCTCATCTCCATGGGCACCATGTATTTCCTGATTCCCAAGCTCTTTAACCAAAAGTCCATGCACTCGGTCAAGGCCATTGAGGTGCACTTCTGGATGAGCACCATTGGCATCGTGCTCTACATCGCAGCCATGTGGATTGCCGGTGTGATGCAGGGCCTGATGTGGCGCGCCATCAATGAAGACGGCACGCTCACCTACACCTTCGTCGAGTCGGTGAAAGCCACCTATCCCTACTACGTGATTCGTTTCCTGGGCGGTGTGCTGTATCTGGCTGGCATGTTGATCATGGCCTGGAACGTGTTCATGACCATTCGCAAGGGCGAGCCCGTGGCCAAAGCCATTCCGGCCGTTCACGCTCACGCCTAAAGAAAGAGGTTCACATCATGTCAACCGAAAAAACGGGTTTTTCCCACGAGAAGATTGAAACCAACAACTTCCTCATGATCGTGCTCATCGCGCTGGTGATTGCGGTCGGGGGCTTGGTGGAAATCGTTCCGCTGTTCTTCCAAACGTCCACCACCCAGCCCATTGAGGGTGTGAAGCCGCCAACACCGTTGGAACTGGCTGGTCGTGACGTCTACGTGCGCGAAGGTTGTTACAACTGCCACTCGCAAATGATTCGCCCCTTCCGCGCCGAAACCCTGCGTTACGGTCACTACTCGGTGGCGGGTGAGTCGGTATACGACCATCCCTTCCAGTGGGGTTCCAAGCGCACGGGTCCCGATCTGGCCCGTGTGGGTGGCCGCTACAGCGACGAATGGCACCGTGTGCACTTGGTGAACCCGCGCGATGTGGTGCCCGAGTCCAACATGCCTTACTACCCCTGGCTTGAGAAAAACATGGTGGACGCCCAGAGCATGCCCAAGCACATGGCTGCTCTGCGCACGGTGGGTGTGCCTTACACCGATGAGGAAATCGCTTCGTCCTCCAAAGCGGTGGAAGGCAAAACCGAAATGGACGCCATGATTGCCTACCTCCAATCCCTGGGACGCGCTTTGCGCTGAGGAGCACAACATGGACGTCACCACTTTGCGCATCCTCTCCACCGTGGTCAGTTTCCTGACCTTCATCGGCATCGTCATCTGGGCCTTGGATCGTCGCAAATCCAAGGGCTTTGATGAAGCCGCCAAACTCCCTTTTCAGGATGACTGATCATGAGTGATTTCATCAACGCTTTTTGGGCCAACTACGTGGCCATCATCGTGGCCGTCAGTATCCTGGCGTGCGTGTTGTTGCTGGTTTTGACCGCTCGCAAAAAAGTGGTTTCCGATGCCAACAACACCACAGGCCACGTCTGGGATGAAGACCTGATGGAGATGAACAACCCCTTGCCCTTGTGGTGGGTGGGTTTGTTTGTGATCACCATTGTGTTTGCGGTGCTCTATTTGTTCCTCTACCCCGGCTTGGGACAAAACCAGGGCCAGTTCAAGTGGACGTCGCGTGATCAACACGCAGCGGAAGTGGCCAAGGCCAACGAGGCCCTCAAGCCTTTGTATGCCCAATACGATGCCATGAAGGTGGAAGACCTGGTCAAGGATCCCAAGGCCCATGCCATTGGAGAGCGCTTGTTCATGAACAACTGTGCCCAGTGTCATGGTTCGGATGCGCACGGCTCCAAGAGCTTCCCCAACCTGACCGACAACGACTGGCTCTATGGTGGCAATCCCGATGCGATCAAGCAGTCCATCACCAAAGGTCGCAATGGCGTGATGCCCCCGATGGCTGCTGCAGTGGGCACGCCTGAGGACGTGCGCAACCTGGCCAACTACGTGCTGAGTTTGTCCAACAGCCCGCACGACAACGTGCGTGCCCAGTTGGGTAAATCCAAGTTTGTGGCGTGTGCGGCTTGTCACGGTGCGGATGGCAAAGGCATGCAAGCCTTGGGTGCGCCCAACCTGACCGACAAAATTTGGCTGCATGGCTGGGGTGAGCAAACCGTCATTGGCATGATCAACGCCGGTAAAAACAACCTCATGCCTGCCCAAGAAGGCCGTTTGACGCCTTCGCAAATCCATGTGTTGACGGCTTACGTTTGGGGCCTCTCCAACAACCGTTGAGTTTGTCGTAACGAAGTGATCGATCGTGAGTGATTCCCCAAAGAAAGTCATCCCCATCAAGGCCTCAGATGAGGAGCTGGTTTCGCTTTACCAGTCCAGCCAAAAAATCTACCCCCGATCGGTCAAAGGCCTATTCGCCAACTGGCGATGGGCCTTTGTTTGGTTAACTCAGCTGGTCTTTTACGGCCTGCCTTGGGTCGAATGGGGGCAGCGTCAAGCGGTGCTCTTCGACTTGGAGGCTCGGCGTTTTTACATTTTTGGCCTGGTGCTTTACCCCCAGGACTTCATTTATTTGACGGGGCTGTTGGTCATCAGCGCCCTGTCGTTGTTTTTATTCACTGCGGTGGCCGGTCGTTTGTGGTGCGGCTATGCCTGTCCTCAAACGGTCTATACCGAAATCTTTTTGTGGATTGAGCACCACGTCGAGGGCGATCGTTCCGCCCGCATGCGACTGGACAATGGCCCTTGGGGCACAGCCCGCTTGGGCAAGAAGAGTCTGAAGCATTTCCTTTGGCTCGCCGTGGCGCTGTGGACGGGTTTCACCTTTGTGGGTTACTTCACCCCCATTCAGGTGCTGTTGGCTGAATTTGCCCACTGGAATCTGGGTTCGTGGGAAATCTTCTGGGTCTTTTTCTACGGCTTTGCCACCTATGGCAATGCCGGCTTCATGCGCGAGCAGGTGTGCAAATACATGTGCCCCTACGCCCGCTTCCAAAGCGCCATGTTCGACCAGGACACCCTGATCGTCACTTACGACGAAGGGCGTGGCGAACCCCGTGGCAAACGCGCCAAGACCGATGAATTGCAAACCCAGCAGGGCGACTGCATCGATTGCACCTTGTGCGTGCAGGTGTGCCCAACAGGCATCGACATTCGCAATGGCCTGCAATACGAATGCATTGGCTGCGGTGCTTGCGTCGACGTTTGCAATACTGTGATGGATAAAGTTGGCCTGGAGCGAGGCCTGGTGCGATACGACACCCAGCGCGCCATGAAGAGTGGCCACGCTGAGTCTTTGTTGGCCCGCATCTTCCGGCCGCGGGTGTTGATTTACTCCACCATTCTGGGCTTGCTGTGTGTGGCGATGATGGTGTCTTTGGCCATGCGCAAACCCCTGAAAGTGGACATCGTGCGTGATCGCGCCACACTGGCTCGCATCACCGAAGACGGCATGTTGCAAAACGTCTATCAACTGCAGTTGATGAATGCCAGCGAGTCCGAGCAAACCTACACCGTTGCCGTCAGGGGCTTAGACCAGGTCAAGCTGCACAAAGATGCAGTGGAGTTTGTGGTCGGCCCGACCGAGTCGCGTTGGGTGGTTTTGCAAGTGGACATTCCTTACGGCACGGCCAGTTCGGGAAGCCACAAAATTTGGTTCGATGTGAAAGCCAAGGCCAGTGATGTGGTGGTCAGTGAATCCACCTCGTTCTTGGTCCCTCGTTAACAGGAGTTAGCCATGAGTGTTGCGAATCTTTCGTCAGACGTAGCCAAGCCGTGGTGGAAACACGGCATGGTGTGGATGGTGATTCTGGGGCCCTTGGCCGTGGTGATCGCTGGAATTGCAACGGCCTACATCGCCATTCAGCATGCCGATGTGGTGCTCGACACCCGCATCCAAAGCACGGAAGCGCTGCCCCACACGCCATCCTTGGCCGCGCGCAACCATGCTGCCACGCCCGATCAGGATGTGCCCGTTCCCTCAATGAAAAAGCCCTGAAGGGCACGATAAGGAGACAGGGAAATGAAATTGAGATTGATGTGGATTTTGTGGCCAGCCTTTTTGGCCGCGGGCCTAATGGAAATTCTGGTGTTCGGCTTGGTGGATCCGGCCGACATCCCGTGGCTGAGTGACTTCGAGCCCGCGATTTCTCGCCAGACTTTTTATGCCTTGGCTTTCTTTGCTTTTTGGGCCGTCACCGCCGCATCCAGTGCCATGACCTGTTTGCTGGCCAATTCACCGTTTGAGAAAAACCGCTGCACCATGGATCCCTACGATCGCCCGCACGGTTGCAACAAGCGCGTGGAGTGAGGGTAGCGGTTTGCCAGCCCCATCAGTTGGTTTGCGCGTTGTGCACGATGTGATGCAGGCCCTCTGCATCCAGGATTTGAATGTGGCGCTGGTTCACCAGGATCAAGCCTTCTTCCACGAACTTGCTGAAGGTGCGACTCACGGTTTCGAGTTTCATGCCCAGGAAGCTGCCGATTTCTTCGCGCTTCATGCGCAGAATCATTTCGGAACGGGAGAAGCCTCGGGCATGCAGGCGCTGGGTCAGGTTGAGCAAAAAAGCAGCCAAGCGTTCTTCGGCGCGCATGCTGCCCAGCAACAACATCACACTGTGCTCGCGAACGATTTCCCGACTCATGATTTTGTGGACGTGGCGCTGCAAGGCGTTCACCTCGCGAGACAGCTCTTCAATGCGTTCGAAGGGCATGACGCAGACTTCGGCGTCTTCCAGGGCAATGGCGTCGCATCGGTGAACCTGGTTCACGATGCCATCGAGTCCCATGATTTCACCGGCCATTTGGAAGCCCGTGACCTGATCCAGTCCGCCTTCGGTGACGATGGCCGTCTTGAAAAAGCCAGTTCGAATGGCGTAGAGCGAGGTGAAGGGGTCCCCGGTGGTGAACAGGGATTGCCCGCGTTTGATTTTTCGCCGGGTCTGAACGAGTTGATCGATCCGCGCAACATCTTGTTCGGTCAAATCGACCGGCATGCACAGTTCTCGCAAGTTGCAGTTCGAACAGGCGACCTGAATGGCATTGGCTTGCATGAGGATTTGTCTGGTTGGCCGATAACCCCGTTATTCTATAAACCACGGAAGGGAGCAGCATGCTGACCTTGACTCCTGAGTTGATCACCCGCCACGACGTGTCGGGCCCCCGTTACACCTCTTACCCCACCGCCGATCAATTCCAAACCGAATTTGGCGCCGAGGAACACCGGCAAGCCCTCAGCATGCGGCGTTTGGGCTTGGCGGCCACCCACCACCCCTTGTCGGTGTATGTGCATTTGCCGTTTTGCCGGTCGCTTTGCTATTACTGCGCCTGCAACAAAATTGTCACCAAGCAATACGACAAGGCCACTCAGTATCTGGACCACCTGATCACCGAGTTGGACCTCACCGTGGACATGCTGGGGCGCCGTGAGTCGGTGGCCCAGGTGCATTTGGGTGGCGGCACGCCAACCTTCTATCACGACGAAGACCTCACCCGCCTGACGCGCGCTTTGCAAGAAGCCTTTGAATGGCAAGAGGAAGGGGAGTTTGCGGTCGAGATTGATCCCCGAACCGTTTCACTCAAACGCCTGCATCACCTGAAGGTGCTGGGCTACAACCGACTCAGTTTTGGGGTGCAAGACCTCGACCCACAAGTGCAAGAAGCCGTGCATCGGGTTCAGTCGGTGAGCCAGATACGCACCACACTGGACCATGCCCGGGCCTTGGGTTTTGAGTCGATCAACTTGGACCTGATTTACGGCTTGCCGCATCAAACGCCAGCCACTTTCGAGCAGACCTTGAAGTCGGTGGTGGCGATGCGCCCCGATCGCTTGGCCATTTACGGCTATGCCCATTTGCCCTTGCGCTTCAAGCCCCAGCGCCGAATCGATGAGCACACCTTGCCCGATGCTCGCACCAAAATTGCCATGATGTCCATGGCCAATCGCTTGCTGCAAGAGGCGGGCTATGTCTACATCGGCATGGACCACTTTGCCTTGCCCAACGACAGCCTGAGTGTGGCCAAGCGCCAGGGTCGCTTGCATCGCAACTTTCAGGGCTACAGCACCCAACCCGATGGGGACTTGGTGGCCTTGGGCGTCTCGGCCATTGGCCGCATGGGCCCCACCTACAGCCAAAACGTCAAGACCCTGGACGCTTATGCCCAGATGCTGGCACAAGGCGAGTTACCCATCGAGCGCGGCTACCGGCTGACGCGTGAAGACCTGTTGCGGCGTGCGGTGATCATGGCTTTGATGTGCCAGGGCCGCGTCGACATTGAAGCCATTGAGTCGGCTCACCTCGTCGACTTCCGGGCCCACTTCAGCCAGGAACTCAACCGGCTGGAGGAGCTGCAAGCGCAGGGCTTGGTCACGATTCACGCCCAAGACATCGAGGTGACGGAGCTGGGGTGGTTCTTTGTTCGTGCCGTTGCCATGGTGTTCGATGCCCATTTGCAGGCCAACCGGGATCGCCAAGGGCGGTTTTCTAGAATCCTCTGATGAACACCTCCGTTTGGCTGGCGGCCCTGCTCATGGGTTGGGCTGGCTCCCCGCACTGTTTGGCTATGTGCGGCCCCTTGTGCGCCACCCAGTCCCGTGCGGTTCAGCAAGGAGCGTTTCAATTGGGTCGGATGACCGGATACGCCTTGGCCGGTGCTTTGGCGGGTGCTTCCATGCAACTGGTGGGCGACTGGAGCGTTCACGTTCAAAGCCTGCGACCCGTTTGGGCGTTTTTTCACGCTGTGTTTTTGATCTGGGGTTTGCTGATGCTGGTGCGCGGCGATCAGCCCTTGTTCATGGTTCAGGCGGCCGCTCAAATTTGGCGGTGGATGCAGTCACGGGTGAGCGTCTTGGCCAAAGCGCCGATTTGGACCCAGTCGGCCATGATGGGTTTGGTTTGGGTGTTTTGGCCCTGTGGCCTCTTGTTTTCCGCGCTCACCCTGGCGGCCCTCAGCGGCTCACCTGGGCAGGGGGCCATCACCATGCTGGCTTTTGCTTTGGGCTCTGGCGTGGTGCTGGCCGCTGTGCCGATGCTGTGGCGCCAGCGTTTGCAGTGGGGGCAGCCCGCCGACTGGGGCCGCTGGCGGCACCTGGGCATTCGACTGGCCGGTGCGGTGTTGGCGGGGATGTCGGGCTGGGCCCTGTGGATGGGCTTGGTTCAGGACCAAGCCCCCTGGTGCGTGACGCCCAGTTGAAGCCTCAGGCCGTGATGCCCTTGACCAGCATGCTGATGGCCACGAAATACAACAGAATGGCAAATGCCCGTTTGAGCTTTTGAACCGGCCAACGGTGAGCCATGGCCGCGCCACGTGGGGCCATGAAGATGCTGAACGCGCAAATGATGGCCACCGCGGGTAGCCAGACAAAACCCAAGGCACCCGGCACGACGCTGTGGCCCCAACCACTGATCACATAGCCCACCCCGTTGGTGAGGGCAATGGGAAAGCCAATGGCAGCGCTGGTGGCGACAGCCGAATGGATGGGCACGCGCTTGGACAAAAAGGGCACGCTGAGAAAGGCGCCGCCTGCGCCCACCAGCCCTGAGAAAAAGCCAATCACGGTGCCCATGGCCATTTGGCCAGCCACACCGGGCATGGGCTTTTCGCCCGCGGCTTTTTTGCTGAAGAACATGTTGGTGGCGGCATAGCCCACGAACAGGGCAAACACAATGCTCAGGTATTTGCCCTTCACCAGCGAGAACACGCCCAAACTGGCCAGCAAGCTGCCCAGCACCAAGCCTGGGGCAAAGGTTTTCACCACCGTCCAGAGCACAGCGCCTTTGCGGTGATGCGCCCGCACGCTGGAGGCCGACGTGAAGATGATGGTGGTCATGGACGTGGCAATCGCCATCTTGATGGTGAGGCTGGGGTCAATGCCCCGCAGATCCAGCATGAAGGTGAGAAAGGGCACCATGACCATGCCCCCCCCAATACCGAGCAAGCCCGCCAAAAAACCAGCACCGATGCCCAGTGCGGACAACTCAAGAATCAGAGAAAGGGAAAGATCCATGGCAGACAGTCGTAATGAATGGGGTGTCTGCAAGCACCCCGAGCCGTCATCCTGAACGGAAGGGTTCAGGTGGGCGAGGGCAGGCAACCTTTGGGATCATCTGACGCGAGACGTTCACGCCCGGTAGCCAATGTTCCAAGCCCTGGCTCATACGAGCATTGGTTCAAGGAAATATAAAGCCCGAGGACTTGCAGACGGTGGAAATTTTAGGGGGGAAGGGGGCGTGAGTGCGCCCGGGGCGGTCACTTAAAGCAATTGGCCGTCGTCGCTCAAGGCATCATCGAGGCGGCCGAGGATTCGGTCGTAAGCATTGCCATCGATTTCGCCGGTGAACTCGCTCATGGGCTTGGTGGTGTCGAGTTGATCGAAGGCCAGGTTCACAGCGGCCAACACTGCGATGCGGTCACGGGCTTTGATCTTGCCGTTGTCTCGAATTTTGCACATGGCCTCGTCGACTCGGCGCACCGCTTCTTGCAGGCGCTGCTCGGCGCCATCGGGGCAGCCCAGCACATAGCCGTGACCCATGATTTGGACTTCAAGCTGGTTCATTCGGGGTCCTTGGCGTTGGCATCAACGGGCAGGCGATCGAGCAGACCATCGATGCGCTGGCGTGCCGTGGTGAGCCGGGACTTGAGCGAATCGCGCTCCAGCGTGAGCTGAGCCACTTGCTCGGCCAGCAGGGCATTCGTTCGTTTGAGTTCCTGATAACGCAACAGCAAGCGCTCAACGCGCTCGATCAGGGGTGCCAACATGGGGTGTTCGCTCATGGCGCCATTCTAAAGACCCAGAAGGCCAGGGGTCTAGAATCTGTTTTGTTGGTGCTCGAGGTGTGGTTCACATGCCTCAGTTCAACGGGAAGCAGAAGCGTGGAGGTCCTTTTCGGGCTCCCCCGTCAGCCTGCGCTGCCCCCGCAACGGTCAAGCGAACGGCTTTCATAGCCCGCTTCATCGCACACAGCCACTGATGACCTTGAACAAGTCGTTGGGAAGGCCGATGAAGTTGTTTCGCCAGCCCGGATACCGGCCAACAAAGTGGTCTCGCGTGCAACGCGAGGCTGTGTCGTCCAAGCACTGTCGGGGAAGGCGGTGAGGACATTTTTATTTGGTTTTCATCATGTCTCAATCTGTTTTCCAGCCTCGCCTGATTGCTTTGGCCATGGGTTGCGTGTCCCTGTCTGCAACGGCTCAAACGGTGATCACCCAGTTGGATCCCGTGGTGGTGGTGGGTGAGCGCGCCGCGCCTTTGTCTGAAACCCTGGCCTCGGTCACCGTCATTGATCGCGCCCAAATCGAAGCCGCGCATGCCAACGACATTGCCGAACTGCTGCAAGGTCAGGCAGGCATGGAGGTGGCGCGGCCAGGCCCGCCAGGCAGCCCCATTTCGGTTTACATCCGGGGTGGCGCCAGCACCCATGCCTTGGTCTTGCTCGATGGAATTCCCTTTTACTCTGAAAGCGCCACGGGCTCATCCTCGCCGCTGGAAATCATTCCACTGGACTTGATCGAAAAAATTGAAATCGTCCCGGGCGGCGTGCCCAATATCAAGGGTTTGACGGCGCCGGGCGGCATCATCGCCATCACCACCCGGACGGCCCAAGATGGCGCCAGCACCCAGCACTATGCGGCCATGGTGGGCTCGCGGTCCTCGGGCAGCCTGTCGGCCTTTCGCCGCTGGCGTGAGGCGGGCAGCAAACTGAGCCTCAATGCCAGTCGCCAATACACGGGGGGCTATGGGGCCATCAACCCGCAGAAATACACGGCGGTGAACCCCGGCGCTAACCCCGCCATGCGCAACAGCGTGAGCTTGGGTTGGGCGCACGACCTGAACGTGGACACGCAAGTTGGCGTCAACCTCATGCAAACCCGTGCCGATGTGTCTTGGGACAACGCCTGGGCGAATGCCAAAACCGACGATTGGCTGTCGCGATCCAAAGCGGAATTCAACGGCGTGTTTGTGCAAAGTCAGCTCACGCCGCAGTGGTTTGCCCGTTGGGACCTTCAAAGCGCGCTCAACGAGAGCGCCACGCTGACCAACGAAGTGGTGAATACCGATTACGGCATTTATTCCACCCGGCATCAATTGGCCAGTTGGCGCAATGAATACCAACTGTCCCCGCAAACCCTGCTCAAGGCCGGGCTGAGCCACGATCGGACGCAATACACCGATTCCTATTTGGCTTTGGATGAAAAGCAAGTCCGAGCGTCCACGGTGTTCGGGGTGGAGCAAAAGTGGGGCAAGGCCTTGACGACGTTGGATGTGTCTCGGGTGTCGGATCAAAAGGCTTTGGCCTACCTCAACCGAGGCTTGGGGGCGATGTATCCCTTGAGTGACGCTTGGGCCCTGATGGGGCAGCACAACGTGACCCACCGCTTGCCCACGATTGGTGAACTCAAAGCCCCATCCTTTGGCGGTAACGTGAACCTCAAAGCCGAGCGCATCAAGAGTTCGCAATTGGCGATTCAGTTCAAAGGTGCGCACGACCTGCATCGACTGACCTGGTTCAACGCCATTTACAACAACAAAATTGCTGCGGGCCAAACGCTGGTGGATGACCCCGTCTGGGCCGCTTGGGGTGTGAAAAAACTCGAGAACATCGCCAGTTCACACAATGCCGGTGTGGAGTGGTCGTGGCGGCACCAGCACAAGGCCTGGACTTGGGCCACGTCGTTCACGGTGCAACAGCCCCAGGTGGATGGCGCCAACACCTTGTTGAAAAACTTGTCGCATCAATTCGGAGCAGTGGATGTGGCTTACCGATTCACCAGCGGCGATGCATTGAGCTTGAAATGGTTTGCCCGTTCCTCGCAATACAACGCCAATCCCGCAGGAGGCAATGCGTTTTCAGCGGGCTACGCAGTCACCAAATTGGGCTGGAGCCGCCCGCTGGGGCGCGACCTGACCGCCCAAATCAGCGTGGATAATTTTTTCGACCGTGCGCATGAGCCCGTTGCGGGTTTCAATGGGCCACCGCGTGGGGTGTTTGTCGCTGTTCATTACCAACCCAAACCTTGAACCATGCTCCCGCGCCGCATCGTTTGCCTGACAGAGGAAACCACCGAGTGGATTTATCGGTTGGGGCAGTCCGATCGCATCGTGGGGGTTTCGGGATACACCGTTCGCCCGCCTCAGGCGCGCCATGAAAAGCCCCGCATCAGTGCGTTTTTGAGCGCCAAGATCGACAAGATCCTGGCCCTTGAGCCCGACTGCGTGTTTGGCTTTTCCGACTTGCAAGCCGACATCGCCTCGGCCTTGATTCGAGCCGGTGTGCAGGTGACGGTATTCAACCAGCGCAGCATCGACGACATCTTCGCCATGCTCCAGCAAGTGGCCCTTTGGGTGGGCGAGGGGGAGCAGGCCCAGGCCCATTTTGCGCAGTGGCGTCAGGCGTTCGACGAGATGCGGCAGGTGGCGCAGACCTGGCCTCGGCGTCCCCGCGTGTTTTTTGAAGAGTGGGACGATCCGCTCATCAGTGGCATTCGATGGGTGTCGGAGCTGGTGGGGGTCGCGGGTGGCGACGACGTCTTCCCCGAATTGGCGATCCAACCGCTGGGCAAAAACCGCATATTGGCTGACCCCGCAGCCGTCATTGACCGTGAGCCCGATGTGATCTTTGGGTCGTGGTGTGGCAAAAAATTTCGCCCCGAAAAAGTGGCGGCGCGACCGGGCTGGGCCTCGGTGCCTGCGGTTCAAAACGGGCATGTCTACGAGATCAAGTCGGCCGACATCTTGCAGCCTGGGCCGGCTGCGCTCACCGATGGCGTTCGGCAATTGCACGCGCGCTTGGCCGAGTGGGCCGCCACCACGGGGCAAGCCACATGATGGTTCAGTGCTGCCGCGGCATGCTGACCGCCTTGCTGGGCTGCCTCATCGCCTTTCAGGCCATGGCTGCCCCCCAACGCGTGGTGAGCCTGCTCCCTTCCAGCACCGAGGTGGTGTGCCGCTTGCAAGCCTGCGACCGGTTGGTGGGCGTGGATCGCCACTCCAACTTCCCCGCCTCCGTGCAAGCCTTGCCCCGTGTGGGTGGGTTGGGCGCTTGGTCGCTGGAAGCCTTGGTCCGGCTCAAGCCCGACCTGGTGCTCATGCCACACGACCCCATGCTGGCGCAGCGCCTGCAGCGCTTGGGCTTGAACCACCGGGTGGTGGACCCCAAAACGCTGGACCAAACGGCGGAGTCCTTTGTGCAAATCGCGCTGGCTTTGGGTTTGCCTGCTCAGCAAGGCCAAGCCCTGTGGGACGCCGTGTCCCACGACCTGCAACAAGCCCGTCGTGCCGTGCCTCAGCCTTGGCAACAGGCCACCATCTACTTGGAGGCTGACCCCTCGGGCTACGTGGCAGGCCCGGGCTCGTATTTGGGTCAGTTGGTTCAGGCCTTGGGCTTGCGCAATGTGGTTCACGTGCGCGAGCCGGCCTATCCCCAAATGAGCCCCGAGTGGGTGTTGCAAGCCCAGCCCGACTGGGTGGTCTTGCTGTCGACCCTGTCACGGCCAGCCGATCAGCGGCCGGGCTGGCAGCAATTGGCGGCCGTGCGGGCAGGGCGGGTTTGCCAATTCACCCCCGAGGCCTTGGATGTGATCGTTCGGCCAGGCCCCCGTTTGGCGCAAGCCGCTCAGTTGCTGGTGGGGTGCATGCATTCAAAGGGGCGGCCGTGACCCATCGATCGGTGCATCCACCCGCACTGTGGCTCGCCGTTTGGGCTGGGGCTGGCGCATTGGCCGTGGCCCTGGGCCTGATGTTGGGCGCCACGGGTTGGGAGCCTTGGTGGCAGTCGCCTGCAGCCCCCCTGCTGTGGGATTTGCGTTGGCCTCGCAGCCTGGGCGCCTGGCTGGCGGGCGCTGCCCTGGGGGTGTCGGGGTGTGTGGCCCAAACGCTGTTTCGCAACCCCTTGGCCGACCCCTATTTGCTGGGCAGCGCCACGGGCGCGGGTTTGGGGGTTGGGGTGATGTGGTGGTTGAGCCTGTGGTGGGGCAGCACCTTGGTTTGGAGTCCCGCCTTGGGTGGCTTTGTGGGCGCCTGGCTGGCTTTGGCTCTGGTGATCACCCTGGCCCGAGGACAGGTGCACGGCACGCCGCTGATTCTGGCGGGTTTGATCGTCTCGGTGTTGTTGGGCGCTACCTTGTCGTTGCTGTTGCGCACCCATCCCCAGCTCATGCCGGCCTTGCAAGGTTTTTTGTTGGGACAGACGGTGTATTTGGACCACCAGGCGTGTCTGCAAATGGCGATGGTGCTGGCCGTGGGGGTGACCTGGGCTTGGTGGTGGGGGCCGCAACTGGATGCCTTGTCCTTGGGGGATGATTTGGCCCACAGCCTGGGGGTGAATGTGCCGCGGGTGCGCCGGGATCAGGTGTTGCTCATGAGTGCGCTCACCGCGATTGCCGTGGCCCACGTGGGCTTGGTGGCCTTTGTGGGCTGGGTGGCGCCTCATTTGGTGCGGCCGGTGTTGCCCCAAGCCAGTCGCTGGCGCTTGCTGGGTGCGGGTTTGGCCGGTGGGGCGGTGTTGGCGGTGGCCGACTTGGTGGCGCGGGTTGTGGTGGCCCCTCAGGAATGGCCGGTGGGCATCATCACCGCCTGGGTGGGGGGCGGCTGGATGCTGGCCCTCATGCGGCGCGGCCAACGGAAGGGGCAGGCATGACCGAGACCTTGTTGCAATTGCAAGAGGTGTCGGCTCAGGTGGGGTCCAACCTCGTGCTGAATCGCATTCGCTTGCAGGTGTTGGCGGGCCAGTGGACCTGCATCGTGGGCCCCAATGGCGCTGGCAAGTCGACCCTGTTGCGGGTCTTGGCGGGCTTGCAACCCGTCACCGGCCATGTCCGGTTCAAAGGCCACCCTTGGTCGGCCTGGTCGCCGCGCGAGCGAGCCTCGCGCCTCGCCTGGTTGGGGCAAAGTCAGGAAGAGGACGGCGATTGGCCCGTTCGGGATCTGGTGGCCATGGGGCGACTGGCCCACCGCGATCGTTGGGGGTTTGCGTCACCCAGCGATGAGGCCTACGTTGAGGCCGCATTGCATCAATGGGGCCTTGACGCCTGGCGAGACCGGCCCTTGCGCAGCCTCTCGGCAGGGCAGCGTCAGCGCGCCCGCATGGCGCGGCTCACGGCATCGCAAGCCTCGGTGCTGATGATGGACGAGCCCGTGGCCAATTTGGATCCGCCGCATCAAGCCGATTGGCTGGCCTGGGCCAAGGCCTGGGGCCAAGGCGCCAACACCTTGGTGACGGTGTTGCATGAGTTGCCGTTGGCCATGCAAGCCGACCAGTGGGTGGTCATGCAAGCGGGGCAGGTGGTGCAGGTGGGATCGCCCCAGGACGCCGCAACGCGCGCCGCCGTGGAGGCGGTGTTCGATGACCGGATTCGCCTGGAATCCCACAGTGGACAGTGGGTCAGCCTGTGGCGCTGAGGGCTTGATTAAACTGTCCGAATGAACACCTCTGCTTCCGCCCGCCGGGGCGTAGATCTGCCGGCCCCCGATCAGTATCAGGACATGCGAGACGCCTTGCGCGATTTGTGCAATCGCTACGACGCCACTTATTGGCAAACCGTCGATGAGGCGCGTGGTTACCCCGAAGCCTTCGTCAACGAGCTCACGCAAGCGGGCTGGATGTCGGCCCTCATTCCCACCGAATACGGCGGCTCAGGCCTGGGCCTGGCGGAAGCCTCGGTGATCATGGAAGAGATCAACTTTTGTGGCGGCAATGCAGGCGCTTTGCACGGCCAGATGTACAACATGGGCACGCTGTTGCGCCATGGCTCCGAAGAGCAAAAGCAGTTCTACCTGCCCAAAATCGCCTCGGGCGAATGGCGTTTGCAATCCATGGCGGTCACCGAGCCCACCACGGGCACGGACACCACCCAGCTCAAAACCACCGCGGTCAAAAAGGGTGACCGTTACGTGGTGAATGGGCAAAAGGTTTGGATCTCTCGCATCCAGCACTCCGACTGGATGATCCTGCTGGCGCGCACAACGCCGCTGGATCAGGTTCAGAAAAAAAGCGAAGGCCTGTCCATTTTCATGGTCGACCTCAAGCAAGCCATCGGTAACGGCATGACGGTTCGCCAGATTCGCAACATGGTCAACCACGAAACGAATGAGGTGTTTTTCGACAACCTGGAAATTCCAGCAGAAAACCTCATTGGTGAAGCAGGCAAAGGCTTCAAATACATCCTCGACGGCCTCAATGCCGAGCGCACCTTGATTGCAGCCGAGTGCATTGGCGATGCCTATTGGTTCTTGAACAAGGCCCGCCATTACGCCAACGATCGCCGTGTGTTCAACCGACCCATTGGCCAGAATCAGGGCATTCAATTTCCAATGGCTGAGGCCTACATTGAAACCGAGGCCGCCAACCTCATGCGTTTTCGAGCCTGCGATTTGTTCGACGCTCAAAAGCCCTGCGGTGCCGAAGCCAACATGGCCAAATACCTGTGCGCCAAGGCCTCGTGGGAAGCCGCCAACATGTGTTTGCAAACCCACGGTGGGTTTGGCTTCGCCGCCGAATACGATGTGGAGCGCAAGTTCCGGGAAACCCGCCTCTACCAAGTGGCGCCCATTTCCACCAACCTGATCTTTTCCTACGTGGCCGAGCATTTGCTGGGCCTGCCACGGTCCTTCTGACGATCCGAAAGGGGCGCGCATGTCGACGTTCAAGCGAGAAGCCAATTTCCACAGCGACGAGCCGCCCCTGTATGGCCCGTTTTCGGCTGGGGATGCGTTTTACGAAGCCCTCATGAAAGCCCACGATGGCCTGACGGATGAACAAAGTCAGTTGTTCAACGCCAAGCTCATTTTGTTGTTGGCCAACCAAGTGGGCGACGTGAAGGTCTTGTTGCAGGCCATTGAGCTGGCCAAGGCCGACGCCCCGGCTTGACTCAAGTCTTGTGCGGGTAGCCGCACACCTCGCTCACCCCACAGGCTGCGCATTGGGGGGATCGAGCGGTGCAAACGTAGCGGCCCAACAAAATCAGCCAGTGGTGAGCCCCCAGCAAGTAAGGGGCAGGAATCACTTTCAGCCAGGCCTGCTCCACCTGCAGGGGATTGGCCCCCGGGGCAAACCCCGTTCGGTTGCCGACCCGAAAAATGTGCGTGTCCACCGCCAGGGTGGGCTCACCAAACGCCACATTCAGCACCACATTGGCGGTTTTCCGACCCACGCCGGGCAAGGCTTCGAGCGCCTCGCGATCGCGGGGCACTTGGCTGTGGTGCAAGTCCACCAAACGCTGACAGGTGATGAGCAAATGTTTGGCCTTGCTGCGATACAAGCCAATGGTGCGAATGTGGTCGCAAAGCCTGTCGTAGCCCAGCGCCAGGATGGCCTGCGGTGTATTCGCCACCGGGAACAAACGTCGCGTGGCCTTGTTCACGCTCACGTCGGTGGCCTGCGCACTGAGCAGCACGGCGGTGAGCAACTCGAACACGCTGGTGTATTCCAGCTCGGTTCGCGGGTTGGGGTTGGCTTGCGCCAGCCGTTGAAAAAAGGTTTCGATGCGTTGGCGACGGTTCATGGCCGCAGTGTAGGGCAGGGCGTTACCATAGCGCCTCGCTGCGCCTGCGCGGCGCGCTGATTCACAACGAGGTCACCATGTCCCTGCCTTTTGCCGATCGCCTCAACCGCGTTGAGACTTCCGCCATTCGAGAGCTCTTCAAACTGCTGGGCAAGCCCGGCCTCATCAGCTTTGCGGGCGGTTTCCCCGACAACGCCATGTTCGACGTCGAGGGCTTGCAAGCGGCCAGCGCTGCAGCCTTGCGCGAGGAGCCCGGCGCGGCCCTGCAATATGGCGCCACCGAAGGGCATCCGGCTTTGCGCGAGGCCTTGGCCTCGTTCATGGCCACCAAGGGGGTGACGGGGCTCAAGGCCCAAGACCTCATCGTCACCACGGGTTCGCAACAAGCGCTCGACTTGCTGGGCAAAACGCTCATGCAGGCTGGGGACACCGTGTTGGTGGAAGCGCCCACTTTTTTGGCCACCATCCAATGCTTCCGGCTGTATGGCCCGAAGGTGGTGGGGGTCCGAGTGGATGATCAAGGGGTTGACCCCGATGCCCTGGAGGCTGCCATCGTGGCGCATCGCCCCAAAGCGGTTTACCTCATTCCCACGTTTGGCAACCCCACGGGGGCCTTGTTGTCTGAAGAGCGTCGCCGCCGCATTTTGGCTTTGGCGGTGCAGCATCGGGTGTTGGTCATCGAAGACGACCCCTATGGCGATTTGTATTTCGGCGAAGCTCCACCGCCTTCGCTCCTGGCCCTGAGCGATCAGGTGCCGGGTAGCCGGGAGTGGTTGGTGCATTGCGGCAGCCTCAGCAAGGTGCTCAGCCCTGGCTTGCGGGTGGGCTGGCTGATTGCCCCGCCCGAACTGCTGGCCCGCGCCACCATGTGCAAACAGTTCAGCGATGCCCACACCTCCACGTTTGCCCAAGTCACCGCAACCCATTATTTGCGCGCGGGTCGCATGCAGGCCACGCTCGATCAGGTGCGCACGGTTTATGCCGCACGGGCCCGCGCCCTGAGCCAGGGGCTACGCACGCATTTGGGCGATGCCTTGGCGTTCACTGAGCCCCAAGGCGGCTTGTTTGTCTGGGCCCGGCTCACCGGCGCGAATGGCGCACCCACCGACGGAGCGGCTTTTGCCAAACAGGCGATTGCCCACGACGTGGCTTTTGTGCCCGGCGCCCCCTTCTTTGCCAATGACCCCGATCGGTCGAGCCTGCGCTTGAGTTTTGCCACGGCCAACGAAGCGCTCATCGCCGAAGGCTGTGAGCGTTTGGGCAAGGCCCTGAGGTCTTGAGGCTCAGGCCGTAGGGGCCAAGGCATCGGCCTCGGCCGCCTCGGTCACGGGAATGCAACTGCAAAACAGGTTGCGGTCCCCATACACGTTGTCGACCCGCGCCACAGGCGGCCAGTATTTGTGGGCCGCAGTCACCCCAGGGGGAAATGCCGCTGCTTCGCGCGTGTAGGGGTAGGGCCAGTGGGAGCTGACCACCTGAGCGCTGGTGTGCGGCGCGTTTTTCAGGGGGTTGAGATCTTGTGGCCACTCGCCGCTTTCCACGCGGGCAATTTCTTCCCGAATGGCGATCATGGCTTGAATGAAGCGCTCGATCTCTTCCAGCGGCTCGCTTTCGGTGGGCTCCACCATCAGGGTGCCCGGCACGGGAAAGCTCAGGGTTGGCGCATGAAACCCGTAGTCCATGAGGCGTTTGGCCACGTCCTCGGCACTGATGCCCGTGGTGGCCTTGAAGCCTCGCAAATCCAGAATGCACTCGTGCGCCACCCGGCCTTGCGCGTTGGCATACAGGGTGGGGAAGTGGGGGCTGAGTCGATGGCTGATGTAGTTGGCCGACAAAATCGCCGTCTCGGTGGCTCGCTTGAGGCCGGCGGCCCCCATGAGGCGCACATACATCCAAGATATGGGCAGCACCGAGGCATTGCCTAAGGGCGCTGCCGACACCGCACCGACACCTTCACTGGGAATGCCTGTGGTGGCATGCCCGGGCAGGTGGGGCACCAGATCCTCCACCACGCACACCGGGCCAACGCCAGGGCCGCCACCGCCGTGGGGAATGCAAAAGGTTTTGTGCAGGTTCAAATGGCTGACATCACCACCAAAGGCGCCGGGTGCGGCCAGGCCCACCAGGGCATTGAGGTTGGCGCCATCGACGTAGACCCGCCCGCCATGGGCATGAACGGTCTCGCACAAGGCCCGCACGCCCGGCTCAAACACCCCGTGGGTGCTGGGGTAGGTGATCATGATGGCGGCCAGTTGCTCGCTGTGGCGCTCGCATTGCACACGCAGGTCGTCCAAGTCCACGTTGCCCTGAGCATCGCATTTCACGGCCACCACCCGCATGCCCACCATTTGGGCGCTGGCGGGGTTGGTGCCATGGGCCGACTCGGGAATCAGGCAGATGCTGCGCTGGCCCTGGCCGCGTGAGCGGTGCCAGGCGCGAATCGCCAGCAAGCCCGCGTATTCCCCTTGGCTGCCGGCATTGGGTTGCAGGCTGATGTCGGCATAGCCGGTGGCGGCACAAAGCCAGTCGCGCAGCTGCTGGTCGAGCAGGGCGTAACCCTGTTGCTGGTCGAAGGGGGCATACGGGTGCAGGTTGGCAAATTGCGGCCAGGTGATGGGAATCATCTCGCTGGTCGCGTTGAGCTTCATGGTGCAAGACCCCAAGGGAATCATGCTGCGGTCCAGGGCCAAATCTTGGTCGGAGAGCTTGCGGATGTAGCGCAGCATGGCCGTTTCGCTGCGGTGCTGATGGAACACTGGGTGCGTCAGAAACGAAGACGTGCGCAGCAAGGCTTGCGGCAAGCGTGCGGTCGCGTGGGCGTGTTCATCGTAGGCCGGGATGTTTTGGCCATCGGTGGCCAGCAAGGCCCACAGGCGATGCACATCGTCGGGTGTGGTGGTTTCGTCCAGGCTGATGCACAAGAATTGCGCATCCCAACGCCTCAGGTTCATGCGTGCGAGCCAGCCTTGGGCTTGCAGGTGGTCAGCCGTGGCGGCATCGGAGAACTCCAGGCACACGGTGTCGAAGGCATGCTCATGACGCAAACGGTGACCCATGTGGGTGAGGCCGCTGGCCAGCACGGCGGTGTGATGGGCAATGCGTTGTGCGATGGCCTTGAGCCCTTCCGGGCCGTGATAAACCGCATACATGCTGGCCACCACGGCGGGCAAAACCTGTGCGGTGCAAATGTTGCTGGTGGCTTTTTCACGCCGGATGTGTTGTTCGCGTGTTTGCAGCGCCAGCCGGTAGGCGGGCTGCCCCTGGGCATCCACACTGACCCCTACCAAGCGACCCGGCATGGAGCGCTTGTAGGCTTCTTGGCAAGCCAGGTAAGCGGCATGGGGGCCGCCCGCACCCATGGGCATGCCCAGGCGCTGGGTGGTGCCCACCACCAAATCCGCGCCCAACTCACCGGGCGGGGTGAGCAGGGTCAGGGCCAACAAGTCGGCGGCCACGATCAGTGCTGCGCCCTGGGCATGGGCTTGTTGTGCGCTGGCGCGCAGGTCGACGATGTCGCCACTGGTGCCGGGGTATTGCAGAAGGACGGCGAAATAGTCGTCCTGAGCCAAGGCCGCTTCCCACGCCTGCCCGGGAGGCACGCGGCGCACCTGCAGCCCCAGGGGTTCAGCACGGGTCTCGATCACTTCGAGGGTTTGGGGGTGGCATTCGGTGCTCACCACAAGGGTTTGTCCAGCGGCTTTCACACTGCGTCTGGCCAGGGTCATGGCTTCGGCAGCGGCCGTGGCTTCGTCCAGCATGGACGCATTGGCAATGGGCATGCCGGTGAGATCACACACCAAGGTTTGGAAGTTGATCAGGGCTTCGAGCCGCCCTTGGCTGATTTCCGCTTGATAGGGCGTGTAGGCGGTATACCAAGCCGGGTTTTCCAAGATGTTGCGCAGGATCACGCCCGGGGTGTGGCAGGGGAAATAGCCTTGGCCAATGAAGCTGCGGTGGATCTGGTTGAGGTTGGCCAGGCGCTCCAATTCAGCCAGCGCCTCGGCCTCGCTCACGGGGGGTGGCATGTCCATGGTGTCGGTCCGTGCCAGCCCTTGCGGCAGCACCTGAGCCATGAGTTCGGCTCGACTGCTCACGCCCAAAGTGGCCAGCATCACCGATTCATCGGCACTGCTGGGGCCGATGTGGCGTCGCTGAAATTCGCTGTTGGCAGGTGCGGCGGGCTGATGGCCCTGGGCTGACGTGGACATGGCAGGACTCCTGTTATCCCAATGAGGCTTGGTATTGCTCGGCGCTCATCAACGCCTGGGCTTGCTCGGGTTGGCTCATGCGAACCTTGAAAAACCAACCCGCGGCTTCGGGTTCGGAATTGGCCAGCGAAGGATCGGCCGCCAGGGCTTCGTTCACCGCCACGATTTCGCCATTCACCGGCATGTAGACATCGGCTGCAGCTTTGACTGACTCCACCACACCAGCGGTTTCCCCGGCATTGAGCACGCGGCCCACCTCGGGCAGCTCCACAAACACCACATCGCCCAGAGCGTCTTGGGCGTGGTGGGTGATGCCCACGGTGGCGACATCGCCGTCAAGGTCCAGCCATTCGTGTTCAGCGGTGAATTTGCGGGTCATGTTGGTTTCCTTTGAAAAGTGATTTAGCCGCGGTGATAGCGGTGGGGAACGAAAGGGGAGGGGACGATTTGCATCGGGACTCGGCGCTGACGCACGATGGCCCAACACGGACCAGGTGTTGCGGCAAAGCCAGCGTCGACCCAGGCCATGGCGATGGCCACGTCTCGGCTGGGCGAGAGCAGCCCACTGGTGATTTGCCCTATGACTTGGCCTTGGGCGTCTTCCAAGGCGGCGGGTTCGCGAACCGGAACGCGCTCCTGTGCTTGCATCGTCACCCGCACGCGCGCGGGGGCAAGCTGGCCCGAGAGTTCGGCCAAGACCCGCTCAGCGCCAATGAAGCCGCCGGCGTGTTCACCGCCGGTTCGGCGCACTTTGGGAATGGACCATTGCAGTTGCGCGGCCAATGGGGTGAAGCTGGGGTTGAGGTCTTGGCCATACAAGGGCAGGCCGGCTTCGAGTCGCAAGCTGTTGCGAGCACCCAAGCCCACGGCCTGCACCTCGGGCTGCGCCAACAGGGCACGGGCCAGTGCCAGGGCGTGATCGTTGGGCACGGAAATTTCAAAACCATCCTCGCCGGTGTAGCCGCTGCGCGTGATGATCAAGTCAGCGCCTTGCCATGGCCATTCGCCGCCGGTCATGAAAACCAAGGCCTCAACGCCGGGCACCAGGCGGGCGAGGACAGCTGCACTTTGGGGGCCTTGCAAGGCAAACAGGCTGCGATCGACCCGGTGGGTGAGGGTGACACCCGGTTGGGTGAGGTGCTGGCTCAGGTGGGCCCAATCTTGGTGTTTGCAGGCCCCGTTGACCACCAGCCAAAACCCACTGGCCCGACGAAACACCATGAGGTCATCCAAAATCCCGCCGTCGGCTTGCAGCAGCAAGGCGTATTTTTGTTGGCCCACGCGAAGGCCCAAGGTGTCGATGGGCAGCACCTGGGCCAAGGCTTGGGCGGCCTGAGGCCCAGCAATTTCGAATTGCCCCATGTGCGAGATGTCGAACCAGCCGGCGGCTTCGCGCGTGTGGCGATGTTCTGCCACCAAACCCAGGGGGTATTGAACGGGCAGCTGGTAGCCCGCAAAGGACACCATGCGGCCTTGAAGCTGCAGGTGCAAATCATGAACGGCAGTGGGGAGGTTGGCGGTTAGCGTGGACACGGACAGCTCCTGATTGAACAGAGGATCAACAGCCTCGCCCTGAGGTGAGGTTTGAGCCCCCGCTGTCCGCTTTACCTGAGCGATTCACCAGTTGCACTGGTTTGCGCCTTCGGTGGAAGGTGTGACACCTTCTCTCTCCAGAGGGGTGACGCTGATGCCCTCTTGGGGTGCCTCAGCGTTGGTCAGTCCTGGGTACCTGAGCGTTCAGTGGTGAGCCCACTTGCGCCTTCGGCGGTTGAGCGCACAGCCCAACACTCTCCTGACCTGAATCATTCTAGGGGCAAATGCCCCCCGCTCACATGCCGGCGTAATTGGGGCCTTCCCCCCCTTGTGGCGTCACCCACACGATGTTTTGGGTGGGGTCCTTGATGTCACAGGTTTTGCAGTGCACGCAGTTTTGGGCGTTGATTTGCAGCCGTTGGGCGCCTGCCTCATCGGCCACATATTCATAAACACCGGCCGGGCAATAGCGGCTTTCAGGGCCTGCAAAGGTTTTGAGGTTGACCTCGACGGGCACCGAGGCGTCCTTGAGGGTCAAGTGGGCCGGTTGATCTTCTTCGTGGTTGGTGTTGCTGATGAACACACTGGAGAGCCGGTCAAATGTGATGACCCCATCGGGCTTGGGATAGTCGATGGGCGAACACGCGCTGGCCGGCAAGAGCTTGGTGTGGTCTTTGGCGTGGTTGTGAATCGTCCAGGGCGGGGTGGACACACCGAGTTTGGGCATGAGCCAGTGCTCGATGCCGGTCATGAGTTTGCCCAGCAAGGGGCTTTTCTTGAACCAGTTTTTGAAATTCCGATATGTCCACAGTTCCTCGTGCAACCAGCTGGACTTGAATTGGGTCTCGAAGTCGGTGAGTTCATCGGCCTCGCGACCCGCAAACAAGGCTTCGGCCACTGCCTCAGCACACAGCATGCCGCTTTTGATGGCGGCATGGGAGCCCTTGATGCGCGCCGCATTCAGGAAACCCGCGTCGCAGCCGATGAGCGCGCCGCCCGGAAACACGGTTTTGGGCAGCGCCTGTGGCGTGCCGTTGTTGAGGGCGCGGGCACCATAGCCCAGCCGCTTGCCGCCTTGAATGTGGGCCTTGATGCTGGGGTGAGTTTTCCAGCGTTGCATTTCCTCAAAGGGGGAGAGCCAGGGGTTGGCGTAATCGAGGCCAGTGACAAAGCCCAAGGTGACTTTGTTGCCTTCCAGGTGATAGAGAAAGCCACCGCCAAACGTGTCGTCCTTCAGGGGCCAGCCCGCGGTGTGAACCACCAAGCCGGGTTGGGCTTGTTCTGGGGGAATTTCCCAAAGCTCTTTGATGCCGATGGCAAACGTTTGCGCGTCTTTGCCTTGGTCGAGCGCAAAGCGCTGGATGAGTTGCTTGCCCAAATGCCCCCGAGCGCCTTCGGCAAACAAGGTGTATTTGCCATGCAGCTCCATGCCGATCTGGAAGGCATCGGTGGGCTGACCATCTTTGCCTATGCCCAAGTTGCCGGTAGCCACGCCCATCACGGCACCTTGCGCGTTGTAGAGCACCTCGGCGGCAGTGAAGCCCGGGAAAATTTCGACGCCCAAGGCCTCGGCTTGCTCGCCCAACCACTTGGTGACGGCACCCAGGCTCACCACATAGCAACCGTCGTTGTGGAAATTGCGGGGCAACAGCCAGTCGGGGGTGCGGGTGACACCGGTTTCGCTCAGCATGAGCACATCGTCGCCTGTGACCGCTTGATTCAGCGGTGCCCCCATGGCTTGCCAATCGGGGAATAGCTCGGTGATGGCTTTGGGGTCCATGACCGCGCCCGACAAAATGTGCGCACCGGGTTCAGAACCTTTTTCCAAGACCACCACCGACAGCTCTTGCCCTTTGGCTTGGGCCAGCTGCTTGATGCGAATGGCGGCCGACAGGCCTGCGGGGCCTGCACCCACGATGACCACGTCATAGCCCATGCTTTCACGGGGGCCAAATTGCGCGAGGATTTCTTCTGAGGTCATGCGAGGTGTCCTGTGTATGGGTCAATCCGGACATTTTAAAGACCCAAGCCTGCCGATAATGACAGGCATTGCATCAAGGAGTTGTCATGGCATACACATTGGATTTGGCGGGCCGGGTGGCCTTGGTCACGGGCGCATCCAGTGGCTTGGGTGAGCAGTTTGCGCGCACCCTGGCCCGTGCAGGGGCCGCGGTGGTTTTGGCCTCGCGTCGCACCGAGCGGCTCATGACCCTGCGCGCTGACATCGAGGCCGAAGGCGGAGACGCCCATGTGGTGAGTCTGGACGTCACGCGCATCGACAGCATTCGGGCCGCCGTGGCCCATGCCGAGACCGAGGTGGGCCCCATCGACATCCTCATCAACAATTCGGGCGTGAGCACCACCCAACGGGTGCAAGAGGTGCAAGAGGAAGACTTCGACTTTGTGTTCGACACCAACGTGAAGGGCGCTTTTTTTGTGGCCCAGGAAGTGGGCAAGCGCATGTTGGCCCGCGCCAAAGGCCAGGCACCTGGCACCTTTGCCGGCGGCCGAATCATCAACATCGCCTCCATGGCTGGCTTGAAGGTGCTGCCTCAAATCAGCGTCTACAGCATGAGCAAAGCCGCTGTGATTCACATGACCAAAGCCATGGCCATTGAATGGGGTCGTTACGGCATCAATGTGAATGCCATTTGCCCGGGTTACATCGACACCGAAATCAATCACCACCATTGGCAGACCGAGCAAGGCCAAAAGCTCATTCAAATGTTGCCGCGCAAACGCGTGGGCCAGCCCAGTGATCTGGACGCCTTGCTGGTGATGTTGGCCAGCAACGAAAGCGGGTTCGTCAATGGCGCGGCGATTGCAGCCGATGACGGGTTTGGCCTATGAGAATCGAGCTGCCAGCGCACAAAAAAAAGGTGTTTGAAATGGCCATGCCCATTCGTTGGGGCGACATGGACGCCATGGGCCACGTGAACAACACGGTTTACTTTCGATACTTGGAGACCGCGCGCATCGACTGGTTCACCTCGTTGGGCTTTGGCCCCAACCCGGGTGGTCAAGGGCCGGTGATTGTCAATGCGTTTTGCAATTTCCACCGTCAGTTGGAATACCCCGGTGACATTCGAGTGACCATGTTTGCCAGTGACCCCGCGCGAACCACCTTCGAAACCTGGGCAACCATCGAGCGCTTGGATGAACCGGGGGTGGTCTACGCCTCGGGCGGCGCCACCACCATTTGGGTGGATTTCCCCAAGCAAAAGGCCACCGACTTGCCCGACTGGCTCAGAGACCTCGTCAGCGTCACCGACTGAGCTTCAGTTGGAGCTGACGGGCCGTGGGTTGACGGCGATCCACAGGTGTTGGTGGGCGGTGAGCCATTGTTGAGCCAACTCGGATTGGCCACTGTGGCTGGGGTGAAAGTCGCGCCGGAAATAGGCCAGCAATTCCGGCAGGCACGACCAGATCAGACCGTGGCGCCCCCAGAAAAAACGCAAGCCATCGCGCCAGGTGCGCCACTGGAAGAGGGTGCCGTCGTGCCACAGGTTGTTCACGGTTTGGCGCAGGCTGTCGAAGGCAAAAGTCAAACCCACATACACAAACCAGCGCACCCGGCCGGCATGATGACCGCCCAAGGCTTGGTAGAGGTCAAAGGCCAGATTTTTGTGTTCGCTTTCCTCGCTGGCATGCCAACACCACAAGGTTTTCAAGGCCGGCTCTGCGCCTTCAAACCAATCGCCCGCTTGGTCGCGGCGAGCCAGGGTTTGTTCGCCAAACACCGCCGTGAAGTGCTCAAAAGCAGCCGTCACTGCCAGCTCGTGCAGGGCTCGGCTGCGTGCCGAGGCCTTGGCCGAGCGCTGGCGTGCCCATTCAATGCGCCCCCGAATGCGGGTTTGCCAGTGGTTGACCAAACCTTGGTCGCTCAGCACCTGATTGAAGCGAGCGTGCAAATGGCGGTGGGTAGCTTCTTGACCCACAAAATCCTTGCCATTGCGTCGCAGGTCGTCGTGCGCGGGATCGTTGGGCAGCAATTTCAGCCCTTGCTGCACCGATTCCATGAAAAACTGTTCGCCCAGCGGAAAGCTCATGGACAAGGCATTGGCAAAGGCCGTCCGAAAAGCACTGCCGCCGTTCCAATGTCGGCTGAAGGGCTGGTTCAAGTCCACCAACAGGCGTCGGACCATCAGGTCATGACGGGATGAATCGGTCATTTGGCTTTGGGCACTCGGCCCATCAAGTAGAACTCAGGGTTGGGCATCATGCCACTGAAGCTGGCCATGCGGTTGGAGAGGCCAAAAAAAGCCGTAATGGCTGCAATGTCCCAAATGTCTTCGCTGTCAAAGCCGTGGGCTTCCAGGGCTTGGCAATCGGCTTCGTCCACCGTGTGGCTGGCCAGACAGACCTTCATGGCGAAGTCGAGCATGGCGCGCTGGCGCGGCGTGATGTCGGCTTTGCGGTAGTTGGTGGCCACTTGGTCAGCCACCAATGGCTTTTTCTCATAAATGCGCAACAGGGCCCCATGAGCCACCACGCAATACAAGCAAGCATTGGCTGCGCTGGTGGCGGTGACGATCATTTCGCGGTCGCCCTTGGTGAGCGAGCTGCGACGCCCCACCGACTCGGGATCCATCAGGGCATCGTGATAGGCGAAAAAAGCCCGCCATTCGGCCGGTCGGCGAGCCAGGGCCAAAAACACATTGGGCACAAACCCAGCCTTGGCCTGCACGTCCAGAATTTTGGTTTTCAAGTCGTCGGGCAGGTCGTTCAGTTCTGGCAGGGGGTATCGGCTCATGGGTTCTCCGCGATCAGGTTGGGGCAAGAACGATACGGTAGCATTGATTGGTTACGCATCGGAGGATTGTGACGTGAACAAAATTTACCCTACAGCCAAGGCCGCCCTGCAAGATGTGGCGGCCAGTGGTCAGCTGTTGGCCGTTGGCGGTTTCGGACTGTGCGGCGTGCCTGAGTTGTTGATTGATGCCTTGCTGGAGCTGGGCGTGAAAGACTTGACGGTGGTGTCCAACAATGCCGGCGTTGACGGATTGGGTTTGGGCAAGCTGCTTTTAACCCATCAAATCAAGAAGATGATCTCTTCTTACGTGGGCGAAAACAAAGAGTTTGAGCGCCAATACCTGGCCAAAGAACTGGAGCTGGAATTCACGCCCCAAGGCACGCTGGCCGAGCGCTTGCGTGCTGGCGGTGCGGGCATTCCCGCCTTCTTCACCAAAACCGGCGTGGGCACGGTGGTGGCCGAGGGCAAGGAAACCCGCGAATTCGATGGCGAGACCTATGTGATGGAACGCGCTTTGGTGCCCGATTTGGCGCTGGTGAAAGCCGACACTGCCGACAAGGCCGGTAACTTGCGCTTTCGTTACACCGCCCGCAATTTCAACCCCGCAGCGGCCATGGCGGGCAAGATTTGCATCGTGGAAGTGGATCATTTGGTCGAGACCGGTGACTTGGCGCCCGATGACATTCATTTGCCCGGCATTTATGTTCACCGCATCGTGGTGAATGCCAATCCGGAAAAGCGCATTGAAAAGCGCACCCTGTCTGAACCTGCTGGAGCCTGATATGCCTTGGACTCACGATCAAATGGCAGCTCGTGCTGCCCAAGAACTGGAAGATGGTTTTTATGTGAACCTGGGCATTGGCTTGCCGACCCTGGTGGCCAATCACGTGTCGCCCGACATCGAGGTGTGGCTGCAATCCGAAAACGGCATGCTGGGCATTGGGCCTTTTCCCACCGAAGCCACCATTGACGCCGACATCATCAATGCCGGCAAGCAAACGGTCACCACGCTGCCCGGTTCCTCGATCTTTGGCAGCCACGACAGCTTCGCCATGATTCGAGGCGGCAAGATCAACCTCTCCATTCTGGGTGCCATGCAGGTGAGCGCACAGGGCGATTTGGCCAATTGGATGATCCCCGGCAAGATGATCAAAGGCATGGGGGGCGCCATGGATCTGGTGGCCGGCGTCAAGCGCGTCATCATCCTCATGGAGCACGTCGCCAAGAAAAAAGATGGCACAGAAGACCTGAAGATTCTCCAAGACTGCACCTTGCCGCTCACGGGCAAAGGCGTGGTCGATCGCATCATCACCGACCTGGCCGTCATGGATGTCACCCCCCAAGGGCTGAAATTGGTGGAGTTGGCCGATGGCGTCACCCGCGAGTTCGTGCAAAGCCGAACGGGAACGCCCTTGTTGTGACCCCGCGTGATTCCCGCTTGATGGACAGTTTCAGTAGTGCGCTGCGCTACTGGGACAAGCGCCTTTCGCGCCTGCGATACAGCCTGGTGAAGCGGCTCACCCGAAAGGCGCCCCCCTTGTTTTTGCGTGGGCAAGACATCATCTCCTTGGGGCCTTTGGCCAATGGGGTGTATGACCCCGTGATGCAGCAATTGATGCACCATTTCGCCCAGCAAGGCTTTCAGGATTTTTTGATCGACATTGGGGCCAACATCGGCTTGGTCAGTTGTGAAAGTGGATCCTGCTTCAAAGCGGTTCACCTCTTTGAGCCCAACCCTTACGTGGCATCTGTGCTCAAGGTCAATTGCTTCATCAGCCTGAAAACCCATAACTATCAAATTCATGAGCACGGCTTGGGCGCTCGGGATGAGCAACTCACCCTGCATGTGCCTTATGACAATTGGGGCGGGGCATTTGTGGCGCCACCTGAAAACGCCTACGACCTGGCGCAACTGTCGCAGAAGGACGGCTTCGATCGATTCGATTTAGACAACTATGGCATCGTCGATGTGCAAATTCGCAATGCAGACGACACCTTTGAGCAACTGTTTCAGCAACTGGCCAGTGCTCAGCATCGATCCGGCGTGATCAAAATTGACGTCGAGGGCTTGGACGAGTTCTTGATTGATCGTTTGTTGGCAAAACTGCCCGACGACTTTTCGGTGGTGGTGTTTTTCGAAAATCGGGACACCACCAAAACCTTGAGCGCTTTCCAGCAGCAACATCCGGGGGTAGGGCCCGTGTATTCGCTGACCACCGACGCCACCCGAATGGCAGGCGCTCCGAGGTGGCTCAATTCGATGCTCAATTGGCTGAGAAGCCAAGAAACCTTGCGCCTCACGCCGGCCCCAGAGCGCATGGGGATTGGCGACTTTGTTTTTCACATTCCCGCCAAAAATAGCCAAGCGCATTGACGGTGTGAGGGTGGAGCGGGCGATGGGGATCGAACCCACGTTATCAGCTTGGGAAGCTGAAGTCCTACCATTGAACGACGCCCGCGTGAACCTGATTCTAGGGTAAGCGCGGGCAAAAAAACCCCAGCACTTGGGCTGGGGTTTTTGACTGGCGTTGGGCGCCTGGTGCGCTGTCAATGCGTGGCCACGCCCATGAGCAAGTCGGGCAGGCCCAGCGAAATGAAGGGCACGTAGGTGATGACGACCAAGAACCCCAGCAGCAAAAAGAGCCAAGGCAGGGCCGCCTTGACCACTTCCACCACGGTCATGCCGGTGATGCCTGATGTGACAAACAGGTTCAAGCCCACGGGTGGAGTGATCAGCCCGATCTCCATGTTCACCACCATGATGATGCCCAGGTGAATGGGGTCAATGCCCAGTTTCAAGGCGATGGGGTAAAAGATGGGACCCAAGATCAAAATGATGGCTGAGGGCTCCATGAAGTTGCCTGCAATCAACAAGATGATGTTGACCACCAGCAAAAACATCCAGGGGCTCATGCCAATGGCCACAATTTGGTCGGCCAGGTTTTGCGGAATGCGCTCGGAGGTGAGCACGTGCGCAAACAAGATGGCATTGGCGATGATGAACATCAGCATGACCGTGGTCTTGGAGGCTTCGCGGAAGACGCGCGGCAAATCCTTGAAGGTCAGGTCCTTGTAGATGAACAGGGACACGAACAAGGCGTAGACGGCCGACACCGCGGCGGCTTCTGTCGGCGTGAAAATGCCGCCATAAATCCCGCCCATGATGATGACCAGCAGCATCAAGCCCCAAATGGCATCGCGGAAGGCTTTCCAAAATTCGCCACGGCTCACTTTGGGCAAAGCCGGCAGGTTCATTTTTCCTGCCCGCAAATAAATGCTGAGCATGAACAAACCGGCCAGCAATATGCCGGGCACGATGCCCGCCATGAACAAGCGACCCACCGAGGTGTCGGTCACGGCGGCGTAAACCACCATCACGATGGAGGGCGGGATCAAGATGCCCAGCGTGCCGGCATTGCACAGCACCCCGGCGGCATAGTCACGCGGGTAGCCCGCCTTGATCATGCCGGCAATCATGATGGTGCCAATGGCCACCACCGTGGCCGGCGAGGAACCAGAAACGGCAGCAAACAAGGCGCAGGCCAAGACCGCCGCAATGGCCATGCCCCCGCGAATGTGACCCACCGAGGCGATGGCCAGTGCCACCAAGCGTCGGGCCACACCGCCATTCGACATCAGGGCGCCGCCCAAGATGAAGAACGGAATGGCCATCAGCGTGAAGAATTCAGACGTTTCGTAGAGCTTGATGGACAAAGAAGCCATCGAGTCGTTGGAAAAGATCAGGATGTGCAACAGGCTGGACAAGCCCAGGGCCATCGACACCGGCATGCCCAAGAACATGAAGGCGAAAAGCATCACAAACAGCAACAACGAGCTCATGAGCGAGCCTCCTTCTTCTCTTCGGCAAAGCTTTCCATGGCGTCGTGGGCCTCGTCGATCAAGGCATAGCCATTGCGCTCACCCTTGAGCACAGCGATGAGCAGTTCGACCAACCGGAAGAGGATCAGGGCGTAGCCAATGGGCAAGGCCGCTCGTGGCACCCATTGGGGAATGAATTGAATGTCTTGGGACATGATGCCGATGTCATACATTTTTTCGACATAGGTGTAGCCGCCATACATCACGATGGCGGCATAGACCATGCCCAGCAGCACGGCCAAAATACCAGCCGCTCGGTTCAGGGCAGGGGGAAGGAGTTTGACAAAGGTGTCGACTCCAATGTGAGCGCCAATGCGCAGCCCCCAACTGGCTCCGATGAAAATCAAAAAGCCAAAAAAGAAGGTGTTGAGCTCAAAGGCCCAATCGATGCTGTCTTCCAGCACATAGCGATAAAAGACGTTGACACTGGCCAAACCGGTCATGGCGGCCAAGAGGAGTGACACGAAATACTCCTCAATTTGTTCAAAAAAATGCTTCATGACTTCACCATGATGAAAAACAAGGCCGACGCATGGAGTGCGCCGGCCTTTTCAGGTTGCGTGTGGCAACGTGGAGGGGATCACTTGCTGGCAGATTCAGCGGCTTTGATCAGGTCTTCGCCAATGCTTTTGCCAAACTTCTTGTAGACCGGGTCCATCGCGGCTTTCCACTTGGCCAGTTGCTCCGCATTGAGGGGCACCACTTTGGCTTTGCCCGCGGCCATGACTTTCTTCATGTCTTCGTCGCTTTGCTTGTTGGCGATGGCGTTGCCGTGGGCGATGGATTCATCCATGGCTTTTTTCAGGCCGGTGCGCACGTCAGCAGGCAGACCATTCCACCATTTGGTATTGGTGATCACCATGTATTCCACGATGCCGTGGTTGCTGAGCAAAATGGTTTTTTGCACTTCGTGGAACTTCTTGGTGTAAATGTTGGTCCAGGCGTTTTCTTGGCCGTCGACCACGCCGGTTTGCAGGGCTTGATACACCTCAGAGAAGGCCATTTTCTGGGGGCTGGCACCCAGGGCCTTGAATTTGGCTTCGATCAGGTCGGAAGCTTGAATGCGGAACTTCAGGCCTTTGACATCTTGAGGCAACAGGATGTCTTTGTTGGCCGACAACTGCATCATGCCGTTGTGCAAGTAGCCCAAACCGGTGATGCCCTTTTTCTCCATGCTGGTCAGCAACGCTTGACCTTGGGGAGATTGCTGGAATTTTTCAACAGCACCAATGTCCTTGAAAATGAAGGGCAGGTCGAACACGGCCAATTGCTTGGTGAAGCGGTCGAATTTGGAGAGGGAGGGTGCAATGATTTGCACGTCACCCAACAAGAGGGCTTCCATTTCTTTGCCGTCGCCAAACAACTGAGAGTTGGGGAACACCTGCACCTCGACTTTGCCAGGCAGGTATTTCTCAGCCAGTTCCTTGAACTTCATCGCGGATTGGCCTTTGGGGGTGTTGTTGGACACCACGTGGCTGTATTTGATGACGATGGGAGCCGCCAACAATTGAGCGGAAAACAAACCTGCGGCAATCAGCAACAGAGGACGCTTGAGAAATTTCATGGATGGACCTTCAAGTAGTAAACAAACGGTCATCATTCTCCAAACTTACAACCACCTTCCCCATCGGGGAATGCCCCTAGTGAAGACCTTGATTCAGCCGGGGTAATCCGCTTTCAGTTAAACGCTTGGGTTTTGGCTTGTTGCCAAGGGGACAGGAGCGGGTGCCTATACTTTGAGCATGACCCAAACCACCGCCTCCTCCCGTGTTTTGCCCCTGTCTGGCATCACCGTGCTGTCGCTTGAGCACGCCATCGCTGCGCCTTTTTGCTCCCGCCAGCTGGCCGACATGGGCGCTCGGGTGATCAAGGTTGAACGCCCCCGGGTGGGCGACTTTGCACGCAAATACGACGAACGCGTGAACGGAGAGGCCTCGCATTTTGTGTGGACCAACCGCTCCAAGGAAAGCCTCACCCTGGACTTGAAACACCCCGATGCCCAGCCCCTGCTGCGCCAGTTGCTGGCCCAATCCGATGTGTTGCTGCAAAACCTGGCTCCCGGTGCTGCAGCCCGCATGGGTTTGTCTTACGACGACCTCAAGGACGAGTTCCCTCGCCTCATCGTCTGCGACATCTCGGGCTATGGCGCCGACGGCCCGCATCGGGATCGCAAGGCCTATGACTTGTTGATTCAAAGCGAGGCCGGCTTCTTGTCGGTGACCGGCACGCCGGAGGTGCCCAGCAAAGCGGGCTGTTCGATTGCCGACATTGCGGCGGGCATGTATGCCTACACCAGCATCTTGAATGCGCTGCTGCTGCGCAATGCCACCGGCCAAGGCAGTGCCATTGATGTGTCCATGCTCGAGTCGTTGGCCGAGTGGATGAGCTTTCCGTTGTATTACGCCTACGAGGGAGCGCCTCCCCCTTCGCGCACCGGGGCTTCGCACGCCACCATCTTTCCCTACGGACCCTTCAAGGCCGGGGATGGCCGCACGGTGATGCTGGGCTTGCAAAACGAGCGCGAATGGGCCTTGTTTTGTGAGCACGTGTTGTTGCAGCCCGAGTTGACCCAAGACCCACGCTTTGCCAGCAACAGCTTGCGCAATCAGCAGCGTGAGGCCCTTCGCGCCCTCATTGAGTCGGCGTTTGCCTCTCTCACCGCCGAAGCCCTGGTGGCCCGACTGGATCGGGCTGGCATTGCCAACGCCAACATGAACGACATGGCCGATGTGTGGGCGCATCCGCAGTTGCGTGCGCGGGATCGTTGGGTCACGGTGGGTTCGCCCGGCGGCCCGATTCCGGCACTCAAGCCGCCGGGCAGCAATTCAGCCTTTGAGCCCCGCATGCAAGCGGTGCCTCGCCTGGGCGAGCACACCGAGGCCATTCTGAGCGGCTTGGGCCTGACGCCTGAGCAAATCGAAAGCTTGCGAGAACAAGGCGCCATTTGAGCGCCTCAGCCCTCACTGGCTCACAAACGCACGCTCAATGACGAAGTCACCGGGGGTCGTGGTGTTGCCTTCTTTGAAGCCACGTGCTTCGGCCATCGTTTTGAGGCTGGCCAGCATGGCTGGGCTGCCGCAAATCATGATGCGGTCGGTCTCGGGGTTGAGATCGGGCAAGCCAAAGGTTTGATTGAGTTTGCCGCTGGCAATGTGATCGGTGATGCGGCCTTGGGTTTCAAAGGGCTCGCGGGTGACGGTGGGAAAGTAATGCAGTTGCTGACTCACCAGCTCGCCCAAAAACTCATGCTGGGGTAGGGTTTGGGTGATGTAGTCGCGGTAGGCCAGCTCGTTCACTTGCCGCACGCCATGCACCAACACCACATGCTCGAACTTTTCGTAGGTTTCGGGGTCGCGGATGATGCTCATGAAGGGCGCCAAGCCCGTGCCGGTGCCAAACAAATACAGGTTTTTGGCGGGCAACAAATAATCGATGAGCAAGGTGCCAGTGGGTTTGCGACCCACGATCACCGAGTCGCCCACTTGAATGTGTTGCAGGCGCGAGGTGAGGGGACCATCTTGCACTTTGATGCTCAGAAATTCCAGGTGCTCTTCGTAATTGGCACTGACGATGGAATAAGCCCGCAACAAGGGCTTGTCGTTCACCATCAGGCCAATCATGGTGAAGTGGCCATTGGAAAACCGCAGGGCGGTGTCTCGGGTGGTGGTGAAGCTGAAGAGGCGATCGGTCCAATGGTGGACCGACAAAACGGTTTCGGAATGGGGATGGCTCATGGCCGGGGATTCTAAGTGGGCCTAGGGTTCACCCTGATGATTCAAGTCAAAGTGGGGGACAGGGTCATTTGAACTTTGTATGCTTGACCCTCAAGGAGAATGGAATGGCAATGTCTTGGCTCACTGCACTCAAAGTGATTCCCTGGTCGGAGGTGATTGAACATGGCCCCAAGGTCGTGGACAAGGCCAGGGAAATGCTAAACAAGCGCAAAGCGGCGCAGACCCCGCCCGCCGACGCAGCGGCCGAGGGCACACCGGGTGATGAGTTGTCTCAACTTCGCCTGCAGGTCATGCAATGGCAAGGTCGGGCAGCTCAAATGCAAAGCGACTTGGAACAGCAAGCCCAGACCACGGCCGAGTTGGCCGAGCAAACCCTGGCCTGTGTGCAGGCCATTGTTCGGCTCAAACGTTGGGTGGTGGTGGGAGGGGTGTTGTGGGCTTTGACGGTAGCGGGGGTGGTGGCCTTGGCCCTCAAGATCGGGGTTTGATGGCCATGACGGCGGCCAAGGCCCAGGCCACCAGCCAGACGGCCCAAAAGGCAAACACCACGTCACTCAGGTAGTGATCGCCCTGCACGATGCGCGCCAGACCCACCACAGAGCCGGTCAGCAAGCCGGCCACCAGCCACCGGCGACGCCCACTGGCAAAAAAACCGGCCACCATGAAAAACCCCATGGCGGCGTGTCCGCTGACAAAGGAGCAGTTGCCTTGACATTGGTTGGTGGGGGTGAGGGCATCGCTGTGCACTTTGGTGCCTCCAAACGCTGTCACCTGATGGGGGCGAGCGCGGCCCCAATGCTCTTTGAAGCCCGAGTTCACGAGCAAGCCCGGCCCCAGCAGCAAAACCAGCAACAAATAAATGGCTTGACGCCGCAAGCGCAGACGCAAGGCGCTTTGTTGCCATTGCGGAAAAAATAGAATCGTCATCAGGCCGCCCAGAATCACCCAATGGACTTGACCAAAGAGGTCATAGAGTCGGACGGCCCAGGTTTGATTTTTCAGGAAAAAGCCCGCGGAGGGGTCGTAAAACCACCCACTGACGCGCAAGTCCACATCAGGCCACAAGGCAAAAATCAACACACACAACAACAAGGCGAGAAGCGAATGGACTGGGCGCATCTAGAAATTATAGAAAGCCACCTTGCATGAGCACGGACGAGGTAACCCCTAGGTCTCGCCTGCGGTGGCTGCTTTCGGCCCTGGTGAGCGTGGGGTTCTTGGCTTGGTGGTGGCAATCCGGGGCTTGGTCGGAAGTGGGGGATTTGTTTCAGGTGCTCACGGCCCCACAGTGGGCGCTGCTCACCTTGGGCCTGTGGTTGTCGTATGCGGTGCGTGCCTGGCGTTTGCATGCCGAGTTTCAAGGTCGCTGTGCGCTGCGATGGGCCGATTGGCTGCGCATCACCCTGATGCACAACGCTTTGGTCAATTGGCTGCCTTTCCGTTCGGGCGAGCTCGCCTTCCCCCTCTTGTTGCGCCGGGAAGCGCAATTGCCTGTGGCGCAATCGGTGAGCGCCTTGATTTGGTTGCGGGTGCAAGACGCCCTGATGCTGGTGGCACTGGCGGCCTGGTTTTGGCCCCTGGAAGGGCTCGCGTTGCAAGGGGCGGCCTTGGCCTTGCTGGCCGCTGGCATTTGGGGCCTGCCCTGGGTGCTGGGGCGTGGCGGGGCTTGGTCCGTTCATCCCCGTTGGGCCGCCTGGCGCGATGCTTTCACCAGCCGACACCGGCATGCTGGCCCCATTTGGGGGCTCACCGCCCTGAATTGGGGCATCAAGCTGGCCATTCAGGCGCAATTGTTGATGTGGCTCAGCGGCGGGACCTGGGCTTGGGGCTGGGCTGGCGCCGTGGGGGCAGAGTTGGCGGTGTTTTCCCCCATCCAAGGTTGGGCGGGGGTGGGCACCTATGAAGCGGGTGCCGCCTGGGCCATGAGTTGGCATGGGGTGAGCCTGGCCCAAGGGGCTCAGTGGGCCTTGGTGCTTCATGCCTGGGTCCTGCTCAACGCCACGCTGGCCGGCGCGCTGGCCGGATTGGTTACAGTCCGTGCTGGCCACCAACGGCCTGACGTTTCGCCATGAAAGACCCTTTGCCCATGACCGCCCCTGAAGCGCTTGCACCCCACCGTTTGTCTCTGGTGGTGCCCCTGTTCAATGAGCGCGACAACGTCACGCCCTTGCTCGAGCGGGTGCATGAGGTGTTGGGCCATTACCCCCATCCCTGGGAAGTGGTGCTGGTCGATGACGGCTCCACCGACGGCACCACCACGGCATTGCAGGCCGCGGCCCAACATTGGGGTGAGCACGTCCGTGTGGTGGTGTTGTCCACGAATTTCAAACAAACGGCGGCCATGCAAGCGGGAATCGATGCCGCGCGCGGCGATGTCATCGCCACGCTCGATGGCGACTTGCAAAACGACCCCATCGATATTCCCCGCATGGTGGCGCGCTTGCTCAACGAAGATTTGGATTTGGTGGCGGGCTGGCGGAAAAATCGCCAGGACGGCTGGCTGCTGCGGAAAATCCCGTCTCGCATCGCCAACCGCCTGATTGCCCGCGCCACGGGCGTTCGCTTCAAAGATTACGGCTGCAGCCTCAAGGTGTTTCGCGCGCAGTGCCTCAAGCAGATTCGGCTGTATGGCGAAATGCACCGGTTCATTCCGGCTTGGCTGGCCACGGTCACCTCGCCCCAGCGCATGGCGCAAGAAGTGGTGCAACACCACCCCCGCATTCATGGGCAGTCCAAATACGGCATTTCGCGCACCCTGCGGGTGGTGCTCGATTTGTTGTTCGTTTATTACTACCTGCAGTTTCGCTCGCGCCCTGGCCATTTTTTTGGCGGCTTGGGGTTGATGCTGGGTGCGGTGGGTTCGGCCATCCTGGCTTATTTGCTGGGTCTCAAATGGATCATGGGTGAAAACATCGGAGGCCGCCCCTTGTTGCTGGGCGGTTTTTTCCTGTTGATTGCGGGTTTGCAGCTGGTCACCACGGGGGTGGTGGCCGAGGTGTTGACGCGGGTGTTTTTTGAGTCTGGCCATTCGCGACCCTATCGCACGCGCAGCACGCCGCAGGCCCAAAGCCTGCCCGATGACCAGGGGTGGCGACATGCCCGGTGAAGCCACAACGCCCGCACGACTGGGCTTCGCGTCGATGGGGCTGGTGGTGTTGCTGGGGGCCTTGGCCCTGATGCGCTGGCTGGTTTCTTCGCAATTGCCTTTGTCGGAAGACGAGGCCTACTACACCGCCTGGAGCTTGACCCCCGATTGGGGCTACTGGACCAAGCCGCCCCTGATCGCTTGGGTGATTGGGGCTTTTCGGGAGGTGCTCGGCCCCACCGTCGATGCCGTGCGTGCGGTGCCCGCCGTGGCCTTTTTCTTGTCCAGCTTGGTGTTTCACCGGCTCATGCACGACCTGGGCGCGCCAGCCCGCATGGCCTTGGTGGCCACGCTGCTGTTTGCCACCATGCCGCTGGTCAGTTTTTATGGCCTGATTGCCACCACCGATGGTTTGCTGATGCTGTGTTGGCTGCTGGCCATGCGCAGCGCCTGGTTGGCCCTGGAGGGAGCGCCCCGTCAATGGCTGTTCACTGGCTTGTGGGTGGGCTTGGGACTGTTGTCCAAATATTCCATGGTGGTGTTCCTAGGCAGCCTGGGCCTGGCCTTGTTGCAGCCCCGCTGGCGCGCGCATTGGCGCAGCCCCTGGTTGTATGCCGGGGCTACTGTGGCGGCTTTGCTCTTTGCCCCCAACCTGTGGTGGAACTGGACACAGGGTTCGCCCACTTTGCACCACACGGCGCAAATTTCGGGGGGTGGCATCGACTATGGCTGGCATTGGTCGAGCTTGCTGGAGTTCTGGCTGGCGCAATGGGCCATCACGGGGGTGGTGCTCATGTTGGGTTTTGTCTTGTGGCTCAAGCGCAAGCCTTGGCAAAACGCCCCCGCCGTAGCTTGGGTGCTCACAGCGTGTGTGCCCTTGATGCTGGTCATCAGTGTGCAGGCCTTGTCCACGCGCGCCCATGCCAACTGGGCAGCTCCTGCCTTGGTGGGCGTGGTGTTTGGCGGGGCTTGGTGGCTGGAGCAAGGCCGACGGGTGGCTTGGCTGAATGTGGCTTTGGGTTTGCATGTGGCGTTCATGGCAGCACTGTATGGCTACGATCCTCTGGCGCAACGCTTGAACATTCGTCCCTCGGTCTTCACCGATCCCTTTTGGACTTTGCGCAGCTGGCCGCATTTGAATCAAGCCGTGGTGAACACCTGGTGGACCCAGGCCAGCGAGGTGCCGCGCACCGAATGGCGCATTGCCTCGGAGGATCGTGGCATCTTGGCTCAGGTGCAAGCCACCTTGAATTTGCCTGCAGGCCACGCCATGGGTTGGGTCATTCGCGGCGTGGCCGATAACCACTTCGACCAGCGATTCCCTTTGCCCAGCCAACCGGCGCAACCGGTGTTGTTGATCACCCGCCAAAGCGCCAGCACCGTGAAAGCCCAGTTTGCCCATGCCCAACCGGCTCAGCACGTGATCATTCGGCGCATTCCCGATGCCCCACTGGATGTCCAATTCTGGTGGATCAAGCCCTGACGGCAAAGGGGGGCTCGATAGAATCCCTCGACTTGACGCACTGACTGAGAAAGCGACTTCGCATGGGCGACCCCACACCGCGAGTGCCCTCGGCCAGCCAAGCTCTCGAGCTGGCGGTCGTGGTGCCCACCTTCAATGAATCGGCCAATGTCCACGAGTTGGTGTCGCGACTGGATCGCGTGCTCGATGGCATCGCTTGGGAGGTGATCTTTGTGGACGACGATTCGCCCGATGGCACGGCCGAATTGGTGCGTCAACTGGGTCAGCATCACCCGCGCGTTCGGGTGGTGCATCGCATCCAGCGGCGTGGTCTGTCTTCCGCTTGCGTCGAAGGCATGCTGGCTACCGCTGCCCCCTACTTGGCGGTGATGGACGCCGACTTGCAGCACGACGAAGCCCTGTTGCCGCAAATGCTGACGGCATTGCGCGCACCCGATTGCGACCTGGTGGTTGGCACCCGATACATGGAAGGGGGTGGCGTGGGGGAATGGGATGAATCCCGTCAACTCAGCAGCCGCTTGGCCACGGGGCTGAGCCAGCGCTTGTTGGGCGTGAAGTTGCGTGACCCCATGAGCGGGTTTTTCATGATTCGGCGGGAAGCCTTCATGGGCGCGGTGCATCACCTGTCCACCATGGGCTTCAAGATTTTGCTCGACATCGTGGTGTCCTCGCCGCGCACCTTGCACTTTGTCGAGTTGCCCTACACCTTTGGCTTGCGCCACGCTGGTGAAAGCAAGCTCGACGCCCGGGTGGCTTGGGACTACCTGATGATGCTGGTTGACAAAACCCTGGGCCGATACGTGCCCACGTCTTTGCTTTCCTTTGGGGCTGTGGGCGGCTTGGGCGTTGGGGTGCACCTGATGGTGCTCACCACCAGTCTCAAACTGGCGGGTGCATCGTTCACCCACGCCCAGACCCTGGCCGTGGTGGTGGCCATGGTGTTTAACTTCTACCTGAACAACGTCCTCACCTACCGCGACAAACAACTCAAGGGTTGGTCGTGGTGGTGGGGCCTGGCCAAATTCATGGCCGCCTGTGCCTTGGGTGCCGTGGCCAATGTGGGTGTCGCTTCCTGGATGCATGGCGGTGGCGAGTATTGGCTGTGGTCCAGCCTGGTGGGCATTCTGGTGGGGCTCATGTGGAACTATGGCGCCACGGCCATCTTGGTGTGGCCGCAGCGCCGCAAGGTCTGATCGCCCATGACGGCCTGGTCCTTGCTGGTCAGCGCCCCCTGGCAAGAGCCGGGGACCCGACGGGCCTTTGTGTTGGCTTTGTTGCTGCATGGAGTTTGGGCCTGCACCTTGGGCTTGTCGCCCGATGAAGCCCATTACGCCCTCTATGGCACCCACTTGGCGTGGAGCTACTTCGATCACCCACCCTTGGTGGGCTGGCTGCAGGCCTTGGTTTTGCCGTGGTCGCAGTCGGAGTGGGCCTTGCGGTTGTGGCCCTTGGCCACGTGGTGGATGACGGGCAGTCTGTTGTTGAGCTTGAACCAGCTGTGGTTTCCCCAAGTGGCCCAAACGCAGTGGCTGGGGGTGCGCATCGATGCCTGGCTGTGGCTGACCAGCCTCTTGCCCCACTTGATGGGCTTGGCCTGGGTGCCCGATGCTTTGCTCATGCCGATGACGCTGGGGCTCATGGCCCTCACTTGGCGCTTGGGTCAGCCGCACGCCAACTGGCGGCATTGGCTTGGGCTGGGCGTGTTGCTGGGCTTGGCGGGTTTGTCCAAATACACCGCGGTGTTGTTGGGGGTGAGCGTGGGGCTGGGGCTGCAAGCCCAGCTGGGCTGGTCGCTCTGGCGTCAGCGGGGCTGGTGGCTGGCGCTGGTCATTGCCTTGGTGCTGGTGGCCCCGGTGGTGCTTTGGAATGCCCAAAACGATTGGATCTCTTTCCGATACCAAATCGCCCATGCCCAGGGCGGGGCGGAGTGGCACGCGCACATTGCCTTGCGCTATGGCGTGGTGGTGCTCTTGGGTCTGGGTCTGATTTGGCCGGCCGTGGCCTGGGCACGCACTCGCGACCCAAAAGCCTCGGGGGGGCACGCTTGGCGTTGGCCCACTGCACGCGATCCCGTCACGCTGGTTGGGCTGTTTGCGTTGCCCATGCTGGTGGTGCTGCTGAAAGCCTCGGGTCGGGGCAGTGCCTTGCCGCACTGGGCCACCCCTTTGGGTGTGGCCTTGCTGCCTTGGGTGTGCGCGTGCATGGCCCAAGGTGTGGGCGCCTTGCGAGCTTGGGTGAAGCTGGGTTTGGTGCTGCAGGCCTCCGTGGTGTTGGGCTTTGCTGGCGTCATGGTTTGGGGCGGATTGCCGGCCGAGTCGGCCACGTCTGTGGCTCGATCCGCAGGGGATCGCAACGGGTTTGCTGGCATGAATCCCGTGGCCGACCTGCACGGTTGGGAGGAGGCCGCAGAGCGCGCCAAGGCCTTGGCTCAGGCCCAGGGTTTGTCGGGTTTGGCCGTCACCAACTGGACCTTGGGCAGTCGCTTGGCCTGGTATGCCCGGCCCCTGTCGGTTCGCATCGTGGACGACCATGGCGATCAGTTCAACCTGTGGTTTGATCGTTTTCGTTCAGGTGACGCGGTGTTGTGGGTGGATTGGTCGCAAATGACCTTTGCCCCGCCCGTCGGCCCGGAACGATTTGCACGTTGCGAACGATTGGGTGGGCACGTGGTGACCCGCGCGGGTCGAACCCTGTCGCATTTCCACTTTTACCGCTGCGACGACTGGCAAGGCAAACATGGCTGAGCTCCAACCGCCCATGTTGAGCCCCCGTGGCCTCAAGCTGCTGGTGGGGCTGGGGCTGGCTTTGCTCGTGACTGCCGCGGTGCTGAAGCTGGCTTTGGGTGTGCCAGAGCCTGGCTTTTTCAGCTTCAACCGATGGGGCCAATGGGCCCCCACGCTTTGGGCCAACCTCACCCAGCTGGGGGACACCAGTGTGGTGTTTGCCTTGCTGGCCCCCGTGCTGTGCCGTCATCCACGCGTTTATTTCGCCTGGCTATCGGCCGTGCCCGTGGGTGGGGCCATGTCCTTGATCTTGAAGCGGTCGCTGGACTGGCCGCGTCCGGCGGATGTGCTGACGCTAGATCAATTGCACGTCGTGGGTTGGGTGCTCAATGGCCGGAGTTTTCCCTCGGGCCACACCATCACAGCCGTTGCCTTGGCGGTCATGGTGGGACTGTATTGGCGAAGCCTGCCGTCAGCCTCCCGGGTGAGGCCACTGTGGGTGGGCATCGCCCTGGGGCTGCTGGCCCTGGGTGCCGCAGTGTCACGCATGGCGGTGGGTGCGCATTGGCCCACCGATTTGTTGGCGGGCACGGGGGTGGGCCTGATGGCGGCGGCCTTTGCAGCCTGGGTGCTCACGCGCTGGTCTTGGCAGCCCGGCCCATGGGCTCAGGCTGTCGCCGCGTTGGGGCTCCTGGTCACCAGTTGGGCCTTGATGGATCGCGCTTGGGGTGAACAAGAACCGGGTGCGTTGGTGCTCTCCGTGGCGGCGGTGACGGTCTGGTTGTCCTTGGCCCATTGGGCCTGGCAATGGGGGCAAGGGCGGCTTGGACAAACCTAGTTTGTCTAGGTCAATGAATCAAAAAATAAATACTTTAAGACTCATTAAATATATATTTTCGCTGTGTGCTCTTTTTTTGTTAATATTTGTCCAAGATAAAAGGAGCCTCACATGTTTTCCAAGCGAACCTTCAGTGCCGTAGATGCCACCGTCGTGATTGCCTCTCAGCAGCAGGGGCAAACCGTCAGCACCCAAGACATCGCCGAAACCCTGGGCATGTCGGTGTCTTACCTCGAGAGCATTCTGAAAGTGCTCAAAAGCAAAGGCATCATTCGCTCCTACCGGGGGCCAGGTGGTGGTTACCAACTCGATGCCGATCCGGCGCAACTGAGCATTTGGGACATTGTGCAGGTGTTTCAAGCCGAAGGCCCTGAGGCTGGCGAAAGCGTTGAATCCGACGCCATTCGCGGCGTGAGCGCATGCTTTGATGGCTTGTTTGACCTGACCCACAGTTACCTGAAGGAACAAAAATTGGCCGACTGGGCCCATGTGGAGTTGCCGGTCAAGTCGAATGCACCGGTGCTGCAAGGCCGCTTCAAGCTCAAGCCCCTGCCCACCATGAGCCTGCCCCGCGTGCCCAACTCGGTGTTTCAGTTGCCCATCCACGAACTCCCCATGAGCCGCGTGGCCTGACCAGGGCGGGGGTTAATGCCCCTGAACCCGGGCGTGTGCCACCCCAGCCACGCCTTCGCGCATCAACACGGGCTGGATGCCTGCACCCAGCGCCTTGAATCCCAAGCGCCGCAGCCCGGAGCCCAGGGTGGTTGGGCTGGACAGGTTGATCCAGGGCTTGGCCCAATCGGGCAGCAAGTCCACCGATAACTGCACCAATTGCCCCATGAGCACCGGCTGGGGGCTGGCTTGGGGCAATTCGGCGATCCAGTGGTGGGTGGTTTCGGTGCGGTCGTCGCTTCGCAACTCACCCACGCGCTGGTGCAGTTGGGCCGTCAGCTCGGCTTCGGTCAGGGGCAACTGTCTCGCCCCCAAGGCCTGGCCCACCACGGCCATTTCTCGCAGGTATTGATTCACTTGCGCAGGGCTCATGGGGTGCAAGCTCAGGTGCTGATAGGCCCGGATGAAGCTCAGAACTTCTCCCAAATGCACCCACTCGATGAGTTCGGGGTCGCGGGCGTGGTAGGGCGTGCCATCGGGCAGGGTGCCGCTGATGCGGTCGTGAATCTGGTTCACCCGATCCACCACCGACTGGGCCAGCGCACGGGAGCCGTAGGTGGTGGCTGCGATGAAATACGCGGTTCGTCCCAAGCGGCCCATCAGGTCTTGTCGAAAATTGGAATGGTCCCAAACTGCTCCCAAGGCTCGGGGGTGCAGCGATTGAATGAGCAAGGAGCCCAAACCACCGGCCATCATGGCCACAAAGTGGGCGTGCACCTGCCAGCACATGGCGTCGGGGCCAAACCAGCCAGGGTCGCCCAAGGGCTCGCGAAACGCATCCGGGCTGCCTTCATGACCGGTCAACGCGCGAATGCGTTGCAACAGCCAGCGCTGGGGATTCAGGTGTCCAACCATTGGCAAATGGGCCGCCACTGCGCCAAGTCCTGGGCGTAGCGGGCCGCGGTGACGTCGAAAAAGCTCAGGCCATGGGCGGCAAATTGCACGTAGTTTTGGGTGTCGCGCAGCATGCCGCGAACGGGGATGTGCAAGGCCTGCATGAAGGACTCCAGGTGACGGGCCGACAAGGTTCTCGGGACAACCCGCATGCCCACAACACCCAAATCATCGTCTGAGCGCCGCAAGGGCCCTCGCAGTTGGGTCAAGAATGCCCGCGAGGCCTCCATGTCGAACGCACTGGGCTGCATCGGAATCACGATTTTGTGAGCCCGCTCGACCAATCGCTCCAGACGCCAACCGGCGACGCTGCCTGCGGTGTCAATCACCAGGTGGGTGGTGCCGGGCAGGGGCTGGGCATTGATGGTGAGGTCGGCGGCCAAATCCCAAGTCTGGATGGCGGGCACGGTGTCAGGGCGCACCCGCAGCCAATTGCGCGCTGAGCCCTGCACATCGGTGTCGCCCAACATCACGGCGTGACCCTGGCTGGCGAAATAGCCAGCAATTTGGGTGGACAGTGTGGATTTGCCAGCCCCACCCTTGGGGTTCATGACGACAATGACTTTCATGGCAACGGATGAACGGCAGACAGCTCGAATGCGAAAACCCGCCATTCTACGAAGCTCACTGTCCCCTGCGATCCCCGAGGAGGGATGACCCGTTGGGAGGGCGTGCTAGGCTATCCCTTGGAGTTGTTCATGCAATCGTTTCAATCCAAGTCCCAGGCTTTCCGTCGTGGCTTTCAGGAAGCCATGGGCGCACCGGTCTGGGTCTTGTTTGCCAGCATGGTCGGGTTTGGCGCCATCGGCAAAACCCACGACGTTTCCCTGGTTTGGATGGGCCTCACCACCTTGCTGGTGTTCGCTTTGCCCGGTCAAATCATCATGATGGAAATGATGCTGGCGGGGGTGTCTTGGGTCACCACGGGTTTGGTGGTGGCCCTGAGTTCATCGCGCTTCATCACCATGGCAGTGACCCTGTTCCCGCAACTCGACCGCAAAGACCACACCCCGCGTTTGTATGCCACGGTGCACATCATGGCCATGACGGCGTGGGCGGTGTGCATGAACCGATTCCGAGACATGGCGCCCGAACACCGCTTGCCTTTTTTTGTGGGGTTTGGCTTGCCGTGTTGGCTGCTGTCGGTGCCAGCGACCTTGCTGGGCCATGTGGCGGCGGGCTGGGTGCCACAAGCCTTCACCCTGGCGCTGGTGATGCTCAACCCTTTGTTCTTTTTGCTGTCCTTCGCAGGGGCGCGGCCTTTGCCGAATCGCGCTGCGGTGATTTTGGGCTTGCTGCTCGGGCCGTGGTTTTTCCTCTGGGACGCCGACACCAGCTTGTTGACCACCGGCTTGGTGGGCGGCACCTTGGCCTACTTCGGGGCCAAAGCCTGGTCCGCCCGCTCAGCCCGTCTGGCCGCTGATGCGCAGGAGCCCAAGCCATGATGGCCGATTGGCAACAACCCGCTTTGATTCTGATGGCGGGTGCTTTGGGCACTTTCCTGTGCCGGGGCTTGGGGGTGTTTTTTGCCGGTCGGATTGATCCGAACGGGGAGTTTTTCCAGTGGGTGTCGTGTGTCACCTACGCCATGATCGCAGGCCTGACGGTGCGGCTGATTGTGTTTCCGCAGGGCTTGCTGGAAACCATGCCCTTGGGGTTGAGGTTGGCCATCAGCCTCGCGGGCATGGTTTATGTGTGGATGCGCCCTTTCAACAGCCTGCTGCCCGCTTTGTTTGCGGGCATGATGGTCACCTTGGCCTATGGCGCCATTTGGGGCGGCTAACCCGGCAACCCGCCGGGCAAGGCTCACAACAACAGGCCGCCTTGGGGCTGCAAGCCCAGCGCACTTTGGCCATAGGCTGCGGCGTGCACATCCCAGGTGAGGGCAATGTGGGCACTGGCCGCGTGCAGGTCGCGGAACTGGCGCTGCAAGGGCAAGCTGGTGAGCAGGCCAGAGGCTCCAGCCGCTGGCATGATGGTGTCGATGGCCTTGACCGCCAAAGTGGTGGCATAGGCCGCATTGCGTTTCCAGCGCAATTTGGTTTCCATGCTGGGGTATTCGCCACGCATCACGCCTTCTTCCAGGGTGGTCCAGTCGCGGCGCAGCACGGCCTCGGCAAACTCCACACAGGCTGAGGCTTCAGCGATGCGGGCTTGAACGGTGGACAGCTCGGCCACACGAGCACCGGTGTAGGTGCTGGCGCGATTGCGCATGGTTTCGGTGAAGGCTTCCACCGCGCCTTTGGCTGTGCCCAAGGGAATGGAGGCCAGCACATAGGCAAACGCGGCAAAGGTGGGCATTTTGAAGAGGGGGTTGCTGTAGAGCTGACCACCCGGCAGGTTTTGTCCAGCGGCAAACACTTCAGCGGAGACGGTGCGGTGCTCCGGCACAAACACGTCGTCAATCACGACATCGTGGCTGCCGGTGGCGGCCAGCCCAAAGGCGTGCCAGTTGTCTTGGGGCGTGAAATCAGGGGCTTTCACCACAAAGAAACGACGCTCGGGTGCGCCGCCCGTGCGCTCGGTCATGGCGCCCACAAACATCCAGGTGCTGGCATTGACGCCACTGCCAAATGGCCATTTGCCGGTCAACCGGTAGCCACCGTCGACGGGAACGGCTTTGCCGCAAGGGAAGGCCAGGCCGGTGGCGCCCATGGCGTTGGGGTCTTCGTCCCAGATGTCGTGCTGGGCTTGGGCACTGAGCTGGCCCAGATTCCAGGAATGGGAGGCCAGGTTGGAGTAGACCCAGGCGGTGGATGCGCAGCCTTTGGCCAATTCCACCACCACGTCCATGAGGGCGCACAGCCCCAGTTCTGAACCCCCAAACGCCGCGGGTTGCATGAGCCGCATCAGCCCGGATTCGTGCAATTCGGTCACGGTCTCCTCGGGCAGTCGACGCAGGGCTTCAGCTTGCGCGGCACGCTCGGCCAGTCGCGGTCGCAGGGCTTTTGCAGCGGCCACGGCTTGCTCATGGGTGAGCTGCTTGGCCGGCTTGGCGGCCTGGGTGCGTTGAGGAAAGTGGGCAACGGTCATGATGCTTCTCCTGTCGTTCATCCATTGATCTTGAGGTAGATGGCGTAAAGCGAGGTGGTGCCGCAAATGAACAAGCGGTTGCGCTGAGCGCCACCAAAACACACGTTGGACACCATTTCGGGGACGTGCACCTTGCCCAGCAACTGGCCGTCGGCACGGTAGCAATGCACCCCTTCGGCGGAGCTGGTCCACAAGCGGCCGGCTTGGTCCACGCGAAAGCCATCAAAAAAACCGGCGGTGCAGGTCATGAGCGCTTCGCCGCCCGACAAACTGTTGCCAGCGTCGCTCAGGTCAAAGCGGCGAATGTGACGCGGAGCCGTTGGGTCTTCGGTGAACCCACTGTCGGCAATGTAGAGCCAGCGCTCGTCGGGTGAAAAGGCCAAACCATTGGGGTGGTGAAAGTCATTGGCCACTTGGGTGACGCTCCCGCTTTGGGGGTCGATGCGGTAGACGTGGCAGCCGGATTGCTCGCGCGTGGCCCGTGCACCTTCGTAGTCGGCGATGATGCCGTAGTCGGGGTCGGTGAACCAGATGCTGCCATCGGACTTCACCACCACATCGTTGGGCGAATTCAGGCGTTTGCCATCGAACTGGTCGGCCAAAACCGTGATGCGGCCATCGTGCTCGGTGCGGGTGATGCGGCGGTGTTGGTGCTCGCAGGTGATGAGTCGGCCCTGGCCATCCACGGTGTTGCCGTTGGCAAAGCCACTGGGGTGACGAAACACCGAAACCGAACCATCGGTTTCATCCCAGCGCAGGAGGCGGTCGTTGGGCAAGTCGCTCCAGATGAGGTAGCGGCCACCGCCAAACCACGCGGGCCCTTCGGCCCAGCGACAGCCAGTCCACAAACGATCCAGGCGGGCATGCCCCACAAAACACCCGGCAAATTCAGGGTCGATGACCTCAAAACCACTGCCTTCGATTTGTCCGTAAAACATGGCCGTTCCTTTGAAGCGATCAGAGCAAGCGACAGGCGTCCTCGAAGCTCAGGCGCGGATTGCGCGGGAAGGCTTTGCTGGTGTCGGCATGACCCAGGTTGATGAGGAAGTTGGCCTGCCAGCGCCCATCGGGGAAAAACTCGGCGTTCACTTTGGCCGCATCAAAACCGCTCATGGGGCCGCAGTCGAGGCCCAGGGCGCGGGCGGCGATCATGAAATAAGCGCCGCTCAAGGTGGCGTTGCGCGTGGCGGTGCCTTGGGCCAAGGCTGCATTGCCTTCGAACAAATCTTTGGCATTGGGCACATGCCAGATGTTGGGCATGTGTTCAAAAAAGCGGGTGTCGTTGGCCACGATCACCGTCACCGGGGCCTCATCGGCTTTGGCCACATTGCCCGGTGACAAGCAGGGCTTGAGTCGCGCTTTGGCTTCGGCGGTGCGCAAAAACACAAAGCGGGCGGGCTGGGTGTTCATGGAGGTGGCCCCCATTTTGGCCACGTCGTAAATGGCCTTGAGTTGGTCATCGCTCACGGGGGTGGGCAAAAAACCGTTGGCCGTGCGGGCATTCAAAAACACATGGTCAAGAAAGGCGGTGGAGTTGATCATGAAAGGCAATCTCAGGGGGTTGAAAGGAGTTGTTCGGCCAGCCGGATGAGGCTCCTGTCGCTGCCGGGCGGGCCCATCAAGGACAAGCCAAAGGGGGCGTCCAGTCGCTGGGCCAATGGCAAATGCAGTTGAGGAAACCCGCTGAGGCCCGACAAGCACAACAGCTGAATGGCTTTGTTGCGGTAGTCTTCCAAGGCTTCGGCTGGCTGGGCAATCAGGGGAGCGATGTCGGGCATGGTGGGCATGACCCACACCGTGTTGCTGCCCAACCAAGCGCGCAGTTGCTCGGTGAAGGCTTGGCGCACGCGGCGGCCTTCGTTGGCTTGATCGGGGGTGACGTCGCGCGACCAGAAGAACCGTTGCGCCACGTCTGGGCCCAGGGGGGGGCGGTGCGCCTCGATGAAGGGCCCATCGACTTGCCAAGCTTCCTCGCCTTGCACGTAACGGAAGGCCCAATACAAGGCCTCGAAATCGAGCGGGGTGTCGTGGGCACCCAGCGGACCAAAGCGTTGGCTCAGGCGTTGCAACACCGGCTCCAGGGCTGCACGCGCATCGGCGCCCAGTAGGCCCCAACAACTGGCGGGCATGACCAGTTGGGGTTGTTTGGGCAGGGGGTGAGGATCGGCACCCAACAACACATCGGCCACGCGGGCAAAGGTGGGCAAGTCGCGGGTGAACCAGCCCAGGGTGTCCAAGCTGGGGGCCAAGTCCCAAATGCCCGTTAAGGGGATGCGCGCGTGGGTGGGGCGCAGACCCCAGAGGCCGCAGTGGTTGGCGGGCGCGCGCACCGAGCCGCCGGTGTCGGTGCCCAAGGCGAAGTCGACCAGCCCATGGGACACGGCCGAGGCCGACCCACAAGAGGAGCCGCCCGCGATGCGATCGGGGGCCGCACCATTGATGGGGGCCCCAAAGTGGGCATTGCGGCCATTCATGGAAAAGGCCAATTCGTCGGTGACGGTTTTGCCGTCAAAAGCCGCCCCGGCATCCAGCAAGCGTTGCACCACCTCGGCGTGGCGGGTTTTGAGCCCCGAACGGGCCAGCATCAGGGGCTGGCCATTGCTGGTGGGGTAGCCCGCCACGTCCATCAAATCTTTGACGCCAAAGCGCAAACCCTGCAAAGGGCCGGTTGGGGCATTCGCCACCGGCACATCGGGGTAAGGCATGAAGGCGCCAGTGGCCAGTCGTTCGGGGGTCATGGTGACAACCAATTCAAGGATTAAAGACGTAGTTTGTCATTTGATCACTTGACCGAACATGGGGATATCACGGGCATGACAGCCCGGATTCAGTCGTTGATCAGGGCCTGGCGCTTGTTGCGAGCGCGAATGTTGAGCGATTCAACACCCAGCGAGAAGGCCATGGCCACGTAGAGGTAGCCTTTGGGAATGGCGGAGTCAAACGCTTCGGCCACCAAAGCCGTCCCCACCATCACCAAAAAGGCCAAGGCCAACACCTTGACCGAGGGGTGGCTGTCGACGAAGTCGCCAATGGGCTTGGCGGCCATCAACATGACCATGACGGCGGCGATCACGGCGGCAGCCATCACGCCCAGGTTGTCGACCATGCCCACGGCCGTGATCACCGAATCGAGTGAAAACACGATATCGATGATGCCAATTTGCAGAATCACCGAGGTGAACGCGGCCTTGGTGACCGATTGATTCTCGGTGTCTTGCTTGGAACCAGGAGCGTCTGGCGCTTCGACCTCGATGAAAATTTCATGTGAGGCCTTGTAGAGCAAGAACAAGCCGCCAAACAGCAAGACCAGGTCACGCCCGCTGATGGCTTGACCCCAAACGGTGAACAAATCGGCACGCATGCCCATGATCCAGCTGAGCGAGGCCAGCAGCATCAAACGGGTGATCATGGCAAAGCCCAGACCCAAGCGACGGGCCAAGTCACGTTGATGCGCGGGCAAGCGGCCCACCAAAATGGAAATGAAGATGATGTTGTCAATGCCCAGCACGATCTCCAGGGCACTGAGCATCAGAAAAGCAATCCACAAATTGGGGTCGAGCAAAAATTCCATGGGGTGTTACAGCAGTTGAGAGAGGTCGTTGAGGTCTTCAGCAAACATTTCCCCCAACTCAATGCGTTGCAAACGCTGTTGACGGTCAATGACGAAGAGTTGCGGCAAGCCTTTACGTTGCTTGAAAAGGGCTTGCCAGGTGGGGTCGGCCAAGCCGACGGTGAAGGCATAACCGTGTTGGTCGATGTAGCGCTTGACTTCGGCGGGCTGCTTGTTGTCGATGTGAATCGCGTAAACCGAAAGCCCTCGGTCTTGGTGGCGACGATAAAAAGCATCGAGCACCAGGTTTTGTCGGGCGCAAAACGGGCACCGGGTGTGCCAAAACTCCAGCATCACGACTCGGCCAGCGGTTTTGTCGAAGGCCTCGACGCCGCCTTGCAGCAAGGGCAAGGGAGGCAGCTCTGCGCGCTGGCCCACCACCCACTGAGGAGCCTTGGGGGTGGGCGCTGCGGCTGCAAGCTGTGGCCAAGCCGAAAGGCCTGCAAACCCGCACAGTGCCGCGCTTTGACGCAAGAATTGTCGCTTGGTGTTCATGGTGTTTAGTGCTCGGCAATGTATCATGAAGCCATGATTCCCATACACGTTGAGTCGGCTTGGAAAGGCACTTCAGACTGTCGGAGTTGCGGCATTCGACACATGGTGTTGTTTGCCGACCTGAACGAGGAAGATTTCTCGCAGCTGCATACCCCCATCGACGACCTGCATTTCGAAGCTGGCCGCCCCATTTACCAAGAAGGGGATCCGGCCAAAAGTGTTTACACCCTGCGCACCGGCATGGTCAAACTGGTGCGCACCATGCTCGATGGGCGCCAGCGCATAGTGCGCGTGTTGAGGCCTGGTGATGTGATTGGCATCGAGGCCCTGGTCCAGTCCAAAACCGATTCCGAGGCCGTGGCCTTGAGCGATGTGGGGGTGTGCCGCATTCCCGTCGATGTGCTCAACCACTTGGCCGACCACTCCCCGCGTTTGCATGTGCGCTTGATGCAAAAGTGGCACCACGCCCTGAAAGAAGCCGACGACTGGCTGGCGCAACTGAACTTTGGCAGTGCCCGCCAGCGGGTGGCCAACATCATTCTCAAAATGCGCAACCCGGAGGACCCCAGTTTCACCACTTTGTTTGCGCGCGAAGACATGGGCGCCATGCTGGACCTCAAGCTCGAAACCGTGAGCCGTGAAGTGAGCCACTGGGTGAAAAGTGGCGCCATCCAGCCGCTGGACAAACAAGGGCGTGCCTACCGCGTGACCAACGCCCTCATCCTCGAAAAAGCCTGAGCGCGACCTTCACCGAGCCAGTCGTTGGGCTTGGGCCACTTGCAATTGGGTGTGGGCGATGCGCAGCAAATCGCAACCCACACCGCCGTCGTCGCCCAGCGCAATCAATTCGCCCAAGATGTGCTCGTGCTCGGTGCGTTGGCCTTGTTCCAAATCGCGCAACATGGAAGCGGTGAACGTGGAACCTGCCTGACACAGCATGGCCAAGGCTTGCACTTGAGCTCCTTCGGGAATGGGTCTGCCTTGGGCCGATGCGATGTCGCAGGCTTGGCCATACAGGCGTCGGGTGAGGCTTTCGCCATGGGCGGTGGCCATCACTTCGCCCACCGTGCCATGACACAGGGTGGTGATGGCCGCCAAGCTGGCTAAAAACACCCACTTGTTCCACAAGGCTTGTTCGATGTCGCTGCTGAGCACCGATTCAAAGCCGCTGCGCTGGCCTGCATCCACAAAGGCTTGCGCCACGGCTTGCTGTTTGACGTGGCGAACCCCAACGGTGAGGCGGTGCAACTCGTTGAGGCGACGGACCGCTCCAGTCGGTGTGATGGTGGCGCCAATGTGGGCCACGCCGCCCAGCACGTTTTCGGCGCCCAGCCAGGCATCGAGCCGTTGCATGTGAGTGAAGCCGTTCAAAAAGGGCAGGACCAAGGCTTGACCCAGCGCGGGCGCCAAATCGGTGAGCACCGATTCGAGGTCGTAGGCCTTGGGAGAGAGCACGATCAAGTCGTAGTCGGGTGTGAGGGCTTCGCGACTCACCACCCGAGGTTGAATGTGAAAGTTGCCGTCTGGGGATTCGATGTGCAGGCCCTCGGTGCTCAACTGGTGCAGGCGCTGGCCACGCAAAAGGAAGTGAATGTCTGCGCCGGCACGATGCAGGCGCGCGCCAAAGTAGCCGCCGATGCCGCCGGCCCCCACCATCAAAATTTTCATGCCATTTCCTAGGACGTCAGGCGCCAATTGCTCGGTTCACACGGGGCATGACCTCGGTGGCAAACAACTCCATGGAGCGTTTGGCCAAGGCCGGATCCAGCCAGTCGTGGCAAGCATAGACCAAGTTGCCGAAGTCGCCCACCGCTTCGCGGAACGCCAGGATCTGATCCACCACGGAATCCACGGTCCCCGCAATCACCAACTGCTGGGTGATGTGCTCGGGCGTGAGCGTGTCGTCGGACTGATTGGGGTCGGACTTGAACAAATTGCTTCGGCCGCCCCCTTTGATGAGCTTGTAGGACAGCTGTTTGAAGTAGAAGTGGTAGGGACCACCCGCTTCATAGGCATAGCGCCGGGCCGTGGCCTCGTCGTCGGCGACAAAAATGCTTTTGGCCACGCGCCACTCGCTGGGGTGAGCCACAGCGCCCACCGCCTCACGGCCTTGAACGTAACTGTCCCAATGGGTTTTGACCCATTGCGGCAACAAGAAGTTGGCCGAAATGGCTTGCCAGCCGCGCTTGGCCATTTCGGTCACGCCTTTGGAAAAAGGCGCCACCGCGGTGCCCACGATGGGCGGGTGGGGGGATTGATAGGGCTTCATGATGAAGCCCTGGCCAATTTCGGGGATCATGGTTTGGGCCACCGTGACCTTCCAGAATTCGCCCTCGATGTTGTAGGGGGGGTCTGATGCCCAGATCTTGAGGATGGTGTTGATGCATTCCACAAACATGGCGTTGCGATCTTTGCCCAGGCTGCCAAAGACTTCGGCATCGCTCATGAGCCCACCCGGGCTGATGCCCATGATGAGGCGCCCTTTGAGCAGGTGGTCGAGCATGGCCACCTGAGCGGCCACCGCCACCGGGTGCGAATTGGGCAAGTTCAGCGTGCCCGTGCCCAGCTTGATGTGTTGGGTCTGGTCGACCAGGGTCGACAAAAACATCAGGCAGGAGGTCACGGTTTCGGCAGCATCCGTGGCGTGCTCGCCCACAAAGGCTTCCTTGAAGCCCAGTTGATCGCCCAAGATGATGGCTTGGCGGTCTTCTTGCAAGGTTTCGGTGACGTTGCGCCCCGGCGGGTGCAAGGGCATCATGAATAAGCTGTAGTCCATGGCGGGTGGCGTCGTTCAGACGCTGGGGTTGGGCAGTGGGATGCCTTGTGCATATCGCCCCTGGCAATAGAGCAAGGTGGGCTTGGGCTCAAAGTGAAAGTCGAACACTTCCGCCAAAAACAGCACATGGTCACCCACCACCAATTGCTGGGTGGTTTGACACTCGAACACCGAAGCACAGCCTTGCAAAACGGGTAAGCCCAACTCGCCAGGCCGGTGGTCAACGTCGGCGAATTTGTCGGTCACCGGGCTGGCAAAACGCTGCGACAAGTGAACTTGATCGACGCTCAACACGTTCACCACAAACTGCTGGCGTTGCTCGAAAGCGGCCAGGCTGGGCGAGGTTTTCAAGAGGCTCCACAAGACGATGAACGGCTCGAGGGAGACCGAGTTGAAAGAATTGGCCGTGACGCCCACCGGCCGGCCATCGGCCGCCAAGGTGGTGACCACGGTGACGCCGGTGCCGAAGTTGCCCAGGGCTTTGCGCATGTCCAGTGGCGAGGCATCTGTCTTGGTGTTCATGTGATCACTTTAGGTCTTGGTGCTCAAGCTCAACTCAGGGATAACCCGAGCGAGCTGTCGCTTAGGCGGCGCGAAGCAACTCGGGCAACACCACCCGCGCACCCGCCATGAAGTGGCGAATGGTCATGCGGATGAGGTCGTCGAGGTTGTCCTCAACGGGCACATCGAAAATCCATTGCCGCTGGCCAAAATAAAACACGCGGGCGTTGATGCTCCAGACCAACTCCCGCTCTTGAGAGCTGATGGGGACTTGATCTGGCCCAGGCAGCCCCAACTCGTGGCGCAACTCAATGGCCATGGGCTCCAGAATGCGTGACTTCAGGATGTTCAGGTATTTGCGGTTGATGTCCTCGCCCCGCAAGCCCGAAAACATGAAGATGCGCACCCAGTCGCGGTTGAGGGCTGCCTTGGCGTATTCGATGTAATGGCGGGCCAGCCGCTCTTCCAACGGAATGCTGCGGTCACGCAGTACGGTTTCCCAAAAAGGGTTCCAACGTCCAATGTAGACCTCTTCAAACACCCGGTTGATGAGGGCATCCTTGTTGGGGAAGTATTTGTAGAGCAGGGATTGGGTCACGCCCAAACGTTGCGCCAATTCGCGGGTGTCGCCGCCAAAACCCACTTCGGCAAAGTATTTCACCGCCTCACGGGCAATGTGCTGCTCGCGCTCGGCGGCGGACAGCCGCTTGGCGGCTGCGCGTTTGGCAGGTGGCGCAGATGCAGCTGGTGCTCGGCGGGTGGTGCTCATGTTGTGGATTGTCTCGGTGGTGTCCCAGGCCGGGTGGCCAGATTTTTAAACTAGTTTATCGGGAAACGCATCTTGGAGATCACATGACCACCACAAAACGCCAGTCTGTTGCCACTCACCAGCCCCCCCAAGCCGTTGGCGTGTTGGGCCTGGGCATCATGGGTTCCGCCTTGTCGGCCAATTTGGTCAAGGCCGGGTTTGAGGTGCATGGGCATGACCCCGTGGCCGCCTCCCGCCAGCGGCTCAAGCAAGCAGGTGGACGAGTGTGGGCGCAGGCCGCGCAGGTCCTCGCGCGATGTGAGGTGGTGATCACCTCCTTGCCCAGCGCGCAAGCCCTGGCGCAGGTGACCCAAACCCTGTTGGCGCACGGACACGCCGGCACGGTGGTGATGGAGACCAGCACCTTGGCGGTCGACGACAAACGGCGCGCCCAACAAGCCTTGGCACGCCGAGGGCTGGTGATGCTCGATTGCCCGCTGTCGGGCACTGGCGCGCAGGCCGTGAACAAAGACTTGACCGTTTATGCCAGCGGCCCCAAGGCGGCCATTCGCCGTGTGGTGCCCGTGATGGAGGGGTTTGCCCGCGAGCACTTTGATTTGGGCACCTTTGGCAATGGCATGCGCATGAAGCTAATGGCCAATCTTTTGGTGGCCATCCACAACGTGTCCACGGCCGAGGCCTTGCTGTTGGGTGAGCAGTGGGGCATTCCCATCGAGCAAGCCGTTCGGGTGCTCAGTGGCGGGGCTGGTGGCTCACGCATGCTGCAGGTGCGCGGCCCCATGATGACCGACCAGAAGTGGGAGCAGGCCACCATGAAGGTGTCGGTGTGGCAAAAGGACATGCATCTCATTCAGCAAGCGCTGGTGGATGCGAAGGTGGGCGCCCCCTTGTTTGCGGCCACGCAACCCATTTACAACGCCGCCTTGGGCCTGGGGCATGCAGAGCACGACACGGCCAGTGTCATTGAGGTGTTGCGGCGCATGAAGGGCGCTTAATGAGCGGTTGGTGGTGCTGAGGCGACCCCACACGACCCATCCGGCCGAGCAGCTTTTTGGGGCAGTGCAGCGTGAACGGCAACGATTAAATAGAGGCGCCCATCGGCATCAACTCGTAGCTCGTGCTGCGGCCACTGGCCTCTGACTTCAGCAACACTCCGCGTTCCACCAAGTCGGTGATGTCGCGAAGCGCGGTGTCTTGCGAGCACTTGGCAATTGCGGCCCACTTGCTGCTGGTCAGCTTGCCATCGAAACCGTCGAGCAACTTGTTGAGCAGCTTGATCTGCCGATCGTTCATCGGCACACCCGCCCAGTGTTGCCAGAACCTTGCCTTGGCCAACACCTGCGCCAGCGTTTGCTCGGCCCCTTGAACAGCCCGAAGCAAGCAGGCCAGAAACCACTCCAGCCAAGCGGTGACATCCAGGCTCCCTTTCTGGGTGGCTTCGAGGCGGTCGTAGTAATCGTTGCGCTCGCGCTGTATCTGGGCCGACAGGCTGTAGTAGCGCTGTGCCGACTGCTCGGCACGTGCCAGCGCCATGTCGCCCACCGCCCGTGCGATA
>Ga0172373_10000294_pt1 | contig 81260 bp, 59 predicted proteins | sample Lak10m_2_FD_114546 | JGI IMG/M metagenome (GOLD analysis project Ga0172373, IMG submission 114546) | Freshwater microbial communities from Kabuno Bay, South-Kivu, Congo - kab_092012_10m | ecosystem: Environmental > Aquatic > Freshwater > Lake | place: Democratic Republic of the Congo...
CTTGAGATCGTAGGCGCGGATCACCCGCGCGCGGTTCGCGCGTCCGTCCGTCTCAATCAGGTAAAATATGCGGTTGTCCGGCGAGATGGCGAGGCCGTTGGGCATGTCAATGTCCGGCGCGGCGAGGATGCGCGCGGTCTTCCCATTTGGGTCTATGCGATAGACCGCGTTGACATTGCCCGTAGCCGGGTTCGTGTTCGCGAGGCGCGAAGTGAAGTAGATGCGGCCGCTGCCGTCCACGCACAGGTCGTTTGGCCCGCCGAGCGGGAAGCCGCCGAACTTGTCGCACAGCACCGTCTGCGCGCCGGTCTTGAGGTCAGTGCGCGTGACGCGGCCGTTGGTGCCGTCGCCCGCCTCGCAATGCAGCAAAGGCCCCTGCCGGTCGAACGCCTGACCGTTGGCCCCGTTGCTCGGCTTGCGGAACGTGGACAAGGTCTTCGTCGCCGGCTCCCACTTCAGGATTTCCCCGGTGTTCGTGAAGAAGACGTTGCCCGCGGCGTCCACCGCGGGGCCTTCGGTGAAGTTCTTCGTGCCGGGGAGCGTGGTCTCGACCTTGAGCGCGCCGAGATACTTCGCCGTCTCTAGACTGGCGTAGCGGTCGGCGGCGATCAGCGTGGAGACAGGCAACAGGAGGAGGGCAAGCACTGGAACGCGGTGGCTCATGATTGGTCCTGACGAACCGGGAGCCTACGGACTTCGCCGGAGTTCGACGGGCTTGGGCTTTGGGCCGCACTCGGCTAAAGTCCGTCGCGCATGGCTGACGAACTCAAACCCGCGCCCACGCTGGCGGAGGAATTCCTCGCGGAGTTCCGCGCCTTCTGGGCGCGGCTGCCGGACAAGCCGCTGTTCTTCACGCTGCTAGGCGCATGGGCGGTGCTGTTCCACTTCCTCGGCCACTGCTCGTTCAACTTCACCGACCAGCCCTCGCTCTTCGCGTGGCTGTGGGGTGCATGGAGCGCCCCCGCGCTCGAAGCGGAACATGGCAAACTCGTGCCGGTCGTCGTGCTCGTGCTGCTCTGGCTGCGGCACAAGGAACTGCTCGCCACCCCAACGCACCGCTGGCTGCCCGCACTGGCCGGGCTGGCACTCGCGCTCGCGCTGCACGTCGTCGCGTTCACCGTGCAGCAGCCGCGCATCTCGATGGTGGCGCTCGCGGGCGGGGTTTGGTGCCTTGTCGGCTTGGTGTGGGGACCAGGCTGGGCGCGGAAGACTTTCTTTCCATTTCTGCTGCTGGGCTTCTGCGTGCCGCTGGAGGCGCTGGGCGAAGGGCTTCTGTTCCGCCTGCGCCTGCTGGTGACGCAAATCTCGGTCGGTATCGGCCATGACTTGCTCGGCCTCGACGTGCTGCGGGATGGAACGCGCATCTTCAACTCGGCTCGCACGTTCAACTACGACGTGGCCCCGGCGTGCAGCGGCATCCGCAGCCTCGCGTCGCTGCTGGCGGTGACGACGATCTACGGCTATGTGGCTTTCAAGGCACCGTGGAAACGCGCCGTGATGATCGCGCTGGCCGCGCCACTGGCGGTCGCCGGCAACGTGGCGCGCATCACCACGGTGATCATCCTCGCGGAAGCGTTCGGGCACAAAACCGGCGCGGCGGCGGAAACCAATCTCGGCTACGTCACCTTCGCGGTCGCCATCGGGCTGATGTTTCTGGCGGGCTGGCTGTTGCGGGAGCAGCCAGCGCCGGTAGCCGCCCCCATCGGCAGGGCCGACCTGCCGGTCGGCCAGGCGGACGCGCCGCAGCAAATCCCCGCCCCGCCGTTGCTTGGCCCGGCACTCATCGGCGCGCTGCTCCTCGTGGCCGTTGCGGGCGACGCAATATTCAGGTTGCAGGCCCGCCAGACCCTTGGTCGCCCCGGTGTGCTCGCGGAGCCGCAGCCCGGCTCGGCGCGCTGGCGCATTCCGTTGCCCGTGGAGGTTGCCGGCATGGCCGCGGAGGAAGTTCCCATCGCGCCGGAGGAACTCAGCGGCCTGCCGCCCGACACCTCCTTCGGCAAACGGCTTTACCGCGCGACGGATGGCGCGCCGCTCTTGTTGCAAATCGTCCTGATGGGCCGGGACCGCACCAGCATCCACCAGCCGCAATACTGCCTCACTGGCCAGGGCTGGCTCATCGAGAAAACCGAGGAAGTGCGCCTGCCCGTCGCGAGGCCGCAACCCCACGAGATCCCCGCCTTGAAGCTGACGGCCAGCAAAGTCTTCACTGCGGAGAACGGCCAGCGCGTCCCGGTGCGCGCCATCTACGTGTATTGGTTCGTGGCCGACGGCGCGCTCACGGCGCATCGCTCGGAACGCCTGCGTTGGATGGCGGAGGAACTTCTGAAGACCGGCACGCTGCAACGCTGGGCCTACGTGGCGTGCTTCGCGCAATGTCTGCCCGGCGAGGAGGACAAGGCCTTTGCGCGCGTGAAGGAATTCATCGCCGAGGCGGTGCCGGAGTTTCAGCGAACCAGTTCAGCCAATGCTGCGCACTGAGGTCGCTTTCAGCTTCAAATCGCGAAGTCGTTATACTCCGGCTTCACCAGTTCGGTGGGCGGGTAGAGCATGCCTGCCGCGACGGTCGCGTTGGTTCCCTGCTCGATGAGGATGAACGAGCCGGTGAGGCGGTTGTTGCTGTAGGCGTCGAACACGATGGGCTTGGCGGTGCGGAGGCGGATTTCGCCGATGTCGTTCGCGGCCAGTTCCGCCGGCTCCGGCTCGGGGTCGAAGGTCTGGATGTTGATGCGGCTGTCGAGGCTCGTGACGATGGCCTGCACGGTCTGCGAAGTGTGCTTCAGGAAGTATTTCTTCCCGCGCTGGAGCGGGCGCGGGTTCATCCAGCAGACGCGCCCGCTCAACTCCGTCGCCATGCCGGGCAGATGGTCGAGGCCGACGAGGATGTCGCCGCGGCTCACGTCGAGGTCGTGTTCGAGGACGAGCGTGACGGGCTGCGGGCAGAAGGCTTCCTTGAGCGGGCCGTCGTAGGTCCAAAGCTCCTTCACCGTGCTCTTCATGCCGCTGGGCAGCACCATGATTTTCTGGCCGACCTTCACGATGCCGCCGGCGACCTGCCCGCTGAGGCCGCGGAAGTCATGGAGCGTTTTGTCGGTCGGATTGTTGGGGCGGTTCACCCATTGCACCGGGAAACGGAAGCCGCTGAGGTTCCAGTCGCTCGCGATGTGGACGGTCTCCAGGTGGCCGAGCAGCGCGGGGCCGACATACCACGGCGTGTGCTTCGACGGCTCGACGACGTTGTCGCCGTTGAGCGCGCTGATGGGGATGAACTTCACGTCCTTGAACGCGTCGAGCTTGGGCAGGAAGGCCTCGATCTCGTCGCGGATTTCCAGGAAGCGGTCCTCGCTCCAGTCCACGAGGTCCATCTTGTTGACCGCGATGACCAAGTGCGGAATGCCCAGCAGCGCCGCGAGGTAGGTGTGACGGCGCGTTTGCTCGATGACGCCGAGCCGCGCGTCCACGAGGACGATGGAGAGGTTCGCGGTGCTTGCGCCCGTGACCATGTTGCGGGTGTATTGGACGTGCCCCGGCGTGTCCGCGACGATGAACTTCCGGCGCGGCGTGGCGAAGTAGCGGTAGGCCACGTCAATCGTGATGCCCTGCTCGCGCTCGGCGCGCAGGCCGTCGGTGAGGTTGGCGAGGTTGATGGCCCCGCCGCCGGTGATGTCGGCACTGCGTTCGAGCGCCTCCATCTGGTCCTCCATGATGGACTTGGAGTCGTAAAGCAGCCGGCCGATGAGCGTGGACTTGCCGTCGTCCACGGAGCCGCAGGTGTTGAAGCGGAGCAATTCGATTTGGTGAGCAGTGTGTGGCATGGGCGTCGGGGAAATCAGTCCTAGGTTGGAGTCAGATCGGAAAAAAACTGCTTCACGTCAAAGTTTGCTATCCGCTGGGAGAGCGTCAGAGGTGAAACGTCGGTCTTGTTTGCAAGTCGCGGATTGGCACCAGCTCTACGGAGCAACTGAATCATCTCGCCTTTGCCTCCGGATGCAAAGACCGCACGCCAAAGTGGTGAGTTTCCATACGAATCCTGAGCATCAACGTTTGCCCCACGTTCCAGAAGAACATTGGCAATCTCGATTCGATTCTCTTGAGCTGCAAAGTGGAGGGGCGTCCATCCTCCTTTGTCCGCAACATTCGGGTCTTCTCCTGCATCCAAAAGCGTTCGCACCCGCTCGGTCTGCCCTTTGATTACCGAGTGGTGAAGTTCCGTTCTTCCATCGCGGTCGCGCACTTGTTGGTTTGATGACATAGGCTAGAAGTATCCCGCTTTCTTCCGGTCTTCCATCGCGGCCTCGCTGGCCTTGTCGTCGGCGCGGGTGCCGCGCTCGGTGACGCGGGCGGCGGCGACTTCGCGGATGATGTCGTCCACGGTGCTAGCCGGGCTGTCAATCATGCCGGTGCTGATCATGTCCGCGATGGTGCGGACGCGGCAGACCATTTTCTTGAGCGGCTCCTTCTCGGTCGGACGCGCGCCGGCGTAGGGGTCGGGTTTCGTCGCGTCGGTGTGCAGGGGCGGGGCGGGCAGCCATTGACCACCGCGCCGGAAGCATTCGCGCTCGTGGCTGAAGTAGATGTTCGGCACCTCCAGCTTCTCGCGTTGGATGTATTCCCACACGTCCATCTCGGTCCAGTTGGAGAGCGGGAAGACCCTCATGTTCTCGCCGAGGTTGAGGCGGGCATTGTAGAGGTTCCAGATTTCGGGGCGCTGGTTCTTGGGGTCCCATTGGCCGAAGGCGTCGCGGAAGCTGAAGAAGCGCTCCTTGGCGCGGGCTTTCTCCTCGTCGCGGCGCGCGCCGCCGATGCAGCAGTCGAAGCGAAACTCTTCGATCGCGCCGAGCAGCACGGGAATCTGGAGCTGGTTGCGGCTGATCTGGCCGGGCGTGGGCGTAGCGAGGCCCTTGGCAAAGGCTTCGTCCACGGTGCGGACGATGAGCTTCGCGCCGAGCTGCTTGGCGCGGCGGTCGCGGAACTCAATCAGCTCGGGAAACTCGTGGCCGGTCTCGACGTTGAGGAAGGGCATCGGGATGTCCGACGGGCGGAAGGCCTTCTCGGCGAGGCGCAGGATGCAGATGGAGTCCTTGCCGCCGGAGAACAGAATCGCGGGCCGCTCGAACTCCGCCGCCACTTCGCGCATGATGTGAATCGCTTCGGTTTCCAAGTATTGCAGGTGATCCAAGTGATATGAACTCATCGGGGAAAAAATCCTACTGCGTTTACGTTGCTGAACCACTCACGTCTTGGCCACGGCCGCTCCACCCCACGCCGCGTGGAGGCCACACTCGCGTTTCTCGTCGGCTTTCGCCGGGTCGAAGTAATCCCACTCGTTCGGGAGGTTGTGCTGTTTCAGGTAAGCTTCCATCTCGGCGTCGGACCAATGAAAGACGGGGCTGACTTTGAGCGAGTTGAAGTTTCCGTCGGGCGAGACGATGTCGAGGCCGGCGCGATTCGGGTTCTGGACTTTGCGGAGCGCGGTGAGCCACACGGTCGGGGCAAGCTCCTTCATGCCGCGCTGGAACGGCTCCAGTTTCATCACGGTGCTGAAGGCCTTGATGCGCTCCTCGTTCTCCGGCGTGGGTTCGGGCATGCCGCCGTGGACGGCGTCGTAGTGGGCGGCGGTGAGCTTCGGAAGATACGCTTTGATGTTCAGCTTGAGCTGCGTCTTGAGCTGCTCGGCGTGCTGGTAGGTGGCCGCGCGGTTGTAGCCGTGGTCCACCCAGAGCACCGGGATGTCCGGCTGCACTTGCGTGACGAGGTGGAGGATGACGGCTTCGTAGGGACGGAAGTTCGTCGAGACGATGGCGCGGCCGTTGGCCTGGGCGATGGCCCAATGCACGACTTCGAGCGCGGACTTGCCGCGCAGGACGGCGTTGGCTTGGGCGATTTGTTCGGGAGTCATTTGGAAATGGGAGGTTAGAACAGGGAGCGGTAGAGGGTGCGGAGACTGAGGAGCATGATGAGCACGCCGACCAGCATCATGAAGGGTTTGACCGGGAGGCGCTTGCAGGCCCAGGCGCCGAGCGGGGCCGCGAGCAGTCCGCCGAGAGCAAGGCCGAGAACGATGGGCCAGTTGGTCAGGCCGAGCGTCGCGATGAACACGGCCGAGGACGCGAGGGTGACGAAGAACTCCACGGCATTGACGCTGCCGACGGTTTCCCGCACGTCGTTGCCGCGCGCGATGAGATTCGAGGCGACGATCGGCCCCCAGCCCCCGCCGCCGATGGCATCCAGAAACGCGCCGCCAAACGCGAGCGGGGTGAGCTGGGTGGTGACCGGGTGCGGCGGGCTTTGGCGGAACGCCTTCAGGAAGATGAACAGGCCCATGAGGAGCAGGTAGGCCGCGATGTAGGGCGTGAGCGTCTTCCCGGGCAGCGACGAGAGGACGTAAGCCCCGAGCATCGCCCCCAGAATGCCCGGCAGGAGCAGTTGCCGGAACAGGAAGCGGCTGATGTTGCCGAAGGCCTTGTGGGAGAGCGCGGACGCCCCCGTGGTGAAGCATTCCGCCGCATGCACCGTGGCGCTGGCGGCGGCCGGGGCGACGCCAATGCTCAACAGGATGCTCGTCGCCGTGACGCCGTAGGCCATGCCCAGCGCGCCATCAATGAGCTGCGCGACAAAGCCGGCGAGCACGTAGGGGAGGAGTTCTTCGGTCATGCAGGCGCGGCGCTAGATGTCGAAGTCGTCCTTGGCCTTCACCCGGCCGAAGTCGAGCCGGTTCCAGACGCGCTCATGGACGTAGTAGAGCAGAATCTTGGTGAACAGCTCGACGAAGCCGATGCCCAAGGCGGCCTTGACCTGCCCGGTGATGAGCCAGGCAATCAGGATGGTGTCGCAGGTGCCCGTGACGCGCCAGGAAATGGCTTTGACGAGGCTGCGGTAATGCTTTTCTTCGGCCATGGGAACGGGAGGGAGGTCAGGAATCGCCGCGTTGGTGCTTGTCGGCGGCGATGTCCGCAGCGGAACGCAGCGGGGGCGCGCTCCGCTTCTCATACTCGGCGCGGAAGCTCTCCAACAGCGGCAGTTCAATCATGTCCTTTTGGCGTCCGCTGGCGCGCTTGCTGGCGATGATGTCTCGCAAGCTGGCGACGTGAAATACGCCCACGGTGACGCCGCGCTGCCGGGCCTCGGCAAAGCTCGCGATGCCGTCGGGCGCAAACACCAAGTCCACGTCGAACGGCCCGGTTTTGATTTGCACGAAGTCTTTGCCCGCGACGATTTCGGCCTCGAGAGCCGCGCTGATTTCAAAGCCCAGCTTTTTCAGTGCGGCAGCGATGCGCCGCCCGTTCCCTGCCGTGCCCTCCAGGAACACTTCCACGCTTTGCAGCGAGCCGGGATAGCCGAGCAGGATGGCCCCGCTCTTGCCGAGAAAGAGGTAGTCCACGCCCGCATCGTTGAACGCGCGGGCAATCTCCTCGGCCTGGAGGGGATGGAACTCGGGGCGGGTCATTTCGCGGCGGGCTTGAAGCCGAGATACTCCGGCAGGTTCTCCGCGCACCACGCGCGATACTCGGCCATCGTGGCAAAGGAGCGCCACGGCGCGTCGTCCAGCACCGGCTTGTGGACGCGGTTGAAGCCGTAGCGGATGCGCGCGGCCAGCGGACGGTCGAGCTGGCGGCGGCATTGCTCGGCGAAGTCCGGGTCTGCTGGTGTGGTGTCGTTTGGACTCACGGGGCTAATTGGACGCTGGTGGCGATTCCTTCAACAGCACCCGGTCGCACCAGTCGCCAAAGCGCTCGCCCGAATTCCGTTCCTTGACGAAGCGCGCGAGGAGGGGGCGCAGCTCGTTCTCCAACTCAGCTTCCTTGAGCACGTCTTTGAACAGCTTGTTGAGGCGCGTGCCGGAGGCGTTGCCGCCGAGCCAGAGCTGGTAACGGCCCGGTGCTTTGCCGACGAAGGCAATCTCCGCCATGTAGGGTCGCGCGCAGCCGTTCGGGCAGCCGGTCGAGCGGATGACTATCTCCTCCGCGCCGAGGCCGAGGTCGCCGCAGAGCTTTTCGATGCGGTTCACGAGGCCGGGCAGCGCGCGTTCGCTCTCGGCGAGCGCAAGGCCGCAGGTGGGCAGTGCAGGGCAGGCCATCGAGTTGCCGTGGAGCAGGCTGGTCTGGTTCTCAGTGCGGACACCGTGCTCGGAGAAGACGGCGTTGATGCCGGCTTGGTCGGCGTCGCTGACATTGGCGAGGATGACGTTTTGGTTGCCGGTGAGGCGGAACTCGATGTTCGGGAACTTCTCGGCGATGCGACGCAACGCGGTCTTTTGACGGCGGCCATCCACGTCCTTCACGCGGCCAGTCTCGACGAAGAGGGTGAGGAAGTTGGTTCCGTCGAGTGCTTTGTGCCAGCCGTAGCTGTCGCTGGTAGAAGTGAACTGGTAGGCGCGGGCCGGCTCCAGCTTGAAGCCGGCGCGCTGCTCGATTTCCCCGCGCACGAAGTCCACACCGCGTTCAGCGACGACGTATTTAAGCCGCGCGTGCTTGCGGTCGGTGCGGTCGCCGAAATCGCGATGCACGGTGAGAACGGCCTTGGCGACTTCGACGATGTGTTCGGGCTTGAAGAAGCCAAACACGTCCGCTAGGCGCGGGTAGGTCGTGGTCTGGCCGTGGCTGCGGCCCATGCCGCCGCCGACGGTGAGGTTGTAGCCGACAAGTTGGCCGCCCTCGACGATGCCGATGAAGCCGAGGTCGTTCGTGAACACGTCCATGTCGTTGTTCGGCGGCAGCACGAAGGCGGTCTTGAATTTGCGCGGCAGATAGGTCTTTCCGTAGAGCGGGTCCACGAAGTCTTTGTTCGTCGGGTCGTCGAGATTGAGCTGCACGCCGTCGAGCCAGATGGAGTGGTAAGCCTTTGTCTGGGGCGCGAGCGCGGCGACGACCCGATGCACGTCCGCAATCATCGCCGCACGGGCCGTGGTCTGCGCGGGCGTGGGTGAGGCGGTGATGTTGCGGTTCACGTCACCGCAGGCCGCGAGGGTGGAGAGCAGGCAGTCGTTGATTTTCTTGATGAGCGGGCCGAGGCCGGCCATGACGACACCGTGGAACTGGATGCTTTGCCGCGTGGTGATGCGGAGGGTGTTGTTGCCGTAAGTTGTCGCCAGGTCGTCGAAGGTAATCCACTGCGCCGGGGTCATGATGCCGCCGGGGATGCGCCCGCGGATCATCATGATGAACTTCTTCTGCGTCTTGCGCAGGTCGCGGTCGTCCTGCTGGTAGATGCCGTGGAACTTGATGAACTGCTGGTCGTCGGCGGAAAACTGGTCGGTGCCCGAGGCGACGGTGGCCGCGATGTTGCCCGCCAAGGTGGGGATGGCGTCCTTGATGACCTCGTTGTGGGTCAGTTTCGCTGCCGGTTCAGTTGTAATCATAAGTGAATTGATGACCTTACAATTGTTACTCGCGCTTTCCGCGCTGTCAAAGGGTTTGTTCTACCGGTTGAACCCGCTGGACGCCACTGCTTTTCTTGCGTTCCGGCCCGCAGAGGACTGATTTACACGCTTGCCGCCCCGCGTCACTTTCCCTAGCGTCGCCCGAAATCTATGAGCTTTCAGCACCGCCTCCTGCTTTCCGTCATGATGTTCCTCCAGTTCTTCATCTGGGGGTCGTGGTATGTGACGGGGCCGAACTACCTCTCGACCATCGGCTTCAAGGCTGAGGACTTCGGCACGATGTATTCTGTCGGGCCCATCGCGGGCATGATCGCGCCGTTCTTCGTGGGCATGATCGCCGACCGGTTCTTCCCGGCGCAGGTGGTCATGGGCGTGATGCACCTGTTGGGCGCGGGCTTCATGTATTACGCCACGACGCTGATGGGCGGCGCGAACCCGTCTCCCAGCGCGATCAACACCATGTTCTTCGCGCACATGATGACCTACTATCCCACGCTGGCGCTGACCAACACCATCGCCATGAAGTGCATGACCAACCCGGAGAAGGAATTTCCCGGCATCCGCGTGCTGGGCACCATCGGGTGGATTGCGGCGGGCCTGACGCTCACCCAGCTCAAGGCCGACACCTCCATCAACATGTTCCACCTCACCATCGGCTCGGGCGTCCTGCTCGGGCTACTGAGCTTCGCGCTGCCGCACACGCCGCCCACCGCGAGCGGCCCGGTGAGCGTCGGGCAGATTCTCGGGTTCGAGGCGCTCAAGCTGCTCGTCACCAACCGCAGCTACCTCATCTTCATGGTTTCCTCGACGCTCATCTGCATCCCACTGGCGTTCTACTACATGATCACCAGCCGCATCGTGGAAATGGGCGGCCTGCCCATCGGCCAGACGATGAGCTACGGGCAGATGTCGGAAATCTTCTTCATGCTGGTGATGCCGTTCTTCTTCGTGCGGCTCGGCGTGAAATGGATGCTCGCCGTCGGCATGCTCGCGTGGGTCACGCGCTACGGCCTTTTCGCCGTCGGCGCGCCGGATGAAGTCGCCTGGATGATCACCACCGGCATCCTGCTTCACGGCATCTGCTACGACTTCTTCTTCGTGACCGGCCAGATTTACACCGACCAGGTCGCGCCCAAGGAAATCCGCGCGCAGGCGCAAGGCATGTTGGTGCTGTTCACCCTTGGCCTCGGCATGTTCGTCGGCGCGCAGGTCGCCGGAAAAATCGAGGCCCAGCACACCACCGAGGCTTCCAAGGCCCAGGCCGTCATCGTGAAGGCCAAGGCCGAGGAAGCCGGCAAACTTAGCGAAGCTCTGGCCAAGGCCGAAGCCGCCGCCAAGCCCGCGCTGGAAGCCTCGCTGAAGAAGGTGAACGAAGAGAAAGCCGCCGCCCGCAAGGCCGAGCTGAAGGCCATCGAGTGGAAGCCGCTCTGGGGCAAGCCAGCCATCTTCGCCGGCATCATCATGCTGGTCTTCCTCGCGCTCTTCCGCAATCCGGCCCCGGTCGTGGCCGACCCGCCGAAGAGCTGACCAACCTGTCGCCCGAATTGGGCAGGAAAATTTGGGGCAGGAAGATTTTTCCCAATTTTCCTGCCCAAAATCTTCCTGCCAATCCCTCGGGCTTACTCCACCCGCGCCTCGCCGGTGCCTTTCACCACCTCACCGATGAGCCACGCCTTGTGCTTCTGGCTGCGGATGAACTTCAGCGCCGCGTCCGCCTGCTCCGCCGCCACCACGGCCACCATGCCCACGCCCATGTTGAAGACCTGGTAAAGCTCCGCCTCGTCCACCCCGCCGCGCTCGGCGAGCAACTGGAACAACGGCCCCAGCTCCCAACTGCCCTTGCGGATGACCACGTCGCAGTTAGCCGGCAGCACGCGGGGGATGTTGTCCACGAAGCCGCCGCCGGTGATGTGCGCGAACGCCTTCACGGGGAGTTTCGAGTTTGGCGTTCCGGGTTTGGAGTTGAAGCGCTTCAGCAGCGCCTGCACCAGCGGGCCGTAGGTGACGTGGACCTTGAGCAGTTCCTCGCCCACCGTGTTGTGCAGGTCCGGCACGAAGTCGCCCGGCTGAAACTTGAGCTGCTCGAACAGAATCTTCCGCGCCAGCGAGTAGCCGTTCGTGTGCAGGCCGCTCGACGCGATGCCGATGACCGCGTCCCCGCGCTTCACGGACTTCTGCCCGTTCAGCATCCGCGACTTCTCCACCACGCCCACGATGGTGCCGCTCACGTCGTATTCGCCGGCCTGGTAAAAGCCCGGCATCTGCGCCGTCTCGCCGCCGATGAGCGTGCAGCCGTTGGCCGCACAGCCACGCGCGAAGCCCTTGATGATGTCCGTGAAGACGTGCGGCTCCAGCTTGCCGGTCCCGAGGTAGTCGAGGAAGAACAGCGGCTCCGCGCCGAGCACCGCGATGTCGTTGACGCAGTGGTTCACCAAGTCCTCGCCGATGGTGTCGTGCCGGTCCATCGCAAAGGCCAGCTTCAGCTTCGTCCCCACGCCATCCACCGAGCTGACCAGCACCGGCTGGCGATACTTCTTCACGTGCAGCGCGAAGAGGCCGCCGAACCCGCCGACCTTGCCGAGCACCTCGCGACGATGCGTGCTGGCGAGCAGCTTGGGCAGCGTGCCCTTGACCTTGTTGCCCAAATCAATGTCCACCCCGGCGGCGGCGTAAGCTTTTTGTTTCATGCGCGGAGACTGGTTTCGCTTTCCTCCGTGCCCGGACGGAACGCGAGGCGGCATCTTTCGGAATCCCCCGGCCCGCAGCAAGGCAAAGAATGTGCCCTGCGAGGACATTGCCGCCCTGGACGGCTCTGGCTAAACCAGCTCTTCGATCGGCTTGCCGCGTGACAGCACCGGGACGGGCAGGCCGAAGGCGTTGTGGAAGATCTCGTCCGTGGCGACCCCGAGCTGACGGTAGATGGTGGCCAGCACGTCGTTGAAGTGGACGGGGCGGTCGAGCGGAAGGTCGCCGGCCTTCGTGCTGGACCCGACGACGACGCCGCGCTTCAAGCCGCCGCCCGTCAGCATCACGGAGAAAACCTTCTCCCAATGATCGCGGCCCGCGTTGGCATTGATCTTCGGCGTGCGGCCAAACTCGCCGAACATCGCCACGAGCGTCGTGTCCAGCAGGCCGCGCTCTTCCAGGTCGTCCAGCAGCGCGCTGACGGCGAGGTCCATCGGCGGCAGCAGGCGGTCCTTCATCAGGTTGAAGTTGTCCTCGTGCGTGTCCCAGTCCTGGCCGCGCTCCTGGTTGAGCGTGTAGTTGAGCAGGGTGAACGGCACGCCCGCCTCGGCCAGCCGGCGCGCGAGGATGGTTTGCTGGCCCCAGAGGTGGTGGCCGTAACGCTCGCGCTGGCGCAGGGACTCGCGGCTGAGGTCGAAGGCCCCGCCCGCCACGCCGCCCGACAGCATTTCGAGCGCGTGACGGTGATACTTGTCGAGGCCGTCCACGGCGGCGGGCGAAGCCTGACCGCCGAGCGCATGCAGGAGCGTGAGCCGGTCTTCAAGGCGCTTGCCGGAGAGACCTTGATTGAGGCGCAAGTCCGGCGGGCCGGCGAAGGGAGTGCTCGCGTGCTCGGGCGGAATGCCGGACTCCAGCGGCTCATACGCCACGCCGAGCGGCCCGGCCGTCGCGTAATGGACGCGGTTGCCAAGCTGGCCGGAATGCGGAATCGCGACGTAAGGCGGCAGCAACGGCGCGCGCGCCCCGCACGCACGGGCGATGACCGAGCCGATGCTGGGATGCGCGAGGTTGCGGTTCTTTGCCTCGACCGACGCGTCGGGCAGATCGCCGCCGGTCAGCGTCTGGTAGATCGCCACCGGATGGCTCGGCGAGTCCACGTAGGCGCTGCGAATGAGGCTGAACTTGTGCGCGCGTCTGGCGAGCAGCGGCAGGTGCTCGGCGAAGTGGATGCCCGGCAGCGTCGTGGGGATGTCGCCGAACGTGCTGCGATAGGCGGACGGCGCGTCCGGCTTCGGGTCGAAGCTCTCATAGTGCGAGAGTCCTCCTTGCAGATAAATCACGATGCAGGCCCGCGCGGGGGAACTGCTGGCCTTGGCCGCCTTCGCGCGGAGCAACTGCGGCCACAACATCGCCCCGGCCAGCGCGCCACCGCCTTGCAGCCAGCGACGGCGCGTCATGGCGGCGAGGGGATTGGGTTGAGCGGTGGTTGACAAGCGGTTGTCGGATTGAACGCCCTGTTCGACGGCACGAGGCGGGAGGAAAATTCGGCGAACCTTCAACCAGCAAACAACGGGAGGAGCCGCGTCGAGCCAGGGTCAACTGCGGAGCTGCGGAGCCGTCACGGAGCGCAGTTCGCGGCGCAAGCTGCGGGCAATCCGATTGTCATTCCCTCGCCCTCTCCGCTAACCTCCGTCCCAACCGAACGCCGACATGGCCATGCACCAACCCACCGTCCTCATCGTGGACGACGAGAAGCCGACGCGCGACGGCCTGCGTGCGGCGCTCGAAGACCGTTACGACGTGTATGTGGCCGAGGACGCCGCCACGGCGATGAACCTGCTCGAACAGGAGCACTTTAACGTCCTGCTCACCGATTTGCGCCTGCCCAAGGAGGATGGCCTCAAGCTCATCGCCCGCGCCAAGTCCCTGCCCAAGCCGCCGGTCTGCATCCTGATGACCGCCTACGGCTCCGAGGACGTGGCGGTCGAGGCGATGAAGCGCGGCGCGGACGACTACATCGCCAAGGGCAAGCTGCAGATTGACGAGCTGGAGATGCGCATCGCCCGCGCGCTCAAGGGCCAGAAGCTCGAGGAGGAAAACAAAAACCTCCACCAGCGGCTCGAACGCAAGTTCGGCGTCGAGCACCTCATCGGCGAGTCGGCGGTGATGCGGGAGATTCAGGAGACGATTCAAACGGTCGCGCCGAGCCGGGCCAGCGTGCTCATCACGGGCGAGAGCGGCACGGGCAAGGAGGTCGTCGCCAAGACCATCCACCAGCTCAGCCCGCGCGCGAAGGCCCCGCTCATCACCGTCCACGCGGCGGGCCTGCCGCCGACGCTTTTGGAGAGCGAGCTGTTCGGCCACGAGAAAGGCGCGTTCACGGGCGCGCATGAGCGGCGGCTCGGGCGCATCGAGCAGGCGCAGGGCGGCTCGCTGTTCTTCGACGAGGTCGGCGAGGTGGACGCCACGGTGCAGGTGAAGCTGCTGCGCTTCCTCGGCGAGCGGACCTTCGAGCGCGTCGGCTCCAGCAAGACGCTGATGTCCGACGTGCGGCTCATCGCGGCGACGAACAAGAACCTCGCGACGCTCGTGCAGTCCGGCGCGTTCCGCGAAGATCTCTTCTTCCGCCTCAAAGTCGTCGAGATTCACCTGCCGCCCTTGCGCGAGCGCGCCAGCGACATTCCGCTGCTTGCCCAGCATTTCCTCCGCGATTCCGCCGCCGAGAACGGCAAGGACGTGAACGCCCTCGCGCCCGACGCGCTGGAGCTGCTCATGGCTTACAAGTGGCCGGGCAACGTCCGCGAGCTGCGCACGGCCATCGAGCACGCGGTCGTCTTCGCGCGCGGCAAGTCGGTCGCCGCTCGCGACCTGCCGCAGAACATCCGCCTCGGCCAGAGCAGCCTGCCCACGCCGGTTTCCCAGATGCCGACGAGCGACCTGAACGTGCATGAGGTCGAAAAGGAACTCGTGGTCCGCGCGCTCAAGGAGTGCGACGGCAACCGCAGCGCCGCCGCGAAGAAGCTCGGCGTGAGCCGCCGCACGCTGCACCGCAAGCTGCACGAATTCCACCTGGAGGGATTTTAGAGTGACGCGGGACGAGTGGCAGATGAAAGGAGCGCCGGTCTCCGACCCGGCGTTGCCTCAGCCCTTTCGTGTATGGCCGTGCGTCGTTGACCGGTGGCACCTTCCCGTCACGCACACGCTCACACCAACGCGCCCCTTGTCACCCGTCACCCGCCACCTGTCACTCTCCTAGCCATGCCCACGCTTCAGGAAATGATTCACTCCTTCGAGGAGGGCGCGGGCGCGCGGGCCGTGAAGTGGATCGGTTTCGTCGCCGGGTTTCTCCTGCTGGCGGTGGCGTATGACTTGCGGGCTTACAAAAACCTCTCCAATCCCGACGCGATGGATGCCGCGCAGGTCGCGCGGAACGTCGCCGAAGGCAAGGGCTTCACCACGCAGTTCATCCGCCCGGTGAGCCTCTACCTCGTCGGCCAGAAGACCGGCGCGGCCTCGCTCACCAACGCGCATCCCGACCTCGCCAACGCACCCGCTTATCCCGCCGTGCTCGCGGGCGCGATGCGCGTGCTGCCCTTCGACTTCAAGTTCCTGGCGGAGGAGCTGTTCCGCACCTGGCAGCCGGAGCAAGTCATTGCGTGGGTGAACCAAGGCCTCTTCCTCGTCGCCGTCCTGCTGGCATGGCGGCTCGCGCGAAACCTCTTCGACCCGACCGTCGCTTGGCTCTCCGCCGCCGTCATCCTCGGCGCGGACCTGCTGTGGCGATTCAGCATCTCCGGCCTCTCCACGATGCTCGCGCTCGCGCTGCTCATGCTGGTGGCGAATCTCCTCGTCGCCGCCGAACGCGGCGCGCGCGAAACCGACTGGGGCGCGGCACGGCTCTACTTCACCGCGCTGCTCGCAGGCGCGCTCATGGGCGCGCTCGGCCTCACGCGTTACGCGCTCGGCTGCCTCATCCTGCCGGTGATGCTCTTCTTCAACCTCTTCTTCGCCCCGCGCAGCCTGAGCCTCGGTTTCGCGGCGTTGCTCGGTTTTGCGGCGGTGATGGCCCCGTGGCTGATGCGCAACCACGAGTTGAGCGGCCGGCTCTTCGGCGTCGCCGGCCTCGCGGTGCATCAGACGACCGACCGTTTCCCCGGCGACCGCATCGAACGTCTGCTGGACCCGGAGAACAAGTTCACGCACGAAGACCTCCGGCAGGTCAGCCTCGACGAGCACTGGGCCAAGCTCGGCGACAACCTGCCCGGCATCCTGCAAAACGACCTGCCGCGTCTCGGCGGAAGCTGGGTGGCCGCGTTCTTCCTCGCCGGGCTGCTCGTGCCATTCCGCAACCCGGCGCTCGGGCGATTGCGTGTCTTCGTCCTGTTCTCGCTCGGCGCGCTCGTCGTCATCCAATCCGTCGCGAAGACGCACGTCGCCGCGCTCGCGCCGGACGTGAACTCCGAGAACCTCCTTGTTGTGCTCGCGCCGCTGGTGTTCATCTTCGGCACCGGGTTGTTCGTGCTGCTCATGGACCAGCTCGAACTTCCGCCCTTCGGCGCGCGCGGCACGGTCATCGGCCTGTTCCTGCTGGTCGCGTGCGCGCCGATGCTCTTCGCGCTCGGCGGCACACCGCGTTCCCCGATGGCCTATCCGCCGTATCATCCGCAAGTCATCCACGAGCGCGCGGGCTGGCTCGGCGAGCGCGAGTTGATGATGAGCGACATGCCGTGGGCCGTGGCCTGGTATGGCCGGCGCGACTGCGTCTGGCTGCCGAGCAACGTGGGCGAAGGCTTCGCGACCGTGCACCGCGTGCGTCCCGTCGCCGCGCTCTATCTCACGGCGCTGACGCTCGACCAGAAGCTCGTCTCCGAACTGCTGCAAGGCGACGACCCCGCGTGGGGCGACTTCGCCGCGAACGCCGTGGTGCGACGCGAAATCCCCGAGGGCTTCCCGCTCAAGTTCGCTTTCGCGGAAGGCTTCCCCTACCAGCTATTCCTCGCCGACCGTGAGCGCTGGAAGGCACCCGCGAAGTAAGTCCCACCGCCCGTGCCGGCGACTTCCAGTCGCCGCCCAGCCCGCCCGCCGCCACCGCACGGCGGCTGGAAGCCGCCGGCACGGAGCAAAATTCCGTGCGCCGCCACTTCTCTTTTGCTACCACTCCGCCACCGCTTCCCATGCGCATCCTCATCGCCACCGTCACCGCCGGGGCCGGACACTTGCAGGCTGCCGCCGCATTGGAGGAGGCCTGGCGCGCCGACCGCCCCACCGACACCGTCGAGCGCGTGGACGTGCTGGACTTCGTCTCGAAGCTCTCGCGCAAGCTCTACTCGGAGGGCTACGTGAAGGTCATTGACCACGCGCCCGAGCTTTACGCGCACCTCTTCAAGAAGACCGACAGCCCCGCGCTCATGCGCAGGCTCACGCGTGTCCGCCGCAGCTTCGCGGGCCGCGCGAACGCCAAGTTCGTCAAGCATGTGAAGGCCTTCCGCCCCGACGTGATGCTCTGCACGCACTTCCTGCCGCTCGAAATCACCGGCGCGATGCTCGCCAAAGACCCGGCCTTCCGCCCGTTCACCGCCTGCGTGGTCACGGACTTCGAGGCGCACGCGCTGTGGATGGAGCCGTCGGTGAACCTCTACTGCGTCGCCGCCGAGGAGACCAAGGCCCGGCTCGTCGCGCGCGGGGTGAAGGCGGAGGAGGTCATCGTCACCGGCATTCCCGTCAGCGCGAAGTTCTCGCAAGCCGTGGACACCGCCGCCGTGCGCAAAGCCTACGGACTCCGCGACGACCTGCCCACGCTGCTCGTCCTAAGCGGCGGCTTCGGCATGGGCCCGGTCGCGGAGATTCTCGGTGAGCTGGACAAGATTTCGACGCCGTTCCAGACGCTCGTGGTCGCCGGCCGCAACGAGGAGCTGCGCCGCGAACTCGCCGCGCAGGACCGCAAGCACCCGACGCACATCCTCGGTTTCGTCCGCAACATGCACGAGCTGATGACCATCGCCGACCTGCTCATCACCAAGCCCGGCGGCCTCACCACCTCCGAGGCGCTCGCGTTGGGCCGCCCGCTCTTCATCCTCAACCCGATTCCCGGCCAGGAGGCGGCGAACAGCGATTTCCTCCTCCAGCACGGCGCGGCGGAGAAGGCCAACCGCGTCGAAGACCTGCCGTTCCGACTCGGCAAGCTGCTCGGCTCGAAGAAGCTCGCCGCGATGGCCCGCGCCGCGCAGGAACTCGGCCAGCCCGCCGCCGCCAAAACCATCTGCCGCGAAATACTGAACCGCTGGGAGGCGAAGAGATGAACCAGTCCCCTGATTTGCAGCGCCACACGAACTCCCACAGCGTCATGGACTGCGGCGGGAAGCGGAGCGCCACGCCGCTTTTCCGTCCCGCGAAGCGGCCGGCGGCTCTCTGCGAATTCCGCTCCGCGGGAAGCCAAAGCGGTGTCGCCGCTGCGCTCTGCCACCGCAGTCCAAAACGCCGCTGGTCAATGTGGCGCGCTTCCTGGTGCCTCCTGTGCCTCTTTGTGGCCCTCCCGCTTTGCGGTGCCGCGCCGCCCGCTTCCATCTCCAAGCTCCCGTCCGCCGAGCTGCGCGCTCGCATCGCTGGCGACCAGACCGCCGTGCAACGGCATCGCGACGGCCTGCGCCGCGCCGTCGCGTTCATGCACACGCGCCCGGACCTCTTCGCGGACAAGCGCCACTTCGAGGCCCGTGTGCTCACGCGCGAGCAGAAGGAGGCCATCTGGAACACTTGGAAGGCTTTTCTCGATTACACCATCGCGCTGGAGTCCACGGCGGCGTTCCACCGCGACTTCCTCCTGCTGCGCCGGCCCACGCAGGACGAATCCTTCCTCGTGCGCTGCGCCGCGCACTTCGCGCAGCACCGCTGGACGCTCGCGTTCATCGCACGCGCTGACAACGACCCCGGCATGGACACGTTCCTCAACGAACCGGTGCCCGAGCTGGGCCTGCCCAAGGGCAGTTATGCCCAACTGAAACTCCGCCACCTCAACCCCGTCCACGCCGCGCACTTCGGCGCGCTCGCTGCGTATCTCCGCACCGTCGGCAGCGAGGTGTCGCCCGCGCTCCGCGCCGTCGCGCGCGAGGACGAGGCGGAGATTTTTCGCGGAGCCATCGGCAAGACGGAGCTGCTCACCGCCAAGAACGCCCTCGAAGTCATCAAGCAGGCCGGCGGCTCGCTCTGGCTGCCCGTGCAGTCCGGCATCGCCGAGTGGATGGGCGACACGAAGGTGCGCCGCAAGAACGTCTCCCTCATCACGGAGCCGCAGGCCCAAGCACTGCGCCCCAAGCTCCAGCCCGGTGACGTGCTCATCACCCGCCGCAACTGGTATCTTTCCAACATCGGCCTGCCCGGCTTCTGGCCGCACGCGGCGATTTACCTCGGCACGCCGGAGGAGCGGCGCGCCCATTTCACAACGCCCGAGTTCCGTTCCTGGCTGCGCACTTCGGTTGACGCCGACGACTTCGACGCGCTGCTCAAGGCGCGCTACCCCGCCGCGCATGTGACTTGCCAGCAGCATTACCACGGCCATCCGGTCCGCGTGCTGGAGGCGCAGAGCGAGGGCGTGTCCTTCACCTCGCTCGAACACGCGGTCGAGGCGGACGCGCTCGTCGTGCTGCGGCCCAAGCTGTCGCTGGTGGAAAAAGCCACGGCGCTCGTGCGCGCGTTCCACTACGCGGGCCGGCCCTACGACTTCAACTTCGATTTCGCCACCGACGCCGAGTTGGTCTGCACCGAGCTGGTTTACAAGGCCTACGAGCCGGCGTCCGCCTTCACCGGCCTGAAGCTGCCGCTGGTCGAGGTGCTCGGGCGCAAGACGCTGCCCGCGAACGAAATCGTGAAGCACTTCGACTCGACCTTCGGCACCGCCGCGCAGCAGTTCGACTTCGTGCTCTTCCTAGACGGCGACGAACGCGCGCGCAAGGCCGTCGAGGCCACGCTCGACGCCTTCCGCGAGACGTGGAAGCGGCCCAAGTGGCACGTCGTCTCGCAGACGCTCCCGAAACTGAAATGAGCCACGAGCGGATAACTGGTTTGCCACAAGGAGGCACAAGCGGCGCAAAGAAATCCCGTGCCGGCGATTTGCAATCGCCGACCGCGGCATTCGTTATCGCCAGCACACGCACGAGCACACCGCTACCATTTTTGTGCCTTCTGTGCCTCTTTGTGGCCGTCCCCGTCTTTGCCGCTGATCTGCGGCCGGATGAGCGCGTGCTGTTCTACCCGACCGTCGGGTGGCGCGACGCGGCAGCGGGAGAGTGGCGCGTGCCGGTGCATGGGCTGGTCTTCGAGCCGGAACGACGGGTGCTCACGGCGGCGGCGTTGCGGACGGCGCTCGGCCTCGTGGCGGAGCCGAAGGACGCGGCGGAACGGAAAGTGTTTGAGTCGCGTGCCCGTGCCTTCCTCGTGGACAACGAACGCGGCAAGCGAATCAGCGTGCGCGTCGGCACGCGGAATTACTTCGTTGGCGAATCAGCGCCGGACGGCCATGTGCGCGGCGAGTTCCGGCTGCCTAACGCGGACGCGAAGCCAGTCACCTTCACCGCCGTCACGCGCGCGGGCGATGCCCGGGAGTTTCGTGGCAACGCGCTTCTGCTCCGCGACACCGGCCTTTCCGTCATCTCCGATGTGGACGACACCATCAAGGTCAGCCACGTCCGCGACCGGCAGGCGCTGCTGCGGAAAACTTTCTACGAGCCGCTTCAGGCGGTGGACGGCATGGCCGCCGTGTATCGCGCGTGGGCGGCGGACGGCGCGAGTTTCCACTACGTCAGCGCCAGCCCGTGGCAGCTCTACGAGCCGCTCGCGGAGTTCGCCGCGACGAGCGGCTTCCCCGCCGGCTCGTGGCACATGAAGCAGTTCCGCGTGAAGGACAGCTCGTTCCTTGCGCTGTTCGAATCGCCCGAGAACTACAAACCCGGCGTCATCGAGCCGATGCTGCGGCAGTTCCCGCAGCGCCGCTTCATCCTCGTCGGCGACTCCGGCGAGCGGGATCCGGAGATTTACGGCGCGCTGGCGCGTAAGTTTCCGCAGCTTGTTCACCGCATCCTCATCCGCGACGTGACCGGCGAAGACGCAACGGTGATACGCTATCAGGACGCCTTCAGGGATGTGCCGCGAACGAGCTGGCGAATCTTCCGTCAGCCGTCGGAAGTCCGGGATGCGGTAATTCCGTAGCGCCATCAGGGCTTGCCGAAGGCAGGTGCGGCCGGCTGCCGCCGCGCGCCGCCGCCACCGATGCTGTTTGGGCCGTGGTTCGCCACGACGCGCAGTTCGCGGATGGCGGGGGCCAGTTGCCGGGCGAGGTCGGTCGGAGCGTCGCCGTTGAAGAGGTCTTCCACGCAGAAAATCAGATGCGGCGTGCCCGCGCGTTGCCACTCGTTGAAGTAAGTGCCGTCGAACGTGTCCTTCACCAGCACGCCGTAGTCCTGCATCGCGCGGATGATGGCGTGCGCGGGCGTGCCGGGCGCGGCCAGTTTGGCGATGTCCACGCCGGGCGGGATGGCGAGCAGCGAGCCGACGTGGACGTTGCCGGCGCGGGCCATCTGCGCGGCGGCGTTGGCATCGCCCGCCGCAGAACCGTCCGCCGGCCAGACGTGAGCGGTGCCATCGGGTTTGACGGTGACCGCCTCCAGTGGCGCGACTGCGCCGATGACGTGCGGAATGCCGGCTTTGAGTTCACCGCGCCGGATGCTGCCCCCGAGCGGCGTCAACCCGGAGCCGGTGGCGGAGCGGTAGGCGGGCGGCACGCCGGAGCCGCGCAGGTCGGCGCGCACGACGGAGTTGGCGCGCACATCGGAACCGGCGCGGCGGGGTGAATGGATTTCGAGCACGGTCACGCCATCGGGGAGCACGAGGAAGACATGGCGTCCGCCCGGCATGGTGCCCAGCGCGGCGGGCAGCGGCGCGGTGGCGAAGGGCGTGGTCATTCCCGGGACATGGAGGTTGCCGACGGGGTCATTCGTGGTGGCGTGGAGAATCGGATGCGACAGGCTGGCGTTCACAATCATCACGCCGGTCGCGAGGTCCAGGCCGCCCGACGGCACGGCGGCGAACTGTGTGCCGGAGCCGATGGGCGTGTTCCAGACGCTGTCGGCGGCGAAGGGCCACTGGGCGGGGTCGCGGGGTTTGGCCGGGGCCGGGGCGGCGTTGGTTGGCGACGGGACGACTGGTGCGGGTCGTTGCGCCTGGCGCTGGAATTCGCGCCAGCGCGGCCCGGCGTGGCGGTAACTCACCCAAACGATCAGCACGCCAATCGCCGTGGCCAGCGCGACCCGCGCGTGCCAGGTGTGGATCCACTCACCGAACGCCCCTGCCAAAGTGGTGAGGAAGCCGGGCGCGTTCTCGTCCTTCGGCAGCCGGTAAGCCAGCGCGTTCTTGCCCGACTCCAACAGCACGCGCTTCATCACCTCGTCGGCGGAGACCTCGTGCGTGGTGGTGCGGATGCCGGCGAGGATGGACGCCTTGACCTGCGCGCGGTTCACGGCGGGGTTGAACAGCAACTTCAGCGCGGCATCCAGCCGCTCCTGGTCCAGCACGCGGCGCAGCGCCTCCGGGTCGTGCGCCAGGTCCGCCTCGACGCGTGCGCGCTCCTCCACCGACAGCGTGCCGGCAAGGTAGGCGATGAGCGGGTCGTCTGAAATCACGTCGTCCTCCTGAGCTTCCCCTCGACGCATTCGCGGAGCTGCGCGCGGAGCCGGAAGAGCGCCTGCCAGACGGCGTTTTCGCTGCGCGCGAGTCGGGCGGCGATGGCCTCGATGGGCTGGTCCTGCGCGTATTTCAGCTCCACCAGTTCCTTCAGGTGCGACGGCAGGCTGTCCACGCACGCGCGCAGGTGCTCGACTTCCTCCGTCTCCGCGGCACCGGGACCGGTCATCAGGGTGTGCTCCAGCTCGCGGGCGCGGGCAAAGTGGAGCTGGTTCTGCCGCTCGCGGGCGTAGCGCTGCACTTCGGCGCGGATGAGGTTCGTGGCGATGGCGCGAAGCCAGGCGCGGAAGCTCGTGCCGGGGGTGAAGCGTGCCAGGTTGCGGAACGCGAAGACAAATGTCTCGTGCGCCAGCTCGTCCACGAGGTGCGCGACGGGGAGCTTGAGCGCGATGAACGCGCGGAGGTGGTCGAGATGCGCGTCCACGAGCGGCTCGAACGCGGCGGCGTCGCCGGCCTGCACCGCGCGGACGAGCGCGGCCTCGGCGGAGTTGGATTGGGCGGGGCCGGCGAGCATGGGCTTCCGCACGGGTATAGCGGCGGACGGGGGCGGGCTTACAGACATTTGTTCCGGGCGCAGACCGGCCAAAGCGGTGCCGAGGCCGCCGCCCAAACGCCGCGCAACCCCGTTTCCGCCGGGGATTCGTTGCGCTGCCGTTCCAGTTTCCCCGCCCAAAAGCGAACTTCGCGCGTGAAACGGCAGGACATTTGCGTGACTATCAGCTTTGCATGAAGATTTTGCTGGTGGATGACGCGGACGTGTTCCGGCAGTCGGTGGCGAATTTGCTGCGCACGCGCGGCCATGAGGTCATCGAGGCGACGAACGGGCTGGACGGAGTGAAGCTCACGCGCGCCCACCTGCCGGACGTCGTGGTCAGCGACATCGTGATGAGCCAGGTGGACGGCTACGCGATGACGTCCGTGCTGCGGCAGCATCCCACCACGGCGGACATTCCCCTCGTGCTCATCACCGGGGAGGCCGACCTCAAGGGCATGCGCAAGGGCATGACCCTCGGGGCGGACGACTACATCGCCAAGCCGTTCAAGATGGATGAGCTGGTCGCCTCGCTGGAGCTGCGGGTGCATCGGCGGCGGGCGGCCCGCGACGAGGTCGAGCAGAAGCTGGCCTGCCTCGGTGGCGCCGTGGGCACGGGCCTGCCCGGCGAACTGGCCCGGCCCCTCGACGACATCCTGGCCACGTCCCGCTCGCTGGCCGCCGAAGGCCCGCCCCGCCCGGCGGAGGAAATCAGCACGGTGGCCCGGGCCATCCACGCCGCCGGCCTGCGGGTGGAGCGGCTGACGAAAAACCTGTTCCTTCACGCGCAGCTCGAACTGTTTGGCACCAACCCCGCCCATTTGAACGCCCTGCGCCGCGCGCACACCGACGGGGCCGGCGAGGTGGTGGCCGCGCAAGCCCGCCAGCTCGCCGCGGCCGCTGACCGCGCGCGCGACCTGCAATTGAAAATCTCGCCCGGTTCCGCCGCCATCGCGGAGCCGCACCTCGCCAAGCTGGCCGAGGAGCTGGTCGGCAACGCCCTCCAGTATTCGCCGGCGGACACGCCGGTCACGGTGCAATGCTACGATGACGGCCATGATTTCCTGCTGACCGTCACCGACAAGGGACCGGGCCTGACGCCGGAACAGGTCGCGAGTCTGAACCTCTCCGCGCCCGCCGAGCGCCCGGCCGGCGCGCCGTATGTGGCCGGCCTGGGCCTCCCGATCGCCCGCCGGCTGGCCGAGCTGCACGGTGGGAAGCTCCTGCTTCACAGCGAGCCGGGCAAGGGCACCACCGTCCGCGCGAGCCTGCCGGCCCGGCCCCTTGAAGCGCCCGCGCCGGCGGACGAGCCGATGCCGTGACCGTTTGCCGCCGGGGACGGCGTTGCAACTTTTTCGCCGGCCCCGGGTCTTGCTCCCCGGGGCCGCGCCGCGCCCCCCGTGTTTCGTATTTGCAAAACCGTGTCTGATGGTAAGGTGCGCGGCACCGAGTTCACCAAACCATCAGCCTCGTTGAAACCATGACTGCCGACCGCCACGATGTTCGCCACCGCAAGCCCCTTCGCCTGAGCCTGCTGCTCCTGCTGTGCGCCGCGCTGCTGCCGCTGGCCGCCTGCAAGAAGAAGGAGGAGGCCGCCGCCGCGCCCGACGCGCCGACGGAGCAGGCACCATCCACCCCGGAACCGCCCAAGGAGGAGCCGCCCGTCGAACTGACGCCCAAGCTGCCCGTCGGCCAGCGGCTCGTGCAGCGCATCGAGACCACCACCGACACCGAGGGCCAGAACCCGACGACCCAGCAGCCCTTCAAGCTGCTCATCACCCAGGTCCAGGAACTGGCCTTCACCGCCCTCAAGGAGCGCGCCGGCGGCGGCCACGAGGTCGAGGCCGAGACCCTCGCCATCACCACCACGAACAAGTTCGGGACCAACACCACCATCTTCACGTCCCGCAGCGATCCCAGGCAGGACCCGAAGAACAACCCGATGGCCGCGCCGATGCGCAAGCTCGTCGGCGGCAAGGTCAAATACCTGACCACCGCCGACGGCAAGATTAAGAAGCTCGAGGGCGGCCCACAACTGCGCAGCAAGCTCGCCGCGGGCGCCAACCAGTTTGTCATGGCCACCCTCAACAACCTGTTCTCCGATGAGGCCATCAAGGGCTGGAACACCCTGCACGCCGGCCTGCCGGACAAGGCCGTCAAGCCCGGCGACGCCTGGGCCGTCGCGCGCAACCAGACGTATGGCCCCGGGACCATTTCCGTGGAGGCCACCAACACGTTCAAGGGCTGGGAACAGCGGGACGGCCGGAAGGTGGCGGCGTTTGAGACCGCCGGCGTCCTCACCGCCAGGCCGCCCGCCGGGGCCAGCCCCGTCACCGTGACCATCGAGGACGGCGCGACGACCTCGGGCAAGGCCTGGTTCGATCCCGCGCTGGGCGTCGTCGTCGAGTCCACCGCCACGTCCGAGTTCAGCATCAGGCTGGCGTTCGCGAACGGGCAGGGCACCGCGTCGAAGGCCAGGGTCGTCACCCATGCCAGGCTCACCGACGCGCCCAATCCCGGGGCCGCCACCGCCGAGGCCAAACCTGAGCCGCCGGCCTCCAAGCCCCAGCCGGCCCCGAAGCCATGAACGCCAAAGTCCTCCTCGTCCTTTCACTGGTGCTCAATGTCGCGCTCGGCGCGGTGCTCCTGCGGCCCAAAGTCCCCGGGCCATCCGCCCCCGCTCCCGGGGTTGTCGAGACCAAGGCTGCGTCCGCCGCTCCACCCGCGCTCGCGACCACGGCCAGGCCCCGCACCATCACGCAGGTCGTCACCAACACCGTCGCGCCGAAGTTCGACTGGAGCTCCGTCGAGTCCGACGACTACAAGAAATACATCGCCAATCTCCGCTCCATCGGCTGCCCGGAGGAAACCATCCGTGACATCATCAAGGCCGACGTCAACAAGCTCTACGAGGCCAAGCGCAAGGCGCTCGCCGGCCCGCCCAAGAAGTTCGAGTTCTGGAAGGCCAACGCCCTGATGACCGCCGTGGCCGACCCCGAGCGCACCGAGAAGGAGCGCGCCCTCAACCAGGAGAAGCGCGCCCTGCTCACCGAGTTGCTCGGCTTTACGCCCGAGGACACGCCCGACCTGCTCGCCAGCGCCGCCGGCCAGATGGACGCCATGTTCGGCTTCCTCCCCGCCGAGAAGCGCAACAAGGTCTTCGAGGTGCTGCAGGACGTGCAGGGCAAGATGCAGAAGGCCATGAAGAACGGCGCGCCCGATCCCGAGGACATGCGCAAGCTACAGAAGGACACGGACGCCGCCCTCGCCGCCATCCTCACCCCGCAGGAGCACCTCGACTACAACCTGCGCCTGTCCATGACCGCCAACGCCATGCGGATGCAGCTCGCCGGTTTCGAGCCGAACGAGCAGGAGTTCCTCGAACTCTACAAGAAGCGCAAGGCCTACGACGACGAGTTCGGCGGCCCCTTTGGCAGTGGCCTGAACCTGAAGGGCGAGGAGAAGGAAAAGCGGGACGCTGCCAAGAAGGCCCTGGATGAGGGCATCAAGGCCCAGCTTGGTGACGCGCGCCATGCCGAATACAAACGCAGCGAGGATCCCGCGTTCCAAGCCATGTATCGCGTCGCCGACCGCGAGGGTCTCGGCAAGGAAGTCGCCATCAAAACATTTGAGATGAAGCAGGCCGCCGAGGAGCAGGCGAAAAACCTCCGCGCTGATCAGGCGCTCTCCGCCGCGCAGCGCACCGCCGCCCTGCGCGCCATCCGCGAGGAGACCGAACGCTCCGTGAAGGGCGTCCTCGGCGAAAAGGGCTTCACCAGCCTGGAGCGCAACAACGGCGCGTGGTGGCTCAGGGGCCTCGCCCCCGACGCGCCCGCGCCGACGAAGCAGCCGTAGCCCGGCGGCATCCCGGAAGGAGGCGCGCCGCACTGAAGGCTTGCGGCGGCGCTGGCCCGCTGCGACAACGAAGCCGTATGTTGCGCCGCTCTTTGCTTCTTCTCGCCCTGCTGGCTTCGCTAGTTCCAGCGTTCGCGGCTGAGATTCCCGCCAAGGACCGCCTCGTCGTGCTGGTGACGGTGGACGGTTTTCCGTCGTGGGTCTGGGACGATCCATCACTGCCGATGCCCTTCCTCCAGCAACTCGCGCGCGAGGGCGCGGTGGCCCAGGCGATGAAGATTTCCAACCCCGCCGTCACCTGGCCCAACCACACCACGCTCGTCACCGGCGTCTCCCCGGCGCGGCACGGCGTGCTCTTCAACGGCATGATGCTGCGCCAAGGCCCAACCGCGCCGCTCAAGCTCGAACCGTGGAAGAACAAGCGCGAACTCGTCCGCGTGCCAACGGTGTATGATCTCGCGTTCAAGGCCGGCCTCAAGACCGCGCAGGTGGACTGGGTGCCCACGACGAACGCCGGGACGTTCCACTTCGAGTTCGGCGAGCGGCCCAACCCCGCCAGTCCCATCGAGCGCGAGATGCTGGCCGCCGGACTCATCACCGCGTCCGGGCTGAAGGAGTTCAACCAGCGCAATCCGCCGTGGCGCGACGTGTATTGGACCCGCGCGGGCGTCCACATCGTGAAGCAGCACCGGCCCAACCTGCTGCTCTTCCACCTGCTGAACACCGACGCGATCAACCACCGCTTCGGCCCCGGCAACCACGCGAGTTACTCCGCCTATGCGTTCGCCGACCACTGCCTGCGCGATCTCGTGGACGCCGCGCACGCCGCCGGCTTCCGCGACAAGCTCTCGCTCGTCATCACGACGGACCACGGTTTCAAACAGGCCAGGCGCATCATCCGCCCGAACGTCGCGTTCAAGCAGGCCGGCCTCCTCCGCGTGCAAGGCCCAGCGATCACGACGTGCGACGCGGTGGCGAACACGCTCGGCGGCTCCGCGATGATCTACGTGCCGGACAAGGCCAAGCGCGCCGCGCTCACACCGAAGTTGAGGCAAATCCTCGGCAAGCTGGAAGGCGTCGAGCGCATCTACGAGCCGGCGGAATACGCGTCGCTCGGCCTGCCCTCGCCGGAGCAAAACGACCAGATGGCGGACCTCTTCGTGGTGGCGAAGGACGGCTACGCCTTCGCACACTACCCGACCGGCGACGAGGCCGTGACGGATCTGACACCGGAAGTTTATCCCGGCCACCACGGCTACCTCGCCAGCGACCCGAAGCTCGACGGCGTGTTCGTGGCCTGGGGCTACGGGGTAAAGGCCGGGGCCAGACTCTTTGGAATGAACAACGTGGACGTGGCCCCGACGGTCGCCGCGCTGCTGGGCTTGAAGATGGAAAACGTCGAGGGCCGCGTGTTGACCGAGGCGCTCCGGTAGGGCCGCGTGGCCGCGCGTCCCCATTTTGAGCGGAGCGAGGCGAGTGAAACGAGCGTCTGCTGAAGCGCACGAAATGCCGAGAAGCTCGCTTCGCTCGCGCCGCTGCGCGGCAGATGGGGATGCGCAGCAGCGCGTCCCTACCACCAAGGATCAACGTGAAGTTGCGAACTTTCCGCCCGCCTTGGTGTTTGCTACCGTCGCGCCAGATGCCCGCCGCCACCGACCCCGATGCCGCGCTCATGCTCCGCGTGAAGCGCGGCGACCGCGCGGCGTTCGAGGAGCTGGTCGCCAAATACCAGCAGCCGGTGCTGAACTTCGTCTTCCGCACGCTGCCGGACGCGGCGGAGGCGGAAGACCTCGCGCAAGGCGTCTTCGTCCAGGTCTGGAAATCCGCCGCGCGCTACGAACCCTCGGCGAAGTTTTCCACCTGGCTTTTCACCATCGCGCGCAACCTCTGCCTCAACGAATTCCGCCGCCGCTCGCGGCATCACGCCGAATCGCTCGACGCCCCGGCGCACGCGGACAGCGACGAGCCGCGCGGCCACAGCGTCGAGGACAAGCGCGTGGCCGCCGCGCCGGACGCGCTGTTGAGCGGCGAACTGGAGGCGAAGGTGGCCGAAGCCGTCGCCGCCCTGCCCGAAAACCAGCGCACCGCGCTCCTGCTCTGGCAGCGGGACGAGCTGGCTTACGAGGACATTGCCGAGGTGCTGGACTGCTCGCTCTCGGCGGTGAAATCCCTCATCCACCGCGCCCGCGAGACGCTCAAGGCGCGGCTGAAGCCCTATCTCCGCACCGGCGAATGGGATGAATCTTCAACCACGGATGGACACCGATGAACACGGATTTGAAATGGACCGCAGCAATGGCCCGCTATGGCTTCATCCGTGTCTATCCGAGTCCATCCGTGGTAAAAATTTCTTCTCCCGGCCGCCGCGCAACTTTGACCACCGCGCGGCGATTAACTGAAAGGCAAACATGAACGACGCGATGTTTGAAGAACTCCTCGCCCTCCGGCACAAGCGCCCGCTGACGCCGGACGAGCAGGTGCGGCTCGACGGCTGGCTGGCCGCGCACCCCTCCGACCGCGCGCGCTGGACCGAAGAAACCCGTCTCAGCACGGCGCTCCGCCGGCTGCCGCAGCCGCCCGTGCCCTCGAACTTCATGGCCCGCGTCTGGCAGGACATCGAGGCGGCGGAACGAAAGGCACCGACGGCCGAGAAGGGTTGGCGCGCCTGGCTGCGCTGGCCGTCGCTGGCGCAGCAGTTCGCCGTCGCCGTGCTGCTGCTGGCGGCGGTCGTGGTCGTTCAGGGCCGCCGCGCCCGTTCGCCCGGGCAGGTTGCGCGCAGCATCGAGCAGGTCGCCACGTTCGCGCGGGTGCCGAGCGTGGAACTGCTCAAGGACTTCGAGGCCATCAGCCGGTTGAACCAGACATCAGCGGATGTGGAACTGCTGGCGGCGTTCGAGCAACAGCGTTGAACCATGCGCCACGGATTCCAATTTTGCGTCCTGTTGCTGACGGCGGTGCTCGCCCACGCGGCGGAACCGGCGGACGGCAAAGCCGGGCGCAATCCCGTCGCCGCCTTCCGCATCCTGCTGGCGATGCGCTCGGACGCGCGGACCACGGAGCTGGCCGCCAAGCCGGCCCGCGTGCGCGAGGTGCTCGCCACGCGGTTGCGCGAGTATGACGCGCTCGCGCCCGTCGAGCGCGAGGCGCGGCTGCGCGCGACGGAGCTGCACTATTACCTGAACCCGTTGCTCAACACGATTCCCGCGACCCGCGCCGCGCAGCTCGCGACGGTGCCGGAGAGCCTTCGTCCGCTCGTCGAGGAGCGGCTCGCGGCGTGGGACAATCTGCCCGCCGAGATTCAGCGCGAAGTGCTCACGAACGAACGACTGCTCCAGGCCATGACCCGGCCGGCGGTGCCCAATGCCTTCCCGCCGCTGCCACCGGGTCTGGAGCCGAAGGTGCCTGACAACGTCACGCACTGGCAGACGCTCGACGCCCGGCAGCGCGAGCAGTTGCTCGACAACTTCACGCACTACTTCCGCCTCGACGAGCGCGCGAAGACGCGGGTTGTGGCCGCGCTGCCGGAACCGAAGCGCGCCGAGGCCACGCGCACGCTGGGCGAGTTCGAGCAGCTCACCGCCGAGGAGCGCGCCGCCTGCCTCGCCGCGCTGAAGAAGCTCGGCCAGATGTCGGCGGCGGAGCAGGCACACTTCTACGCCAACGCGGAGCAATGGAAGAAGATGCCCGAGTCCGAGCGCGCGGCGTGGCGCAAGGTGGTGATCGAGTTTCCCCCGCTGCCGCCCGGCGCGGGAATGCCGCCGCTGCCACCGGGCTTCCACGAAGCCAAGCGCTAGTGCCGGCGGCTTGCAGCCGCCGTCCGAGGGCGGCGGATAGACAGATCGGCATCAAGCGGTCAACCCGCAACGCGGCGGCTGCAAGCCACCGGCACGGGCCAAGGCGCGACCTGCGCCGAATCATGTCACTTCCTCGCCGTCGCCGTCGGGCGCAGCGTGCCGATGAAGGCGGCGAGTTCCCACCGTTGCTCCTCCGTCAGCGCTTCGCTGAACGACGCCATCGGCGTGCCGTGAATGCCCAGCGTCAGCACGCGGAAGATGTCGGCGGGCGCGCGGCCGTTGCGGAACGCGGGCAGGCGCAGGTCGGCGGGATAGGCGGGGTCGCCCCACGCGTCCTTCAGTTCGGCGAGGGCCGGGCCTTTGCCGTCGGCGTGCTCGCCGTGGCAGCTTGCGCACGCGAGCGCGAAGGTGGCCTTGCCTGGTGTGACGCGGGTGGTGGCCTCCGCCTCTTTGCCCAGCCAGGCCGGCGGTTTCGGTAGTTTCACCGGCGCGGCGTAGTTCTCCGGCCTGCGCCACTTCGGGGAGAAGAACTTGATGAACTCGATCACGGCGCGCACCTCGCGGTCGGAGAGCTGCGTGAAGTAGGGCATCGAGGTGTTCGCGCGCCCGCCGCGGACGGTGCGGATGAGGTCGTCGTCCGTGGGCAGCGTGCCGGCGGGCGTGGAGCGATACTTGAAGATGCCGGCGGAGAACTTGCGCGGCTTGGGGATCATGCCCTTGGCCATCTCGCCGTCGCCGTCTCCCCAGCGCCCGTGGCAGACGAGGCAGTTGCGCTCATAGACGTAACGGCCCATCGCGTAGAGCGACTCGTCGGGCGGGGCAAAACCCTCCGCCGCCGCGCCGCGCGCGAGCGCGACGCAACTCAGCAGCGCGAGGAACGCGTGCCCGATGCCGGACCGTTGCACCCCGCCAGCAAAGCAGCGAAGGCGGCCAGGCGGGAGCGGGAAATTGCCGGAGACGCGTCAAGAATTGCCAAGCGTTTGGCTTGTGCGGGCGCGCGCGGCCCGGCAAGCTGCGCGGCCAATTGCGCTGCGGCGCAGGCGAGCAATGAAGTGTTTTGTCACCGGCGGCTCCGGCTTCATCGGGGCCAACCTTGTCCACGAGCTGACCCGGCGCGGCCATTCGGTCCGCGTGCTGGCGCGGCCCGGCGCGGACGTGCGCGGGCTGGAGGGCGCGGACTACGAGCTGCTCGAAGGCGACGTGGGCGACCGCAACATCCTGCGGGCGGGCATGAAGGGCTTCGACTGGTGCTTCCACGTCGCCGCGAGCTACCACCTCTGGCTGCCGGACTACCGTGTCATGTATGCCACCAACGTGGAAGGCACGCGCCATGTGCTGGAGTCCGCCTTTCTCGCCGACTGTTCACGCATCGTTTACACGAGCACGGTCGGCTGCATTGGCCTGCCGAAGGAAGTGGACGGCAAGCTCACCCCGACCGACGAGGACACGCCCGTCTCCGAGGCACAGATGAGCAATCACTACAAGCTCTCCAAGTGGCGCGCGGAAGTCGTCGCGCGCGAGCTGGCCCGCAAAGGCGCGCCCATCGTCATCGTCAATCCCAGCGCGCCCGTCGGCCCGCGCGACGTGAAGCCCACGCCCACCGGCCAGGTCATCGTGGACTTCCTCAACCGCGCCATGCCGGCCTACCTCGACACCGGACTGAACTGGGTCCACGTCCGCGACGTGGCGGCCGGCCACATCCTCGCGGCGGAGAAGGGCCGCCTCGGCGAGCGTTACATCCTCGGCAACGCCGAGGGCAACTTGACGATGCGCGAGGCGTTCGCCGTGCTGCAGGACATCACCGGCGTGCCCGCGCCGAAAGTTCGCTTGCCATACTTGATCCCGCTGCTGGCCGCCTTCGTGGACGAGGGCATTTCCAAAATCACCGGCCAGCCGCCCAAGGCCCCGCTCGCCGGCGTGCGCATGGCAAAATACAAGATGTTCTTCACCCCCGCCAAGGCCATCCGCGAACTCGGCCTGCCGCAGACGCCGCCGCGCGAGGCGCTCGCCGCCGCCGCCGAGTGGTTCCGGCAGAATGATTACTTGAGACGCTGACGGAGCGCGGGACTCCGGCCCGCTTTGTCCCGTGCCGGCGATCTGCAATCGCCGTCCGTGGGCCGCAGCAACTCAAGGCCACCTTGCCAAATCACCCGCCCGACGGCGATTGCAAATCGCCGGCACGGGCTTGCGGGCTGAAGTCGCCGGCCAACTACGCCAGCTCGCGGATCACGTCCCCTCCGGTTTGCAAGGGACGTGCCCGTCCGCCGCGGTCCTCGAAGAAGCCGTGCGGGTCAATGCCGAGCAGGTGGAAGATCGTCGCGGCCAGATCCTGCGGGCGCTGCGGGCGGTCCGCCGGATAGCCACCAATGCGGTCGCTCGCGCCGATGACCTGCCCGCCGCGCACGCCGCCGCCGGCCAGCGCGACCGAGAAGCAATGGCCCCAGTGATCGCGCCCGCCGCTGCCGTTGTGCTTCGGCGTGCGACCGAACTCGCCCATCACCACGACGAGCGTCTCGGCCAGCAGGCCGCGCTCCTCCAGGTCCGCGAGCAGCGTCGGCAGCGCGGAGTCGAGCTGCGGGCAGAGCACGTCGCGCACGCGCTCGGCGTTCTTCTGGTGCGTGTCCCAGAGCGGGTTGCCCACCTCGGTGTCGCGCGGTTCGCGCGGCCAGTTCACCTGCACGAGGCGCGCGCCGGACTCGATGAGCCGCCGCGCCAGCAGGCAGCTCTGGCCGAACTTGTGCCGTCCATAGCGGTCGCGCGTGGCGGCGCTCTCCCGCTCCAGCTCGAAGGCGGCGCGAGTCGCGGCGTTTTGCACGACATCGAACGCGCGCTGCTGCACGCGGTTCAACGCGGCGATGGACTCAGTGCGGGCCGTGGCGAGAAAATGGTCGTCGAACTGGCGCAGCAGACTCGCGCGCTCGGTCACGCGCAGCGGCGAGACGCCGGCGGGGAGTTTCAGCCCGTCAATCTCGAAGCCCGGCGCGGCGGGGTCGCACTTGAAGACGGAGGGATTCCAAGCATGGCCCATGAAGCCGCCGTCCTGCCCCGGCCAGGTGATGTTCGGGTTGTTGTGAATCATCTCCGGCAGCAGCACGGAGTTGAAGGGCGAGCGCTCGCTGGGCTTGAGCGCGCCGATGACGGCGGCGAGGCTGGGCCAGTCGGCGGAACTGGGCGGCAGGCTCTCGGCCGCCGACTCGTGGCGCGTGCCGGTGAGCATCCAGTAGCCGCTGGTCGCGTGGCTGTTCACGTCGGTGAACATCGAGCGAACCACCGCAAGGTGATGCGCCGCCTTCGCCGTGCGCGGCAGCAGTTCGGAGTAGCGGATGCCGGGGACGCTGGTGGCGATGGGCTTGAACTCGCCGCGAATCTCACGCGGCGCGTCCGGCTTGGGGTCGAAGGTCTCGTGCTGCGGCGGCCCGCCGCCGAGGAAGAGGATGATGCAGTGTCTGGCCTTGCCGAAGGTGCCGCCGGTCGCCGCCGGGGTTGCCACGCCCGCCTGCGCCTGGGACAGACCGCCGAGGGAAAGCCCGAGGCAGCCCAGCCCGCCAACCCGGAGCCATTCCCGCCGGGAGACTGACTCATGAAGAACCAGCGAGGCGGGATCGCATGGTGGCTGGACAGTCATCGGGGCGACCTACTTCTTCTCCTTCGCATACCGCTCGAAGGCGGCGGCGATGTTGGCGGCCTTCTCGTCGCCCTTGTGGAAGACGAAGCGGTGGCGCAGGACGAGCTTCTCGCCCGGCTTCAAGGTGTGCGGGCCGTTCGGGTCGTTCTTGTCCAGCGTGCCGAAGCAGTTCGCGGTGAAGAGGCCGTAGGTGCGGACGTGCCAGCTCGTCGGGAACCGGAAGCTGGACGGATGGTTCAGGATCGCCACGCCCAGCGTCTCGCCCTCGACCGGCCCGGAATAGTCCACCCACGGGGCGCGCTTGCTCCAGGCCGCCTTGTCGGTGACGCCGGTGCTGGTGAAGATGCGCCCGCCCTTCTTGCTGTCCACGGCCATCGTGGTCGGCACGCGGATGCTCAGGCCGGCATCCTTCGCGTCGCCGAAGGTCACTTCGCCGTTCTTGGCGATGAACTCCTGGTCCCAGTCAATGAGGCGGGTGTCGCCGTCCACACGGAAGGTAAGGGTGCGGATCTCGGTGACGGACTTCTCGCCCTTGGCGTTCTCGTAAACATTCTCCGTCACGATGACCGCCTGCTTCGCGTCGGCTTTGACCTCCTTGAAGGCGAGATGCTTGATGTAGCCGAGCCTGGTCATGGCCTTGGCGAGCGCGGCCTTCTGCTTCTCATTGAGCTTGTCGTCGGGCGTGTCGCCGACCGCGCTGCCGCGCTCCATCCAGGAGTCGAAGCCGTTGATGCTCTGGTGGCCGAAGCAGATGCCACGGTGGTGGTAGTGGTCGGTCACCTCGCCCTCGACCCTTTGCATCGGGAAGGCGCGGGTCATCTGCTTGCCGGTCGGGCCATACACGGGGAAAAGATACTGCTTGTTGGCCTGGCCGATGACGTAGCCGGCAAAGGGCTGGCCGTCATGCTTGATGACGACTCCGGTGGGGGACTTGTCGGCGGTGAAGCCCTTGCCCGCGGCCTGGGCGGAGAGGGCGAGGCCGAGCGAGAGCACGCTGGTGGCGAGCAGAAACTGGCGTGGGGTGGAGATGGTGGTCATGTGCATGTTTGGATTGTGACGGCGTTGGACGACGGGCGGGAGGAAAAAGTTCGGGCGCTTTTGACCGGCGGCGACCGACCCCGCGCTGCGGCGCGTCGAATGCCCTCGCCCGGGCCGAGCGACAAGCTGTGGGTGACGGAAACTTCCGCAGAGGAGAGCGGCTTGCCTTCACGGGCGAGCACCCGAACCCGCTGGAGCGCGTGATTTTACCGGATGGAGCCGCGACTTGCCGTTGGTGGCATGGTTCCCTAACTTCCCGCGAACTTGAAAAAGCACTCGCGCCCTGAAATCCCGCGCAAGGCGGTGTATCGCCTCTCGATTTACCTGCGCTGCCTGCTGCGGCTCAAGGAGAACGGCCTGCCCACCATTTCCAGCGAGGCGCTCGCGCGCGCGGCTGGCGTGAAGTCCACGCAGTTGCGGAAGGATCTCGCCTACTTCGGCACGTTCGGCACGCGCGGGCTGGGCTACGACGTTGAGCAGCTTGCGGGGATGATTGCCGACGTGCTGGGGACCAGCCGCCTGCAACCCGTCGTGCTCGTGGGCGTGGGCAACCTCGGCGCGGCGCTGCTGGCGTATCAGGGCTTCGGGCCGGAGGGCTTCGAGGTGGTAGCGGCGTTCGACGCGGAGCCGCAGAAGGCGCGGACGCGGACGACCTTTCCGCGCATCCTGCCGATGCCCGAGATGCCACGCATCATCCGCGAGCGCGGGGTGCGCATGGCGATTCTCACCGTGCCCGTCACAGCGGCACAGGAGGTGGCGAACCAGCTCGTCGAGGCGGGCATCGTCGGGGTGCTGAACTTCGCGCCCATCGTGCTCCAGGTGCCGGAGGAGGTGACGGTCAACAACGTCAACCTCGCCATCGAGCTGGAGAACCTGAGTTACTTCATCCAGGGGTGAACTGGGTTGAGAGTTGAGAGGGCGCTTCGGTCGTGGCGGCCTCTCAACCCTCAACTCCTCAACTCTCAACTTCCGGCAAAACTCCATTTGCCAACCCCGCCGCGCGCGGTTAATTGAATCGCTGTCGGACGGGCCTCTGGGTTCACTCTATGTTTCGAGACATCGGCGGACTGGCTTTGCTGTTTTGGCGGACGCTCCAAGCGTTGCCGCTGATGTTCCGCCATCGGCGCAAGGTGCTGGAGCAGTTCTACGAAATCGGCATGGGCAGCCTGCTCATGGTCTGCATCCTGTCGGTCTTCATTGGCGGCGTGCTGGCGCTGGAAATTGGCCCGGTGATGGTCGAGCGCGGGCTGGCGAACTTCCTCGGCGGCATCGTCGGCCTGGGCCTCTGCCGCGAGCTGGCCCCGACGCTGATGGCCGTGCTCATCGCGGGCCGCATCGGCTCGGCGATGGCGGCGGAGATCGGCTCCATGGCCGTGTATCAGGAGATTGATGCGTTGCGGACGATGAACATCAACCCGGTGCATTACCTCGTGCTGCCGCGCATCACGGCCATCGCGGTGGGCCTGCCGATGCTCGTGGTTTTCGCCGACCTCGTGGGCTGGATGGGCGGCGCGCTGGTCTGCTCGACGAACCAGCAGATCGCCGTGGGCATGCAGTCCTTCTTCGCGAACCTCCGCGACACCGTCGAGGTCAAGGACGTCATCCACGGCCTCATCAAGACCTTCGTGTTCGCCCTTGTCATCGGCACGGTGTCCTGCCACCAGGGCCTCGCCACCATCGGCGGGCCGCGCGGCATCGGGCGCACGGTGACGAAGGCCGTGGTCAATTCCATCGTGCTCATCCTCATCCTCGACTACTTCCTCACGCACCTGCTGGTGCAGATTGAGAAATGAGCGCCGCCGCCAACAACAACCATGAGAGCGTCCGCGTCGAGGTGCGCGGGCTGCGCAAGAGCTTCGGCGACCACGAGGTGCTGCGCGGGGTGAGCTTCACCGTCGAGCGCGGGGAAATCTTCGTGCTCATGGGGCCAAGCGGCAGCGGCAAAAGCGTCCTGCTCAAGCACATCATCGGCTTGGAGGAGCCGGACGCGGGCGAACTGCTCCTCGAAGGCCAGAGCATCCACACCGAGGGACTGCGCGACCGCTACCGCATGGCGATGGTCTTCCAGTCCGGCGCGCTGCTCAACTCGCTGACCGTCGGCGAGAACGTCGGCCTCTACCTGCGCGAGCACCGGCTGAAGCCCGAGGCGGAAATCCAGCGCGTCATCGCGGAGAAGCTCGACATCGTCGGCCTGAAGGGCACCGAGGAGAAGATCCCCAGCGAACTCTCCGGTGGCATGAAGAAACGCGTGGCGCTGGCCCGCGCGCTGGTCATCGAGCCGCAGTTGATCCTCTACGACGAACCGACCAGCGAGCTGGACCCGCTCATCGCCATCACCATCGGGCAGGAGATCCTCGCGCTGCGCGACCGCACGCACGCCACCAGCATCGTCGTCACGCACGACCGCGACCTCGCGTTCGGCATCGCGGACCGCATCGCGATGATCGCCGAGGGCGAGATTCTCGAGATTGGCCGGCCCGAGGACGTGCGCCGGAGCCAGCACCCGCTGGTGCGGAAGTTTTTGACGGCGGACTTCAAACCGAAAAGTTGAGTTGTGCCGGCGCGTGACTTGAGCAATTTACCCACTGACATCGCATGAAAAACACCTCCCTCGAAACCAAACTCGGCATGTTCGTCGCGCTCGTGGTGGTCGCGGCGGTGGTCCTGCTCGAGATGGCCGGCGGCACGGACTTCTTCAAGAAGGGCTACCGGCTGCACGGCCTCTTCAACACCGCGCAGGAACTCAAGGTCGGCGACAGCGTCAAGATGGCCGGCGTGCCCATCGGCAAGGTTGAGAAGATCGGCTTCGAGGCCGGCAAGGTGAAGGTGACAATGAAGGTGGAGCAGGGCGCCGAGGTGAAGACCGACGCCAAGGCCACCATCCGCTTCGCCGGCCTCATGGGGCAGAACTTCGTCTCCATCAATCTCGGCACGCCCGGCGCGCCTGAGTTCAAGGACGGCGACGTCATCCAGACCGCCGAGCAGCCCGACCTCGCCGCCATCATGCAGAAGCTGGACAACGCCGCCGGCGGCATCGAGAACCTCGCCAAGAGCTTTAGCGGTGACAGCCTGCAAAACGTGCTTGGGCCGATGGTTGACGCCTTCAAGGACGCCAGCCCGCTGATCAAGGACGCCAGTGCCACGCTGAAGGAGTTTCGGACGAACACGATTCCCAAGTTCACCGCCACGCTTGGTGGCCTCCAGACCGTCTCCGAACGCATGGCCAAAGGCGAGGGCAGCATCGGCAAGCTCCTGACTGACGAGGCGCTCTATCACGAGACCGTCGGCACCATGAAATCCTTGAACAAGACCGCCACCGACGCGCAGGGCTTGCTCGCCGATGCCAAGGGTGCCATTGGCGAGGTGAAGGGCTTCATGACCGAGGCCAAGGGATCGCTGGGCGACGTGAAGCTCGCGCTGGGCGACGCGCGCAAGACCCTGAACACCGCCACCGACACCATGACCACCGCCAAGCAGACGCTCACCGACGTGCGCGCCGACCTCCAGGCCGGCAAAGGCTCGCTGGGCAAGCTGCTCAAGGACGAGGCGCTTTACAACGAGACCACGCAGGCGATGAAGAACCTCCGCGAAATCATGGAGAAGATCAACCGGGGCCAGGGCAGCGTCGGCAAGTTCGTCAACGACGAGAGCCTCTTCAAGAACGCCAAGATGACCCTCCAGAAACTCGACAAGGCGACCGAGGGTCTCGAAGACCAAGGCCCCTTGAGCGTCCTCGGCATCGCGGTCAACAGCCTGTTCTAGGCGGCGCGGTCAGAATTGCAGCCGCGCGTCATCCTTCAACAGGGCTTCGAGGTTCTTCCACTGCGACTCGTTCATGGTGTTGAACGAGTGGAGATAAACCTTCACGACGTCGGCAGGGTGTTGGGCGAGGAGGGTGTCCACGGCGGACTTGAGCTTCGCGTCGTCCACGGACTCGGGCAGGTCGTCCACCACGCCGTCCTTGTGGGCGATGCCGACGCCGTCGAGGAAGCCGGCGAGCACGGACTTGTGGGCCTTGAGCAGCCAGCCACGCAGGAGGGTGCCGGCGGCGAGTTCGAGGCCGGGGCGGCTCAGGTAGGCGATCATGCCGGCGTGGCGGGCCGGGCGGGGCTGCTTGTCGAGGAAGACGGGGCGCACCTTGCGGGCGTTGGCGACGGCGGTGAGCGTGGCGCGGTAGAGGTCGCGGTCGTGGGTGTGGGCGTGTTCGAGGATGTCCGCCGCCAGGGCGGGGGGCATGAACCCGAACAGTTCGTGGGAGGTCAGCATACGTGTCCGTTCAAAAACAGAGGGCGGAGTGTAGGGAGGGCCGGACAAAGCGCAAGCCCCCGCGCGGGGCTATTTCCGCCTCACCCAGTAGCCGAAGAAGTTCGTCGTCAGGTAAGGCTCGATGTCGGTGGCCAGCTCCAGTTCCGGGTGCTGCGGCATGAATTTCTGGATGGAGCGGAGCGGGCCGCCGTGCTCGCGGAACTTGCGGAAGTTCAGCACGTCCACATGGGTGTCCTCCATGATGAGCGCCTGCCCCGGCGAAACCAGCGGCGCGTAGTGCGTCAGCTCCTTGTCCACAAACTCGGCGTGATGGTTCGCATCCACGATGACGGAGCAGGTGCGGCCGCCGACGAGCGCCTTCACTTTCGCCACGGTCTCCAGCGCGCCCGAGTCGCCGGTGATGAAGGTGGCGATGGGAATTTTCGGCTTCTCCAAGTCATCCAGGTCCACCGACACGATGGCTTCGATGCCCGCGAGCGCGGCGAAGGACGACACGAACAGCGCGCTGCCGCCGTATTGCGTGCCCAGCTCGACGACCACCTGCGGGCGGCAGCGGCAGAGCAGCTTCTGGATGGCGAGGCAGTCGGCCGGGAACTTGCGCAGCGAGACGCCGTTCCAGGTCTGGCTGTCGTCGCGGCGGTCGAGGGCGGCCTTCACGGCGCGCCTGCGCCAGAAACCGACGGAGAAATCGTAGTTCATCAGCGGGGAAACTCTACCACCCGCGGCTCGGGGATGGGAATGATGAAGCGCCCGCCGCCACGCTGATACTCGGTCTCGCGCGCGATGATCTCGTCCGCGAAGTTCCACGCCAGCAGCAGCGCGTAGTCGGGCCGGTCCTTGAGCAGCGTCTCCGGCGGCCTGACCGGAATCCACGAGCCGGGCGCGACCTTGCCCTGCTTGAACGGCGTGTTGTCTATGATGCAGTCGAGGTCGGAGGCGGTGAGGCCGCAGGTGTTGAGCAGCGTGTTGCCCTTGGCCGACGCGCCGTAGCCGATAACCCGCTGGCCGCGCGCGCGAATCTGCCGCACCAGCGCGGGCAACTGCCTCTGGATGTGCTGCACGCGCTTCACGAACGGCTGCCACGCCGCCGCCTCGTGCAAGTCCAGATGCCGCTCGCGCCCGATGAACCGCGCCACGCTCTCGTGTGCGGGCGCGGGATCAGAGCGCCGGCGGATTTGCAGCAGCACCGAGCCGCCGTGGATCGCGTAGTGGTCCACGCGGTGCAGGCGGAACGGCGACTTCGCCAGCAGCGCCTCGACCGAGCGGACCGAGACGTAGGAGAGGTGCTCGTGATAGACCGTGTCGAACTCGGCCTGCTCGAAGAAGTCCACGAGGTAGGGCACCTCCAGCGCCACGAGCGAACGCTCGTGCGTGATGGCGTCCAGCGCGGCGACGACATCCTGCCAGTCGTCAATGTGCGCGAAGACGTGCCGCCCGCAGACGAGGTCCGCCGCGCCCCACTCGGCGCGGATTTCGCGCGCGTTGTGCGCGTTGAAGAAGTCCGTCCACGTCGGCACGCCGTCGCGCTCGGCCAGCTCGGCGATGTTCCGCGCCGGCTCCACGCCCAGCACGGTGCAGCCCCGCGCCTGAAACTTCTGGAGATATGGCCCGGTGTTGCTGGCGATCTCCAGCACGCGCGGCGGCGTGGCGAAGCCGCCCGTCTCGACGAGGTGTTTGCTCTGCGCCTCCAGGTGCGCCTGCATCGTGCGCGAGGTGGAGGTGACGTAGGCGTAGCGCGAGTAGAGCACGCCCGGATCAACGACCTCCGCGAGCTGCACCAACGAGCAATCCTGGCAGAGCCGCAACCGCAGCGGGAGGAAGGTGCCGTAGGCCTTCACCTCGGACGGCTCCAGGAAGTCGTTGGCCAGCGCCGTGCGCCCGAGGTCAACGATCAGCGCGAGGTTCCGCGAACCGCAGGCGCGGCAGGTGTGGCGTTCGTGAATCATGTGCCGCCGCAGTATGCCGCCGCCCCGGAGACCGGCGCAATCCTGCGCAAAGCCCGCTTCCCCCGCCCGCCCGCCCGCGCTACTGTCCGCGCCGCGATGCGGTTCAAATCGGAAATCAAGTTCGCCGTGCTCGCGGTGCTGGCGCTCGCGGCTTACACGCTCCTGGCGTGGCAGCTCGGCTGGCATGATCAGGACTTCACGCATGCGCAGCACGGCAAGAAGATCGGCGGGATCGCCTTCGCCGGCGGCATCTGGCTGGCGGTTCGCGAGCGGCGCGACCGCCGGCAGGGCGGCTTCATCGAGTTCGGCGAGGGCTTTCAGACCGGCATCGTCGTGAGCGCCGCCGCCGCGTTTCTGAACGGGGCGTTCACGGCCTTCTACAGCCATGTGTTGAATCCCGGCTGGCTCCAGCGCGCGTGGGAATGGGAGAAGGCTGGACTGGTCGCCCTGGGGAAGACGGAGCGCGAGCTGGGCCGGCCCGAAGCCATCGCGACGGCGTCGCAAAAGCTGGTCTTCCAGCTCCTGTTCGACCCCCTCGGCCAGCTCATCATGGGCCTGATTCTCACGACCGCCATCGCGGCCATCCTGCGAAGGAAGCGGCCCGAGGAAACGGAGGCGGAGGCAAGGCCGGTGGATTGAACCCGGCCGCTGAAATGGGATTGCCGGAAGAAACGAAAGCAGCCGAAAAGATGGGCGTTGTCGCCTGAGCGGGGATGGAAGGAATCGGCCGGCCACGGGCCTGCCAAGCGCCTCACCCGCTTTCGTTGCCTTTCGTTTCTTTCGGCCCCTCCGGAGTCCGGGTTGAACCCGATGCGCGCGGAGCGCGGCCTTCAGGCCGCAGGAACTCACCTGCGCCGGCCGCGTGCCGGAATCCGGGGCCGCTCTGACCTCCGCAGGTTGCTGCGGCTTGAAAGCCGCGCTCCAGTCCGCGCGCCCTACCGCGCCGCCGGCACCACGGGCTGCGTCCAGGCCGTCTCCACGTCGCCGCGCTGCGACGGGTTCGGGTGCGGCTTGGAGGAGATGATCTTCGCGCGGACGTAAAGCTCATCGCCCTTGAGCGTGTAGGCGGCCTTCGCGCCCTTCACTTCCGCGAGCACCGCGCCGATGTCCTTGCTGTAAGTGTGCGCCACGCGCAGGGCCTCGCCGGCGGCGTTGCGCTGCGGCTCGTTCTTCGGATCGTAACCGCGCCGCGTGCCGATGAACTGCGTGGTGTAGGTCACGCCGGGCTGCGCCTCGATTTCCAGGCTGATGCCCCTGGCGTCCTGCCGCAGCTCGCGCAGCTTCACGCCGGAGCTGGAGTAGAAATCCCCGGCCTCGAGCGCGGCGATGAGGCTCTCCGGCGTCAGCTTCGCCGCGCGCACCCACACCCAGCCGCGCAGCGGGTTGCTCCGGCCGATGGTGTTCGTGTGGTAGTTGTGGCCGTCATCGGTGCCGAGGCCATACATGACGGGGAGCTTCAGCTCCGCCAGCCGGCGGGTGAGCACGATGTCCCAGAGGCGGTCCATGCTGGGGGTGCGGTTGGTGACGTTCCCGTGGTTGTAAACGGTGGGGTGGCCGTTGAAGACCTCGAAGAACTGCTCGCCGCGCACCTGCATCAGCTCCTCCGGCGTGATGGCGGAGACGAAGTTGGGATGGTTGACGTGCGGGAACATCGGCTGGCCGGTGCGCCGGCGCTGCTCCAGCACGGCGTTGACGTTGTTCTGGAGCACCTCGACCACGTTGCTGCCGCCGCGCGGCCTGATGACCTCGCGCAGGTTGTGCGCGTTCATGTGGACTGGCGCGGTCTTCCAACGGTCGGTGACCTCCTCGCTCTGGAGCAGCAGGAACCGCCCCGGCTCCTCGAACTTGCCCCGATACTCGGAGAAGAATTTCAGCCGCACCTCGGTCTGGTTGCCCTTGCCGGCGCGCGTCTCGATCCAGCTCCCGGGCCAGCGCGCGGCGTATTTGGGGAAGGCCAGCTTCGCGCCCCGGTGCGTGTCCACGTTCACCCACTTGTTGGTGGTGTGCAGCGTGTTGTGCTCGGTGAAGGCGAGGAAGTGGTAGCCGTTGGTCTGGTAAAGCTCGGCGATCATCTCCGGGAAGTCGTCCCCGTCGCTCCAGAGCGAGTGCGTGTGGAGGTTGCCCTTCCACCAGCGGGCGGGCTCGGCGGCGGTGGCGGTGGTGAGCAGGCTGGTCAAACCCAGCGCGAGCAGGAGCAGACGCGTCATGTGCATGGCAAGTGCGGCCACTCTTGCCGAGGAACGCGGCGCGGGAAAGGGGAAATTCCGCCGCCGGTCGGCGGCGGTCGCGGTGTCACGGCTTGCGCAGGCGGAAGAAGCGGTTCGTGAGCGCGAGCTGGTTCGTCATGGCGAACTCGCCGGCGTCCACGGCGAGCACGCCCACCACGTCCGTCCACGACTCCGGGCGCAGGTCGGATGCGGCCTGCAGGATGAAGCTGGACGAGGTGAGCGGCCACGCGAGGCGGAGCTGGCCGGCGGCGGGCGCGAAGTTGAGCGGCGGCGGCGCGTCCCCGGTGAACGGGCGGAACCGGGTCACGAAAATGTCCTCGGCCCCGGCGCTGGCGGTGGTGTTGCTGCCCAGCGCGCCGGCCCCGTTGAAGTAGCCGGCGAGCAGCGCGTTGCCGGCGGGGTCCACCGCCACGCCGAGGCCGAAATCGCCGCCGAGGTCGCCGCCGCCCGCCTGCTGCGCGAAGGCGAAGGCGCCGTTCGTGTCGAGCCGCGCGACGAAGGCATCGTAAGTGTTCGCCACGCTCACCAGGGTGTCCGCGCCGAAGGCCGCCGCGCCGCTGAAGTAGCCGGCGACGAACACCTGGTTGCTGCCGTCCACCGTCACGCCCCGCGCCGAGTCGGGCAGGGTGCCGCCGGCCTGCCGCGCCCAGTTGACCGTGCCCGCCGGGTCGAAGCGGGCGAGGAACGCGTTTTGGTCCGTGACCGCCGTGGCGAGGTTGGTGCCGGGCAGTTGCACCGCGCCGGTGAACTCGCCGACCACATAGGCGTTGCCCGCGGCATCCACGGCCAGGCCGTTGGCGCGGTCGTCCTGCACGCCGCCGATCGGCTGGACCCATTGCAGGCCACCGGCGGCGTCGAAGCGCGCGAGGAACGCGTCAAAGCCGCCGCGATTCGCGAGCGTCGTGCCGTTGTTGAAGCTGGCCGACGCGCTGGCGAACACGCCGGCGAGATACACGTTGCCCGCCGCGTCGGCGGCGAGCGCCGTGGCCTGGTCGAACTGTCCGGCGCTGCCGCCGCCGGCCTTGCGCGCCCACTGCGGGCTGCCGGCGTTGTCATACTTGGCGAGGAAGACGCGCCCGTGGTTGGTGAGCGTCACGCTGTTGAAGGTTCCGAACGTGGACTGCCCCGCGACGAAGACATTGCCCGCGCCGTCCAGGGCCACGGCGCTGCCGACATCGGCGGAGCCGGAGACGCCCAGCGAGCGCGCCCAGACGTTCGTGCCGCCCGCATTGAACTTCGCGACAAAGGCATCGGAGAAGGAGGTCGGGCTGGTGTTGGTGAGCGAGGTGGCGCCGAGGGAAATCGTTCCTTCATAGCTGCCGGCGACGTAGCAGTTGCCGTTCGCGTCCACGGCCACCGCGTTGACGGTGTCGAAGCCCGCGCCGCCGAGGCTGCGCACCCAGAGCAACTGGCCGGCGCTGCTGTATTTGGCGACGAACCCGTCGCGCACGCCCGCGCTGGTGAGCTGGTTGGTGCCGAAGGCGGCCGTGCCGGCGTAGTAGCCCACGATGAAGGCGTTGCCGTTCGGGTCCACCGCCACCGCGTTCGCCGTGTCCGCGCCCGTGCCGCCGGCGGTCGCGCCCCAGTTCGAGAGCACGCGCGCGGGGATCACCGTGAGCGGCGCGTTGGAGCTGACCGTGCCGCCGTAGGCGTTCGTGATGGCCACGGAGTAAAAGCCCGCGTGCGCGGCGACCACGCCACCGAGCGTGCAGGCCGGGCCGGTGGCCCCCGCGATGGGCGTGCCGTTGAACCGCCACTGATACGTGAACGGCGCGTTGCCGGCCACGCCGACGGTGAACGTGACGGGCGCGGCGACGGAGGCGACGCGCGCGCCGGGCTGCGCGGTGATGATGGGCGGGGTGTTGACGGTGAGCACGGCGTCGGAGCTGACGCGCGAGCCGTAGGGGTTGCCGACGAGCACCAAGTAGGTGCCGGCGTTGGCGAACTGCGCATTGGGCACCAGCAGCGTCGGCGCAGTGGCTCCGGGGAGGTCCACGTTGTTGAAGCGCCACTGGTAGCTGAAGGGGGGCGTGCCGCCGGGCGCGACCGCGAAGGTCGCGTTGCTGCCCGCCAGCACGGTGAGGTTCGTGGGCTGGGTGAGGACGAAGGCCGGCACCAGCACCGTGAGCGTGGCGTTGGGGCTGATGGTGAAGCCCAGCGAGTTGTCAATGCGCACGCTGTAGTCGCCGGCCTGGTTGGTCTGGACGTTGTTGAGCGTGAGCGTGGGGCTGGTCGCGCCGATGAGGTTCGCGCCCTGGAAGCGCCACTGGTAGCTGAACGGACCCGAGCCGCTGTTGGTGACCGTGAAGGTCGCGCTCCCGCCCAGCACCACGCTCGTGCTCAACGGCTGGGTGGTGACGAGGGGCGTGCCGGTGATTTCCTGGCCGGGGTTCAGGTAGAGGTAGTCAATCTCGCCGTCGTTCAAGGGCCGGTTGTAAATCTGGATGTCGTCGAGCAGGCCGTCGAACAGGCCGGTGGTGAACAGGCCGTTGAAGGCCCCGCCGATGAGGAACGGGGCGGAGTTGTTGGCCGTGACCGGCTGCACCGACTTGATGTCCTCCAGGGGCGAGCCGTCCACGTAGATTTTCTTGCTGCCGGTGGCCGCGTCGTGGACGCCGACGATCTGATGCCAGTTGCCGTCGTTGACCGGGGTGGTCGAAATCGGCGTTTCGGAAACCGTCGGCGACGCGAAGCCGGAGCCGCCGGTGACGAGGCTGGCCCGGGCCGGGGTGAGGGTGCCGCCCGTGGTGTTCACGAGCAGGAAGTAGCCGTTGCGGAAACCGGTGCTGTGCTTGGCCACCACCACCTGGTTGTCCTGCACGTCACCGGGAGCGGTCTTCACCCAGGCGACAATCGAGTAGTTGCCGTTGGTCAGGTTCAGCACGTTGCCCATGTCCACGTAGCCGCTCTGCGTCCGGGCCAGGCTCAGGGCGTTCCCCGCCCGGCCGGCGGGGACGAAGCCCGCTCCCGTGACGGAAAGGTTGCCGTTGAAATTGCTCCGGCTGTCCACCGCCACCGTGCTGCCGGGCGCCTCGTCGAACTTCCAGTGCGCCACCGGGCGGTAGGTGATGACCGTGAGCGTCGCCGGCAGGCTGGTGCTGGTGCCGACGCTGTTGGCGATGCGCACGGAGTAATCCCCGGCGTTGGTGGACTGCACGTTCGGGAAGTTGAGCGTCGCACTGGTCGCGCCCGGGATCGGCACGCCGTTGAAGAGCCACTGGTAGGTCAGCGGCGCGGTGCCGGTGGCGGTCACGGTGAAGGTCACCGGGTTGCCCACCACCACGGACTGGCTTTGCGGCGGCACGGTGGCGATGGGTGCGCCGGGCGGCGCGGGGGCCACGGTCACGTCGTCCAGGAACACATCCACCGAGGCGGTCACAAGCGAGTTGTCCAGAAACGTGAGCGTGGAGGTCGTCGTCGTCGCGGCGAAGAACAAGGTCTGGGTCGGACCCCAGCCGACGAGCGTCGGGGCCACGGAATCCAACAGGCCCAGCGTGGCGCCGGTGGCGGAGGTGACGATTGCGCGCAGGCCCACCGTGCCGAAGCCGCCGCCGCCGCGCGAGACGTAGTAGGTGAGGGCGTAGGCCTGGCCGGGCGTGGTGGCGAAGGTTTGCGCGAGCGAGTTGCCCGGAGGCGAGTCGCTGACGTTGAAGCTCACCATCTGCGTGCCGTCGTGGGGCGCGAGGCCCTGGTTGGTGCCGGTCTCGAAGAACATCGGGCTGGTGCCGGTGATGCTCCAGCCGAGGATGTTGGTGTCGCCGCCGGTGACCACGGTGTTCGTGGCCAGGACCGGCAGCTCGAAGCCGCCGTTGGCGAGCAGGTTGATGGGCACCGGCACCACGGTGAGCGTGGCGGACTGGCTGTTGACGGTGCCGCCGGGGTTGGTCACGCGCACGAGGTAGGTGCCGCCCTGGTTGGTGGTGACGTTGAGGATGGTGTAGTTCGAGCCGGTCGCGCCGGGGATGTTCACGCCGTTGAAGGTCCACTGGTAGGTGATGGGGCCGCCGCCGGTCACGACGACGTCGAAGCTGACGGTGCTCCCGGCGAAGACGGTGAGATTGGTCGGGCCTTGCGTGATGGTCGCCGGCGGGGTCGAGTAGCTGACGTTGAGGTCAATGAAATCGTTGGGCGAGGTGCCGCCAACGCTGAGCGGGGTGATGGAGAGGTTGAAATTGGTGTCGGTGAACGTCTGGCCGATGGGCAGCGGGTGGCGGGTGAAGTTGGTGGTGGTGGGCGTGAAGTTCAGCAGGCGGCTGCCTTCGGACGGCATGTCGTTCGTGATGCCCGGGGACTGCATGCCCCAGCGGATCTCCACGCCGGTGGCCAGGAAGTTCGTCGCGGCCGAATTGTTCGCCGTGTAAGTGCTGAGGTTGCGGCGGAAGCCGAGCCAGTAAGACCGGTCGTTCGTCTGGCCCACCGTGATGCCGCGGATGCCTGCGGCATTGATGTGGTCGTGGCGGAAGAGCCGATAGACGCCACCCGTGGGCGCGGTGCGCCAGTTCGCGGCGCTCAACCAGCCGAGGTAGGCCTTGAACCACTCGTTGAAGTGGATGGACTGGTCGGTCGGGTTCCCGCCCATCATGTCGTAGTCGTCGCCGTAGTCGAGTTGGGTGCCCGCCGGATCAATCGGGTCCGTGCCCGTGACATCCCAGCGGTTGGCGTGGCGCAGGCCGTAGTTGTGGCCCAGCTCATGCGCCATGACGCGCAGGTCGAATTCGCCCTGCACCACCATGCCCTTGGCCCCGACGAAGGCCAGGCCGGCGAACCCGGAGAAGGCCCCCACGCCGATGTTGCTGAAGACGGTCGTGTCCCAGTCGAAGTTGTCCGGGTTGAACTGGCCGGTGTTGCCGTTCTGCTGGTCGTAGGTGCGCGCCAGCCCGAGCGCGTCCAACCGCAGGTCGGTCATCGGATCCAGCGCGTTGTAGGCCGCCTTGGTCTGCGGCAGCCGCAGCACGGCGGGCAGGACGGTGGTCTGGATCGAGGTCTGGTTTTGCGAGTTGTCCAGATAGAACTGGTTCACGGCGGTCATCACCGAGTTGATGGTCGCGACCGTGATTGTCTGGCCGCTCTGCGTGTCGAACGGCCCGCCGGGGTCGTCCGAAAAGTCCACCCGGATGATCAGGATGCGCTTCAACCCCAGCGTGTGGGCGGCCGTGGGCGGAAAGGCCGCCGTGCCCGGCGGCAGCCCTGCCGGCAGTTGGCCGGCGGGCAGTTGCCCCGCGCGCGGATACGCGCCCAGCCCCGCCTCGCGTTGCCGCCACTTCGTCTCGACGGCGAAGGCATCCTGCGCGTGCGCGGCGAAGGCCACCTCGCCACCCGTCTCCAGATGAATCGCGTTCGCCGCCAGCCCGCGCGTCCGCACCTCGCCCGGCTCCAACTGCCGCACCGGACTGCTGTGCAACGCGAGCCTGCCGTCCACCGCCACGCCATGGATGGGCAGGTCGTATTTCGTCGTCTGCCCCAGCCGTCGGCCATAGACGAACGCCCGGAAATTCTCGCCGCCCACCCGGACGTTGCGCGTGAGCCGGTCCGCCGGCTTCACCTCCGGGCCGCATTTCACCAGCACCTCCAACCCGCCGCGTCCTTCCACCCACCGCTCCAGTTCCGCGAGCACCGCCGCCGGCAATTCCCGTCGCGCGTCCGGTCCCACCGCCTGCGCCAGCGCGAACTCCGGGTCGCGCTCGATCCACCGCGCCATCGCCGCGCGCCGCGTTTGTGCCAGCGCGACGCCCTCGGCGGTCACGGCCGCCTGGTCCGCCGCCGCGCGAAACTTTTCCTGCCACGCGCGGAACCGCTCGAATGGCTCGGCGCGGTTCGCCGGCCACTCCGTCACGTCCTCGACGGCGGGCTTCGTCGCTGGAAGCTGCGCCCGCCAGGGATTCCAGGCGGTCCCGACCGGTGCCGGGAGGCGTGTGGCGACCGGCGCGGAAGGGGAACTCGGAGCCGGCCCGTCCGGCTCCGGCGCGGGGCGCGGGAAACGGAAACTCCATAGGCATACCAAGACGAGGGCAGCCAGCAGCAGCCAGCCCGGCGAGCGGCGAAGCGGTGGGTTCATTGAGGTTGTCCCGACCATGACAAAATCCGTCCCATATTCAAGTCAGGAGAAACGGGTAGGCGACGCGCAAGGATTCTGTTTGCGCCCGCGCCGGTCACGGCGGATAAGTTCCCCATCGCCGCACACGGAAGCGACCCGCACATGAAGCCCAAGGACATCGCCATCGCCGCCCTGCTGCTGCTGCTGGGCGCGGGCCTCGGCGTGCTGGCCGATCGGACGCTGCTGCCCCCTTCCAGCCCGGAGCGAGGCGCGGTCAGGGACAAAGGTGCGGCGTCCAAAACCCTGCCGGCACTCGCGCGCCCGCCGGCCAGCCGCCCCAGCACGCCGCCGTTTGAGGTCGAGCCGCCGCCCCCGCCGCTGACCGCCGCCGAGTTCACCGCCGCCTTCGCCGCCGCCCTGCGCGGCGGTTACTCTGACCAGCGCATCGAGAAACTTCTCGAACTCGCCGAACGCATCGCCCCCGCCGACGTGCCGAAGGTCATCCACCTCTTCGAGCAACTGGGCTGGCGCGACGAACGCGACGCCGTGCTCCGCGCGCTGCTCGCCAGTTGGGCGGACGCGGACGCCGCTGGGGCGCTTCGCTTCGCCCAGCAGCTCACCCGCCCCGCCGAGCGCCGCTCGGCCACCAGCGCCGTGCTCGAAGCCTGGGCCGATGCGGACCATCGCGCCGCGCTCGCGTGGGCGCAGGCGCTCCCGCCCGGCTCCGCGCGCAACGAGGCCCTGCAAATCACCATCGCCAAGCTGGCCGATCAGAGTCCCGCCGCCGCGCTGGCCGCGCTCACCAAGTCCGGGCTCACCAACCCCAACTCCGGGTTGCCCGAGGCCATCTTCCAGCGCTGGGCCGGCACCGACCCCGCCACCGCCGCCGCGCAGGCCCTCGCCCAGCTCCCGCCCGGCCGCCAGCGCGACAGCGTCCTGCAGCTCATCGCCAGCACCTGGGCCAACAGCGACGCCCCCGCCGCCGCCGCCTGGCTCAAGGAGCAGCCCGACAGCAAGGGCCAGCGCGAGCTGGTGCAGAACGTCGCCGGAGAACTCGCCGCCACCGATCCGAGGGCCGCCGTCGAACTCGCGCTCACGCTCCCGGCGGGCAGCGCGCAGAACCAGGCGCTCGGCAACATCGCCTCCCGCTGGGCCGCCGTGGACCTCGACGGCGCGCTCGCGTGGGTGAAGCAGCTCCCGCCCGGACGCGCGAAGGAGAACGCGCTCGTGAACCTCAGCCACGAATGGGCGCAGTCCAGCCCGCGCGCCGCCGCCGAGTTCGCCGCCACGCTGCCGCCCGGCCCGACCCAGGAGTCGCTGCTCTCCGCTGTCGCCAACCAGTGGGCCACGGCGGATCCCGCCGCCGCCTTGAAGTGGGCGAACGCGCTCCCCACGGAAACATCCCGCACCCAGGCCATGGAAACCGTCATTTCCACCTGGGCGGGCGATTCGCGCGCGGACGCGGCCCAAGTGGTCGCACAGCTTCCAGTCGGGGAGCTGAAGCAGAAGTTGGTTCACAGCCTCGCGGTCAACTGGGCGGAACACGACCCGGATGAAGCCCTGCGGTGGACGAGGCAACTGCCGGTTGCAGATCAGCAGAGCGCCTACGCTGGCGTCGTCACGGTGCTCACCAGCGACGATCCTGCCGCTGGAATCCCGCTGCTGGAGAAGCTGGCTCCCGACACGCGCGCGGCCCATGCCGAGCAACTCGCCGCCCAGTGGCTGCAACTGGATCCCGCCGCCGCCCGTGCCTGGCTCGCCAAGGCCCCGCTGCCGGACGAGGTGAAGCAGCGGTTGCTCAAGCAGTGAGAGTGAGGTGCCGCTCCGTCCGGCCCAGTGCCACCAGCAGGAAGTTGCCTGGCACACCTCGGGCCATGAAATCTGGACTCTTTGTTCATCGCAGTGCTATCTCCCGACTTCGTTGCTGGCTGAGAAGATTTTCAACCACGGAAGACACCGAACACACGGAAGGTGCAGCTATGCGCGCAGCTCTTCCGCGTCTTCCGCGTCTTCCGTGGTTGCCTTTGGTTGCGGCTCCGCCGCGCTGCGTCTCTGTGGTTCAACCCGGATTTCTTCAACCACAGAGCCGCGATGAACACAGAGGTTCAAGGCGAGAACCCAAGGCCAGCGCTGGTAGGGCGCGGTGTCCTCACCGCGCCGCCGAGGTCCAGTGGCCTGCGGGTGCTCGGCGGCGGGCTGAGGACAGCCCGCCCTACCCACCGCCGGTTCACGGGAGGGGTTCATGCGGAACCGACCACCCATGCGTTCATCGCCCGCCCGACGACCATCATCCCCGCTGCTTGGGACTCCGCCGCAGCCCATTCTGAAACCACAGCTTCCACACCATGAGGAGCGCTTCCTTCACGATGCCCTTGGACATCTTCGAGTTCCCCTGGAAGCGGTCGGTGAAGATGATGGGCACCTCGGCGATGGTCATGCCCTGCCGCCAGACGCGGTGCGACATCTCGATCTGGAAGCTGTAGCCGTTGGACTGCACGGTATCGAGGCCGAGCGCCTGGAGCGTGGCGCGACGGAAACACTTGAAGCCGCCGGTCGGGTCGCTCAACGGCAGGCCGGTGATGACGCGCACATACTTCGCCGCGCCCAGCGAGAGCACGAGGCGGTTGAGCGGCCAGTTGATGACGCGGATGCCGTTGCAGTAGCGCGAGCCGATGACGAGATCGGCGGACTGCGCGGCGGCGAGGAACTTCGGGATGTCGTCCGGGTTGTGCGAGAAGTCGCCGTCCATCTCCATGATGAACTCGTAATCGCGCTCCAGCGCCCACTGGAAGCCGGCGATGTAGGCGCGCCCGAGGCCGTTCTCCTCCGCGCGGTGCAGGACATGGATGGACGGGTGCTGCGCGGCGAGTTCGTCGGCGAGCTTGCCCGTGCCGTCGGGGGAATTGTCATCCACCACGAGCAGGTCCACGGGCGCGGGCAGCTTGAGGATGTGCGCGGCGAGCGGAGGAAGGTTCTCCCGCTCGTTGTAGGTCGGCACGATGACTAGGGCGCGCTGGCTCATGCTGCTTGGGCGGCAAGCGTCGAGGAAGAGGCGGGGCAACTCAAGCCGGGATTCCCCGTAGCCGGTCGTAGCTCGACATTCCAATGTCGAGTCCCATCGGTGTCGCGAACTCGACATTGGAATGTCGAGCTACGTGGCTTCCCAAGACGAATCCCGGTGACTAGAGTGCGTCTGACACCGTGATGCCCAGCGCGAACGAAAGCTCCAAGCTCCAAGCTCCAAGCTCCAAAGAAGCTCCAATTTCCAAGCTCCAAAGCGTCTGCGTGCGCCTCGGCTTGGTGTTTGGAGCTTGGTGCTTCTTTGGGATTTGGAGCTTGGGTTTTGGAGCTTCCTCGACCGAGTTCGACTTCTTTGAGCGGCGCATCCGCCCGGTGCTCGTGCAGAACTGCTATGAGTGCCACAGCGCGCAGAGCAAGTCGCCCAAGGCCGGTCTGCGGGTGGACACGCGCGAGGGATTGCGGCGCGGCGGCAACTCGGGCGAGCCGGCGGTCGTGGCGGGCGAGCCGGAGCGCAGCCGGCTGCTTGCAGCCATCCGCCACACGAGCGCGGACTTGCAGATGCCGCCGAAGAAGAAGCTTTCGCCGCAGCAGGTTGCGGACTTCGAGACGTGGATTCGCAGCGGCGCGCCTGATCCGCGTGACGAGAAGCCATCAGTGGTCAGCGGTCAGCGGTCAGCGAAAACGCACTGGGCGTTCATCGCGCCCAAGGACCAATCGCTGCCGAAGGTGAAGGACAAGGCGTGGCCGCAGTCGCCGGTGGACCATTTCATCCTCGCGAAGCTGGAGGCCAGCGGCCTGAAGCCCTCGCCGCCCGCCGATCCGCGCACGTTGATTCGCCGCATGACCTACGACCTGACCGGCCTGCCGCCGAGCGCGGAGGAGGTCGAGGCGTTCGTGCGTGAGTTCTCCCTTTCGCACTCTCCCACTTTCTCGTCTGCTCGCGGCGGCGCAGGTGAGCAGGCGAGAAAGCGGGAAAGTGAGCAGCGCACCATCGCCGCACTCGTGGACCGTTTGCTCGCCAGCCCGCGCTACGGCGAGCGCTGGGCGCGGCACTGGCTCGACGTGGCGCGCTACGCGGACACGAAGGGCTACGTGTATGCGCGCGAGGAACGCTTCTTCGCCCACGCCCACGCCTACCGCGACTGGGTCGTCCGCGCGCTGAACAACGATTTGCCATACGACCGCTTCCTCATGCTCCAGATCGCCGGGGACCAGCTAACACCGTTTCGGGTTTCAGGTTTGGAGTTTGGAGTTGGCCAAGCGCCCGCGAACGCCGCCGCCAACGCGAAACCCCAAACTCCAAACCCGAAACTGGACGACTTGGCCGCGCTCGGTTTCCTCACCACCGGCCGCCGCTTCATCGGCGTGACGCACGAGATCATTGACGACCGGATTGACGTGGTGACGCGCGGCACGATGGGCCTGACCGTCCAGTGCGCCCGCTGCCACGACCACAAATACGACCCCATCCCCACCGCCGACTACTACTCGCTCTACGGCGTGTTCCAGAGCACGGCGGACGAGCTGGTGCAAATCGAGTTCCCGGAAAAGTCCGATGCGCTCGCCGCGTTCGAGAAGGAATACCGCACGCGCCTCGACAAGCTGAACACCACGCTCGCCACGCGCCGTGCCGAGACTGCGGCCCGCGTTCGCATTCGCGTGACGGACTATCTCGTCGCGCAATTCGAGCTGCACAAGTATCCCGAGGAGGGCTTCGACCAAATCCTCACTGAGCAGGACCTCATCCCCACGACTGTCCGCCGCTGGCAGGCGTATCTGGAACAGGCGCGGAAACGGAACGACCCCGTCTGGACGCTGTGGCACGCCAACGTGGGTAGCAGCCGACGTGAGGAGGCTCCATCTAAACTCGGAACGCAGAGCGCGGAACGCGGAGCGAAGTCAGAGCCTCCTCACGTCGGCCCCTACTCGAACAAGCTGGTCGCCGCCGCCTTCGCCACGCCACCGAAGTCTCCACGCGAAGTCGCCGAGCGTTACGGCAAGGTGCTTTCCGCTGTCGAGCAGCAGTGGCGGGCCGCGCTGGCCGCCGCGAAAACCAACAACTTGCCGCCGCCCACCGCGTTGCCCGACCCGCACGCCGAGGCGCTCCGACAGGTGCTCTACGCGGACAACTCGCCCGCCGTCGTCCCGCCCGACGGCATTGTGAACACGGAACTGCTGTTCACCTCCAAGGACACGACGGAGCTTTGGAAGCTCCAGGGCGAATTGGATCGTCACATCATCCGCACGCCCGTTTCGCCCGCGCACGCGCTCATCGTCACCGACCGCACGCCGCAGGGGAACCCGCGCGTCTTCCTGCGCGGCGACCCGAAGAACAAGGGCGTCGAAGTCCCGCGCCAGTTCCTGCAAGCCGTCGCCGGCCCGCAGCGCCAGCCCTTCATGCACGGCAGCGGCCGGCTGGAACTTGCCCGCGCCATCGCCAGCCCGGCCAACCCGCTCACCGCGCGCGTGCTGGTGAACCGGGTTTGGCTCCACCACTTCGGTGCCGGCCTCGTGACGACGCCCAGCGACTTCGGCCTGCGCGCCGAGCCGCCGAGCCATCCCGAGTTGCTCGACTGGCTCGCGCGGCGGTTCGTGGCCGAAGGCTGGAGCTTGAAGGCGATGCACCAGCTGCTGCTGACCAGCGCGGCGTATCAGCAATCCTCCCCGGTAGCAGCCGACGTGAGGAGGCTCACTTTGAATTCGGCAATCGGCAATCGGCAATCGGCAATCAGTCAGAGCCTCCTCACGTCGGCTGCTGCGGGAGAACGGCTCGACCCGGATAACAGGCTGCTCTGGCGCGCGAACCGCCAGCGGCTCGACTTCGAAGAACTCCGCGATTCGCTGCTCGCGGCCAGCGGCGAACTCGACCTGAAACCCGGCGGCAAGCCGGCGGACATCTTCACCAGCAAGCGCCGCAGCCTCTACGGCCTCGTGGACCGCCAGTATCTGCCCGGCGTCTTCCGCGTCTTCGACTTCGCGAATCCCGACCTCCACATCCCGCAGCGGCACGAGACGACGGTGTCGCAGCAGGCGCTGTTTTTCCTCAACCACCCGTTCGTCGCCGCGCGCGCGAAGACGCTCGTGGCGCGCAAGGATTTCGCCGCGCTCACTTCGCCGGAGGAAAAGGTGCGCCTCCTCCACCGCGCGCTCTACCAGCGCGAACCGACGCCCGTGCAGACCGCCGCCGCCGTGCGCTTCGTGGCGGATGCCGAGGCGAACCAGCCGCAGGCGCCCAAGCCGCCGCCGGAAAACCAGTGGCGCTACGGCTGGGGCGAGTTCGACGAGCCGGGCCGCAAGCTGAAGAGTTTTACCGCGCTCCCGCACTTCACCGGGCGCGCGTGGCAAGGCGGCCCGAACTGGCCCGACGCCAAGCTCGGCTGGGCGCAGCTCACCGCCGACGGCGGCCACGCGGGCAACGACCTCCAGCACGCGGTCGTGCGCCGGTGGATCGCGCCGCGCGACTGCGTGGTCAGCATCGCGGGCCGCATCGCGCACGAGACCAGCGCGGGCGACGGCGTGCGGGCGTTCATCACGCACAGCCGGCTGGGCCAGCTCCGCACCGTGACCGTCCACAACTCGGCGGAAGACCTGCGCGTGCCTTCGACTGCGGTGAAGGCCGGCGACACGCTGGACTTCATCGTGGATTACCGCGCGAACCTGAACAGCGACGAGTTCAAGTGGTCGCCCGTCATCACCGAGCTGAACACCGCCGCCGCCGCGCCGGGCGCACCCGTGCTGGTTAAGGAATGGGACGCGAAGAAGGACTTCCGCGGCGTGGACGTGCTGGCCTTACCGCCGCTCAAGCCGTGGGAACAGCTTGTGCAGGTGCTGCTCTCGGCGAATGAGTTCCTCTTCGTGGATTGAGGCGGGTTCAGACGGGCAGGCCCTTTCCCCTGAGATATTCGGCACGTTCGCCACAGGCGCGGAAGCCCTTGAACATCGCAAAGAGCGCGTAGCCGTGAATCACAATGCCGACCAGGGAAAAGGCCAGGAGGTAGAGCGCCCCGTCGAGGGTGAAGCCGATCATGCCCACGACGAAGGCCCACCGCTGCCGCTTGAGGCCGGCGAAATAGCCCAGGGCGACCGTGGTGCCGATGGGGATGAGCTGAAAGGCGAACCCCAGCCAGCGCCCCGCCGCGTCCTCACCCGCGAGGCCGATCCCGATGCCGTGGAAGAAGCCCGCGATGGCCAGCCCCAGGGCGAAACCCCAGTCCATGCCCAGCGCCCAGATGACTGCGTTCACCAGCGACAGCCCGCCGATCCAATAAAACCAGTTCGCCCCGCCGCGGATCTGCGGGTCGAAGATCGAGCCGTCGTCCATGGCCTGATCGAATTGCGCGCCAACACTGGCCGGCGCCGGGGTGGTCGCTGGCGCGCTGGTCGGGGGCGGCGGGGGTGGGGGCAACGGAGCGGTCGCAGCGCGAGCCAGACCCAGTTCGGCCAGCTCCCTTGCCGGCCCCCAGAGTTGCTGGTCGCTGCGGCACATCTGCGTGTCGCCGTCCACCCGGCCTTCGCCAATCCATTGCTTCACGTCCTCGACCGGGGCCGGGCCGAAGATTTGTCCGTCAGCGGTCTTGATTTGGTAGGTCAGGCTCATGGGTGCTCCTTGGGGACATTATTGTTTGGGAACGCGCGGCAATGGCTACAAGAAAGTTCCCGGCAGGGGAAGCAAGAAATCCAACGGCGGAGGAACGGCTTGGGGTGAATGACTGTGAAATGCGCCGGGTCAAACGCCGTGCCTATGCCAGTGAAACTGACGCCGGTCGCGTGCCTCTCGCTCGGGCTGCTCGCCGCCCTGCCCGCCCCCGCCGCGCTGTTCGGCCCCAAGACCGCCCCCGTGGACTTCAACCGCGACATCCGGCCCGTCATGTCGGACACCTGTTTCAAGTGCCACGGCTTCGACGACAAGGCGCGCAAGGGCAAGCTCCGGCTCGACCTCCGCGACGAGGCGCTCAAGGCCGGCACGTCCGGCAAGCCTGCCATCGTCCCCGGCAAGCCGGAGAAGTCCGAGATCATCGCGCGGCTCTTCACCAAGGACGCGGACGACCTCATGCCGCCGCCGAACGCGCACAAGGCCATCACGCCCGCGCAGAAGGAGCTGTTCCGCCGCTGGGTGGCGGAGGGCGCGAAGTATCAGGGGCACTGGGCGTTTGAGAGCGTGGTGACACCGCCGGTGCCGAAGGCGGACTTGAAGAAAGTGATTAGTAAGGAAGTGATTAGTCCGAAGTCCCGCACCCCACTAATTACTCAATCACTAATTACTTCCTCTCTGAGTCCGATTGACGCCTTCCTCGCCGCCCGGCTGGCGAAAGAGAAACTCGCCTTCGCCCCCGAAGCACCGCCTGAAGTGCTCCTCCGCCGCCTCACGCTCGCGCTCACCGGCCTCCCGCCGACACCCGCCGAGGCGGACGCGTTCGTCCGCGAGTGTTCTTCAATCGGCAATCGGCAATCGGCAATCGGCAATGCGGTGGACCGCCTCCTCGCCTCCCCGCACTTCGGCGAGCGGCTCGCCGTGCCGTGGCTGGACCTCGCGCGCCACTCGGACTCGGCGGGCTACCACAACGATTCGCTCCGCGAGACCTGGCTTTACCGCGACTGGGTGGTGAAGGCGTTCAACGAGAACAAGCCCTTCGACCTGTTCACCATCGAGCAGCTCGCCGGCGACCTCCTGCCGAACGCGACCGTGGACCAGAAGATTGCCAGCGGCTTCATGCGCAACGTGATGACCTCCGACGAGGGCGGCATCATTGACGCCGAATACCTCAACATCTACCTCGTGGACCGCGTGAGCACGCTGGGCACGACGTGGTTCGGCATGAGCATCGCCTGCGCGCAGTGCCACGACCACAAATACGACCCGGTCACGATGCGTGACTTCTACAGCCTCTACGCCTTCTTCCACAACATTCCCGAGCGCGGCAAGGACGGCACCCGCACGCTCAACCCCGAGCCGCGCATGGCCGTGCCCTCGCGCGAGCAGGAGAAGGGAACCGCGCGGCTCAACGGGCAGATCGCGTCCGCCGACCAGCGCGCGAAGGAACTCGAAGGCAAACTCGAGGCCGCGCAGGCCGCCTGGGAAAAGAAACTCGCCAGCGACCCGAACGCGCGCAGTGTCGCCGGCCCGTTCGACCACTTCCCGCTCAACACCAACGCCCACGGCGTCACGCATGACGGCAAGGAAATCGAGGCGACGCTCGCGGGCGAGACGGGTTTCGCCGACGGTGCGGAGGGCAACTCGCTTCTTCTCAACGGCAAGGGCCACGCCGACCTCGGCGCGCGCTACGACTTCGACAAGGCCGACAAGTTCAGCGCCGGCCTGTGGGTGCGCGTGAACGGCAAAACCAGCGGCGCGCCGCTCGGCAAGATGGAGAACGGCCCGAACTTCCGCGGCTGGGACATCGAGTTTCACAACGCGAAAGCCAGCGTCCACCTCATCCACAAGTGGCCCGACGAGGCCATCCATGTGCAGACGGAAAAGGACTTGCCGGTGGATTCCTTCCAGCACCTCGCCTTCACCTACGACGGCTCGGGCAAGGCGGCGGGCGTGAAGCTGTTTCTCAACGGCCAGCCCGTCGCGACCAAGGCGCTCAAGGACAAGCTGCCCGGCACCATCAAGACGACCGCGCCCTTCGCCATCGGGCGACGCGGCGGTGGCGGCTCGCCCTTCACCGGGCGCGTGGATGAGCTGCACGTTTTCCCGCGCACGCTGACCGGGACCGAAGTCGCCACGCTCGCGGGCGGGCCGACCTTCGCGCTCGCGGCCATCGAGCCGGCCAAGCGCACGAAGGGGCAGGCCGACAAGCTCCGCAAGTTCTTCCGCGAAACGCAGGCGACCGATTACCTCGCCGCGAAGAAGTCCGCCGAGGACGCGCGCAAGGCGAAGACGGACTTCGACAAGCTCATCCCGAGCGTGATGGTCATGGCTGAGATGGAAAAGCCCCGCGACACGTTCATCAAGGTGCGCGGCGCTTACGACAAGAACGGCGAGAAGGTCGAAGCCGCCTTCCCCGCGTTTCTTCCGAAGCCCGCGACGACCTCGACCAACCGCCTCACGCGCCTCGACCTCGCGCGCTGGCTCGCCTCGCCGCAGCACCCGCTCACGGCGCGCGTGGCCGTAAACCGCTTCTGGGCAATGATGTTCGGCACCGGCCTGGTGAAGACCGTGAACGACTTCGGCTCGCAGGGAGAATGGCCCAGCCATCCCGAGCTGCTGAACTGGCTCGCCGCCGACTTCGCGCGCGACTGGGATATGAAGCGCGTCATCAAGCAGATGGTGATGAGCCACGCCTTCCGGCAGAGCGCCGCCGTCACGCCCGCGCTGCTCGCGAAGGACAGCGAGAACCGCCTGCTCGCCCGTGGCCCGCGCGGTCGCCTTGACGCCGAGTTTGTCCGCGACAACGCCCTCGCCATCGCCGGCCTGCTGAACCCGAAGCTCGGCGGCAAGCCGGTCTTCCCCTACCAGCCGCCCGGCATTTGGGAAGTGAACGAGATGGCCGGCGGCGGTTGGAAGCACCAGCGCGATGACGGCCAATACCGCCGCGCGCTCTACATCTACCATCGCCGCAGCACGCCGTATCCGAGCCTGCTCACCTTCGATGCGCCGAACCGCGAGGTGTGCGCTGCCGGTCGTGCCCGCACCAGCACGCCGCTTCAGTCGCTCGTGCTGATGAACGACCCGGTCTATGTCGAGGCCGCCCGCGCCTTCGCCGCGCGCGTGCTGAAGGAAGGCGGAGCCGATGACGCCGCGAAGTTGAACTACGCTTGGCGACTCGCCCTCGCGCGGAACCTGAGCCCTCTCGAACGCACCGTGCTAGAGAAAACCCTCACCAAGCAACGCGAGCTATTCGCCGCCGAGAAGCCCGCCGCCGAATCCCTGTTGAAAGTCGGCGACTTCAAAAACCCCGAAGGCGCGAACGCGACCGAACTCGCCGCCTGGACCGCCGTCGCGAACGTCCTCCTCAACCTGAACGAAACCATCAGCCAGTGAAGAGCAGGCGAGAAAGTGAGCAGGTGAGAAAGTGGGAAAGCGAGCCCGTGAGCCGAGCATCCGCACCCGTCCTCCCACTTTCCCGCTTTCTCACTTTCACACCTGCTTCCGTTTCACCTGCACACCTTTGATTTCCCCATGACCACCGCCCAATGCCTCACCCGCCGCGCCTTCCTCCAGCGCAATTCCACCGGCCTCGGCGCGCTCGCCCTCGCCTCGCTGCTGAAGCCCGCCGCCTTCGGTGCCATCCCCGGCAACGGCCCCGCCGTGCCCGGCCTGCTCAAGCGCCTCCACCACGAGCCGAAAGCGAAGCGCGTCATCTACCTCTTCATGTCCGGCGCGCCGTCGCACCTCGATCTCTACGACCCCAAGCCGAAGCTCGTCGAGATGACCGGCAAGGATCTGCCCGACTCCATCCGCCAGGGCCAGCGCATCACCGGCATGACCAGCGGGCAGAAGAACCTGTTCTGCGTCGGCTCGCCCTTCAAGTTCACCAAGCACGGCCAGGCCGGCACGGAGTTCAGCGAAGTCATTCCCAACATCGCCGGCCTCGCGGACGAGGCGACCGTCATCCGCTCGATGTTCACCGAGGCCATCAATCACGACCCAGCCGTCACCTTCTTCGGCACCGGTCATCAGCAGCCCGGCCGCCCGACGATGGGCGCGTGGGCCAGCTACGGCCTCGGCAGCGAAAACTCCGACCTGCCCGGCTACATCTGCATGCAATCCGGCGGCGGTGGCCAGCCGCTCCAATCGCGCTACTGGGGGCCGGGCTTCCTTCCCGCACAGCACGGCGCGGTCACGTTCCGAGGCGCGGGCGACGCGGTGCTTTATCTCTCCAACCCGCCCGGCCTCAGCTCCGCCGCGCGGCGCTCGACGATTGACGCGATGAACGAACTGAACCGCCTCCAGCTCGGCGCGCTGGGCGATCCGGCCATCGCCGCGCAGATCGAGAACTACGAGCTGGCCTTCCGCATGCAGACCAGCGTGCCGGAGCTGATGGACCTGTCGAAGGAACCGGATTCCACCTTCGAGCTTTACGGCGCGAAGAAGGGCGCGCCCAGCTTCGCCGCCAACTGCATCCTCGCCCGCCGTCTCGCCGAGCGCGGCGCGCGGTTCATCCAGTTGAACCATCGTGACTGGGATCATCACGGTGGCCTGCCCGGCGCGCTGCCCAACAAGGCGAAGGAAGTGGACCAGGCCGCCGCCGCGCTCGTGAAGGATTTGAAGCAACGCGGCCTGCTCAAGGACACCATCGTCATCTGGGGCGGAGAGTTTGGCCGCACCGCCTACAGCCAGGGCGAGATCAAGCCCGCCAGCTTCGGGCGCGACCACCACCCGCGTTGCTTCACGATCTGGGCGGCGGGCGGCGGCTTCAAGGCGGGCGCGGTCCACGGCGCGACCGACGACTTCGGCTACAACATCACGAAGGACCCCGTGAGCGTGCATGACTTCCACGCCACGCTCCTGCACCTGCTGGGCGTGGACCACCTCAAGCTCACCTTCCGCCACGAAGGCCGAGATTACCGCCTCACCGACATTCATGGCGAGCTGGTGAAGGGCATCCTCGCGTAAGCCGATGCTGCCTGACATTTCCTGCGTGCTCGTGAAATGAAACCTGTCTGCTGCCTGGCCTTCGGACTCACCGCCCAACTCATGACGATGCAGGCCGCCGAGCCGGGTGCCAGGCAAACCGTGGTTTACAAGCAGGCCGGCGGGCTGGCCATCAAGGCGGACGTCTTCGCCCATGCCGATGCGAAGGTGAGGCCGGCCGTGGTCTGGCTTCACGGCGGCGCGCTCATCAACGGGCATCGCGAGGGCCTCAGCACGGCGGTGCGAAACTTCGCGGCCACCAACGGCTACGTCCTGGTTTCCTTCGACTACCGCCTCGCGCCGGAAACCAAGCTCCCCGCCATCATCGGGGACGTGGAGGACGCCTTCAAATGGCTGCGGCGCGAAGGGCCGCAGCGGTTCCACATTGACCCGGCCCGCGTGGCCGTGACCGGCGGCTCGGCGGGCGGCTACCTGACCCTCGTCACCGGCCATCGCGTCCAGCCCCGGCCCCGTGCGCTGCTGGCGTTCTGGGGTTATGGCGATCTGGTCGGCAACTGGTATGCCGCGCCGAGTCCGCACGCGCGCCACAACCAGAAGCAGTTCACCGCCGAGGACGCGTGGCGCCAGGTGGGCGGGCCGCCGGTGGCCGACGCACGCGAGCGCAAGGGTGACGGCGGCATGTTCTACAACTGGTGCCGCCAGACGGGTGCCTGGCCCAAGGCCGTGTCAACCTGGGATCCCCGGCGTGAGCCGGAAAAGTTCTTCCCCTACATGCCGGTGAAGAACGTCAGCCAAGACTTTCCCCCCACCGTGCTCATCCACGGCACGGCGGACACGGACGTGCCGTTCGGGCAGTCGCAGATGATGGCCCGGGAGTTCCAGCAGCACGGCGTCCCGTTTCAATTCCATGAGATCGCCAACGGCGAACACGGTCTGGCCGGCGCGGATCGCGGGGCGGTGGATGAAGCGCACCGCAAGGCGTTCGTCTTCCTGAAACTCCACCTGGAGCGCCCGTGAATCCGGCGTGCAGGCCGCAGGCGTGCCATGCCCACAACCTTCGCCCGCCTGCACTTGATCGCCGCAGTCGGCAGGGCTTCCGGCCCGCAGGCCGGGAGTTGGGAATGTCCGGTTTTTCGCCGGGATTCGTCGTTGGAAGTTTTGCGAAGTGGCTTAGTCTTGGCCGCACTGCCATTGCCATGAACCGGTTCAAGTTCCTCACTCTTGCCGCCCTCCTTCCCGCGTTCTGGCTTGCTCCGGTGGTGCCCGCGCAGGAGCAGGTGGACAAGCCTGACGCCCGCGCGAAAGGCTCCGCCGCCATCGCCCGGATGGCGGTGCGCGTGCGCGTCACCCGGTCGGTGCCGGAGCCGGAGTTGGTGCGCCTCCACTGGCGGCGCGGCGGCGAGGGGCTGGGCGGCACGGTCACGCGCGGGCCGTTCCTCGCGGCGGACCTCGAGTCGCACTTCCCGCGCGGCGAGTGGAGCGGCTGGCTGCCGCTGGGCACGCTCTGCGCGAACGCGCGCGGCTGGGATTTCCCGACCATCGTGGTCGAGGCCGCGCCGCCGGCGAAGACCAGGGGCAAGGCGCCGCCCGCGCCGCTGAATTCGGTGGATGTCGAGTTCGAGTTTGCCGAGGGCAGCAAGGTCTTCCATCGCTTCGTCGAACCTTCGCCCAAGGGGGCGACCGTTGGGATCGCCTTCCCCGGCAGCGCGCTCGGCACGAAGCTCACCCCCGAATTCATCGCGCAGTTGAACGGCCTCTCCACGCACGCCCGGCTCCGGCGCGAGCGGCTGGAGAAGCATTTCGCTGAACCGGCTCCGATGCCGGGGCAGTTCGCGCTGGTCGGCCACCTCGGCGGCTACGGCCAGAGCGGCGTGACGGGGCTGGGCGGCCCCGCTGGTTACGGGGTGCGGCACTGCAATCCCGCCATCCTCGTGGACGAATGTCGCACGCTGCGCATGCTGGGCGTGAACAGCTTCGTCGGCTCGCTGCGGCTGGCGGACACGGCGGGCTTCGGCCAGGACTTCCGCCAGGTTTACTGGGGCGGGCCTGGCTCGGGCAGTCCGCTGGGCCTGCTCCAGAAAGGCGGAAAACTGCCGGATGACAACTGCCCGTTTGACCCGGCGCTCGTGCCGCTGATGGAGCAGAGCGCGGCGAAGGCCATTGCGGAGCACCGCGCGGTCGGGGCGAAGGCATCCTGGGCGCTCTGGGTGGACGAGCTTGGCGTCTTCGCGAAGGAGCACCTTGCCCGCTGCGACCGCTGCGCCGGGCAATTCCGTGACTACCTGCGCGCGAAAAAACTTTCCCCGTCCGACTTTGGCAAGGCCGACTGGAACGACGTGAAGCCGTTCGACCTCTGGGGCACGGCCGCCAAAGCCGTGCCCGGCGCGAAGCGCAAGGCCGCGCGCGCCACCCCGCCCGCCCCGCCGGAGAACGCGGCGGATTCGCTCCGCAGTTATTACACCGCGCGCTTCATGACGCACGCGACCGCGCAGGTGTTTCCCGCCCGCGCGCAGCAGTTCAAGGCCGCCGGCATCCCGCTCTACGCCATGCAAGGCCCCACGCCGAGCTGGAGCGGCGCGAGCCTGGACTGGAACGAATTCTACGACCTCGGCGCGAACACGGCCTTCGTGTGGGAGACCTCCAATCGCGACCCGCGCGCGTGGCAGTGGGAATCGTATCTGGCGGACATCGGGCGTGGCATCGCCGCCCGCCACTCCATGCCGATGGGCTGCCTGGTGAAGCCGCACCGCGGCGCGCCGGAGCAGCGGATGCTCTCGGCCGTGGCGCGCGGCGTGCGGGTCATCGAGTGGTATACCTATGGCTCGGACTACTCGAAGGGCGACAGCTTCTCGCAATCGCCCGAGCTGCTCGAACGCGTGGCGGGCGCGGCGCGTTTCCTGGGCCGCGCGGAGGACCGGCTGTTCGGCGCGCGTCCGCTGGTCGAGGCGGAGGTCGCCTTCGTCACGCCGCGCGCCGCGGAGATCTGGGGCCGGGCCGGGGGCCTGAACGGCACGGCGTTTGAGAACGCCAAGTGGGTTTATCTCGCCCTTGCCCACGCGCACATTCCCGTGGACATCCTCAGCGAGCAGCAGCTCGCCGAGGGGAAGCTCGCCCGTTACAAGGCCATTTACATTCCCGGCCCGCACCTGCGCCGCGATGCCGCCGCGCAGGTGAAGGAGTGGGTCCGCGCCGGCGGCTCGCTGTGGACGGACGCCCTCGGCCTCAGCCGCGACGAGGCGAACCAGCCCGCGACGGCCTTCGCGGAAGTCCTCGGGCTTGGCGAGCGCAGGCTGGAGACGTGGGGATCGGTGGAGCCTTACCGCGCGACGGACTTCAAGCCCCTCGCTGAAACCAACGCGCCCACCGGGGCCGGGTTGCAGTGGGAGGGTGCGACATTCAGCGCCGGCATCGGTCGCGAGGCGCTTACGCCGGGCGGAGCCGAGGTGCTCGCGCGCTTCGCTGACGGCAAGCCCGCCGTCACGCGCCACCGCTTCGGCAAGGGCGACGCCACCGTCGCCGGCCTGTGGTCCGGCTTGACCTACTCGGCGAAGGTGCGGCGCGCGGACTTCTCGATGCGCGGGGATTTCAGCCCGGCGGTCCGGGCGCTCATCACCGCACCGGCGCTGGCCCGCAAGGTGGTTCGCCCCGCGCTTCCCTCGGAGGCGCTGGTCGAGAGCGCGGCGTTGGTGAAAGACGGCCACCGCTCCGTGGCGCTGATGAACTGGGCCTACCAGCGCACCCCGGAGACAACGGGCAAAGGCGGCTTGCAGGCCGTGACCGATCTGCGCGTGGCCCTGCCCGGGCTGGGCGAAGTGAAGTCCGTCCGCTCGCTCCTCCACGGCCCGCTCGCGCTGGAGAACGGCTCCGTGCGCGTGCCCAAGCTGGCGGAAATTGACCTGCTGATCATCGAGTGATGACCAGGCGCAGACCAATGCATGTGCGCTGATCGGCAATGAAACCTTGAACTTATGTCAGACTCCTCCTCCCTCACCCGTCGTGACGCCCTGAAATCCGCCGGAGCCGTCGGCGCGCTGGCCTTGACTGGCACGGGCGCGCTTGCCGCCGCCGAACCCGCCAGGAAACCCCTCCGCATCGGCGTGGTCTCCGCCGCCATTCGCGGCAAGCCGCAGCCGCGCAACGGCCACACCTGGTCCTTCTGCCAGTATCTCCACCCGGCGTTCGACTTCGTGGCGATGAAGAAGCACTGGCCGCAGGCTTACGAGAGCTTCCAGAAGCATTACCGGAACCCACGGATAACCTTCGGCGCGCTGCCCTTCCCCGACACGCGCATCACGCACTACTACGATGCCGATCCAGCCGTGTCCGTGCCCTACACCGAGGTCTTCCCCGGCGTGCAGGTGGCGCGCTCGCTCGACGAGATGGTGAAGGAAGTGGACGCGGTCTGGATGGGCGACGCCTCGGGCTACGGCGAGGACCACTTCGACCTCGTCGCGCCCGGCCTGGCCAAGGGCCTGCCGACGTTTTGCGACAAACCCATCGGCGGCGACGTGGCCGGGACGCGGAAGATTCTGGAGTTCGCGCGCAAGCACAAGGCGCCGATCATGTCGTCGAGCCTCTTCCGCCATCAGTTCGGCATGGAGGCCGCGCTGCGGATGCGCGACAGCGGCGAGTTCGGGCCGATTGAGTTCATCACCGCCACCTTGCACAGCCGTTACCGGCTCGACTCGTGGATGATCTACGGCCAGCACCCGGTGTGGTCCGTGATGACGCTCATGGGCGCGGGCGTGGACGCGGTGAGCATGTATGAGCACAAGGACACCTGCCACGCGCTGATCACCTGGCCGGACCGCTATCCGGCGCACGTCTGGTATGGCGAGCCGTTCGAGCGGTTCGAATACAACCGCGTGCAGACGCACTTCAAAAAGAAGCTTTACACCTTCACGCCGTCCATCGAGGGCAGCTTCGACTACGGGCACAACTACGAGATGTTCCGCATGGCCGCGACGTTCCGCGAGATGGTGCTCACCGGCAGGGAGCCGGTGCCGCACCAGGAAATCCTCGAAGTCACCGCCATCGTGCAGGCGGCGGCGAAGTCCCTGACGGAGCGGAGCCGGCTGGTGAAGCTGGCCGAGGTGATGGCGTAGCCGCGCGCCGGCCCTACCGCGCGGCGGCCCTGCCGGGGGCCACGGGCACCGGGACCAAGGACTTGAGCAGCTTGGCCGTGGCCACCGCATAGACCTGCGCCTCGCCGCTCTTGCTGCCGAGGAGCACGCGGGAGCCGTCCTGGTTCAGCGCGATCCCGAAGACGGGGGCGGGGATTTTCGCGAGGGCGGCTTTGCGCTGGCGGTTGTCGGTTTGATAGACGCGCACCTCGGCGGCGCGGGTGGCGACGGCGAGGAGCTTGCGGTCGCCGCTCATGGCCAGCGCCATCACGGCGTCGGGCTGGGCTTCGTAGGCGCGGACATATTGGGTGCGGTTGTTCGCGGGGCGTGCGCCGTTGCCCGAGCCGGTGACTTCCACGCCGGCCAGCGCGAGCTTGAAGTCAAAGCCGTTCAGCGCGCGGGCGTTGCCGGCGGAGATCGCGGTGAGCGCATCGGCGGCGACGGCGTTGATGGTGTCGGCGGACTGGTCAACCGAGCGGAGCAGCCGGAGGCTCTCGACGCTGCTGACCTTCGTGGTCTTGTCGCGGCTGCCGCTGACGAGCTGCTTGCCGTCGGGCGTGTAGGCGACGGCCATCACCCAGTCGCTGTGCAGGTCAATGGCCTTCACCTCGGCCTTGGCGTCCACCGGGATGAGATGGATCGCACCACCCGCGCCGCCGAGCGCGATGGTCTGGCCGTCGGGCGAGAAATTACCTTTGAACAACGTGTCGTTGCCGACGCGGCGCGACGACTGACGTTTGCCATCAGCGGGGTCGAAGAAGATCACGCCGCCAAACTGCTGGGGCGACCCACCAGCGGCGGCGAGGCGCTGGCCGTCCGGGCTAAACTCGACGTGCGTGACTAGGTCGAAGTCCGTGGCGAGCCGGCGCGGAGCGGTGTCGTCATCCACATTGAAGAGGACCACTTCACTGCGGACGGCGACGGCGGCGAGTTTGCCGTCCGGGCTGAGGCTCACGCTGGTGATCGAGGGGGCGAAGGCGTAGGTCGCGGGGATGACGACCGGCGGACGCGTGGCCTTGGGCACCGCGTCAATCTTCGCGCCCTGGGCGATCCAGTCGCGCAGGGTTTTCACCTTCTCAGCGGTGAGGGGCGGCTCGTTTTCCGGCATCTCAGGCGAATCACCGGTGACCTGCTGCATCAGCAGGCTCTTGTCCGGCTTGCCCGACACGAACAACGCGCCGTGCTTCCCGCCCTTCTTGAGCGCGGCGATGTCGTCGAGGCGCAAGCCGCCCTTGGCCTTGCCCTCCGTGTGGCAGCCGAGGCAGTGCCGCTTGAAGATGGGCCACACCTCCCGCTGATAGCTCACGGTCGCGGCGCGGGCTGGAGCAGCAACCAGCAGAACGAGGAAGAGGAAAACCACGAATGGACACGAATGGACACGAATCGGAATGAAACCAGAAGCGTGTGGAGCGCGGCGTTCACGCCGCAGAAAGCTCGGAAAGCCAAGGGCGTTCGGACGATCCTGGGCGCACGCGCGTCTCTGCGGCGTAAACGCCGCGCTCCGCGCGCCTTCTCCCCATTCGTGTCTCTTCGTGTCCATTCGTGGTTTCAGTGCAGCAGCGTGAAGTCGCGGCTGTTGAGCAGGCCCCACATGAAGTCCTGCGCGGCCTCGGCACGCTTGTCGCCGTAGGCGGCCATGAACTTCTTCGCGAGCACCACTTCCTTCGCGGCGGGCTTGCGCGCGAGCGACCAGAGGTAGAGCTGCTCGATGAGCTGGTCGTCGTCCGGCTTCTTTTGGAGCAGCAGCGCGGGCCGGCCGCTCGCGCTCGTGACGCGGTCGAGGATGGACTTGCCGTTGATGAAGTGGAGGGCCTGCAACATGTTCGCGCCCAGGTCGCGCTCGCACTCGCACGCCTCCATGCGCTGCGGCTTGCCGAAGAGCGTGAGGAAGTCGCTCTGCACGTTGCCGTCCGGCAACTGCGCGGCGTTGAAGCCCGCCGGGGCGCCGCCGAAGTTCTCCCGCACGCCGGTCGCCTGCACGAGCGTGTCGAGCATCGCCTCGGCGGGCAGACGGCGCGGGATGGCGTGGGAGAAGTTCGCGTCATCGTGGCCGTTCGTGTCGTTGGGCACCGAGCTGCGCTGGTAGGCGCGCGACGAGACGATGACCTGCATGAGATGGCGCAGGTCAAACTTGTGCTCCACGAAATCCCTCGTGAGCGCGTCGAGCAAGGGCGCGTTGATGGGCGGGCTGGTCGAGCGGAGATCGTCCACCGGGTCCATGATGCCGCGATGGAAGAAGTAGCTCCAGACGCGGTTCACGAGACTGCGGGCGAAGTGCGGGTTGTCCGGCGACGTGAGCCAGCGCGCGTAGTCCTCGCGTTTGTCCACGCCCGCTTCGAGCTTCGGTTCGCTGCCGCCGAGATAGCGCGGCGGCTGGGGCTTGTTCGTGCGCGGGTTGGTCGAGGAGCCAGTGGTGAGATTCACGAGCACGGTCTTGGCGTTCTGCACGCCGGTCTGGCGCGGGTCGGGTTTCGTGGCGACCTGGTTGAAGAAGCTGTGAACGCCGTAGTAATCCGCCTGCGTCCACTGCTCGAACGGGTGCGGGTGGCACTTCGCGCAGAGCATCCGCACGCCGGCGAAGACCTGTGTGGAGCGCTGCAAGGTGTCGTCCGTGTCCTTGCTCACGGCGAAGTAGGCGGCGGCCGGATGGTCGTTGAAACTGCCGCGCGCGGTGAGCAGCTCGCGGGCGAACTCATCCATCGGCACGTTGCGCGCGACAGCAGCGCGAATCCACTCGCGGAAGACATACACCGCCGGATCGCTCAACGTGTTGCGCGAGTTCTGCAGGAGGTCGCCCCACTTGAGCGACCACCAGTCCACGAACTCGTTCCGCTTCATCAGCGCGGCGATGGTCTTCGCGCGCTTGTCCGCGCTCGTGTCCGCGACGAAGGCCAGCACTTCCTCCGGCTTGGGCTGCACGCCGATGAGGTCCACCGACGCGCGGCGCAGGAACCGCTCGTCGTCCGCGAGTTCCGACGGGCGGATGCGGAGGTCGTTGAGCTTCGTGATGATGTGGCGGTCCACTAGGTTGTCCGTGGGGACGGGCGTGGGCTGGAAGCCCTTGTTCGGCGGCAGCACGATGAAGTTGGCCACCGCGAAGAAGCCCTCGTAGCGTGCGACGATGGCGGTCTCGCCCAGGTCCGTCGCGGCCACCAGCCCGACCTCGTCCACGCGGGCGACGCGCTCGGTGTTCACGGTGAAGATGCCGGTGCGGGACACATCGCGCGTGGAGCCGTCGCTGTATTTCGCAACGAGCTGGAACTGCTGCCGCGCGCGCGGCATGGCGACGACCTTCTCCGGGAAGATGGTGATGGCGGTGAGCGTGGGCAACGTGGGCGCGTCATCGCGCGCACCCTCGGCAATCCAGCGGCGCACGGTCTCGTGCAGCAGCCCGCCGTGGTCGAAGCGCACGCCGCCCTCGTGCGGCAGGTCGCCGAGCGCTTTGAGGAGCACGAGGCTGGCGGCGGGATTGTGGCGGTTGATGCGGCGCTCCATGAACTCGTCGGTGAGCGCGGGGTAATCCTTGTCCGCGTCCGCGCCGCGCAACGTGAGCTTAAAACCGTTCTTGCCAAGCGAATAGCCGTGGCACGCGCCCGCATTGCAGCCGCCCTTGGAGAGCACGGGCATCACGTCCTGCCGGAAGCTGGCCGCCGTCGGCTCGGCGGGGAGCTGGACGTTCACGGTGACCTTCGCGGTCTTCCCCGCAGCCCGGACAGTGAGGGTTGCCGTGCCGTTCGTGACGGGCTGCACCCAGCCGGACGGGCTGATGCGGGCGACCTTTTCATTGCTGCTGCGGAAGGTGGCCGAGCCGGTGAAGTCCACATCGTAACCGCCTTTGGTCCGCGCCATCACGACGAGCGAATGGGGGCGCTGGGCGTGGACGAGCATGAGGGTGGACGGCGTGACGGTGAGGTCGCCGACGATGGGGTCGGGGGCCGGCGCGGCGGAGAGACGGAGCGCGGCGAGCAGGGCGCAGAGGAGAGTGAAGAGCCGTTTCATGATAGGGAGAATCGCCGTCCGCGTATGGCGGAGATGAACCGTTCAGAAGCCCGTGATGTCTTGGAGTGCGGCGGGAAGCGGAGCGCCACGCCGCTTTGGCGTCCCGCGGAGCGGCCCCACGCGTGGTCGAGACACCGCTCCGCGGGAGGCCAAAGCGGTGTCGCCGCTGCGCTTTGCCACCGCAGTCCTAGATGGTGCGGGCCGTCGGATGACTTGTGATTCAGCGTCGGCATGATGTCACTACTTCGCCTCGGCTTGTTTCGCCGGCGGCGGTTCCGGTGCGAGGACTTTCACGGCGAAGCCCAGGTCGCGGCTCTTCACGGTGGCGGCGCTGAAGGGCTTGGCGCTGGCGGACAACTTGAGGCCGGAGAAGTCGCCGGGCTTGAAGCCGACGGGGAATTTCAGCGCGAACTTGAACTCCGTCGCGCCGTCTTTCACCGCGACGGTCGCGGGGGCGGTCACGCCGGCGGGGAGGCCGGTGAGGGTCACGGTCACGTCGCCTTTGGCACCGTTGAGGCGTTCGACTTGGCCGACCACGTCCAGCGTTGCGCCGGTCTTGGCGTCGAGTTTTACGGGGGCGAGTGAGGCGAGCTTGAGCGCGAGCGGGTTCAACACGGGGAGCTCGCGCACGGGGGTGTAAGCCACGGCGGTCACGGTGCGGCGGTCGCGCTTGAGCAGCTCGGCCTTGAAGGCGAGCTGGTGCGGGAGGTCGGCCAGTTCGCCGGGCACGATGATCGCGAACGCGGCGCTGTTCGTCGCTTTCTGCGCGGCTTCGGCGGCGGCCTTGCGGACGGTGTCCAACGCGTTTTCGGCGGCTTGGACTTTCTTCGTGGCGGTGGCTTTCGCGGGGTCGTCCTTGGCGGCGGTGAGTTCCTTCTGCGCGGCGGCGAGCGCGTTCGTTGCGGGCGCAATGGCGTCGAAGGCCGCTTGCACCTTCTTGTCCTCTTCGATGAGCACGGCCTTCTCCTCGCGCAACACGCGGGCGGGGTCCACGGCGTTGTTCAGGAAGAGGCGCGCCTGGCTGGTAAGCAGCGTGAGGCGCACCGGGCCGTCGTGGCCGAGGGGGCGATTGCAGGCGACGGGCAGGGACAGCTTGCCGCCGAGCGGAATGGAGTTCGTGGCGGCGTCCTTGCCCCAGGCGACGGAGAACTCGATTTCGGACTTCGCCGCGCCGGCCAGCGCAAGGTCGTTCTCCAGCCACGGCTGGAACTTGCCGAGGCTGGCGCTCTCGCTGCGCGCGAGCACATCGCGGTCCTTCGCCTTGCCGTGCAGGGTGGTGATGAGCGGGGGCAGCGGCTGGTCGCCGGAGAGGAGCGTGAGAAGCGTGGCGGTGGCCTTCGCGGGGATGGTCTGACCGGAGAGTTTTACACCGGCGGGCAGGGCGTCGAAGGCGAGTTCGATGGGGCCGTCGTAGCCCTCGCGTTTGGCCTCGATTTTGAAGACGCCCGCACGGCCGGCGGCCAAAGTGTGGCTGTCCTCGAGCGCGAGAAGGGTGAAGCCGGCGGTGTTCGTGGACTTGAGCGTGGCCTGCAAGCGGTAGAGGCAGCGTGGGCCGCCGTTGGCGTTCACGTCGCGGACGACGGCGACAATGTTGGTCACGTTTTTGGGCACCTTGTAGGTGAGGCGCGGGTCGGGTCGGCTGGTGAAATCGTCGTTGAGCGCGAGGCGCGCGCCCTTGAGGTCGCGCAGCTCGAGTTCGGCGTCAATGGGCGAGCCGAGGGAATCGGCGAAAATGGCGACGTCCACCTCGGACTCGGGGGTGACGGTGAGGGTGTAGGCGTCCGCTTCGCCGGCCTGGCTGAGGCGGCCGTTCACGGCGACCGGCAATACGGGCAAAGCCTGCGGCGTGGAGCCGGTGCGGTTTTCAACCAGCTCGGGCAGATCGCTCAACCACACGACAGCCTGCGGGCCGCTGGCGGACTTGGCATCGGCCCACGGGGCGGGCATTGCGGTGGCGTTGCCCAGCGCGGGCAGACTCACGGTGCGGGATTCGCCCGCGCGTCCGACCAACTGGACTTCCGCCGACGCGCCGCGCTGGACGGTGGCGGGGAAGGCAAGGTCCGCGTAGGTCCACTGGCCGAGCTTGAGGCGAAAGTAATTCGAGTTGCCGGGCGCGGCGAACTGGAGGTCGTGGAGTTGCAGGCGATACTCGCCGTCGGCGGGGAGCTTGAGTTCGAGACGGGTGTCGCCGCGCAGGGCGAGCAGCGGCTGGGTCCACTTGAGGAGTGTGTTGCCGGGGCCGAGGAGCTTGAGGACGGGCCGGAGTTTGCCGTCGAGGCGCTGGGCTTCGACCTCGCAGATGAGTTCCTGACCGGCCTTGCCGGGGAAGGTGACTTCGCGGACCTGGCTGCCGGAGATCGTGCCGTGCAGGGCGACGGGGAGTGAATCCACTTTGTCAGCGAAGGGTTTTTGCGGGAGGTGGTCGGTGGCGAGGACGCCCTTGGCGGAGACGCCGTGGTCGGTGACGAGCCACCAGTTGTGCAGGCCGGGGGGGGTGCCGGGGGCCAGCTCGATTTCGAGGGTGATGCGGTCGGGCTTTGCGCCGTCCTTAAGCGACTGTTTGGCGATGCGCGCGGTGGTGAGCAGGCGCGGGTTCGGCAGGAGGCCGGTGCCGGTGAGAGTGAGGGTGGTGGAGTGGGCAATTTGCAGGCCGCGCACATCAATGGTGGTGACGGTGGGCGGGGCGGCGTGGAGGAAGAAGAAAGAGGATAGAAAGGCGGAGAAGATAGAAAGGAGACGAAGTGATGCGGTGTTTTTTGGCGCGGTGGGGAGCGCGGCGTTCACGCCGCAGAAAGGTCCGATGGGTAAAATGCGCTCGAACGTCTGCGAGCCTCCGCGCGTTTCTGCGGCCTGAAGGCCGCGCTCCTGGACGGCTCGTGGCGAGAGCGGACGGCGTTGGCTGAAGGAAGCGTTCTCCCTCACCCCGGCCCTCTCCCGCTGGGAGAGGGGGAGACGCAGGCCGCGTGTCGTGAAACCAGAGCGTTCAGGTGATCGAGAAGCGGGCGAGCTGGCTCCCTCTCCCAGCGGGAGAGGGTCGGGGTGAGGGAGAGAGCGTTCGATGGGCACGGCTGGCTCCACTTGGACAGTGCCTGGCCTCCCCATGATTCTGTGCGCCATGATTCTGTGAACATTCCGGCGGGACTGGAAGGGACGGAGAATCATGAGATGAGGCAGTCAAGGAACGGACTAAGTTAAACGGTCCGGCCAGTGTAGGGCGGGGAGTGTGACCGGAAGGCGTTGGTTGGGTTCGTTGCAAGTCACGGCTGGCGGCAAGTTTGGTCTCATCATCTGCTGTCGTCCGTTTTCCAGTCATCTCCTAGTGTAAAAAGTCCAGCCTTTCCTGAACCAGTTTCGCTGCACTCTCCCCAAGCTCTCACCAGGGATAACTCCAAATACGCTGCAAGCTTCACCTTGTAGTAATGGTTCGGTCGCACCTCACTTTCCAAGAATCTGCGAAAGCCTTTGGACAGCGGACGCAGCCGCGCACATACCTCGAAGTAATCGGCAATCCCCCCACGAGCAACATCAAATCGGTCAAACTCGTCTGGTGGCAAAATGGAGCGTTCTCGAAGTGGTCTCTTGTTGGAAGGGTCGAATGGCGGATAAATGCTCTCAACAAATCGGAATAGGAGCTCGTCCTCCGCATCCATGCCTTTGCCATACAGTGTGCGCCAGCACTGAAGTGGGGCAGCGGCTGGCATGGGTAGGCAGCGGGGCCATTTCGCGGCGTGGACAGCCTCCTCCCAAGTCTGCGGGGCATTTCGCTGCCCCTCGATGAACCTACCGTAGGCGGGACGAATGATGTCGGCGAAGGGTTTGAGATGTGTGCGTCGATAGTCTGCGAAGGCAATCCCCCACTCCGCCCAATCCTGACGACGATTCCGGCGAGCTGTTAGGAGCGAAAAAATGAAACCTGCCCATCCTGAAACCGCCGCAATGGCCATAAGAACAAGCTTCCAATCCGGTTGCCCTGAATTTGAAGCAGTTTGAATTGCGTTGGTAGTGTCCATGTATGCCAGTATCGAGTTTCACGCCGTTCACCCTTTGAGCAGCGCCGTTCACGATGTTACTTCCGCGCCTCAGGCAAACAATTCCCTTATCGGCTCCGCCTCGATGAAGCGGATCGGCCGGCCCCCCGGCCCCGGCAGCATCGTGGTTTCCAAATCAATGCCCATCGCCTGGTAGATGGAGGCGACGACTTGCGGAGGGGTGACGGGGCGGTCGTGCGGGGCGGCGCCGATTTTGTCCGAGGAGCCGATGACGCGGCCGCCACGGATGGGGCCGCCGGCGAGGAAGTTCGTCCAGACGGAGGGATAGTGGTCGCGACCGCCGCGGGCGTTGAGCTTGGGCGTGCGGCCGAATTCGCTGATGACGGCGATGACAGTTTCCTCAAGCAAACCGCGCTGCTGGAGGTCTTCGAGGAGCGCGGTGAAGGCGAGGTCGAACTGCGGGCAGAGGACGTGCTCGTAGTCGGCGTAGGTGTTGTTGAGGCTGCTGCCGTCGGCGTGCATGTCCCAGCAGGAGATGCCGAAGACGGTGTCGAACTGGTTCACGGTGACGAAGCGCGAGCCGCGCTCGATGAGGCGGCGGGCCATGAGGCAGCTCTGGCCGAAGGTGTTCCGGCCGTAGCGGTCGCGGAGCTTGGCCGGCTCCTCGTTGAGGTCGAAGGCCTTCTTCGTGGTCGGGTTGGTGAGGAGGTTGAAGGCGCGGGCGTAGGCGGTGTCGCGCTCGAGCGTGCTGCTGGTCTCGACCTGGCGCTGCACCTCGTCAATTTCCGTGAGCAGCTTGCGGCGGGCCTCGACGCGGAACTCGGTCTGGCCCTTGGGCGGTTCGAGGTCGGCGACCTTGAAGTCCGCGCGGGCGGGGTCGCTGCCGAGGAAGAAGGGCGCGTGGGCGCTGCCGAGGAAGGCGCTCTCCTGGCCGTGCGGCGTGGAGGTGCCGGTGTTGCCGATGCCCACGGGCAGGACGATGGAGGCGGGGAGGTCACCTTTGGGGCCGAAGACGCGCGAGATGACGGAGCCCATGTGGGGCTGCTTGTTTGCGGCGTTGAAGTCGTGGCCGGTCATCATCCAGCGCTGGCCGTTCTCGTGCGAGGAACCAGTGTTGTAGTGGAGACTGCGGATGAGCGCGACGCGGTCCATGACCTTGGCCATGCGTGGAAAGTGCTCGCAGATTTGCACGCCGGGGACGCTGGTCGAGATGGGCTTGAATTTGCCGCGCACGTCCTCGGGGGCATCGGGCTTCATGTCCCAGGTGTCGTGCTGGCCGGGCGAGCCGACGAGGAAGAGGGTGATGCAGTTGCGGATCCTGGCCTTCTTTTCGTCCACCGCGCCGGCGGCCTTGAGCTTGTAGAGATTCGCCAGCGTCATGCCGGTCATGGCCCCGGCACCGAGTTGGAGGAAGCTGCGGCGGTTGGTGCCGGAGCAGAGGGGGATGTGTTCGTTGCCGATGTGCAGCATGGCGGGGTGGCGTTGGGGTTAGACCGTGTAGGAAACCGGCTCGGAGATGTCCACGTATTTGCTGGTGGTGAACTTGCCGTCCTTGTCCTTGGCGTAGCCCACGTAGTGGAACTGCTGGAGGACGATCTCGTATTTGCCGGGCGCGGTGTCGGCGTGCTCGAAAGCAGGCTCGGGGCCGGCAGTCACGGCGGCGATTTCCTTGCCGTCGCGGCTGACCTTCCACTGGAGGCGCGTGCCCCAATGGTTGGTGATTTCACCGCGGGTGACCTTGCGGCCGTCGAGGCGGAGGGAGGCGGAGGGCTTGCCTTCGAGTTTCTGGTCCATAAATGGGTGCAGTTCAGACGGGCGCGCGCGGCGGCATGTTCGAGCCGGCTGAGGTGCTTCGCGGCCGGGACGCCGGGTGCGCGCAGGCCGTCCCCGCCCCGTCCCGGTCGCCCCCGACGCAGCGCCTCCTTGACGCGCCGTGCAAGGGTTACGCGAAGCCGCGCAGCAGCCGCAGCAGCCAGTCCGTCCCCATGAGCACGGCCAGCAGGATGAGCAGCACGAAGCGGTTCCAGAGGTCCACGGTTTCCACGCGGGACACGGGAACTTTCTCCAGGTTCTCCAGCGCGCGCCAAGTCGCCGGGACGGCGCGGTTGAGGTAATTGCCGCCGGTGTCGTGGGCGATGCGGCGGAGGCCGGATTCGTTGAGGCGCTGGCTGGCCAGCTCGGCGTTGCTCGCCTCGACGTCGAAGGCGATGAGCGTGTCGGCCACGGCCTTGTCATCGGCCACCACGCTGGCGGTGACCTTGTGCTGGCCGGGCGCGGCGGCCTCGAAGCGCGCGGTGTAAGTGCCCGGCGCGGCGGCGTTCGGCGCGAAGTCGAGCGGCAGTTGGCTGCCGTCCGGCAACGTCACGCGCGCCTGCACGCGGGGCTTGGACAACGGTTGCGCGGCCCGGACCTCGGCGCGGAGCACAACCGTCTGCCCCGGCTCGTAGCGGCTGCGGTCGGGTTCGAGGTGCAGGCTCACGTTGCCGCCGCCGGCGCGGAGCGGCGCCAGCGCGCGGAGGGTTTGCTGCCAGAACACCTGGAACGGCGTCGGGCCTTCCGTCGCGGTCGCGAACATCTGCCATTTCCACAGCGTGTCCGTGGCGATGAACAGCACGCGGCCCCGGCCCACGGTGTGCTCCGCCATCAGGATGAGATTGCCGTAAGGGTTCGCCAGCTTCGCGGCCTCGGCCAGCACGGTGGCGGCGGGCTGCTTGCGCAACGGCGGGTAAATCTGGTCCACCGGCGGCAACGCGGCCCAGTAGGCCTCCGGCACGCCACCGGGCACGGCGAAAAACGGCGCGGCCAGACCCTCGGCCGTCACGCGCACCGCCACAGGCCCGGGCACCGGCGCGGCGGACTCGGGCGACAACTGCACCGGCAGCAACGCCGCCAGCGCCGGATGCGCGGCCAGCGCCGCGAGGTTCGGCCCGCCGATGACGATGAGCGACTTGCCGTCCTCCTCGACAAGCTGCTGCAGCACGCTGGCAAAGCCGCGCGGCCAGCGGCGCGGGTCCGCGCTGCCGAGCACCAGCGTGTCGAAGCCCGCCAGCTCCGCGCGCGACTGCGGAAAGCCCGTCACCTTCGTGCGCCGGTCCGGCTCGGCGAGCTGCACGAACGCGCTCTCGCCACGCGAGAGAAACGCGGTCAGCGCAAAGCCCGGATCATCCTCGAAGATGCGGCGCAGAAACTTGAACTCCCAGCGCCAGTTGTCTTCTAGGAACAGAACCTCGTTCCGCGCGCCCAGCACCTGCACGCTGAACTTCCGCACTGGCGCAACCGCCGGTGTGCCCGCGACCTCGACGGCGTATTCCTTCAATCCCGCCTCGGCTGGCTGGAAGGAGAGCGTGACGGACTTCTCCGGCTGCCCGGCGGCGAAGGTGAACGGCTGCGTGGCCACCAGCTTCCCGCCGTCCTTCAGATTCAGCGTCAGCGCCCGGCCGGCCAGACCCTCCTGTCGCAGCGCCACGTTGAACCGCGACTCCGCGCCGAGCGACACGCTGCGCGGGGCCTGCACCTGCGCGATGCTGACATGCGCCGCCTCCGCCCCGCCCGTCGCCGCCGCCGGCGCGAGCGTGTCCACCGCCAGCCCCAGCTCCCGCGCCACGTCCGTCACCGCGCGCGCCCCAAAATCATGCCCATCGCTCACCAGCAGCACGCGGCCGCCGGGCACGAGCGGCGCGGCCTCGCTGCGCTGCTGGCGGTAATGCTCCCACGCATCGGCGAGGCTCTCCGCGTAACGCGTCGTCGTGCCGCTGGTCGTCAAGCCGGGCAGATCAGCGGGCGTCACCGCGCGCGCATGGCCGTCGAAGGCGAACCAGAGCACGTTGGGCCGCCCCGCCAGCTTGCCTTGCAGGCCGCTCCTGGTCAGCCATTGCACCGCCTCGGGCAGGCGGCCGTTCGGCGCGGCGGAATCTTTCAGGCCCATGCTCTTCGAGGTGTCGAGCAGCACCAGCACCGGCGGCCCTTCCGGCACGGTGCGCCGGAAGGAGACGATGGGCTGGAGCAGGCACAGCGCGAACACCGCGACGATGGCCACGCGCAACGCGCCCAGCCCGAGGATCCACCGCCGGGGCAGCCGCTTCTCCACCAGCAGCAGCGACCCGCGCCCAAGCAACCCGAGCAGCGCGACCGTGAAGACCGCAACCAGCCACGGCGGCAGCACCGGCATCCAACTGATGGTCATCCAGGGAAGCATTTCAACATGTCCGCCCGAACTTGAGCGCACCCGTGGCGCGTGCAAAGACCAAAGCGATGCGGAGCAAGGTCATGGGGAGGGAATAAACCACGGATGGACGGGGATGCGCGCGGATGAAAACCAGCCGCGTAGCGGCAGGACAACGGTAGCCGTGGGTGGAGCGAGCAACGCGAGCGCAACCCACGGAACTCCCGAACCCAAGGCCACGCGCCGCGTAGCGGCGCGACATCTCCGGCCCGATCACAGGTAGCGTTCATCATATTTCACCCCGGCTCGATCCATCAACTGCCGGTATTCTTCCAGAAAGGACACGATCCGGTGATGCTCCTCCTGTCGCTTGATGTAATCCATCACGGCCTCCTTCTCGTTCACCGACAAGGTGAAGGCTCCATATCCGTCCTGCCAACCGGTGAATCCGGCGAACACCTGCTCGGCCTTAATCCACTTGCTGCTGCCCGTTTTGACTTCTTTGACGTAGTCGGCCAGGGAGAGCGCCGGGCGCAGCGAGGTCAGAATGTGGAGGTGGTCTTCGACGCCGTTGATGCGATGAAGATGGCAGTCGAGGTTCTTGTTGATGCCCCAGATGTAGCGGAATAGCTCTTCGCGGGAATCAGCGGTGAGGACGCGCTCCCGATGCTTCGTGGAGAAGACAATGTGGTAGAGGATTTGCGTGTAGGTGTTGGGCATCGCGAGCAGTGGAAAATCAGGGCGTGCCGCGTAGCGGCTCAACAACGGTAGCCGTGGGTGAAGGGCAGCGAAACCCACGGGCCACGCAGCCAAAGCCAGTGCGCCGCGTAGCGGCGCGACAAACCGGGCGGCGGGTGATTGCGGCGTCCGATGGCACCGGGGTGCGTGTGTTGGGTCGCGCCGTTGTCCTGCCGCTACGCGGCAGCGTCATGATTGCGCCGGGACCGTGGGTTTCGCTCGCGTGGCTCGCTTCACCCACGGCTACTTTTGTTTCGTCGCTACGCGACATCACTTCGCCTTTCCAAAACACCGCACCACCCCATCCAGGCTCGACACATACAGCCGGCCTTGCGCCACGGCCATGCCGTCCCAGACGGGGGGGCTGGCGAGGTCGAGGCCGGTGCTTTGGTTGCCGTTGTCCACGGCCACGGCCCAGAGCTTGGCGCCGCGCTTGCCTTCGAGGGCGTCGTCCTGCTCCTGGAGCTGCTGGAGGATGCTCTTGTCCTTCGCGGCGAGGCGCTCGAAGGCATACTCCTCGTCCACCAAATCCTCCGCGCCGCTCACGATGAGCGAGTTGCCGGCCTTGGCCATCGCGCGC
>Ga0172373_10000296_pt1 | contig 81170 bp, 73 predicted proteins | sample Lak10m_2_FD_114546 | JGI IMG/M metagenome (GOLD analysis project Ga0172373, IMG submission 114546) | Freshwater microbial communities from Kabuno Bay, South-Kivu, Congo - kab_092012_10m | ecosystem: Environmental > Aquatic > Freshwater > Lake | place: Democratic Republic of the Congo...
CGCCATGTCCTGATTGTGCCCGGCGTCACCTCTCCTGCGCGAGTGTCGAGAAAAACATCGACGGCCTTGTGCAACAGGAGCGGTTTGATGGATGGGGGTGGGGGTGTGGGCGCAGCTTCCGGCTGCCTGGTATTCGAAACCGTCATCGCCTCAAGTGCTTTGATCGCGAGTTCGCTATCTTCCTTGCTGCCGTCGGTGATTACTTCGGTGATGACCCCGGCGTCGTTCCGCTTAATGTGAAAACCTGTGAATCTGCCGTGATCCATAATGATTTGCGCGCCAAATTGGTATGCGGCCAATTTTGCCGCATCCAGATCGCGGGTGCCAAGGGATTTCCGGGATTCTTTTTTACCGCGTCGAATGCGTAGATAAAAAATCCCGTGGCGACTCTTCACGAGTCGTGATGGGATTTTCATTGAAACTGAGGGGGCGTGTGACACTTTCAAGGTCTCCGAGGTGACACCAGCCGAAATGATCGGCAGGCAATTCCATAGGGCCTTGATTTACAACGATTACTGCAATACTTGGTGCCGACGGCGAGACTCGAACTCGCACAGCTTTCGCCACTACCCCCTCAAGATAGCGTGTCTACCAATTTCACCACGTCGGCATGATTGATTTTGAAACATTCCCGACATCATGGTTGTCGGGGAAGGGGCGTAATTTTGCCGCATTTCTGCCCGGAACGCCACCCCCATGTAGGAGTTTATTGAAATACATGGCGTGGTCACCATGGGACACGCTGATTCAGCGCCGCCTGACCACCCCGTTCAAATAACCCGTCTTTAGCGCCGAAGCTGCTGCAAATACAACTGCTCCACCTTGGCTCTGGCCCACGGCGTCCTCCGCAGGAACTTCAAACTCGATTTGATGCTGGGGTCGTGCGTAAAGCATCGCACCGGCACGGCGGCAGCCATCGCCTCCCACCCGATACTCCCGGACAACTGCGTGACGATGGTTTCAAGCGTGACGCCATCCAGACTGGGGCGGCTTGCAGGTTGATCGATGGCATCCATGGGTGCATTTTACCGCCGATCGCAGCCCTTGCGCCGGTGTTGCCATCAGCCCGCGTGGCCCGCTCTTTGCATATCTGCAGACATCCCCGGGTGTACCGGAATGACGATGGAGGCAATATGCGATATACCAAGAGTGCAATGATAGCTTTGCTGGCAGGGACGCTGGCGCTGAGCGGCTGTGCCGGCATGAGTACGCGCCAGCAGAACGCAGCGGTAGGCGCTGCCGTGGGCGGTGTGGCAGGTGCGGTACTGACGGGTGGCAGTGCGTTCGGCACCGTCGGCGGGGCGGCCGTAGGCGGCATCATCGGCCACGGCGTGGATGGCTTGAGCAAGAAGAAGTAGGACTTGTCGCCGGCTTGAGACGCCGTTTCCGGACCTGGCACTCCTTTAATTAATCCAGCCAGTGCGTCTGTTGCCACCGTGCCGGGGCGCACAGAACTGCGTTTAGCCAGACTTGAATGTCTCTCGCCGGTGACACTTTTACGCTTTCTTCTGTCGCGCCGGGCGTTTGATCCGCCTCTCTCCCAACGTCTTAGCGTTGTTTTACCAACGATAGCCGGACTCCTGGCTTTACAATGTGATCCCTTGTTTCCGGATTGCATTTTTCATGACCGGCCCCGTTCGCCTTGCAAAACGCCTTGTTGAATTAGCCCACTGTTCGCGCCGTGAGGCCGAGCTGTATATCGCCGGCGGCTGGGTGACGGTGGATGGTCTTGTGGTGGAAGAGCCGCAGTTCATGGTGTTGCAGCAGAAGGTGGAGCTGCATCCCGAGGCCAGCCTGACGCCGGTTGAAGCGGTGACCATGCTGTATCACCAGCCGCTTGCTGCGGACAACCATGCCGTACAGCAATCGATACGCGCCGGCACGCGCGCAGCGGACGACCCGTCCGGCATCCGTATGCTCAAGCAGCACTTTGTACGGTTGACGCCGTGCATGCCGCTGGAACCCGACGCCAGCGGGTTGCTGGTGTTTACCCAGGACTGGCGCGTGGCGCGCAAGCTGGTGGACGATGCGGCGACGGTTGAGCAGGAATACATCGTGGAAGTCGCGGGCGAGTTGATCCCGCATGGGCTCAAGCGCCTTAACCACGGGCTCAGTTTTAACGGCAAGGCATTACCGCCGATCAAGGTCAGCTGGCAGAACGAATCCCGTTTGCGCTTTGCCCTCAAGGGCGTACAGCCCGGCCAGATCTCGCATATGTGCAAGAGCGTCGGGCTCGCCGTGGTGGCGCTGAAGCGTATCCGCATCGGACGCATCGCCATGGCCAGATTGCAGCCGGGACAATGGCGTTATTTGATGCCGGACGAGCGGTTCTAACCGGTCGGCATCCCCTGTTGAGGCAACTGGAATTGGCATCTGAAAGCCGGAATACGCAAACCCCCGACGTCGTCGCACTTTTCGGCGAAGTGCTGGCCGATGTGTTCCCCGAGCGGAGCGTGCTGGGCGGAGCGCCGTATAACGTGGCGCGGCACCTGCAGGCGTTCGGCCTGCATCCGGTGCTGATTTCGCGCACCGGCAGCGACGCGCTGCGTGATGAATTGCTGGGCGAAATGGCTGGTTCAGGCATGGATGCTCGCGGCATCCAGCGCGATCCGGACTATCCCACCGGGCAGGTAAAGGTGATCTTCGAAAACGGCAGCCACCGCTTCGACATCCTGCCCGACCAGGCTTACGACCATATCTGCGCCGAGCACGCCCGCGCCACCATCGCGGCGATCAAGCCGCGACTGGCCTACTTCGGCACACTGGCGCAAAGAGCTGAGAAATCACGACTGGCGGCAGCGCAGTTTCTGCAGGATTGCGACTGCCCGGTATTTCTCGACATCAACCTGCGCACGCCGTGGTACGACGCGGCAACCATCGCCGGATCGCTGATTGCCGCCGACATCGTGAAGCTCAACGCGGAAGAGCTTGCCGTCGTTTCCGGATTGTTCGGCCTGGCCGGGCTCAACCCGGCAGCGCAGGCCGTGGCGCTACAGCAGCGCTTTGGCCTGGCGCAGGTACTGGTGACGTGCGGCGCGGCGGGGAGCTGGCTGCTGGACGAACGCCAGCAGATTTTGCAGACCGCACCGGCCGACCCGGAGCAGCCGGTGGTCGACACCGTCGGTGCCGGGGATGCCTTTGCCGCCGTGTTCATATTGGGCCTGCTGCAACAGTGGGATGCGCCCACCACCCTGCACCGCGCCGGCGAATATGCCGCCGCCATGTGCCGGGTACGCGGCGCAGCACCCGTGGGCGGTTTGCCCTGACCGTTTTATCTTGCCCGCAAGGCAGTCAGGGCGAGGCGGCGTGCTCGATACAGAAGTCCGCCAGCCTGGCGAGCAGCCGCTCCAGCGCCAGATTGGCGGCGCGCACGCCGCCGTAGGCATCCTCGGTCACGGCATTCTCGGTCTCGTCGAATTCCGCGCTGGCGATGACCCGCCGCGTGCCGACGTCTATCAGTTGTACGCCGAGGGTCAGTTGCACCCGACTCGGCTGCACGCTGAAATCCTGCTGCAGCCGGATGAGCTCGGTATCCAGTCGCAGCGTGGCCGGTACCGCGGAAGGGGCCTGCACCACGGCCTGGAAGGCCGCGGCATGCTCCAGCGTCTGGGCAATCAGCGGCAACAGCATGCGCGCCGGCGTGTCGGCCCAGCGGTTGCGCGCATACACCTTGAGTCCGTGCGCCTGCTGCACCCAGATCATCTGCGCCGTGTCGAAGCCGGCGCGGGCATGCGGCATGCTCACAGCGAGCACACCCTCGCGCTTGGGCGCCACCGATCCGACATTGTCCGCCGCCAGCGTAGACGGTTTCGGTATCGCTCCGGCTTCGAGCAGGTAGATGTTGTCCGCTGCCGGCGGCACTGGCAGCAGCGACGAGCAACCGGCAAGCAGGCATAGCGCAATAAGAAACGCGGATCTTGCAAAAGCGCCGCACCGCGGGCGACAGCCGGAATTATTCGATTTCATTGGCGACTCCATCAATGGCTTCACTCTCCCGGTCCGGGCGGCACCGCCGGCCGACCCTGCAACAGCATGCCGGGGCTGCGCTCCAGAGCCTCGCTGAAACGACGCAGCGAAGCAGTGAGTTCACGCAGTTCGGCGATAGCCTGGCGCGCTTCGGGCAGGGCCTCGCCGCGCACGCCGTCGATGGTGCTCGCCGCACCGGCCCCGGCACGCGCGGTTTCGCCGGCCATACGGTCGAAGGCATCGGCACTGCGCTGGATGCGTTGCAGCAGTTGCGCGGCGTTTTCCATGGTATGCGTACCTTCGTTGGCCATGCGGTCGATGGCGTCGGCACTGCGCTGGATGCGCTGGTTCAGTTGCGGCAGTTCGGTGCTCGCCTGGGCGGTCAGCCTGGCGGTGTTCTCCATGGCGCGCGCCGCCTGATCCAGCCCGCGGTCGATCTCGCCGCTGCGTGCCGCGAGCGTGCCCGACAGGCGCGCCAGATTGTTCAGCGTGTTTTGTAACGCAATACGGTTTTCCTCGTCCAGCAGCGCGTTGATGTTTTCGCTGCTGCGGTTGAGATTGGTGAGCAGCGCTGTGACTGCGGTATCCAGGCGCAACATCAGCGACGGCCCGGTACGGATCACGGGATATTTTTCGCCGGCGCCGGGTTGCAGCGCGGGCGAGGTCGGGCTGCCGCCGGAAAGCTCGACATGGGCGATGCCGGTCAGCCCCTGTACCCGCAGCACGGCCACCGTGTCCTGCTTTACCGGCGTGCCGTGTTCGATGTCCAGCGTCAGCTGCACCAGTTCGGCGTTGCCCGGCGCGAGTTCGATGCGGCGCACGGCACCGACCTGTACGCCGCGATAGCGTACCGGGGCGTCCAGACTGAGGCCGGATACCGATTCGCTCATGTAGACCAGATAGGTGTCGTAGGCCGTACGGTAGGATTTGTCGCTGGCAAGCCACAACACGCCACCGATCAGCAGCGCACCGAAAACCAGCACGAACGCGCCGACCGCCGCGAAATTCACTTTCGATTCCATGCCTGCTCCCGTGCCCCCCGGCCGCGCGGGCCGTAAAAATATTCGCGGATCAACGGATGTTGCGACTGCGCCAGCTCCTGCATGGTGCCGTTGCCCAGGATGCGCTCCTCGCCCAGCACGGCGACACGATCCGCGGCGCGCCACAGCAGATCGAGGTCGTGGGTCACCATCATGATGGTGAGTCCGAGCGCATCGCGCAACTGGCGCACCAGTTCATCGATGCCGCAGGCGCTCAGCGGGTCGAGACCGGCGGTCGGTTCATCCAGAAACAGCAATTCAGGATCCAGCGCCAGTGCTCGCGCCAGTGCCGCGCGCTTGCGCATGCCGCCGGAAAGTTCGCTCGGGTACTTGGCACCGGCGTCCCGCGGCAGGCCGGTGAGCGCGATCTTGAGAGCGGCGATCTCGGCCACCAGCGCCGCGTCCAGATCGGTATGCTCCTTGAGCACCATGGCGACATTTTCAGTCACGGTGAGCGAGCTGAACAGCGCACCACGTTCGAACATCATGCCCCAGCGCCGCCTGAGCGGCAACGCCTGCTCGTCGGAGAGCCCGATCACCTCCTGGCCGAACACGCGGATCGAGCCCGATACCGGCGGCTGCAGCATGATGATCTCGCGCAGCATGGTCGATTTGCCGCAGCCACTGCCGCCGACCAAGGCGAAGATCTCGCCGCGCCGTACCGACAGGCTGACGTCGCGATGCACCACCGCCTGACCGAAGCAGGTGTTGAGATCGCGGATCTCGATGACGTTGTCCGCCGGCGCTGTGGTCCCGGCGTTCACAGTTTCAGCCAGCTGAAAGCAATGGAGAACAGCGCATCGACCAGTATCACCAGGAATATCGCCTGCACTACACTGGTGGTGGTCTGGCGACCTACGCTCTCGGCACTGCCGTCCACCTGAAAGCCCTGATGGCAGCCGACCAGGGCGATGATCACCGCAAACACCGGCGCCTTGCCGATGCCGATCAGGAACGAGGTCAGGCTGACTGCGTCGTCCAGACGGTCGATGAACGTGGAGAAGCCGACATCGAGCTGTGCGCGTGCCATGACCATGCCGCCGAAAATGCCCATGATATCGGTGTAGACCGTCAGCAGCGGCAGCGCGATCACCAGCGCGACCACCTTGGGCAGCACCAGCAGGTCGAACGATCCGATGCCGATGGTGCGCAACGCATCGACCTCCTCGGTCACTTTCATGGTACCGATCTGCGCGGCATAGGCCGAACCGGAGCGACCGGCGACGATGATGGCGGTGATCAGCGGCGACAGTTCGCGCACCATCGACAGGCCAACCAGGTCGGCGATGTAGATGTTGGCGCCGACGCGGCGCAATTGTTCAGCGCCCTGATAGGCGATGACGATGCCAAGTAGAAAAGTAAGCAGGCCGGTGATCGGCAACGCCGCCACCCCTGCGGTTTGCAAGTTGTACAGGATGGAGCGCCAGCGGATACGTCGCGGTTGCATCAGGGCAGCCCCCAGCGCAGTCGCGCTGACGCCGAGAAAGGACAGCAGGCCGAGCGCGCCCAGCAGGCCGTCCCAGGCATTGCGGCCGAAACGGGCCAGCATTCCGGGCGCCGATACCGCCGCGACGGTGGGCTCCGTCGTGCGCACGGCGACCAATGCAAGCAGGGCGTCGAATTCGGGCCGCAGTCCGCCGATACGCACGCTGCACCCTTGCTCTTCCAGCGTGCGCCGCAGGCGGTGCAGAAGCCAGGCACCCGAAGTATCCAGCGCGGTGATAGCCCGTGCGTCGATCAGCAATTCGCCTGTCTGCGGCCGCGCAAACGCCCGCAGACAGGCCTCGATCCGGCTCTCGGTCTGTGCCGCCGAACGCAACAGCCACGCGCCTTCGCAGCGCAGCTCGCGCGGCGCTGCGCCGGCGCGGATATCTGCGGCGGCCTGCGTTACAGCCTGGCCTGGGGTGGTCGGTAGCTTCATCTGCCCTGTCGGTCGACACCGGGTTGAGCGCAGGATTGCGATGTGGTGCAGCGAGGGACTGCATCTGCCGTGTCGGCAGCCAAATGCTATGACGCCACCTGGTGGCTGTCAAATGTCCCTAGAAAAAGCAATCGAACCGCCAGGAAGCCAAGAAAAACCAAGGACTCCAGAACAATGGCGACTCACCCGATGGGTGATAGCAGCATTGGCCGTAACTTATTGCATTGGCTTGGCGTACTTGGCGTCTTGGCGGTTCAAATAAGGGCTCAGAATGAATACGTAATTTAAGCCCGTCTGTCTGGCTGACACCATCGGGCGCCGGCGCGTCTAGGAGGCGAAGCTGAGCGGCTCGAACTGTCCGAGTATGGGGTTGTAGGCTTGCAGTGCGCCGGTTCCGATATCGAAATACCAGCCGTGCAGCATGAGCGCACCCTGCTGTACGCGCGATTTGATCCACGGAAAGGTCAGCAGATTCTCCATCGACACCAGGATAGCGGCTTCTTCGCAGGCGCAGCATTGCTCCTCTTCCGAGGCATCCGGCAATTCTGCCAGCACTCGCTCCTTGGCGCGCCCCGCGATGCTGACCCAGCGGCCGATGAATTCGCCGCTGGCGCCCTCCGGGATGCCGTGCATCAGCGCATGCACGCCGCCGCATTGCCTATGTCCCAGCACGATGATGTGCTGCACGCCGATCACGCACACGCCGAACTCCAGCGCCGTACTGACGCCGTGCAGACCGCCGCCGCTTTCGTACGGCGGCACCAGATTGGCGACATTGCGCACGACAAACAGGTCGCCGGGCTCCACGTCCATGAGGATGGCGGGATCGACCCGCGAATCCGAGCAGGCGATCACCATCGCATTGGGGTTCTGCCCCTCTTTGAGCTGCCCGAACAGTTCGTGGTCGCCACCGAAGTAGTTGTCCTGGAACCGTTTGAAACCGTTAATGAATTTCGAGATATCAGCCATGGTTTTCCGTTTCAATTTCATTGCGACAGGTCTGCATGATGTCGTCCGGGATCAGATACAGTGCCAGCATCACCAGGCCAGGCACGATGATCAGATCGTCGAGATGACCAATCACGGGAATAAAATCGGGGATCAGGTCGAAAGGCATCAAGGCATAGCCTACGGCCAACCCCAGCAGCAACTTTGCCAGCATTGGCGTCTGCGGATGCTTGAGCACCCGCCGGTAAACCGCCAGCTCGGTTTTCAGCCGGGCCGCAATCTCCCGCAACCGCCCCATTAAAGCGCGATATCGCGTCCGGTCAACTGGCGCAGAGCCTCGCGGTATTTGTCGCTGGTCCTGGCGGCGACATCGGCGGGCAGCTCCGGACCCGGCGACTGCTTGTTCCAGCCCGAAGCCTCCAGCCAGTCGCGCACGTACTGCTTGTCGAAACTGGGCGGATTGCTGCCCACCTGGTATTGATCGGCCGGCCAGAAACGGGATGAATCCGGCGTCAGCGCTTCGTCTATCAGGTACAGCGTACCCGCCGCATCCAGCCCGAACTCGAACTTGGTGTCGGCGATGATGATGCCGCGAGTGAGCGCAAACTCTGCTGCAGAACGATACAGGGCAATGGCCGTATCGCGCACCTTGGCGGCGAGCTCGGGGCCGACCAGGTCGACGGTTTTGTCGAAGGTGATGTTCTCGTCATGCGAGCCGATTTCGGCCTTGGTCGATGGCGTGAAAATCGGCTGCGGCAATTTCGAGGCTTCCTGCAGGCCGGCAGGCAAGGCGATGCCGCACACGGTGCCGGACTTCTGGTATTCCTTCCAGCCTGAACCCACCAGATAGCCGCGCACCACCGCCTCGATCGGCAGCGGCTTCAACTTCTTGACTACGATGGCACGTTCGCCGAGCTGGGCCTGGTCTGCCGCATCGCTCACCAGGCTGTCGGGGGCTATGCCGGTGAGGTGGTTGGGGATGATGTGGCTCAGCTTGTCGAACCAGAAATTGGCAATCTGCGTCAGCACTGCACCCTTGCCGGCAATCGGCGTCGGCAGGATGACGTCGAACGCGGAAAGGCGATCGGTGGTGACGATCAGCATCTTGTCGGCGTCGATATCGTAAATGTCGCGCACCTTGCCCTGGTTGATCAACGGCAGGCTCTTGATACTGGAATGCAGCAAGGGTTGGGGCATCGCGTCCTCGGGAGGTAATTCGATTAAGGGGTGAATTATCCCCTTTCGCGCCGGTCATGAAAAGCCGCGATGACGCTTTTACCGGAATTTGCGCCTCAGTTTGCTGTCAGCATCGGCAGCAACTGAAGCGCGGCCAAAACCGCCAGCAACGCAAATATGATCAGCATGCGGCGCTGGTCGCGCCTTTCCTGTGCGGCCAGCAATTTGAGAAAATCTGCGCCGGCGCTATCGCGCGTGAGCTGGCCGTGTAGCAACCTCGGTAGTTGCGGCAGGATGCTGCCCCAATGCGGCGCCTCTTCTTTCAGGGCTTCCAGCGCACGGCGCCAGCCCAGTTGCTCGGACATCCAGCGCTCCAGGAACGGCTTGGCGGTTTTCCACAAATCCAGCTCGGGATCGAGATCGCGCCCCAGGCCTTCGATATTGAGCAGGGTTTTTTGCAGCATGACCAGTTGCGGCTGGATTTCGACACCGAAACGGCGCGAAGTCTGGAACAGGCGCAGCAGCACGCGGCCGAACGAAATATCCTTCAGCGGCTTGTCGAAAATCGGCTCGCACACGGCACGGATGGCCGATTCGAACTCGTCGGCACGGGTATCGGCGGGCGCCCAGCCGGATTCGATGTGGGCCCGGGCCACCTCACGGTAATCGCGGCGGAAGAAAGCGAGGAAATTGCGCGCGAGGTAATGCTTGTCGCTGTCGGTCAGCGTGCCCATGATGCCGAAATCCAGCGCAATGTAGCAACCGTCATCCGCCACCAGGATGTTGCCGGGGTGCATGTCGGCGTGGAAAAAGCCGTCGCGGAACACTTGGGTGAAGAAGATTTCCACACCGTCGCGCGCCAGTTTCGGGATATCCACGCCCAACTCGCGCAAGCGCTCGGTCTGGCTGATGGGGGTGCCCACCATGCGCTGCATCACCATCACCTGCTCGCGGCAGAAATCCCAGTGCACTTCCGGCACCATCAACAGCCGGCTGTCGGCAAAGTTGCGGCGCAACTGGCTGCAATTGGCGGCTTCCAGCATCAGGTCGAGTTCGTTGTGGATGTGCCGTCCGAATTCTGCAACCACTTCTCGCGGCTTGAGGCGCTTGCCGTCGGCCCATAATTTTTCCAGCAGCGAGGCGGCGGCATCCAGCAAGCCGAGGTCTTTTTCGATCAGGCCGCCGATGCCGGGACGCAGGATCTTGACGGCGACCGGGATGCCGTCCGGCAGCACCGCAAAATGCACCTGCGCCACCGAGGCGCTGGCGACCGGCACCGGGTCGAATTCGGCAAACACCTGGTGCGCGGCATTGCCATAGGCTTGGAACACGACTTCCAGCACCTCCTCGGCGTCAAACGGCGGCACCTGATCCTGCAATTTGGCCAGTTCGTCGGCGAGATCGAGCGGCAACAGATCGCGCCGCGTGGAAAGCATCTGGCCGAACTTGACGAAAATGGGGCCGAGTTTTTCCAGCGCCAGGCGCAGGCGTACCGCGCGCGACCCTGCGGCCGGGCGCCAGCACAGCAGAATCCTGGCGACGCCATTGAGCACGCGGAAACGGGCATGGCCGAGAATGAACTCCTCCAGTCCGTAACGCAGGGCGACAAACACGATACGCAACAAGCGCAGCAAGCGCATCAACGCGACGACTCCAGTTTGACCAGGCGTTGTTGCAGCCGCTCGACATCGGCGCGCAGCGCATCGACTCCGGCAGCAAACTCTTGCAGATGGCGTTTCTTGGCGATCAGCGGCTGCTCTTCCTGCCAGTATTCGGCCAGCATGCCGGCCAGGCTTTCGACTTGGCGGCGGCCCTCCTGCACGGTGCGCCGTCCCAAGCCGACCAGCTGCTGCGCGGGAATGTCGCCGATCAGGCGCGACAGGTCTTCTTCGTATTCCCACTCCAGTTGTTGCAGCAAGCTGCCCACGCTGGCGGCCAGTTCGGCATCGCCTTGCAGCTGGTAATCGTCGGGCTGTGCCGGTTGCCCGGTCAGGCGGCGCAGGACAGCCAGCGGAGAGAGGGTGATCGTGGCATCCGCAATGGCGTTTTCGACGGCCGGAACAAATTCGCCACCATCCACAATGGTGACGGTGCTGGAAATGGGCGGCAGGTTAAAGCAGACGGTCTTGCCTGCGTAAGGCTGCAGGCGATCTGCCGCCCAGGCGTTCTGGCGCAGCACGTGGTTGAGCGCGGCGTAGATCGGGATCAATACTTCCAGCCTTTGTGCAAAGCGACTACACCGCCGGTGAGGTTGTTGTAATCCGCGCGGCCGAAGCCGGCCTCCAGCATCATCTGCTTGAGCGTTTCCTGGTCCGGGTGCATGCGGATGGATTCGGCGAGGTAGCGATAGCTGTCCTCGTCGTTCGCCAACAGCTTGCCCATCAGCGGCAGCAGCTTGAACGAATAGGCGTCGTAGGCCGGGGCCAGCGGTTTCCACACACGCGAGAATTCCAGCACCAGCAGGCGGCCGCCGGGCTTGAGCACGCGGCACATTTCCTTGAGCGCGACGTCCTTGTGCGTCATGTTGCGCAGGCCGAAGGCGACGATCACGCAGTTGAAATGGCGATCGGGGAACGGCAGTTTTTCGGCATCGCATTGCAGCGCAGGCACGGCTACGCCGTCGTCGATCAGGCGGTCGCGCCCCACGCCCAGCATGGAGGCGTTGATGTCGGTGAGGATGACCTGGCCGGTCCGCCCCACTTTTTTGGCAAACAGCCGCGACAGGTCGCCGCTGCCGCCCGCCACGTCCAGCACGCGGTCGCCGGTGCGCACGCCGCTGGTTTCGACGGTAAAGCGTTTCCACAGGCGGTGCAGGCCGGCCGACATGACGTCGTTCATCAGGTCGTAGCGGCTGGCCACCGAATGGAAGACCTCGCCGACTTTTTTGGCCTTGTCTTCTTCGGCGACGGTTTCAAATCCGAAATGGGTCTCGCTCATTTTTTACGCTCGATGCCGGCTTCCGTCAGCCTGTTCAGGTAGTTGTGCCACAGCGTTTCCTGCCGGATGCCGAGATCGTAGAGATAATCCCAGGTATACAGACCGGTGTCGTGACCATCGGAGAACGTCAGTTTGACGGCGTATTGGCCGACCGGCTCGATACCGGCAATGTTGACGTCTTCCTTGCCGGTTTGCAACACCTCCTGCCCCGGGCCATGGCCGCGCACTTCGGCCGAAGGCGAATAGACGCGCAGCAACTCGCAGGGCAGCATGAACTGCACGCCGTCGTCGAAAACGATTTCCAATTGGCGCGATACCTGATGCAGCCGGATGTCAGTGGGTTTGGGGGGGTTGGGTGTCGGTCCGCTCATGGGCGGAAATCATACCAGAAAGGCGATTTTCAAGGGCTTGTGGCACCCCGGACAAACGATTAGCATGAATAAAAAAGGGGGTAGCGATGCATCAGGGGACCGAACTCGGGCAGTATCTGCTTGCCGAAAAGCAGGGCGAGAGCCTGCAGGGAACGGTTTACAAGGCTTTTCACAGAGCCAGCCTGCATGTCCCGCTGACCATCAAGGTGCTGAAGTTTCTTTCCGGCGCCGACGAGCAGACCCGATACCTGCGGCAGAAAATCGAACGGCTGCGGGTGTTGCACGATCCGCGCGCCTGCATCCCGACTTCGCTCGAGTCCGAGGACGGCATACAATTCATCGTCCACCCCTGGGTGCCCGGAGCCCCGCTCGATCAATGGGTACCCCAGGAACAGCTCTGCCCACTCCCCGACTTTTTCACCGTGGCCTGCGCACTGGCGGACCTGCTGCAGACAGTGCATGACGCGGGTATCGTGCATGGCGGAGTCAAGCCGCACAACATCCTGATCCAGCCCGGCACCTTGAGTATCTGGCTCACTGATTTCATCACGCCGCTGGATATCCGCGATGTCAGCCACTTCATCTACGATGCGAGCTTCGTGCGCGACACGCTGGCATACACCTCGCCGGAGCAGACCGGGCGCATCAACCACCGCGTGGATTTTTCCACCGACCTGTATTCGCTGGGCATCGTGTTTTATGAGTTGTTGACGGGCCGGCTGCCGTTTTTCTCCACCGATCCGCTGGAACTGATCCACTCCCACCTCGCCGAAGAAGCGCCGCTGGCGAACGAAATCAACCCGCATGTCCCACGCATGCTGGCCGAGATCGTGGCCAAGCTCACGCTGAAAGAGCCGGAAAAACGTTACCAGAGCAGCAGCGGCTTGCTGGCCGACCTGCTGCGCTGCCGCGACGAGTATGCCGAGCGCGGCGACATCGCCAGTTTCCGCCCCGGCTTGCACGACCGCACGCGGCGCGTGGTGTTCATCTCGCGCATGGTGGGCCGCGAGCAGGAGGCACGCACCATACTGGGCGATTACGAGCGGGTCATCAACGGCGAATTCCGCTCGCTTTTCATCTCGGGCCTGTCCGGCATCGGCAAAACCCGGCTCATCCAGGAGCTGCAAAAGCCGCTGGTGAAACATCGCGGTTATTTCACCTCGGGCAAGTTCGACCAGTATCAGAAAAATATACCCTACAGCTCGCTGATCCAGGCGCTGCGCCATCTCATGCGCACGTTTCTGACCGAGAGCGACAAGCAGGTAACGCAATGGCAGAAGCACATCGTCGAAGCGGTGGGCAGCAACGGACGGGTGATTACCGATGTGCTGCCGGAGCTGGATTTCATCATCGGCCCGCAGCCGGCAGTCCCGCATCTGCCGCCGGTGGAAGCGCGCAACCGCTTCAACAACATGTTCGGCCGCTTTCTCGCCAGCCTAGCCAGCGAACGCAACCCGCTCATCCTGTTTATCGACGATCTGCAGTGGTGCGATGTCGCCACCTTCGATTTTCTGCAATACGTGTTTGCCAACACCGAGGACTACCCCTACCTCTATTTCATGGGGGCGTATCGCCACAACGAGGTCGATGCCAGCCACCCGCTGACCAAGCTGTTGCGCGCCATCAAGGACAAAAACGGCCCGATCAGCGAAATCCGCATCACCGAGCTGGACCCCGCCAGCTCGCACGAAATGGTGGCCTACATTCTCGATGCCTCGCTCGATGAAACGGCCACGCTGGGGCATTTCATCGCCGAATTGACCGAGGGCAACCCGCTGTTCGTGAGCGAAAGCCTGGCCTATCTCTACAACGAAAACCTGCTGTACATGGACGAGCGCCATCACTGGCGCTGGGACATGACACACATCCGCGATTCGCAAATGCCGGCCACCGTGGTGGAACTGTTCAGTTCCAAGGTACGCAAGCTGCCGCAGGATACGCTGCACATCCTGGAACACTGCGCCTGCATGGGCAACCGCTTCACGCCGCAGGAACTATCGCTGATCCTGCAGCTCGATATGCGTACCCTGTTCGAAGCGCTCAAACCGGTGCTGAGCCTGGGCATGCTGCTGGAAAACAAGGCCGACCTGCAGTTCGTGCACGACCGCGTACAGGAAGCGGTTTTGCGCGCAGTCGATCCGACCCGGCGCCGTAACATCCACTGGCATATCGGCAGCCGCCTGCTCGACGCCGTTCCGGCAACCGAGGATCTGGAAAAGCGCGACAACCTGTTCACCATCGCCGCCCACCTCAACCGCGGCCGCCCCGAGCAACTGGATGCAGGCACGTTAGCGCAGCTCATCCGCATCAACTATCACGCCGGCAACAAGGCGCTGGAATCGCTCGCCACTGACGCCGCCAACGAGTTTTTCCGGGTCGCCTACGGCCTGTTGCCGCAGGATTGCTGGGTAAAGGATTACGACACCAGTTTCCGCATTGTCCAGCGTCTGGCCAAAACCGAGCTCATGTGCGGCCGCTACGACGAATCCGAAAGCCTGATCGACCGCCTGGTCGAACACGCCGCCAGCGATCTCGACAAGGCCGAGGCGCTGGCGGAGCAAACCACCTCGCTGTCGTCGGTGGGCAATTTCATCAAGGCCATCGCCACCGCCAACCGCGGCCTCGAATATTTCGGCAAAGCCATACCCGACGACCCCGAAACCGCCGGCCAGCGCATGCAGACGCTGATGGCAGACGTGACCGCACAGGGCGATGTCTGGTCGCAAATCCTGCATATGCCTTTCACCCAGGAGCGCCGCAGCAAGATCGAACTGGCGTTCTACAGCGAGCTGATTCCCGATCTCTACATGTCGGGGCTGGTGCCCCAGCTCTATCTTTCGGCCGCCCAGTCCACCCAGCACTGCCTCAAGGGCGGCATGGACGAATCGGTGATTTACTCCTTCTCCATCATGGGCCTCAACCTCGGCGAGCAGGGCCAGTTCGAGCAGGCGTTCCGCTATCAGGACCTGGCGCACGACCTGTGCGAACGCTACCCCAACACCTTCGGCGCCACGCGTGGCATGAACGGCATTGTCTGGTGCAATATGCACTCGCGCAGCCATCCGGCCGAAATCGTCGATTACTGCCACAAGGCCATCCAGTGCGGCAAGAACTGCGGCGACCTGTACAACGCCGGACTGTCTTACGGGCCGTTGATGTGGAATCTGCAGGTGCAGGGCAGCGATTTGCGCACGGTGGAAGAGGCGGCGCAAGAATGCCTGCAGTTCTCGCGCAAGAACCGCCTGTCGTTTTCGGTTGGCATGGCCGAGGCCGTACTCGCCGGCTGGGTGCTGCCGATGAAATCCGACACCCCGCCCGAACCCATAGACGAAAAGCTCGCCCAGTGGCAAAGCGACAACCACGTGGCTTCGGCCGGCAGTTATTACGTGCTGCTGGGTGTTGCCCAGTTTTACCTGGGCGAATACGAGCAGGCGGAAATCAGCCTGGCTGCGGTACACCGTTACCTCAGCGGATTGACGGATAACGTCCTCAAGCGGCAATGGATCATCTTCTGCATGCTCAACAGCTTGCGCTTGCATGCCGCGCGCAGTCCCGGCCAAGCACCGGGATCTGAACTATCGGAAATGGAAGCCCAGGTGGAACAGGTTCGTGCCTGGAGCCAGCTGGGGCCGCTGCTCAAACCCTATTTCGCGTTGCTGCGTGCAGAAATCGCCCTGGCCCGAGGAGAGCGCCGGGAAGCGCGCAACCTCTATTTCGACAGCATAGAACTGGCCCACGGCAACAACTACGTCATGCTCGAAGGCTATTTGCAGCAGTGCCTCGGCGAATTGACCGAGAAAACCAGTCTTGGCAACCCCGGCGTGCATTACCGCGAAGCCATGCGCTTGTATGAAGGCTGTCATGCAGCGCGCATGGCCCAGCGGCTGGGCGGCAAGCACGCAGCGCATTTGCGGCACACGCCCGCCAGGGTCAGCGGGTCGCCGGAGATTCCGCCTGTCAGCACCCTGCCCGATCTTGACCTCAATTACCTGATGAAATCGGCACTGGCCATTTCCGCCGAGATCGACCTGGAACAACTGCTGCACAAGGTGATGAATGTCGTGCTGGAATCTTCCGGCGCACAGCACGGCTATCTGCTGGTCAAGGAAGGCGAAACGCTGGCCGTGCTGGCCGAAAGCCATGTTTCCGGGCATCACGAACACTCCTCGGCGCATCGCCGCCGCGGCGCGCCCAAGGTCATCACCAAACGGCGCCTGGTGAAAAAGAGCGGCGAAATCTGCCATGCCATCGTCAATTTCGTGTTCCGCACGCGCGAAAAAGTCATCCTGGCAAGCGCGGCAGAAGACGGCCCTTTCACCGATGCGCCGGAGGTGCAGGCGCTCGGCTTGCGCTCGCTGATGTGCTTGCCCGTGCTCAAGCAGGGCGCCATCGTCGGCGTGCTGTATCTGGAAAACCGGCTGGCCGAGGGGGTGTTTACGCCGGACAAGATCGGCATGACGGAAATGCTCACCTCGCACGCAGCAATCTCGCTGGAAAACGCACGCCTGCTTCTGGAAACGCGGCGTACCGAGGAGGCTTTGCGCCAGCTTAACGAAACGCTGGAACAGCGCGTCGCGGAAGAGCTAGGCAAGAACCGCGAAAAGGATCTGCTGATGATCCAGCAGTCGCGGCTGGCGGCCATGGGCGAGATGATAGGCAACATCGCACACCAGTGGCGTCAACCGCTCAACGCCCTGGCCCTGGTGCTCAGCAATATCAAGGATGCCTACGCCTTTAACGAGCTGAATGCCGAATATCTGGAGCAGACGACCGCCAATGGCCAGCGCCTGATCCAGAAAATGTCGACGACCATCAACGATTTCCGTGATTTTTTCCGGCCGGACAAATCCGCTGTCGATTTTTCTGCGCTGGATCAGATTCACAATGCCATCGCGCTGGTCGAGGCGGGGTTCAAGAGCAGTAACATCGGCATCGCTGTGGAAGCGCCGGAGGATCTGCCACTGAAAGGCTTCCCGAACGAATATTCGCAGGTACTGCTCAATCTGTTGTCGAATGCCAAGGAGGCCATTCTGGCCCAGGACAGACCGGGCGCCGTGACGATCCGGCTCGAACGCCGCGGGAAACAGGCTTGCGTGACCGTGCAGGATAATGGCGGCGGAGTGCCCGAGGTGGTCAAGGACAAAATCTTCGAGCCTTATTTCTCGACCAAGCCCATGGGTACCGGTATAGGTTTGTATATGTCGAAAATGATTATCGAGCGTAATATGGAAGGCAGTCTCGAAGTCGATAACACGGCGGATGGCGCGGCTTTCACCGTGACCACGCCGCTGGTCGAGGGGTGGCCATGACGCTTGGAAGAACAGAGCAGGATTTTCTCAAGAGCCTGACGATACTTTATGTGGAAGACGATGCGGATGTGCGCGAGCAACTGGCGCAATACCTGCGCCGGCGCTCGGGCAATCTGCTGCTGGCCGGGGATGGGGCTGCCGGTCTGGAGATGTTCCATACCCTGCAGCCGGACATCGTGATTACGGACATTCTGATGCCGGTGATGGATGGGCTGGCGATGGTCGAAAAGATTCGTGCCAGCCATCCCCACCTGCCGGTCATCGTCACCACCGCATTCGAGCAGTCGGATTACCTGATGCGAGCCATCGATCTCGGCGTCGATAAATATGTCACCAAACCCATCGATGCAGACTTGCTGTATCAGGCACTGACCAAATGCGCGACGCAACTGCAGGCCGATGAGCAGATCATGCTGGCGTGCAAGGTATTCGACAACAGCATGGAAGGCATTCTGATCACGGACGAGGTCAACAATATCCTCTGGGTCAACCAGGCCTTTACCGATACCACCGGGTTTACCGCAGACGAGGTGATCGGCCACAATCCGCGCCTGCTATCGGCCGGCAACCATGACAAGTCCTTTTATGAAGCGATGTGGGAGCAAATTCGTGAAAAGGGCTTCTGGAAAGGCGAAGTCTGGAACCGGCGCAAGAATGGCGAGCTTTATCCGGAATGGCTTTCGGTGACGGTGCTCACCGATGTCCAGGGACGCGTCATGCACTATATCGGCATTTTTTCCGACATTACCGAACGCAAGGCTGCCGAGGAGCGGATCAAGCATCTGGCCCAGCACGACGCCCTGACCGGCCTGCCGAATCGCAACCTGCTAAAGGACCGGGTAGAGATGGCGCTGGCCGGCGCCAATCGCAACCGTGAAAAAATCGCGGTGCTGTTGCTGGATCTGGATAATTTCAAAACCGTCAACGATACCTATGGGCATCACATCGGGGATGCCCTGCTGATCGAAGTCGGGCAGCGGATACAGGACTTGTTCCGTGCCAGCGATACCGTATGCCGGATGGGCGGCGACGAGTTCGTGGTCGTCATCAATGAAGTCGCGAATGCCGAAGACGCAACGCGAGCGGCCGAAAAAATCCTGGCAACCATCGTGCCGGAGACCACGATCGACGGCCATGCCATGGGCATCAGCCCCAGCATCGGCATCGCACTTTATCCCGACCACGGCGACGATCTGGATCAGTTACTGCGGAACGCCGACATGGCCATGTATCAGGCCAAGCGCGCCGGCGGCAGATGCTACAGTTTCCACGGCGAGCGCAGCGCTACGGACTAGAGCTGCCCGTAAGAATGCAGCCCTGACAGGAACATGTTGACGCCGAGAAAAGCGAAGGTAGTCACCAGCAGTCCGATCAGCGCCCACCACGCCAGCAGCCTCCCGCGCAGCCCTTTCACCAGCCGCAGGTGCAGCCAGGCCGCGTAGTTGAGCCACACGATCAGCGCCCAGGTTTCCTTCGGATCCCACGACCAGTAACCGCCCCAGGCTTCCGCCGCCCACATCGCACCGAGGATAGTCGCGATGGTGAAGAAGGCAAAGCCGACCGAGATGGCCTTGTACATGAGATCGTCCAGCACATCGAGCGCCGGCAGGCGTGATGCCAGCATGCCGCGGCTGGCGAGCAGGTAGGCGCTGGCGACCATGGCCGCGAGCGAGAACGCGCCGTAGCCGATGAAATTGGCCGGCACGTGTATCTTCATCCAGTAGCTTTGCAGCGCGGGTACCAGCGGCTGGATGCCGTGGGCCTGGCGGTCGAAGGTGTACCACAGGATAAAACCCACCGCCGCGTTGACCACCACCAGCACAAAACCGCCCAGCTGGCGCGTCTTGAATTTGGCTTCGTAATAGAGATACATCAGCGCGGTAATCAGGCAGAACAGGATAAACACTTCATACAGGTTGCTGACAGGGATATGGCCGACGTCCGGCGCGATCAGATAGGACTCGTACCAGCGCACCATGAGCCCGGTAAAACCCATCAGCACAGCAGACCAGGTCAGCGCCGTGGCAACCTTGCCGGTGAATTCCGAGCGGGTGAACAGCGCCAGCCAGTAAGTCGCCATGGCCAGCACGAACAGCACATTCATCCACATGATGGCCGACTGGCTGGCAAACAGGAACTTGAGAAAAAATGCCTGCCCGGCCCGCGCCAGATCGCCGTGATACTGGCTGATGCCGAACAGGCTCAAGCTGGCGATGCCGGCAATCAGCGGGCGGACGGGTTTCCAGAACCAGCCCAGCCAGCTGAAGCCCGCCACAGCGCCGATCAGAAAGCCTTTTTCATAAACGTCCATGTAGGCGCCGTAACTGTTCAGCGCGAACAGGCCGCCCATGATGAGCAGCAGGCCATAGATCCAATCCAGCCAGCTCAGGGTTTTGAGCAATGGTTTGGGGTCGGCGTATTGGTCGGTCACATCAATTCTCCATCAGTTGCTGCAGCCGGCCCTTGAAGCGGTCGAACTCGGCATCGAAATCGCGGCTCTTGCGCGTGCCGGACATGGCAAACAGCACACGCTGTGCGCCGGGTTTGACCAGCAGCCAGACGCGGCGTTCCCGCAGGTAAAACATGGCGAAGATGCCCAGCACCAGTAAGACCGAGCCCCCATACACCAGATTCTTGCCGGGCGAGCGCGTCAACTGGAAGCCGCTGGCCTGGCGCTGCTCGAAACCGGTCAGTTGCAGGTAGAACGGCGCACCGTAGAAAAACACGTCGCTCGCGCTGTTGAGGCTATCGCGCACGAAATTGACGCTCGCCTCATCCGTTGCCGGGATCGCTTTGCCGGCCGCTTCGCGGCTCATGGCATAAGCCTCGAAAGCGGCGTTTTCGAGTATCTTGATATAAGTCTGCGCCGCTTTCTCGCGTTCCTTTTCCGGCACGGATTGCTCGATGAATCTGGCCAGTTCGTCGAATCCGCCTTTGGCAAAAATACCCAGCAACTTCACCACGCTGTCCTCGAACTTGCCGCGTAAAACGTCATCGCCGGATCCCTGCAGCGCCTTGGCCGAGAGCTTTTTTGCAATTGCGGGGGCTTGCGCGTTGTCCGTCATCAAGGCACGCCAGCGCATGTAGCTGGCTATCGATCCTTCGCCATCCACCGGAATACGCAGGTAGCGGAAATCCTCGCTTTGCGCCGCGCGCATGCCGGAGACCAGATAACTGCGGCCATCCAGCGACATCGGCTGCATGTAGTTGAGGTACTCGTGCGCCTGGCCCTGCGCATCCCGCACTTTGAAGGTGACGCTGGGGCCGACGTTGTGCGGCTTGCCCTTGCCGTCGCTGCTCAGGTCAAGCACGTTGAACAGGCGGAAATCGTCGAGTTCGACGCTCAGTTCGCCAGCGGCCGTAGTCAGTTTTGCCGCAGTGCCGATTTTGCCTTCAACCTTGAACGGCCGGCCATCGGCCGGCCCCAGCGGCCAGCCATCGAAAGCCAGGCTGGAACCGCCATCCTGAAAATCCGACTGATAAATCGCGATGCCCTTGTAGATCAGCGGATGGTTGACGCTGATGGTCGCCTCGAGCGGCGCCTTGCGCTCGGGGTCGAAAATCGCCACATCGCTCTCGAAGGATTTGGGCATGCCGGAGGCGTAATGCTCGACCCGGAATTTCTTGAGCGCGATCGAGAAGGGCAGCTCCTGCACCAGATAGCCGTCACGCACACGCAGAAAAACCACCTCGCCGCGCGAGCCTTCGGGGATCGTCATATTGCCGCGGAAGGACAGATTGGCAACCGACAGACGGCTCTGCGGCGGCACCTGGTTCTGTGCGATATCGCGCGTTTCCACCTGCTTCCAGCCCAGCAGTTCCTGCGCCTTCAGCGGCAGGTTGCCGTCAATCAGGCCACCCACGCAGATGATGACGATCGCCGCATGAGTCAGGATGTAGCCCAGACGCTGATAGGCGCCAGCCTTGGCAGCGATCAGCAAACCATCGTTGTTCTGTATTTCCTTGAAGCGGAAGCCGTTGGCGGCGAGAAAACCGCGCAAGCGCTGCAGGCTTTCCTCCAGGGGCCGTGCCATCGCATATTCGGCCTGGTGGCCGAACAACCGCAACGACGACTCCGTCACATGCTCGCGCCAGGCCCGCATCTCACGCAACATGAGCGGGGTGTTGCGGTAAATGCAAAGACTGGTGGACAGTACCAGAAACGCCAGGATGACGATGAACCAGACGCTGTGGTAAACATCGTAGAGGCCGATGCGTTCGAACGCGGCAAACCAGAACTGGCCGAACTGAATGATGTAGTTGGGATAAGGCTCGTTCTGCTTGAGCACGGTACCGATGATGGAAGCGATACCCAGTACCGTCAGCAGCGTGACGGCAAAGCGCATGGAACTCAGCAGGTCGAAGAGCTCGCGCTTGAAGCTGTGATGGTGGTTTTTCAAGACTCAAAAGCGCTCAGGGGCGGCCAAGCCACCCCTGAGCGCAAATGTAACGAAGTTAGTGCAGTCCCTGGATGTAATCGGCGACAGCGGCGATTTCCTGATCCGTCATCCTGGCTGCAACCATGCGCATGACTTTGTTGGGATCGTTGGCACGCTCGCCGGAGCGGAACGCCTTGAGCTGGGTCATGACATAGTCGGCATGCTGTCCGCCGATACGCGGGAACTGCACCGGAATACCGGAGCCGGTCGGACCGTGGCAGGCCGCGCAAGCGGCAACGCCCGTGGCGGAATTGCCGCCCTTGTAGATTTTTTCGCCCAGCGAGCCCGGGCCGTTTTCCTTGGCGTTGCCGCCCTTGGGTTTTTGCGAACCGAAATAGATGCCCGCCTGAACCATGTCATCGGCAGTCAGGGTCGCTACCATCGCGGTCATGACCGGATTGTTGCGCTCGCCCGATTTGAAATTGTTGAGCTGCTTGGTGATGTAGGCGGGGTGCTGGCCGGCCAGGCGCGGATTGGTGCTGATCACGCTGTTGCCATCGGCATTGTGGCAGGCCGCGCACACGGTCGTCACGATCGCATTGATGTCGGGCGCCTTGGGGGCCTCGTTCTTGGCCGCTTCGGCGGCAATCGCGGCGGTGGTGCCCGTCAGCACGGCAACGGCAAGCACAATTGCGGGGAACTTCATGACATGCTCCTGGATGTTTTCAAAATTGGCGTGATTTTATCTCATTGGCGGCAGCCCTGCATGTTGTTCATGGTACTATTTTCGGGTTTTTCTCTGCCCTTGCCGCCATGCCACTGTTCCAGAACGCCGCCTATTTCGCTTCCGCCCATCATCTGCACGAGATGCCGCCGGAAGACGGCTGCGTCGAAGTGGCCTTCGCCGGCCGCTCCAACGCGGGCAAGTCGAGCGCGATCAACACCCTGGCCAACCACACCCGCCTTGCCTTCGTCAGCAAACAACCCGGGCGCACGCAGCTCATCAACTTCTTCACGCTGGGCCAGGGCGTGCATCTAGTCGACCTGCCGGGTTACGGCTACGCCAAGGTACCCGAATCCATGCGCAAGCACTGGCAGCACGTACTGTCTACCTATCTGTCCACCCGCCCCAGCCTGCGCGGCCTGGTACTGGTGATGGACTCGCGCCATCCGCTGACTCCGCTTGACCGCCAGATGCTGGACTGGTTCAGCCCGACCGGCAAGCCGGTGCATGTGCTGCTCACCAAGTCGGACAAGTTGTCGCGCTCCGAGGCGATGAAAACCCTGGCTGCAGTGCGCAAGGAACTGCAGACGACCTGGGGCAATTGCACGGTGCAGTTGTTCTCCAGCTTGAAGAAGCAAGGGGTGGATGAGGTGGAGAAGGTGGTGGGACCCTGGTTGTATCAGGCCGAGGCTGTGGCTGCCGAGAGTTCTGAGGGTTAAAACCGGCGGTCTTGCCCGCCAGACGCGATACTTTCCTTTGCTTGCCCAAAGGAAAGTATCCAAAGCAAAGGGCACCCCGCGCCACGGCCCTCCGGGCTACCCTGCGCTGCTCGCCAAGCCGGGCGGCGGGCTAAACTCGCTGCGCTCAGACAACGCCCACCGAAAGCCCCCGTCTTGGCTGTGCTGCTCGGCGTGGCACAGGGGAAATGGGTAGTATGCCACCGCGCCCAGAGGACTACCATCGAAAATAAGGGGCGGCGACCCACTTGGCTGAAGTGTTAGCCGTCAAGTTGTCAAAATTCAAGATCGGCACTATTTACCTGCTCATTTATATTTTCACCAAGACATCCATATAACGAGGCCACCAGCCTCCCCAAAAGATAGTTCCGAAAGTTTTGTGATTTAACGCGAGATTCAAGCTCTTGCTCAGGAAGTCTTAGGATTTCAGCAATGCGCGTGTCAGAGAAAGCGCGCTTAGCCGTGCAAGCGCAAGCGGTTTCACTAATGCTTTCTATATCCATTAAAGGCAATGAAATCTCTTGCCCATTGAGAACCCCTGAGACCATCGGCGCGCACATTGCCGAAAACGAGTTTTTTACCATCTCAGCGGTGATTGGCTTTCTTGAAGCGTCTTGTGATTGAGCCTCTTGGGCCGCAGATTGGGGCGCTATAACCGTAAACATAATCACTGCTACAACTGACATTTGCAAACGCATAAATAGCTCCTGATGATAAAACTTGGCGGATAAATTCAACGTTGAATTTACCACCCCACCATCCCCCTGTGCCACGCCGAGCAGCACAGCCAGAACGGGATAAAGCGGTGCGCACTGTTTGAGCTCCGCGGCAGGCCACGGTTTGTGTGGCCTGCTAGGGCGAGTTGCGCAAGCCGCCCCGTTCTGGCGAAGCAGCGCAGGGAACCCCGAAGGGGCGTGGCACCGGGGTGCCCTTCTCTTCGGTTACCTTCTCTTGGGCAAGCAAGAGAAGGTAACGCGTCGGGCGGGCAAGACCGCCGGTTTTAATCCTTACGCAAAAACACCAAATCCCAAACCCCATGCCCTAAATTCAACCCGCGTCGCTCGAACTTGGTTTCCGGCCGGTAATCGGGCTTGGGCGCGTAATCGTCTGCCGTATTCTGCAATTGCGGCTCGCCGCGCAACACCTCCAGCACCCATTCCGCATATTCCTGCCAGTCGGTTGCCAGATGCAGATAGCCGCCGCTTTTCAGCCGTGACGCCAGCAGTCCGACCAGCGGCGGCTGGATCAGGCGGCGCTTGTGGTGGCGCTTTTTCGGCCAGGGATCGGGAAAGTAGATGTGGATACCGTCGAGGGAATCCGGCGCGATCATGTGGTTCAGCACCTCAACCGCATCGTGCTGGATGATGCGGACATTGCCGATGTTACCCGCATCCAGCAGCCGCATCAGCGCTCCGACACCGGGAGTGTGGACTTCGATGCCGAGATAGTCGTTTTCCGGATGCTCCGCCGCAATCTGTGCTGTGGCACCGCCCATGCCGAAACCGATTTCGAGAATTTTCGGTGCCTGGCGGCCGAAAGCGGTTTCCAGGTTCAGGAGTTGCGGGGTGTAGTCGATGGCGTAGCGCGGGCGCAACGCTTCATAAGCACGCTGCTGCGCATCGGAGATGCGGCCCTGGCGCAGGACGAAACTGCGGATCGCGCGGTTCTTTTTGCTTTCATCTGTCATAAGGTGTGCCTTTTGTCGCCGCGCGCAAAACCTGCGAGCGGCTCGTTGAATGCCTTGCCCACGGCAATAGCCTTGAACAACTCGCCCATCTCTGCGGGAGAGAGCAGTTTCTGCGCCTGCGCCGCCAGCGGCAGATAGGCCGCCATATCGGCAGGCGACACTTCCGCGAGCAGGTCGGTGATGCCGCAATTGATCAGAAACTGCGCCTGTCCGGCGTAGCCCAGCAGTTCGGCGCCCTGTGCCACGGCAGCTTCGGCGGCGGCGCTGAAATCGACATGGGTCGTGATGTCCTGCAGACCGGGATGCAACAAAGGGTCATCGTGGGCGTGGTGGCGATAGTGGCACATCAGGGTACCCCGGTCGCGCTGCGGATGGTAAAACTCGCGGCGCGGAAAACCGTAATCCAGCATCAGGATGACACCATGCGCCAGCATCCGCGTCAGGCTGGCCATCATGCCGGTAGCCGCCAGGCCGATCTCGCTGACATGGCCGGGCGACAACTGCAGGAAGGCGGCCGCATCGAACAGCGGGCCGTCGGTCAGGGGCCGGTCGCACCAGACGAAGCACCCGTCTTCCACCGCCACGCCGCGCTCGCTGATGCCGCCCTCATGCCAGGCAACGAGATTCGCAGGCAGGGCATCCAGCACTTCGTTGCCCAGCACCAGCCCGACAAAACTTTGCGGCAAGTCGTCCACCCACACCATTTTTTGCGATAAACGCAAAGGAAGGCAGGCTTCTGCAAGTTTTTTCTGCCTGTCGCGCAGACTCGCGCTGACTTCCATGATCAGATACTGCTCGGGCAGCCGTCCCAGCCTGTCGAGTTCGGCCAGCAGGTCGACGGCCAGCCGACCGCTGCCTGCTCCCAGTTCCAGTACGCTGCCGCCGGTTGCGGCAAGCACCTGGACCGCCTGCCTGGCGAGACATCTGCCGAACAGCGGCGAAATCTCCGGCGCTGTGACAAAGTCGCCGCTTCCGCCAAATTTTTCCAGGCCGGCACTGTAATAGCCATAGCCGGGCGCATAAAGTGCCAGCGCCATGTAGCGGTCGAACGGCAGCCAGCCGCCGCCGGCGGCGATTTCATCGCGCATCAGGCGGGCGAGAGCTGCGCTATGGGCAAGTGCTTCGGCGGCGGGGGGAGGGAGTGAAGCCATGATTATGCTACATTATAGCCTACCCGTTATTGACAGAATCCGCATTGGATCAGCCGTGCAAGACAAGGTCGTACTGATTACCGGCGGCGCCAAGCGTGTCGGCGCGGCCATCTGCCGTCTGCTCCATGCCAACGGCGCGCAACTGATGATCCACTTCCGGTCATCGCGGGGCGAGGCCCGCGCATTGCAATCCGAGCTCAATCTGCAGCGCCCCCGGTCTGCCGCCATCATTCAGGGCGATCTGCACAACTTTGCGATCCTGCCGAGCTTGGTGGAGGAAACCGTCAAGCAGTTCGGCAGGCTGGATGCGCTGGTTAATAACGCTTCCAGCTACTATCCGACCGAACTCGGCAAAATCGGCGAAGCGGAATGGGACGATCTGGTTGGCTCCAACCTCAAGGCACCGCTTTTCCTGGCGCAGGCTGCGGCGGCGGAGCTAAAAAGGCAGCACGGCTGCATTGTCAACATTACCGACATGCATGTGGAGCGGCCCAAAAAAGGCTATGTCGTCTATAGCGTAGCCAAGGCCGGACTGGTGACGCTGACCAAATCGCTCGCCCATGAAATGGGGCCGGAGGTGCGGGTCAACGCCGTCGCCCCCGGTCCGGTGCTGTGGCCGGAAGACAATCCGCAGTTCGACGAGGTTTACCGGCAGAGAGTCATTTCGCAAACCTTGCTCAAACGCGTGGGCGAGCCTGACGACGTGGCAAAGGCGGTAAAATTCCTCATCCAGGATGCGCCATTCATCACCGGCCAGGTGATCGCGGTCGATGGCGGGCGCTCCCTCAACCTTTAAAAGTCAAAATGCAACACTATCCACCAAACGTTTCCGGCAACTTTCTCAAGCTCCGTAACAAGCTCATCAGTTCGGTCGGCCGCGCCATCGGCGACTACAACATGATAGAGGATGGCGACACCATCCTCGTCTGCATGAGCGGCGGCAAGGACTCGCACGCCTTGCTGATGCTGTTGCTGGCCCTGCAGCAGCGCGCACCTATCGATTTCAAGCTGATCGCTCTTAATCTCGACCAGAAGCAACCGGGATTCCCCGAGCACATCCTGCCGGAATACCTGGAACAACTGGGCGTGGACTACCGCATTGCCGAGGCCGACACTTATTCCATCGTCAAGGAAAAAATCCCCGAAGGCAAAACCACCTGCTCGCTGTGTTCCCGCCTGCGCCGCGGCATCATCTACCGCACCGCGCAGGAACTCGGCGCCAACAAGATCGCGCTGGGCCACCACCGTGACGATATCGTGCAGACGCTGTTTCTCAATATGTTTTTCGGCTCCAAGCTCAAGGCCATGCCGCCCAAGCTGGCAACGGACAAGGGCGAATTTATCGTCATCAGGCCGCTGGCGTATTGCGCCGAAAAAGACATCGCCAGCTATGCCAGGGGAATGGAATTCCCCATCATCCCCTGCGACCTGTGCGGTTCGCAGGAGAACCTGCAACGCCAGAAGATCAAGGCCATGCTGCACGAATGGGAGAAGGAGTTTCCGGGACGGACGGAGCATATTTTCCGCGCGCTGACCAACGTCACGCCATCGCATCTGGCGGACACCAGGCTGTTCGACTTCAAATCGCTGTCAGGCCAGAGCGGCGAAGAGGATCCGCTGTTCGGGGATATGGATCAGGATGCGGCCTTGAGCTTTGCCGGATCATCGGAAACCCGCATCCAGTTCGTGCGCAACGTCGCTTGACGGGCTGCCAAGCCGCATCCAGCCACCAGCCAGTTCAGAACGACCAGGTCAGTTGCACGCTGAAGCGGTCACCCAGATTATCGGCAATGGTACGCGCATTGTTGCGCGCAGCCGCCGCCGCGATGGCGGCCGGGTTGGCGACATCCATGGCGCGCCACTCGTAGTTGAACATAAGGTGGGTGGCCGGGTTGATGAAGTATTGCAAGCCCAGTGTGGTAGTAGTGAATTCGCGCTCATTGGCCGCCGTTTGCGTCATGAAATCCAGATAATCGTAGCGCAGGTCGACTTCCCACTGCGGCAAGAAGCGCCAGCCGCCTTCCACATACCAGCCGTTGGCTTTTTCGTTGACCCCTGCCGCAAAAGGCTGCCCGACGAAAGGGGGCGCCTGCCCACCGACGACCATGCCGTCGGCGCGCAGGTATTCTGTCTCAGCCCGCAGATTGCCTTGCAGATATTTGAGGCCCAGGCCTTCGCGCACGATGTCGTAATGCGTCGTGCCGAAGGCGCGCGAGCCGGATTGCCGCCACACGAAGGCGCTGACGTCTTCACGGTTGGGGCCCGGTTTGCCTAGCAGGTACGATGCCTGCAGGCGCAAGGTCAGGTCTTTGTGGCTATCGTCGTCGTCCGGGCGATTGATCGAGCCGCCATTGGAAATCATGGCGGCATAGGAGTATTCCCATTGCCCCTGCCTGAACCAGTCATAGACTTGCACACCCCAGTCCCGGTAGCCGGAAAACCCGCTGATCAATTCGGCACTGGAAGCGCCGCGTGGGTTGACCGGGGCAGTGGACTTTACCGGCAAACCCACCAGCAGATAGAGCACCGCGTTGGAATTGTAGATGTAAGGCGCGGAAGTGTTGACCGCCATCAAGGCTTCGTCGCTGGTCGGCAGCTTGAACAGACCGGCGCGAATACGCGCTCCCGGGATGTAGTTGAATGTCAGCGAGGCGTCGGTCAGCATGACATCCCGGTAATAGGTCGTGCCGTTTTGTCCGGCATCGAGCGCCACGAGATAGTTGATTTCGTCGGTGAGCTTGCCACGTGCGCCGAGTCCGGCGCGCATGACTTGAAACTGTTGCGGATGATCCAGCTGCGGCCAGTTGAGGTTGAGCGCCGAATATTCGCCGTTGAATGCGGCCGCCGCGCCCTGCAGGCCGGCGACGCGGTCGGCATCGATGTAGGTATAGGTGGGCTGAACGAAACCGAACACCCTGAAGGCAGGCGCGTCGGGCGCCTCGTTGCCTTGCAGTTGCAGCCAATTGGTGGCCTGTGCCGGCGCGGATAGCGCCATTGCCAGCACGGCGATGCACCATAGTGCCCTCATGTCAGGCCGCTCCTTTTTCCAGCAATTTGACGAACTCGGCCGCAGGAACCGGGCGACCGAACAAATAGCCTTGTATTTCATCGCAGCCATGATCGCGCAAGAAAGCCAACTGGGGGTCGGTTTCAACGCCTTCGGCAATGACCGTCAATTGCAGGGTATGCCCCAGTTGGATGATGGCGCGCACAATGGCCGCCGAATCGGCGCCTTCGGCCAGGTCGCGCACGAAGGACTGGTCGATCTTGAGCTTGTCGACAGCCAGTCGCTTCAGGTAAGACAGGCTGGAATAGCCGGTGCCGAAGTCGTCGATGGAGAGTTTTATGCCCATATCCTTCAGGCTGCGCAAGGTCTTGATCGCGGTTTCGACATCCTGCAGCAGGATGGATTCGGTCAGCTCCAGTTCGAGCTGGCTGGCGGCCAGTCCGGATTGCTTGAGCGCATTGGCGACGGTTTCCAGCAGGTTGCCGCGCTTGAACTGCAAGGCGGAGAGGTTGACCGCCATCACCAGCGGCAGGCCGTTTTCCTGCCAGATACGGGCTTGGCGGCAGGCTTCGTTGAGCACCCATTCGCCCATGGGGATGACGACACCGCTGCGTTCCGCCAGCGGGATGAACTTGCCGGGCGGAATCAAGCCCAATTCGGGATGCTGCCAGCGCACCAAGGCTTCTGCACCGATGATGCGGCCGTTCGCAATATCGACCTGCGGCTGGTAGTGCAGCAGGAATTCCTCATTTTTGACCGCGTTGCGTAACTGACCTTGCAGATACAGTTGCTCCTCGGCATCGAGGTTCATTTTCTCGGAGAAAAAGCGGTAGGTGTCGCGCCCGCTGTCCTTGGCCTGATAAAGCGCGGTATCGGCATTCTTGAGCAACCCATCGAACTCTCTGCCATCGTCGGGGTACAAGCTGATCCCGATACTGAAAGAGGTGTTGATCGCATAGTGATCGATCTCGAACGGTTCGGCAAAGGCGGTCACGATGTTGTGCGCGATGCCGCCGATGACCGCCAGGTCGTTCAAATGCGGCAGCAGCACGATGAACTCGTCCCCGCCCTGACGGCTGATGGTGTCGGTGTCGCGCAGGTGGCTATGCAAACGTTCGACCACCCGCACCAGCAGCTGGTCGCCGTAGTTATGGCCCAGCGTATCGTTGACCTGCTTGAAGTTATCCAGATCGAGAAACAGCACCGCGACCCCGGTCTGGTCGCGGTCCGCCAACGCTGCTGCCTGACCGAAGCGGTCGCGCAACAGCAAACGGTTGGGCAATCCGGTCAGCACGTCATGATGTGCCAGAAACTCCAGCTGTTTTTCTGCCGCAGCATGTTGCGCGCGAGTGCGCAGCGTCTCGACACCGAAAGCCAGGTCGGTGGCAAGTTCTTCGAGCAAGCGTACCTCTTCCGGTCCGAACGCTTCTGCCTCTGCCGAGTAGATAGTGAGTGCGCCCAGCATGCGTTTTCGGGTGCGTAACGGCAGGGCGATGCTGGAACGGTAGCCCTGCGCCAGGCCTTTTTCACGCCATGGCACCATGCGTGGATTGGTCTGGTATCCTGGTTGATGTCGGTCGCCCCGGTGCGGATCGCAGTACCTGTTGGCCCGCGACCGCGTTCCGTATCGGCCCAGGATAATTGCAGGCTGCCCAGATAATCCTGGGTGTCTCCATGTTGTGCCACAGCGCGTACCGTCTTCTCTGCATCGTGCTCGGCAAAACCCACCCATGCCATGCGATAACCGCCTGTTTCCACCACCAGCCGGCAAATCTCGGACAGCAGCCTGGACTCTTCCTCGGCATGCACCAGCGCCATATTGCAGTCGCTCAACAGCTTGAGCGCACGGTTCAGGCGCTGCTGTGTCTGTTCGGCCTGTTTGCGCTCGGTAATATCCTGATTGGCGCCTATCAGCCGGGTGGTGACGCCTTGCGCATTTTGCTCGATCTTGAAGCGCACCAGTACCCAGCGGCTTTCGCCATCGGCACACACGATACGCGCCTCGGTTTGATCGAGGTAATTGGCGTCATTGGCCTGCAAGGCCCGCTGAATACAGTCGCCGACCCGGCGTGCATCGTCCGGGTGTATCAGGCGCCGCACGAAGTCTGCCGCGTGCATGCGGTAGCCGCCCATTTGTGCTGCCGTCGCATGGTGCAGCGAATAATACTGATCGTTGAAGATGAACTCGTCTGTGCTCGCCTCGTATTCCCAGTGGCCGAGACGGGCGATGTTCAGGGCTTCCGACAGACCGGCCTCGCTCTCCCGCAGGGCCGCTTCCGCCTGCAGGCGGACGTTGAGCATCTCATTGAACTCCTGCGCGACCTCGATCACCTCCGGCGGGCCGGCCAGTGCTGCACGTGCCTCATGCCTGCCTTCCCTGATCGCACGCGCAGTCGACGCCAGCGCGCCGATCGGGCGCGATATGCGGCGCGCAATCAGCCCGGCGACTGCCAGAATCAACACCAGACTGATCATGCCTAGCAGCCCGTTTCTGAACAACAGCCCACGCAGTTCTGCATAGACGACGCTGGTCGGGATGCCGACATACACATACCAATCCGCGCCCTTTACCGGAGTGATGGCGTAAAACCTGGGGACGGAGTCGATCCCCACGCCATCGGCAGTACCGTCCTTCACCGCAAGGATTTTCTGGACATTTGCATTGCCGGACAGGTTTTTGCCTACCCATTTTTCGGTATCGATGTTGCGCCAGACCATGACGCCCTGGGCCGTGATGACCCCAACCGTCGTGCCGGGCACCAGCGGCGCACTCGACAGATTGGGTTCGTATAAAGCCAGGTCGAGCGGCAAGCCAAGAAAACCGGTTCTGGTGCCGTGTTCGTCGTGCACCGGGTAGGTCAGTACGGTCACCCACCGTCCAGTAATGGGACCAAAAAACGGGTCGCTCACGACGAAGCCATCTTCGGCCAGAGATTTCTTGAACCAGGGCGCCTTGGCCACATTAACCGGCTTGCCGCCCGGCTGGGGCACTGCGGAGCAGAGCGCCGTACCTTGGAGATCGACGACCGTCATATTCGCCGATTTTGGAAACAGCGCATGAAAATCCCATAGCACCGGGTCGCAGTGCGTTGCATCCATGTTGCGGATAAGTTGCCGCTTGGACATCTGCACCAGAAAATCACGATTGGATTTCAGTACCCGGTCGATGTCGGAAGACGCGATGACGGCCAGCGCGCGCGCGGTGGTTTTCGCTTCATCGATTCTGTGCTGGGCATCGTTGTAGATCGAATAGGCAAGTATTCCCGTCATTGGCAAGGCAATGGCAATCACCAGTGCCAGCAGTTGTACGCGTATGGTAAAGCGGGAAAGCATTTCGGACTCTGGTCTCTTGATAAGCGGCCTAGACCATTATCTAACAGGATTAAATCGGTGGCGTCAACGAATGTTTGGCGTCCATCGCAAGGCGTTTCGACCTTATGACGGCAGGGCCAAACATGGGCATGCGCCGGGGCAGCAGCAAGGCTTTCTTGCCCTTTTCTGGCGTTTGCTCTTATTATCTGCCGCAACTCTCCTATATATAGTGTGACTTCAATGTCCAAACTGCTGATTGTCGAATCGCCCTCCAAAGCCAAAACCCTGAACAAATACCTGGGCAAGGATTTCGAGGTGCTTGCCTCCTACGGCCACGTCCGCGACCTGATCCCGAAGAACGGCGCGGTGGATACCGAGCACGGCTATACGATGAAATACGAGGTGATCGACCGCAACGCCAAGCATGTCGACGCCATTGCCAAGGCCGTCAAGCAAGCCGACACCATCCTGCTGGCAACCGACCCGGATCGCGAGGGGGAAGCCATTGCCTGGCACATTGCCGAGATTCTCAAGTCGAAAAAGCTGGTCAAGGATAAACCCATGCGCCGCGTGGTGTTCAACGAAATCACGCAATCGGCGGTGCAGTTTGCCGTGGATAACCCGCGCGAGATTTCCATGGAGCTGGTCAACGCCCAGCAGGCACGGCGTGCGCTGGATTACCTGGTGGGCTTCAACCTGTCGCCGCTGTTGTGGAAGAAAATCCGCCGCGGCCTGTCGGCCGGTCGCGTGCAAAGCCCGGCCTTGCGCCTGATTGTCGAACGCGAGCTGGAAATCGAGGCCTTTGTCAGCCGCGAGTACTGGACCATCCATCTCAATGCGCGCAAGCAGAAACAGATGGTCGATGCAAAACTGGTGCAATATCTGGGCAAGAAACTCGATCAGTTCGATATCGGCAGTGCTACGCAAGAGCAGGAGGTGGTCGGCAAGCTGCTGGCCGTGAGCGCGGGCAAGGCGCTGGTGAGCCGGGTCGAAAAGAAACAGCGCATGCGCAGCCCGGCCGCACCGTTTACGACCTCCACCCTGCAGCAGGAGGCCGTGCGCAAGCTGGGCTTCACCACCAGCCGCGCCATGCGTATCGCCCAGCAATTGTACGAAGGCGTGGACATCGGCAGCGGCACCGTCGGCCTGATCACCTATATGCGTACCGACTCCTTCAGCCTCGCGGCCGAGGCGGTGATGCAGATCCGCGGCTACATCAAAGGCAATTTCGAGCCGGAATACCTGCCGAAATCGCCCATTATGTATAAAACGAAGGCCAAGAACGCGCAGGAAGCCCACGAGGCCATCCGCCCCACCGACATCACCCGCAGCCCGGCCAGCCTGCGCGCTTTCCTCACGCCCGAGCAGTTCAAGCTCTACGACATGATCTGGAAGCGTGCGCTGGCCTGCCAGATGGCCCCGGCCAAGTTCGATGCGGTGAGCGTAGATCTCACCGTGGGCGGCGAGGCCAATATCTTCCGGGCGACCGGTCAAACATTGGTATTCCCCGGTTTTATCGCCGTCTACCGCGAGGATACGGACGATGCCGCCGAGGACGAAGATGGCGAGGCCAAACTGCCGGTGCTCGAGGTCGGCGAAGTGCTGGACATCGACAAGCTGTTCGGCGAGCAGCACTTTACCGAACCGCCGCCGCGCTACAGTGAAGCCAGCCTGGTCAAGGTGCTCGAAGAATACGGCATCGGCCGGCCTTCCACCTACGCCAGCATCATCTCGACGCTGCAAGACCGTGAATACGTGCTGCTCGACAAAAAGCGCTTCACGCCGACCGATGTGGGCCGCGTGGTCAATAAATTCCTCACCGAGCACTTCACCAAGTACGTGGATTACGGCTTTACCGCCGAGCTGGAAAACGAACTCGACGAAATCGCCGAAGGCGACCGCGACTGGATTCCCGTGCTCGACGACTTCTGGCAAGGCTTCAGCCAGCAGATCGACGCCAAGAGCGAAGTCGAACGCCCCGGCACCGAAATCCTAGCCGAGCTCTGCCCCAAGTGCGGCAAACCGCTCAACAAGCGCCTGGGCAAGCGCGGCAGCTTCATCGGCTGCACCGGCTACCCGGAGTGCGACTTCACCCGCAATCTCGACGGCACCACCGGCGGGCAGGAACCGACCAAGCTGGGCAACGACCCGGCCACCGGCAAGGACATCCAGTTGCTGATCGGCCCCTACGGCCCCTACATCCAGTTGGGCGAGTTGGAAGGCAAGATCAAGCCCAAGCGAGTCAGCGTGCCCAAGGAAATCGCGCTGGCCGACGTCAACCTGGACGTTGCGCTGATGCTGCTGGCCCTGCCGCGCGAAGTCGGCCTGCACCCCACCACCGGCAAGAAGATCGTCGCCAACATCGGCCGCTTCGGGCCGTACGTCAATCACGACGGCACTTTCAAATCCATCCCCAAGACCGACAGCGTGTTTACCATCGACCTGCCGCGTGCGGTCGAAGTGCTGGCCATGGCCAAGGGCGCACAGGCTTTGCGTGTACTGGGCAAGCACCCGGCGGACGGTGAAGAAGTGGCGATTTATGACGGCCGCTTCGGGCCGTATGTGCAGCATGGCAAGGTCAGGGCGACGCTGGGCAAGAGCGAGACTGTGGATGGGCTGGAATTCGAGCGGGCGCTGGAGTTGCTGGCGGCCAAGGTCTCCAAGGATGGTGGGGCGGTGAAGAAGCCGACGGGGCGCAAGGCGGCAACAACTAAAGCAGCTGCAACCAAGAAACCGCCGGCGAAGAAAGCGACGACCACGAAAAAGAAGGCGGCGGAATGAGGCTGGCTAGACGATGTGATTTTGCAAGACCTGTCCCTAGCTCTGCGTTACCAATCGTACCCTGAAGTTTCCTGAAGGGAGTTCCACCCAATGCCTCTGTTGACCAATCTGCTTTTCCTCATCGTCGCGGCACGACTCCTCGGACAAATCTTCCGGCGTTTCAACCAGCCCGCCATCGTCGGCGAGATGCTGGCGGGCGTGATCCTTGGCCCCAGCATGTTGCATCTAATTGAAGCGGATGCAGCGCTTTCGGGAATCGCAGAGTTCGCGGTCTTCCTCATCGTCCTGTCTGCGGGCTTGGAAATGAATTTCAAGGAAGTCATCGATTCGTTACGGGGGAAGGGTGTCGTTATCGCGATCCTAGGCTTCATCATCCCGCTGGCAGGAGGCATGCTGGTGGGTGTGGCATTTGGCCTGGATGTGATGCGAACCGTCTTTCTCGGTCTCTGCGTTTCGATAACTGCACTTCCTGTCACGGTGAGCATTCTGCAGAGCTTCGATCTGCTCGATTCCGACATCGCACGCTATTCAGTGGCAACGGCAATCTTCAACGACATTGCGGCCCTGCTGGCGCTCGGGGTCATCCTGAACCTTCCCGAACAAAAATCGCTACAGGCAGTAGGAATCTCGATTCTCAACGCAAGCTGGAAACTGGTTGTCCTGTGCATCTTCATACTTGCCTTCAGTTGGTTGATTCAGAAGCTGATCAACAAGGGTGTGCACCTTGAGCGCGCCTCTGAAAAGCTGGTCGACATAATCGGCAATGAAGCCTTGTTCGGCATCCTGCTGCTTTTCGTTCTGGTCTTCGGGTCGGTCAGTGCGGCGCTGGGATTCCATTTCGTCATCGGCGCATTCTTCGGGGCCTTGTTGATCGACCGCAAGTTCTTTTTGGCCTCGCGCTATCACGAACTCGACCTCACCCTCCGCTCGATCACCGGCGGCTTCCTTGCACCCGTCTTCTTTGCCTATCTGGGCCTTGAATTCGACATAGGCATCATCGAATCCTTCTGGTTCGTCGGCGTCGTGCTAGCAGTCTCCATAGGCACCAAGATATTCGCTGGTTGGCTCGGCGGCCGCGTTCTGCGGCTCTCTCAGCCCCAATCGCTCGGGATCGGCATCATTCTTAACGGGCGGGGCGTCATGGAACTCGTCATCGCCAGCATCGCCTATGAACGCGGATTCATCGGTCAGGATCTGTTTTCCGTTCTGGTACTGATGGGCGTGGTGACCACAATGATCACCCCCTTCATGTTCCGAAAATGGATACTGCCCAAACTGGAATCCAGTGTGGGATGACAAAAGAATCAACTCAGCAGCAGCCGGGAACATGCACAGCCGTGGTCAGTTCCAGAAAGCCCGGTTTCTGGAAGCGTTGAAGCGCGTTTAACCCACAGGGCGGCGGCCGCTAGATGCCGAAGTGCTCTCCATCCACTTGCGGATGCGCTGAGCGTCGCCGATCCGGGTGTATTTGCCCCAGGAATCGAGCAGCACGATGATCAGCGGCTGATCGGCAATCTGCGCCTGCATGACCAGGCAGCGGCCGGCCTCGTTGATATAGCCGGTCTTCGAGAGGCCGATATCCCAGCTACCGTTGCGTACCAGGATATTGGTATTGCGGAACTCCAGCGGATGACGGTAACCGGCCACCGGAACCTGGCTTTCGGTAGAGGTGCTGGCGGCACGGATCTCCGGATACTGGTACGCAGCCTTCACCATCTTGACCAGATCTTCCGCTGTCGAGACATTCTCGCTGTTGAGGCCGGTCGGATCGGCAAAGCGGGAATTCGTCATTCCGAGTTCGACTGCCTTGCGGTTCATCGCGGCAATAAAAGCGCTCATGCCCATGGGCGAGGTGCGGGCCAGCGCCGATGCGGCGCGGTTCTCAGAAGACATCAGCGCCAACTGCAGCATTTCCTGCCGCGGCAATGCGGTACCGACGCGCAAGCGGGATGTGGTTCCCTTCAGCAGATCGACATCGCCTTCGCCAACTGAAATCAGCTCGTCCATAGGCAATTGCTGATCCAGCAGCACCATGGCCGTCATCAGCTTGGTGACCGATGCAATCGGAGTGGGGGTATTGGTGCTCTTGGCGTAAATCGTTTCGCCGGTATTCTGATTGACGATGAGCGCCTTGGATGAGGCCAGTCGCAACTCGCCGCCAGGCGCATCGAAGACGCTGCCGCCCATGTCGTTCTGGCGGAAGGAAGCCGATCGTGTACCATAGGCCTTGTTGGCGCGGATAGTGCTGATAATGCGCTTCGGATTGGCTGCCGCATGGGATTTGTGCCGAGCCTTGCTTTTGGCCCGCTTGATGCTGGACTTTTTGGACGTGGCGCCGCTAGCCTTTTGTGCTGCCTCTAAAGGCAACGACACCGGCATCAAGGATACGGCCAACAAAGCGCAGAACAGAAACCGAAAACGCCGCATCAGAGAACTCCGCAGAAACGATGACTTCATCATAGCCAAAACATAGTGTATTGTCACCAAAAAATCAGTCAGCTACCGGCTGTTATTCAAGTATATCGTAACATCCGGACAAGACTTTAATGCCGCTCCTGTACACCGAACACCATGTCTGGATATTTCCCCAGCCGGACGGTACGATGACTGCCGGTATCAGCAACCATGCGCAGAACATGCTGAGGGACATCGTTTTTGTCGGTTTTCCCGCTGTTGGCAGCAGGCTACTCGCTGGCGTCGCCTGCGGGCTCATCGAATCGGTCAAGACCGCCTCCGATCTATACGCACCGCTGGACGGCGAAGTAGTAGAGGTTAATATATCCTTGCAGGACAGGCCGCACCAACTGAATGACACTCCGGAACACACCTGGATTTTCCGCTTCCAGCCGCAATTTCCGGCACAATCCGGGAAGCTGATGGATACTGACGCCTATCTGGCATTTCTGGAAAAATGACTCCGACAGCAAGACATGGCTTGCCAGCCATGTTGGCTGAAGGCATACTTCTGGCGAACAAATTCGCTAAAAAATTAAGGAGGTTGAAACGTGGCTACCGTAACCCTGAAAGGTGAACCGTTGAACGTAGGCGGGACCTTCCCGAAAATTGGCGAAACAGCGCGCAGCTTCATGCTGGTGGATAAAGATCTGAACGATGTATCGCTCAGTCAGTTTGCCGGGTTGCGCAAGGTGCTCAATATCGTCCCCAGCCTGGATACCCCGGTTTGTGCCGCCTCTGCCCGCCGTTTCAACGAAATCGTCAGCCTGCTGCCCAACACCGTCCTGCTGGTAATTTCAGCCGATCTGCCGTTTGCCCAAAGCCGCTTCTGCGCCGTAGAGAATCTGCAGAATGTATTTACGCTGTCCACCATGCGCGGACGCGATTTCAACAAGGACTACGGCGTGATGATCACCGACTATCCGCTGGCCGGGCTGTGCGCACGCGCGGTGATTGTGCTGGACGAGAACGACCGGGTGCTGCACGCGGAACTGGTGCCGGAAATCACCAGAGAGCCGGATTACGAAGCCGCGCTGACGGCGGCGCGTTACATTTCAGTTTGATTCTCTGCCTCCTGCGCCAGCAGGGCTTGTAATCGCTGGCGCAAAATCGGTTCGATCTGCGGGTGCAGATCTTCCAGTATCTGCTTGAGTGCGCTTTCCATCACGGGCTGAATCTTCATTACCAGAGCCTCTTCCAGCACCCCTACCATCACTGGCAGAACCGCAGCCACCGCCTGTTCCAGCTTTTCTGCAGTTGAAACCTCGACTACCTCCCGCTCGAATACAATCTCCGTCAACAGCGGCACCTCCGCTTGAGCCGGCGCAGCAGCATAAACTTCCGTCAATACCGGGATGGTAGCCTCGGAAACCGGCGGCGGGGGAGGAGGCGGTATCGTCGGCTGATCGCGGCGTATCAGCGAATCCAGCCGCCCCAGGACTTCTTCGAAATGTTCGTCGCGATGCAGTTCCATGTCAGGCTTTTCCCGTCATGTCATGGCGGCGAATTTCATATCCCCGATCCCGATAAAAGCGGAAACGGTCACGTGCGGCCGCCTTGTCTTCCTCCTCATTGCCGACGATTTCGATCAAGCGCTTGAATCGACTGAAAAACGGCGGGTAGCCTGGAGCAAGATTAAGCAGCATGTCATCATGAATCAATGGCTCTGCCGCATGGTCAACAATGACCGGCGTCGCTGCTGCCAACGCATCACGGCTACGGCAATGGGGAATAAAGCTGGTTTGCTCGAAACTCCACAATGCGCGGCACACCTCAGTGGTCACCCGTTCGTCCGGTGCAAAAATGAAAAGCCGGTTTTCCTGCTTTACCGATTTGGCGGCATAGCGGGAAACCAGCCGCAGCTTGTCTGCCACATTGAAGCAGAAGTCGATTTCCGTCATTAACGATGTCCGGCGCGCTTCAGAATGAAGTGTGTGAGCAATGCAACCGGACGCCCGGTAGCCCCCTTGTCCTTGCCGGATTTCCAGGCCGTGCCGGCGATGTCCAGATGCGCCCAGTCGAATTTCCTGGCAAACCGCGACAGGAAACACGCGGCAGTAATACTGCCGCCGGGACGCCCGCCGACATTCGACATGTCGGCAAAATTGCTCTTGAGCTGCTCCTGGTATTCGTCCCACAGCGGCAAGGGCCAGGCACGATCAAAAGACTCATCGCCCGCGTTCGCCAGCTCCTTGACCAGGCCCTCGTCATTACCGAACAGACCGCTGGCATGATGGCCCAGCGCAACAACGCAGGCTCCGGTCAGGGTGGCGATATCGACTACGGTTTCGGGCTCGAATTTCTCGACATAAGTCATCGCGTCGCACAGGACGAGACGGCCTTCGGCATCGGTATTGAGCACCTCGATGGTTTGCCCGGACATGCTGGTGACGATGTCGCCTGGCTTGCTGGCATCGCCATCGGGCAGATTTTCACTGGCGGGAATGACCACGATCAAATTAACTGCCAAATCCAGTTCAGCCACAGCCTTGAGCGTGCCCAACGCACTTGCCGCACCACACATGTCGTACTTCATCTCGTCCATGTCACCGGCCGGTTTGAGCGAAATGCCGCCGGCATCGAAGGTGATACCCTTGCCCACCAGTGCAATCGGCTTCTGGCTGGCCTTGCCCTTCCTGTACTGCAGCACGATAAGCTTGGGTGGCTGACGGCTACCGCGCGCCACTGAAAGCAACGAGCCCATGCCGAGCTTTTCCATATCGGCACGCTCCAGCACCTCGATTTGCAATCCATAGGTTTTGGCCAACTCGCCAGCCTGTTCGGCCAGATACGCCGGGGTGCATATATTGCCGGGCAGGTTGCCGAGATCTTTTGCCAGCCGCACGCCGCCGGCAATGGCCAATCCGCGATGCAGGGCATGCTCGACACGCCGCAGATCGTTGCGTTGCGGAACATTCACGATCACTCGGGACAGCCCGCGACGCTCACCTTCCTTCTTGCAGGCAGGGTGCGCAAACCGGTACACCGTGTCGGAAGTCACCGCCACCATTTGCTCGACGCGCCAGCCGAGATCACGCCGCTTGACGGACAGCTCGGCAAGGAAGCTTCCCGCATCCACTGCGCCGGTACTATCCAATGCCTTGACGGAGGCCTGCACTGCCTGGCGATAGGCACGGTCATTGAACTCGCGCTCCTTGCCGCAACCTACCAGCAATATCCGCTCGCTCAAAGTCCCGGGCACGTTGTGCAGCATCAGCGTGCTGCCAAGCTTGCCGTCCATATCGCCACGGCGCAGCAACGAACCGAGATAGCCATCCGAGGCACGATCGATTTCGGCTGCAGCCTCCGACAATTTGCGATGCTCAAAGACGCCGACGATGACACAAGCATTGCGCTGTTTTTCCGGATTACCATTTTTTATGCTAAATTCCATGACATTCGATCCCTTTTCCAAACACCAAGACTTTTCCGGATTATCCACCGTTTTCCTGAATCACGTCAAAACCGCCATGATTTTCAAACGATCCCTGATGTATGAGCTGTTCACCACTGCGCTCAGCAGTTTTCTGGTGCTGCTCGGTATCATGGTCGCACAAAGAATCACCTATTATCTCGGCTTCGCCGCGCGGGGCGGCATTGCCAGCGATGCGATAGGCACGCTGCTCGGTTTCAGTGTATTGCGTTTCCTGCCATTGCTTTTAAGTTTGACCTTATTTGTCGCCGTACTCATGACCCTGACACGCTGGCATCGTGACAGCGAAATGGTGGTATGGTTTACCTCGGGACAGGGCATATATGCATTGATACGGCCCATCCTGGCCTTTGCCCTGCCCATCGTTGCAATCATTGGCCTTTTAAGCCTCCTGGTCGCTCCGTGGGCTACGCAGAAAGGTAGCGACTTTCTCAAACAAATGGAAAGCCGCGACGAGGTATATGCCATCACTCCGGGCGTATTCAAGGAATCCAAACATGCCGAACGCGTGTTTTTTGTCGAAAGCTTTTCATCGCTGCAAAACAAGATCAACAACATATTTGCGCAATCCATCCAGCACCAGAAACTCGGCATCGTCACAGCCAATCAGGGCACGCAGAATACAGACAAGAACGGCGACACTTTCCTGACTTTGTTCAATGGACGTCGTTACGAAGGAAAACCCAACACGCCGGAATTCGGCGTCATGGAATTCGAGAAATATACCTTGCGCACCGAACCCGCAGAAGCAAAGCAGGAACCGCCTTCGCCCAAATCCAAATCCAGCAAGGAGCTTTTTACCGATAGAAACGCCGACAACAATGCCGAACTGCAATGGCGGCTGTCGATACCGGTCTCTGCATTTCTGCTGGTGCTGCTGGCGATCCCCCTGTCATTTGTCGACCCGCGCGCCGGCCGTTCGGCCAATGTGATCATGGCCTTGCTGGTTTACATCCTTTACAACAACGCCCTGTCGATTCTGCAGTCCTGGGTAGTCCGCGGCAAGCTGGCTCCGCTCATCGGGTTGTGGCCGGCACATGCGACCGTACTGCTGCTGTTTTTCTACCTGTTTTATCGACGCCTGTTCCTCCTACCCCTGTTGCCGCGCTGGCTCTCGATCTCAAGATGAAGCTCCTTAACCGTTATCTGGCGCAAGAGCTCCTCGGCAGCACGCTGCTGGTGACTGTCGGCCTGCTGGCAATGTTTTCCTTTTTCGACCTGATCCAGGAACTCGATAGCCTGGGACATGGCAACTATCACTTGGGCGTAGTGGTGTTTTTCGTATTGCTGTCGGCGCCGGGCCACATTTATGAGGTCACGCCGGTTGCGGTGCTGCTAGGGTCGCTTTATGCGCTGGCCCAGTTCTCCCGCAACTCGGAACTCGTCGTAATGCGCTCCAGCGGAGTCTCTACAGCAAAAATCGGGCTTGCCCTGCTTAAAATCGGTGCCATCTTCGCCTTGCTGACCTTTCTGGTCGGCGAGCTCGTCACCCCTATCACGGAAAAAACCGCGCAGAAAATGCGCCTCAAAGCCAAAGACGATGTGGTGGCGCAGGAATTCCGCTCCGGCCTTTGGGTAAAGGACGGCTCCAGTTTCGTCAATATCGAAGAAGTCATGCCCGATGCCAGTCTGCGCGACATTCACATTTATGAATTCGGCCCTGATTTCCGGCTGCGCATCATCAATAACGCCAAGACCGGTTTATACGAAAACGACCGCTGGAATTTGCACGACGTGACGCAAACCAGTTTTGCCGAAAAGAAAATCCAGACCACGCACTTCGATCAGGCATTCTGGCAGTCCGTCATCAAGCCGGAGTTGCTTAATGTGTTACTGGTCGTTCCTGAGAAAATGTCCGCCTGGAATCTTTATTTCTACATCAAACATCTGAGCGACAACCATCAGAAAACCACGCGCCAGCAGATCGCCCTTTGGTCGAAAATGGTCTACCCGGTAGCCTGCATGGTGATGGTCATCCTGGCCCTGCCATTCGGGTTTCTGCAGCAGCGGGCCGGCGGGGTCGGGACAAAAATCTTTGCCGGCATCATGATAGGCATCAGCTACCAGGTGCTGAACCGGTTGTTCGTTCACGTCGGGTTGCTTAACGACTGGGCACCGGTGGTCAGTGCCACTATCCCGACCTTGCTGTTTCTTTCAGCCGGCATCGGCATGCTGGCCTGGATGGAGAGACGCTGAATACTGTCTAACTATTTTCAGCTGTTTTTGTTGATGCCCAATTGCTTCAGCTTGCGGTAAAGGTGGGTACGCTCCAGTTCCACCGCTTCAGCCACCTTGCTCATATTGCCGCCCGCCCTGGCAATATGGTGCTCAAAATATACCCGCTCAAAAGCATCCCTTGCCTCACGTAGCGGCTGGTCCAGAGAAACCGACGACACACCACTTCCGGCGGGCGATGCCTGGGGTTCGAGGTGATCGAACCCTCCCAGAATCCGCTCGACATCCTTGAGGCCTACCGCCTCATTGAGGCTGCTCATCGCCAGCTGCCTCACCGTATCCTTGAGCTGCGCCAGGCCTCCGGACCAATGCGCATTTCTCAGTCCATTCAACGCCGCAGTGTCGAATTCGCGATAAGGCGCATCGTTGCTTTCACTGAGCTGCGTCATCAGCGCACCCACCAGATCGGGAATATCTTCCCGGTGTTCGTCAAGCGATGGAATGCGCACGGTAATGCCGCTGATCGCCTGCAGCAAGGCTTCGTCCAACAACCCGTCGGCAACACGCTGCGGAAGGTGACAAGTGGTCGCACAGACCACGCGCACACCATGTTTGTCGGCATTTTTCAGCAATAGCAGCAGCCCCTTTTGTTGCATGCGATCAAGTTCAGCCACTTCGGGAATGAACAACAACCCTTCCCGGTAATGCTCCAACAGCTCGATTGGCGCTTCCGCCAGCTGCGCAGGCTGTGTCAGCACATGCCAGGGCGTACCCGGTCTGTGCAGCGAATGAGCGCACAGTTCGGCCCCGCACCCCTTGGAGCCGACCAGCAGCAGCGGCACATTCTGGCGCGCCGCCTGTTCCAGGCGCTGGCGTAACTCCATGATGAGCGCACTCTTGCCCAGGCTGATCAGGCTCACATTCTGCCGCGGCAGGCGTTCGCCATGGCGCAGGGCGGCAGTCACCGTCTTGAGAAGCTTTTGCAGCGCGATAGGCTTTTCCAGAAAATCGAAGGCGCCGATACGCGTCGCCTCAACAGCCGTATCTACCGTGGCATGACCGGACATCATCACCACCGGCATGTTCAGCAAGCCGCCGTTGCCCCACTCCTTGAGCAGGGTCACCCCGTCGCAATCCGGCATCCAGATGTCGAGCAAGACCAGATCCGGCCGCGTTTGGCTACGATGATCGCGGGCCTGGGCAGCATTTTCCGCCAGCAGGACGTGGTATCCCTCATCCTCCAGAATGTCGCGCAGCAATTCCCGGATGCCGATTTCGTCATCCACCACCAGCACATGGTGTGCCGTCATGTTGCCACCTCCAGAACGGGCAATGTGATGGAAACGCAAGCGCCGCCTTCGGCACGATTGCTGATCTGGATATTCCCTTTATGTTCTTCCACGATTTTCTTGACGATGGCCAGTCCGAGCCCTGTGCCGTGGCGTTTAGTGGTGACGTAAGGCTCGAAAGCCCGCGCCAGTAATTCTTGCGGAAATCCGCTGCCGTTGTCGCAGACGGCAAGGCATATCATACCGTTTTCCAGCCGGCCGCTCACGCGTATGACCGGGTCGGCAATCCCTTCCAGCGCATCCTGCGCGTTTTGCAGCAGATTATGCAGCACCTGCCGCAACATGGTGGCATCGCCGCGCACCGGCACGGTGCCTTTGGCCAGCTCGACGTCAAGCTTCACACCGGGAGGCTCGTAAAGACCCAGCACTTCGCGTATCAGAGCATGGATATCCAGCTTGATCAGGTTAACCGCCGGCGCGCGTGCATATTCGCTGAACTCGTTGACCATGCTTTTCATGGCCGTCACCTGGCTGACAATCGTGTGCGTGGCCCGACGCAACACTTCGGCATCCTGTTTTCCCAGTTTGTCGGCCAGTTTATGCTCCAGCCGCTCGGCCGAAAGCTGAATAGGCGTTAGCGGATTCTTGATCTCGTGTGCCAGCCGCCGCGCCACTTCGCCCCATGCCGCATCGCGCTGGGCCTGGATCAGGCGGGTGATGTCGTCGAACACCGCGACAAAACCGCTATCGCTTCCGGCCGGCAGCCTTGTCCCGCGCAACAATAGCACCTGAGTGCCATGCACTCCCGTCAATTCGAGCTGTTGCTGCCACTCTCCCGCATCGCTCGCATGAAACTTCACCAGCAGGACCTCGATGAATGGCACCAGTTCGCCATGGGCAATGCCTAATTGCTCTATCGACTGGCCGAGCACATCGTTCAACCCGACCCCCAGAATTTGCGCCGCCGCAGGATTGGTCGCACGCACAGCAAAATTCCGGTCCAGCGCAATCACGCCTGACGACAAGTGCGACAGAATTGCCGCAAGATAGCCGCGCGCCGCCTCGACTTGATTGCGGTTGCTCTCCGCCGCATCCGTCGCCTCGCGCAATTGCCGGGTCATGCTGTTGAAGGATTTGACCAGAATACCCAGTTCATCCTTGCCATGCGCAGGCAGCACCATGCCGTAATCGCCGCTGGCGATGGCGCGCGTTCCTTCCGCCAGCAACCCGAGTGGAGCCGACAAGCGGCGACTCAACACAAAGGCGAATGCGACAGCAGACAGCATGGACAGCATGAGTACCAGCGTAAGCGTGAGGGCGAACACCTCCTTGAGCGACTGCCTGGCATAAGATAATTCCTGATAGTCCTGATACACCGCCTGCACCGATTCAGCCGTTTCGGACAAGGTTTTCGGCACCGGTTGCATCAACTGCAGGATACGGGATTCGCCACGCAAATCCGTCGTGCTGACCGGCGCCAGCACCCGGAGATACAGGCCTTTATCCGGGATGGGATCTATCTCGCCGTGGGCGCGCTGGCGGGCCTGGCGCAGTTGCGCCACACTCGGCAGCTCGGGCAGGAAACTGGCCGCATCGTTGCTGGAGAAAGCCAGAATTCGACCCTGCGACGTCAGCAGTACGGCATCCTGCACACCGGCTTTTTCGCGCAGGTCGTTGAGCGCACTGACATGACTGCTGGCCCCTTGCAGCGCCAGCGATGCTGCCATACTCTCGCCTTTTTCCTCAAGATCCCGCAGCATGATATCCAGCGTGCTTTGTCCCAGCCGCAACCCCCCATCCAGCGCAGCTTCGACTTTCACATTGAACCAGGACTCGATCGCCCGGGTGAGAAAATTGACCGACACCGCGTAAACCAGCAGCCCCGGAATAATCGCCATCATGGCGAACATCCCCAGCAACCGCAGCGTCAGGCGACTGCCCATCACCTGCGATCTGATCTGCCGGTAGAGCCGCCATAGCTGCCACCCGATGAGCATGGTCAACGAACCCGCGATAGCGATATTCAGAGCCAGCAGGATAGTGTAATTCTGGCCGGAAACCGCCGTATTGGCACTCGCGTGCGAAAGCAGATAGAGCAGCACAGCGCCGAGGGCGATGCCGATAAAAACGACGTATTTCACTTGTCAGAAATAGAGCGGTCGATGACGATGGGCTTTTCCATCCCGGGTTTATCGGCAGGCTTGTCGAGTCCCGGCTTGTCAAACCCAGGCATCCAGCGGTAGCGATCAGAGATCAGGTTCCACTTGTCCGAACCGATCGCGCTGACCTGCAAGGGCTTGGGCAGGCGGCCGTGATCGAGACGCATGCGCAGCATGGCGTAGTAGGTCGTGCCCTTCTTGAGCTGGGATTTTTCCACGACCGGCCAGTCTTGCAGGTGCCCTAGCGTTTTCAGGGCATCGGACAACGTCGCAAAAGTCGTCTGATGGCTGCCGACGTTGATCAGGTATTGCCTGGAAAGTGCATGATAGCTCAACCTGATGGCCTGGCTGGCGCTGGAAACCTCTTCGTCGAACCAGTAGCTACGCGGCTCCATCAGCGCGAACTCGACCAGAAAATTGAGTGCCACGCCCTTGTTGACGGCTTCTTCGACCTCGGGACCGAATTCGATCACAAAATCCGCCTCGAGCTGATAGGCGTCCTCTACCGGCGCGAGCTCGGCATGTTCGACGGTAATACCGGCCGCGTATGCCAACTGGGTCGACCACAGCAGGATGGCCAGTAGCAGCAGGCTAGATTTTTTGCAGCAACGCGTAAAAAAAACCGTCATGGGTATCACAGGGAAGTAGCTGGCCTTCTTCATTTCCCGCGAGCGGCAAACGCCGCGCATCCGGAGTGTTGGCGATAAACGCTTCAATCTGCTGGCAATTTTCTTCATGAAATACCGAGCAGGTTACATAAAGCAATTTACCACCCTTTGCCAGGGTTGACCACAATCCGCGCAGGATGTTGGCCTGCTGCACGGCAAAGCCCGCAATATCGGCTTCGCGCCGCAACCACTTGATGTCGGGATGACGGCGCACAATACCCGAAGCACTGCAAGGCACGTCAGCCAGAATACGGTCGAACAAGCGCCCATCCCACCACAGCTCGGAACGGGCGGCATCGGCCTCACGCACCGTCGCGTTCAGCCCGAGCCGCCGCAAATTGTTACTGACCTTGTCCAGCCGCGTGCCGTCGCTATCCAGTGCCAACAACTCGATATCTGCCAGCTCAAGCAAATGCGCCGATTTTCCGCCGGGTGCGCTACAAGCGTCGAGTACCCGCATCCCGGGATGAACATCCAGCCATGGGCCGGCATGTTGCGCGCCATAATCCTGTACCGACACCAGGCCTTCGCCAAAACCGGGCAGCCTGTCGACCGGCATGGGTCGCTCCAGCCGGATACCGGCCGCGCCCACAGCCGTGGCATCGATTCCCTGCTCAGCTAGCGTTTGCAGATAATCATCGCGCGGCAGCTTGCGTACATTCACCCGCAAGGTCATGGGCGGATGCCCGTTACCGACAGACAAGATTGCCTGCCAAGTCTCCGGGTATTGCCTGCGGCACTTTTCAATCCACCAATGCGGATAGCTCAGCCGCGTAATTTCACTTTCATCGGCCCCGGCAACCAAGGCTGGGCGCTGCCGCAAAAAATTGCGCAACACCGCGTTGACCAGACCACCCGCCCAGGACAGCTTGAGTTGGGTAGCGGCGCGAACGGCATTATCCACCACGGCGTGCGGCGGCGATTTTCCAAACTCCAACTGCCCGAGCGCCACCAGCAGCAGATACCGTACCCGCTCGTCGCTAAGCGGTCGCTGCAAAAGCGCCGCAAGAAATGCATCAAGCCGGGGTAACCAGCGCAAAGTCGTGTAGCTCAGATCCTGCATGGCTCCACGCTGCTGAGGGGTGAGTTTGGGGTACGTGCGCCGGATTTCATCCAGCACCTGATTGAGGTTACGCCCGGCCAGCACCTTGGCGACCGCTTGGGCGGCCAGTCGCTGGGCGTCAAACATCGAACCGATCGCCGCGCTTGAGCGCTGCCCCAGCGAGAAAATCCTTCCAGTTGAGTTGCTTGCCGCCCGGGCGCTGCAAGGTCTCGATACACAGTGCACCCTGCCCGCAAGCGACGACGATACCGCGATCTACACTGATGATCTCGCCCGGTTGACCATGACCATCGACCGCGCGCGCGAACCAGAGCCGCCAAGGCTCGCCCCGCATGGTTGCCTGCGCTACCGGGAAAGGATTGAACGCCCTGACCTGACGAGCAAGTTGAGCGGCATCCCCCGCCCAATCCAGCGGTGCCTCGGATTTTTGCAGTTTCGCAGCATAGGTCACCAATGCCTCATCCTGTGACTCGGCTACCAGCGAATCCAACTGCGCCAGCACTTGCACCATCAGATGTCCTCCCGTTGTGGCCAGTACATCGTGCAGCGTCTGCGCAGTATCGTTTTCCGTGATCGGGACGACTGCCTTTTTCAACATAGCCCCGGCATCCAGCGCCGGCACTACCTGCATGATGGTCACACCGGTTGCGGCATCGTTTGCCAGCATCGCCCGCTGAATCGGCGCCGCGCCGCGCCAGCGAGGCAACAGAGACGCATGAATATTGAGGCATCCAAGGCGCGGCATGTCCAGAACAATCGTGGGAATGATCAGGCCATAAGCCGCGACTATCATGACATCTGCTCTGGCGGCCAGAATTCTGTTCTGCGCCTCCTCGTCCCTGAGGCTTTCCGGCTGGAATACCTCCAGACCGTGCAGTAGAGCGAGTTCCTTGACCGGACTGGCTTTCAGCTTCATCCCGCGCCCCGCCGGCCGATCGGGCTGGGTCAGCACCAGCACGATTTCATGCCCGGCCTCGATCAGGGCCGCCAGCGCAGGGACGGCAAAATCAGGTGTTCCCGCAAAAATCACCCGCATCACATGGTTTCCCGCAGGTGTTTTTTCATTTTGTGCTTGATCCGGGATTGCTTCAACTGCGACAGATATTCGACAAAGACCTTGCCCTGGAGATGATCCATTTCGTGCTGGATACACACTGCCAGCAAACCGTCGGCCTCTATTGTGAAAGGCTGGCCATCCGCGTTCAGGGCCTCCACGGTTACCCGTTCAGGACGACGTACCTTCTCGTAAATACCAGGCACCGAAAGGCAGCCTTCTTCATATTCCTGCAACCCGTCGCTTCCCAGCAGCCGCGGGTTGATAAACACCTGCAGCGCATTCTTGGCTTCGGAGATGTCGATCACTACTACCTGCTTGTGCACATCCACCTGAGTTGCCGCCAAGCCGATGCCCGGCGCAGCATACATGGTTTCCGCCATGTCCCGCACCAACCGGCGAATGCCGTCATCCACGGCTGCCACCGGTTCGGCGATTTTATTCAACCGCGCATCCGGATAATGAAGAATCTTTAAAATCGACATAAAATCTTGCCTATTGAACAAATTAGATGCAGAATCTAAACTGATTTCGCAAATGCCTTGGCCGAGGTGCCCGAATGAAAAAGAGAATTATAACTCTGCTAATTTGCAGCATTGCTTCCTTTGCAAACGCAGACGAGTTACAACTGCAGGACAATCACCCTGACCGCCATGTTGTCGTAAAAGGCGACACGCTGTGGGGGATATCTGGAAAATTCCTCAAAGATCCTTGGCGTTGGCCGCAGATATGGAAGATGAATCGCGACCAGATCAAGAATCCGCACTGGATTTATCCCGGCGATGTCGTGGTTCTGGATACTTCCGGCGGCGATCCACAATTGCGGCTGCTGCGTGAGACGGTCACGCTGGACCCGAGTTCGGTTGTCGAACCTCTGGAAAAAGCCACCATCCCCACGATTTCGCCCAGTGTCATCGGCCCTTTCCTCAGCCAGCCATTGATCATTGAAGAAAAGCAACTGGAGGAATCTCCTGAAATTCTGGCTGCGCCCGATGGCCGACTGATTCTGGGTGCAGGCTATCGAGCCTACGTCAGCACCATCAATGACGGCGAGGGCCTCAACTGGCAGATCTACCGCCCCGGTGCCGCCTTAATCGACCCGGACACCAAGGAAACGCTCGGGTTTGAAGCAATCTACCTGGGAGATGCCAAAGTCGTCCGCTACGGCGAACCTGCCACCATCAGCATCACCCGCTCCAAGCAGGAAATCACCCTCAAGGACAAGTTGGTGGCCGCCCCGGAAAAACTCATGGGCGGGTTCATTCCCCATGCGCCGGACAGCGATATCGTCGGCCGCGTCATGTCTTCTTACGGGGGAGACGTCGAAATAGTCAGAAACACCATCATCACCCTCAATCGCGGCAGCGCCGACGGTCTGGAAGCCGGGCACGTTCTGGCCGTGTACACCGCCGGAGAAAAACTCGAGAAGAAAAACAAGGTTGACCCGCGCGATTACAAACCGGAACTCAATATCGAAACTTCACGTGACGAAAACGGCAAGCTGATCGTCAACCTGGCCAAGGAAGCAGACCCTGAGGCCAACTACATCAAGCTGCCTGATGAGCGCACAGGATTGGTCATGGTGTTCCGTACCTTTGAACATGTGGCCTACGGTTTGGTGATGCAGTCCGAACGTCCCATTCACATCAACGATGTCGTCAAAACACCCTGACTTGAATGGTCGAGCCCGCTGAAGACGCGCGCTACTGGATCGGCCTTTCTCTTATCCCCGGGGTGGGCGGCGAAACTTTTCGCCGCCTGCTTTCAAGCTTCGGAACCCCGAGACATATTTACGCGACCCCTGTTGCCTCATTGAAACAGGTTGTCAGCGTTGAAATTGCCAACCTTATTGCGGATGGCCCCAGCGACGAACAACTGACGCACTCGCTGGACTGGCTGAATCAGCCCGGCAGCCAGCTGGTCACCCTGGCCGATACCAGCTACCCCACCAGCCTGCTGGAAATCCCCGACCCGCCTCCGCTGCTGTACGTCAAGGGGGATGCGGCTCGCCTGAGCCACCCCAGCATCGGCATCGTGGGCAGCCGCAATGCCACGCCGCAAGGGCTGAAAAATGCCGAAGCTTTTGCACAGGCCCTGAGCGAAGCCGGCTGGTGCATTACCAGCGGACTCGCGCTCGGGATCGATGGCGCAGCACACCGCGGGGCGCTATCCGGCAAAGGCTCCACCATTGCCGTCGTCGGCACCGGCCTGGAGATCGTTTATCCTGCCCGGCACCGCGAACTTGCACACACTATTGTCGAAAAGGGCGCGATTGTTTCAGAATTCCCCTTGCGCGAACCTTCGCGCTCCGGCAACTTTCCCCGCCGCAACCGCATCATCAGCGGCCTGAGTAGTGGCGTACTGGTCGTCGAGGCCAACCTGGAAAGCGGCTCACTGATTACCGCCAGGCTCGCCGCGGAGCAGGGGCGGGAAGTTTTTGCCATGCCGGGATCGATACACTCGCCTTTATCCAAAGGTTGCCATCGCCTGATCAAACAGGGGGCAAAACTGGTCGACTGCATTCAGGACATTCTTGAAGAACTGGGTGGCACCCCCGCCTCCTCGAAAATACCGGAGTCACCCGCAAGCGACCATCCACTGCTGGGAAAAATGGGATTTGAAGTGATGGCCACGGACACGCTGATTCAATTGAGCGGCTTGACGAGCAATCAGGTTTCGGCGATGCTTTTGACATTGGAACTCGAAGGGCGGATTGCCAGCCTGCCGGGGGGCCGTTACCAGCGAATCGTATAGGAATAATCATGTTCGAACTTCTTGTTTATCTGTTCGAAAATTACATAGAGCCGGACGCCCGTGCCGATGAAAAAACGCTGACCCGTGAGTTGTCTGCCGCCGGCTTTGATAGCGAGGATATCAGCCGCGCCTTCAGCTGGTTCACCGGCCTCGCGGAACTGTCCGATCAGGCAGGCACGGACACGGCCACCGACCGGGCCGCCTATCGTATCTATACGTTGGAAGAGTCAAAAAAAATCGGTCAGGACAGCCGCAGTTTCCTGCTGTTCCTGGAACAGGCCACCGTTCTCAACACGCTGGAACGCGAAGTCGTCATCGACCGCCTGATGGTGTTGCCGGATGTTGAAGTCGGTCTCGACCAGACCAAGTGGATTGCGCTGATGGTCCTCTGGCGTCATGGCAAAGCGCGCGATTACCTCTTCGTCGAGGACGCCCTGTTTAGCGACGGTCACCCCACAATTCATTAGCCATCAAACACCTGGCCGGGAATTTTCCTTGCCAAGTCACCGGATAATTTAGTAGAATCCGCCCTTTTCCTTTTTCAGAACAAAGAGAAAAGCTACTATGGTTATCATCAGGCTTGCTCGTGGCGGCGCAAAGCGCCGTCCTTTCTACAACGTCGTCGTAGCCGATTCGCGCAACCGTCGCGATGGCCGCTTCATCGAACGCGTTGGTTTTTACGATCCATTGGCCAAGGAAGGCGCCGAAGGCCTGCGCCTCAACAGCGAGCGCATCGCTTTCTGGCAAGGCAACGGCGCGCAGCTTTCCGATTGCGTCGCCAAGCTGGTCAAGCGCACTGCTGCCTAATCTTGCAACAACCATCTGACAAGATGGTGGTCATGGGACGCATAGTCGCCCCATATGGCGTGCAGGGCTGGGTCAAAATCCAGCCATTCACCCAAACCCTGGATGGCCTGTTCGATTACGAGCACTGGTGGATTGCCGGGCCTTCAGGCTGGCGTGAGGCCGAAATCGACGAAGCGCGCATTCACGGCAAGGTCTTGATTGCCAGGTTTGCGGGTTGCGAAGGTCGCGATGCAGCTTTTGCACTCAAGGGCCAGGAGATTGCCGTGTCGCGCGACGACATGCCAGCGCCGGATGAAGATGAATATTACTGGTCCGACCTGATCGGCCTGCGGGTCAGCAATCTGCAGCAGGCCGATCTGGGCGAGGTCAAGGATGTGTTTGCAACTGGCGCCAACGATGTACTGGTCGTGCAGGGCGAGCGTGAACGACTGATCCCGTTCACCGAACAGATAGTACAGGATGTCAATCTGGCCACCCGCTGCATGCTGGTGGATTGGGACGCGGATTTTTGAGCATCCAGTTTGATGTCGTCACGCTGTTCCCGCCGATGTTCGACGCGGTCAGTCAGCACGGGATAACTGCGCGGGCGCTGGAAATGGGATTGTACGGGTTGCATTTATGGAACCCGCGCGATTTCACTACGGACAATTACAAAACCGTTGATCATCGGCCCTACGGCGGCGGTCCCGGCATGGTAATGATGGCTGAGCCGCTGGACAAGTCAATTGCAGCGGCCAGACAAAGGCAGCAGGCGATCGGTGTGGAAACCACGCGGGTTATCCACCTCTCGCCACAAGGCAAGCCGCTAACGCATGCCAGAGTCATGGAACTGGCAACCTTGCCCGGAATGATTCTGCTGGCAAGCCGTTATGAGGGCGTGGACGAGCGCCTGATCCGGCGGCAAGTCGATGAAGAAATCTCCATCGGCGACTATGTATTGTCGGGCGGCGAATTGCCGGCCATGGTACTGATGGATGCCATTATCCGGCAGCTGCCCGGCGCCTTGAATGATGCCGACTCTGCCGCAGAGGACTCGTTTGTGGATGGGCTGCTGGATTGTCCCCATTACACGCGACCTGAAGTTTATGAGAATGAAGCGGTGCCCGCAGTTTTGCTATCCGGGCATCATGCAGAAATTCGACGCTGGCGACTCAAGCAATCGCTGGCGCGAACACGGGCAACGCGCCCGGACCTGCTGGAAAACCGGCAGTTGACCAAAGAGGAGTCTCGGCTGCTCGCTGAGATCGGGCAGGAACAAGACTCCGCATAACTAGAAAGGAAGCTTTATGAATATCATCCAGCAACTGGAACAGGAAGAAATTGCCCGTCTGGGCAAGACCATCCCGACTTTTGCACCTGGCGACACCATTGTGGTACAGGTCAAGGTCAAGGAAGGCAGCCGTGAGCGTCTGCAGGCTTATGAAGGTGTGGTGATCGCAAAGCGCAACCGCGGCCTCAACTCCAGCTTTATCGTGCGCAAGATTTCCTCCGGCGAAGGTGTGGAACGTACATTCCAGACCTACTCCCCGCTGATTGCAAGCATCGAATTGAAGCGCCGCGGCGATGTACGCCGTGCCAAGCTTTACTACTTGCGCGAGCGTTCCGGAAAGTCTGCCCGCATCAAGGAAAAGCTGCCGAACCGCGCCAAGGAAGCCGCTGCAGAATAAGCAGCATCTGCAACCAGGCACTAAGAAATCCCCGCCTCCATGAGGAAGCGGGGATTTTTTTATTTGGCGATAGCACTAGAACAATTCGATATCACCGGCAATTTCGCGAGAGGTCAGCTTGCCCTCGGCCAATAGTGCCTCATAACAGCACACTTGATTGCGCCCGTTGTTTTTTGCATAGTAGAGCGCCTCGTCGGCCCGATCGATAATGGATGGGGATAAGTCGGTTGGCCGGATCCGGGTAAAGCCGATACTGACAGTCACTTGGCCGACCTGTGGGAAATTGTGATTCTGGACGCTCTCCCTGAAACGGTTAATCGCGTTTTCGGCAATCTTCAGGTCAGCATTCCGGATCACGCAAACAAACTCTTCGCCGCCGAACCTGAACAGCAGGTCGTTGTTACGGAACATCCTGGTCATAAGCGATGCGAATAACAGCAACACCTCATCACCGACCAGATGTCCGAACCGGTCGTTGATCCGTTTGAAGTGGTCGATATCGAAAATGGCCAAAAAAGATGAGCGCTGAATATCCTCGCCTTCACGCTGCCCGTAAAACTGGGTCTCGGCAAGAATCTTTTCCATGCGAACTTCAAACGTCTTGCGATTCAGCAGGCTGGTCAGTGCATCCATTTGGTTATCGTTGATCAGTGCAATAAAGTTTTGATATATTTTTAGCACCAGACCTGCTGAATATTGCAGATGCGCCCGGTTCACGCTGGACTCGATAACGATCAACGCCATGACATCGTTATTTGTGCCCGTCAGCGGGTAGACCAACGTCGTTGCGGCATCGGTAGCGACCACCGTACTTTCGGCGCGCTGCAAGCACTCCCTCATGGCGTCGAGCATCCGGGGACTGGTTTCCACCGTCTCCTGGGCGTTCTCGACCGCAGTGAATTGCGCTCCATCTTCGCCATCCTGCCGCACCCGATATAGACGCACCGCACCGGGCGCGATCTGTTCGAACAACACTTGCGCCAGACAAAGCTCGAGCGAATGCTGGTCGCGCAAACTGGTCAGCTTGATCAGCGATTCAAGTATGGGGTTGATGTCGTCGGTTGGCATGCGCAATTACTGTATTTTTATTGTATGAAAATGTCACACATCCTGCAGCAGGTCAAGAATTGGCGCTAAACTTGCGCGAATTGATTGTGGATTACGATATGGCTTATCAGGACCTGCGCGACTTTATCGGTCAACTCGAAGCAAAGGGCGAATTGAAACGGGTTTCTGCGCCCGTCAGCCCGCATCTTGAAATGACAGAAATCTGCGACCGCGTATTAAAGTCGGGCGGCCCGGCCATCCTGTTCGAAAACCCTACCGGTCACCGGATACCGGTACTCGCCAACCTGTTTGGAACCCCACGCCGGGTCGCGCTCGGTATGGGTGAGGAAAACGTCGCTACATTACGCGAGGTGGGCAAATTGCTGGCGTTCCTGAAAGAGCCAGAACCTCCCAAAGGCCTGCGGGATGCCTGGGTCAAATGGCCGAAATTCAAGAAAGTGCTCGACATGGCGCCCCGTGTCGTTAGCCGCGCACCTTGCCAGGAAGTTGTATGGGAAGGCGATGAATTAGACCTTGCGCGTTTACCCATCCAGACCTGCTGGCCGGGGGATGCTGGTCCGCTGATCACCTGGGGTCTGACGGTTACCAGAGGCCCGCACAAGGAACGGCAAAATCTTGGCATTTATCGGCAACAGGTGATTGCACGCAACAAGGTCATCATGCGCTGGCTGGCGCACCGCGGCGGCGCGCTGGATTTTCGTGACTGGTGCGCCGCCCATCCGGGTGAGAACTTCCCGGTCGCAGTCGCCCTAGGTGCCGACCCGGCGACCATACTTGGCGCAGTGACGCCGGTACCGGATTCACTTTCGGAATACCAGTTTGCCGGCCTGTTGCGCGGCGGAAAAACTGAAATCGTGCGCTGCATCGGCAATACCCTGCATGTGCCCGCCAGTGCGGAAATTGTGCTGGAAGGCTATATCGCCCCCGGAGAAACGGCACCGGAAGGCCCGTTTGGCGACCATACCGGGTATTACAACGAAGTCGATCATTTTCCGGTATTCACCATCGACCGCATCACCATGCGGCAAGACCCGCTCTACCACAGCACCTATACCGGAAAACCGCCCGACGAGCCCGCAGTTCTAGGGGTAGCGTTGAACGAAGTATTCGTACCTTTGCTGCAGAAGCAATTCCCGGAAATCACCGATTTTTATCTGCCGCCGGAAGGATGCAGTTATCGGCTAGCGGTAATCAGTATGAAGAAACAGTATCCCGGCCATGCCAAGCGGGTGATGATGGGGGTCTGGAGCTTTCTGCGCCAGTTCATGTACACCAAGTTCATCATCGTTACCGACGACGATGTGAACATCCGCGACTGGAAGGAAGTCGTCTGGGCCATGACCACGCGAGTAGATGCGGCAAGGGATACCGTCATCGTGGAAAACACGCCGATCGATTATCTGGACTTTGCCAGCCCGGTTTCAGGCTTGGGCAGCAAGATGGGCATCGATGCCACCAGCAAATGGAAAGGCGAAACCAGCCGCGAATGGGGCCGTCCAATCGGCATGGACCAAGAGGTCGTCAGGCGAATCGACCGCCTTTGGCAAAGCCTGGAGTTGTAATGAATACGGCGAATGCCGTATTCATAGGTCATTCATCGTGCTTCTTGAAAATGTAATAAAGCCAAAAGGTGATGACCACCATGGTGCCAACCACAGTAACGAGACTCATGATACCGACTGGAGTACCCATCAATATTTTCAACATCACAACCTCCTTGCATCAAAGAAACAGGATTTAAGACATATTAATCCTGTATTTTGGCGGCTGCAAGTACCCTTATAAAAAAACAGGTCTTAAACGATACCCTCCAGGATCTGGACTTGCACGGGATTACCCGGTTCCACATTGCCGCAAGCATCCGGCAACACGATAAAGCAATTGGCCTCAGCCATCGATCTCAAAATCCCGGAGCCTTGATTGCCGGTCGGGCGTACCGTCCAGCTGCCATCTTTGAGGCTGAGTATGCCGCGCTGAAACTCAGTACGACCAGGCATTTTTCTGATGGCATCCGTGCAGATTGCCGACAGCATGGGAACCATCGCCGGCTCCGGCTGCCCCATCAGCACCAGCAGCGCATCGCGCACAAACTGGTAGAAAGTCACCATCACCGACACCGGATTACCCGGTAGACCGAAATAATGAGCATTACCTATTTTTCCGTAGGCTAGAGGCCGGCCGGGTTTCATGGCAACTTTCCAGAACACGACCTGCCCCAATTTATTGAGCAGTTCTTTCATGTAGTCGGCTTCACCCACCGATACCCCACCGCTGGTCATGATGACATCCGCTGATTGCGCAGCCTCGACCAGGGCATTTTCCAGCAGTAGCGGATCGTCTCTTACTACTCCCATGTCGATAATTTCGACACCCAGACGCATCAGCATGCCGTAAAGCGTATAGCGGTTGCTATCGTAAACCTCGCCCGGTTTGAGCGCGGCGCCGATACTGGCAAGTTCGTCGCCTGTCGAGAAAAATGCCACGCGCAGTTTGCGGTATGCCCTGACCTCGCCGACACCCAGGGAAGCAATCAGCCCCAAATCCGCCGGACGTACAAGATGGCCCGCAGGCAGCACGACCTGCCCCAGCTTCAGGTCTTCTCCCGCCAATCGGCGGTTCTGGCCTGGCTTGGTTCCTGGCGCGATCGTCACCTGTTTGCCGTCCACCCTGGCATGCTCCTGCATTATCACGGTGTCGCATCCTGCGGGCATTACCGCACCGGTCATGATGCGCACGCATTCGCCACGCCCGACCGGACCATCGAAACTCTTGCCGGCGAAGGCCGTTCCCACTACTACCAACGTAGCCGTACCCCCTCCCGGCAAGTCCAGGCCATTCAGTGCGTAGCCGTCCATCGCGGAATTGTCATGGTTGGGAACGTTGCACGGAGACAGGATATCTTCCGCCAGCACCCGGCCTAAAGCGCTACGTAGCGGCAGACTTTCCTGCGCACTGACCGGTGACAGGTATTGCCGTATAAAATGGCGCGCCTTGTCGACCGACATCGAATTCGGGTCGTAATCGTCGGCGCAACTGGCGGCGATAAAATCAGGCTGTGTCATGCGGGACTCCTTGATAAATGCTGTTGTTCGACCCATGCGACGATGAAGTCGGCAATCATCACGGGGTCATTCAAGTCAAGAACTGGCAAATCCGACCGCACCTCGCCATCAGCGGCAATCGCAATCACGTGTGGATCTGTATCGGCCAGCAGGGGGTTGCCCAACGAGGGACGGACAACCTCTATTTTTGGGATAGGCGCATTCTTGAATCCTTCGACCACGATCAGGTCGACCAGTGAACCATCCACATGCGGAAGCAGTTCTTCCAGCCCGGGTTCGGTCGCTTCCGGACCGATGCGCGAAAGCTCCGTCATCAATGCCCAGCGCTTGTTTGAACCGAGCAGCATTTGCACCGCCCCGGATTCGCGCAGGCGGTAACTGTCCTTGCCAGGATGATCGATATCGAAGGTGTGATGTGCATGCTTGATCACCGAAACTTTCAAGCCATGCAGCACAAGCACCGGGATCACGCTGGTCAGCAGGGTGGTCTTGCCCACACCGCTACCCCAGGCACAAAACCCTAACAAAGGCGTGGCAGCGGTCATTTTGCAGCGTCCAGTTCCTGCGGGGTATTGATGTTGGCGAAGGCCCGGACTTCATCGTCAAAATCGACTTCGACCACCTTGAGCGTGCCATACCAGGCGTCGATCTTGCGGCCTCCTTGCTGCAAGAAACCCGTCAAATGCGGCAATACGTCGCGCCGGCACAGGCAGAAAACCGGCTGCGCCTGGCCAAGCGTAACGGCAACCGCCAATTGCGCTTCGCTGGCTTCCAGTGCCGTTTTCAGTCGGGCGATCAAATCCTCAGGCAAAAAAGGAGAATCGCAGGGCACGGTAGCCACCAGCTCGTTAGTTGCCGCCATCAATCCGGTTTGCAGCCCGGCCAGCGGCCCGGCAAAGCCCGTCATCGCATCAGGTATGACATGGTAGCCAAACTCGGCGTAGGCTTCGGCATTCCGGTTGGCATTGATCAGCAGCTCATCCACTTGATGGCGAAAACGCTCGATCACAGCTGCCACCATGGGCCTGCCCTGAAACTCGACCAGCCCCTTGTCCACGCCGCCCATGCGTCGCCCGAGACCGCCGGCAAGAATCATCCCTGTCACTTTCATTTATGAAAGCGCTGCTCGCCGGTGAACAGCAGGTAATGGCTACCCTTGGCGCGCCCGATCAGAGTGATGCCAACCTGCCGCGCGACCTCAAAACCCATCTGCGTGATACCGGAACGGGAAACGATAAAGGGAATGCCCATCTGCGCCGCCTTGATCACCATTTCCGAGGTGAGACGGCCGGTAGTATAAAAAATCTTGTCGGCGCCCAGGACATCGTCCAGCCACATCATCCCGGCAATGGCATCCACGGCGTTGTGCCGGCCGACATCTTCGACGTGATAGAGAATTTCGCTGCCGCTTGCCAGCGCGCAGCTATGCAAAGCGCCCGCACGCTTGTACAGCGTGTCGTAGCGCCGCAGATTGTCGAGCAAGGCCAACATGGTAGACTCGGTGAGAATAGCATCATCAGGCAACGCAACATGCTCGATTTCGTCCATCAAATCGCCGAACATCGTGCCTTGACCGCACCCTGTCGTCACGGTACGCTTTTCCAGCTTTTCATCCAGGCGTTCTATCCCCTGGCGCGTCGTAACGGCCGCCGCGTCGGTTTCCCAATCCACCTGCACGGCGACGATCTCGGACAAGTCGCGCACCAACCGCTGGTTACGCAGATAGCCGATGATCAGAGCCTCGGGGGCCGCGCCCAGCGTCATCAGGGTCACGATTTCACGCTTGTCGATGTACAGTGTGAGCGGGTGCTCACCGGCAATTTCGATCTCGACCCGGCTGCCGCTCTCGTCGATTGCGCTGGCAGGAAAAGTCGCAGGCCGGCTGGCCTGTGTTAGTTGCGGGCGGTACATGCTAGCCGCCCGTCATCGACATGAAACGCACCACTGCAGGCTCTGCCCGGCGGATGTCGAAATCGTGCCCCTTGGGTTTGATCTGCATGGAGTCGATGATGGCCTGACGCAACATTGCATCGTCGGCCTGGCCGCGTAGCAATGGCATCAGGTCTACCTGATCGTTCTGCCCGAGGCACAGGTAAAGCTCGCCCTTGCAGGTAATCCGTACCCGGTTGCAGGCTTCGCAGAAATTGTGGCTGTGCGGGGAAATAAAGCCGATTCTGGTTCGGGTATCGGGGACCCGGTAATAGTGTGCCGGCCCACCTGTGGTTTCCGCACTTGAAACCAGCTGGTAGTGCTGTTGCAGTCGTTCGAGTGCTTCGTCGTTGCTGACCCAGGTTTGCGTGCGGCCATGCCCGACTTGGCCCAGCGGCATCTCTTCGATAAAGGCGATATCGAGTTCCTTGTCTATCGCGAAATCGACCAGTCGATTGATTTCGTGATCGTTAATGCCACGCATGAGAACACTGTTCAGCTTGACCTTGTCGAATCCGGCGCGACGCGCTGCCTCTATCCCCGCCAGGACTTTGTGCAAGTCGCCAGTCCGGGTAATGCGGCGGAAAATCGCTTCGTCCAGACTATCCAGACTGATATTGACGCGCTTGACCCCGGCATTTCTCAACGGCAAGGCATATTGCGCCAACTGCGATCCATTGGTGGTAAGTGTCAATTCGCGCAATCCGGGCAGAGCGCCTATGTCATTGAAGAGTCTGATCGCATCCTTGCGTACCAGCGGTTCGCCGCCGGTAATGCGCACTTTGACCACGCCCAGCCCGACAAACACACGCACCAGCCGCGCACACTCTTCCAGCGTGAGGATCTCCTCGCGCGGCAGGAACTCCATATCCTCGCCCATGCAATAAGCGCAACGGAAGTCACATCGATCGGTAATCGAGAGGCGGATATAGTCGACCTGCCTGCCAAAGCGGTCAATCAATTTGAAAGGTTCTGGCACGTTTGGATATTGAAAGAAAGAACCGGACGGCGTAATGTCTCATCCTTGTGTCAATTCTATGTGTTTCAGCCGAGCAAAACAACGTTCGCCCGATTGGGGTTAATAACCAGGTAATTCAGTCAACTTTACAGCCTTCATCATGCCATCAAAATTTCTCAAAATTCGCATCCCTTACGGGGACGAGTCAGCTATGGGGCCAGGCAAGGCCGACCTGCTGGATGCAATCACGCGTACGGGCTCCATCTCCGCCGCTGCACGCGAGATGGGCATGTCCTATCGTCGCGCCTGGGACCTGGTAGACACCATGAACCGCTGCTTCGTTCAACCACTGGTCGTCACCGCGACAGGCGGCAGCCACGGCGGCGGCGCCCAAGTCACTGAATTCGGATCGGAAGTCTTGCACCGCTACCGCGAACTGGTGGCCAAGGCAAGCACCAGCGTAGGCAAGGAAATTGACCAATTGGTCAGCATGCTAAGGCCACAAAACTAAGGAAGCAGATATGCGTTGTAGATTGCGATATGGCATTGGGCTGCTATCAATGGCGTTGTTTTCCACGACGGCAGTCGCTGAGCAAACGGATGCCGAAGCACGCATGCTGGAACTGGAAAAACAGATGAAAGCACTGACCCAGGAACTGGTCGATGTGCGTCAACAGCTTGCCCAAGCCCGGGAAACCGACAAAAAGACCGACACCAGTACCGTACATGCCTCTTTCAAGGACGGGCTGGTATTGTCGGATGGCAGCGGCAACTGGTCGATTCGTCCCTATGTCCGCATGCAACTGGACCAGCGGAACTTCTCTCCCGATGCTTTTGCCGGCGATACCTTCTCCATGCGCCGCGCCCGGCTTGGCGTGATCGGTTCTTTTCTCAAGGACTTTGTGGTACGTATCGAAGGCGAATATGCCGAAGGTGGCACCCGCCTGAATGACGGTTATCTCGAATATAACCGCTGGCCGGCCGCTAACATCCGTCTGGGGCAGTTCAAGCCCTACTACGGGTTGGAACGCACCCAGGGCGCGATGGATCTCAATTTCATGGAGCGCGCCATGTCCGATAATGTCGCAGGCAGCGTATTCGATCGCGGCATCATGGTCCACGGCGAGCCGCTGGCAGGACTGTATTACCACCTCGCTTATGTTAATGGTACCGGCCAGAATGCCGATGAGAGCGATGCGGATGCCAAACATGACAGCAAGGACTTTTCAGCACGCCTGACCGGCAATATCGCACAGTGGGCAGGGTGGAAAGACAGCGTGGCGCATGTAGGCGGATGGGCGGCTTATGGCAAGCAGGCTGCTGGCTCCGCCATCCCGACTATCCGCACCGAAGGTCGAGGTGTAACGTTCTTCAAGACTGCGGGTACGGCTGCCGCCAATAACAACACGTTCGAAATCGATGTCGATCGCACACGCTATGGCCTGGAAACAGCACTGGCCCATGGCTCGGTCAAATTTCAGGGCGAATACTTCCATACCAATTTTGACGGACCGGCATTCGACCGCGACATGTCGGCCTGGTATGCGAGCCTGCAATGGCTGGCGACCGGCGAACGTTATGCCGACATGTACAAGAAATCCGCTTTCGGCCGTCTGGTGCCCAAACGTAATTTCGACAGTAGCGATGGCTGGGGGGCGTTGGAGTTCGGCTTACGCTACAGCCGGTTCGATGGTTCGGATTTTGTAGCCAGCAATACAGCGGGAACAGGAAAACTCTCAGCCAATATGGCGAATCAGGCCGATGCCTGGACGCTTGGAGCGAAATGGGTGCTCAACCCTTACGCCATGATCGTGCTGAACTATGTCCATTCCGGATTCGATACGCCGATCACCGTCAACAAGGACACAGACGACAACGAAGACGCGCTCAACATGCGCTTGCAGTTTGATTTCTGAACCAGTTTGATCTAAGTCTTAAGGGGCGTAGCCCGGGATTTTCGACTCGTCCACATCGTCGATCTGCTCGGGCTCGAGAAACTGCTGGGCGTATTTGAGATAAATCTTTTCACGGACGAACAGGTCGAAAACATCTGGGTCGACATGATTGTCCTGCTTCATCTTGCCCAGGATGAATAGTGATTCGGATAACGTCTTGGCCTTCTTGTAGGGCCGGTCACGCGCAGTCAGCGCCTCGAAAATATCGGCCACCCCCATCATGCGTGCCTGAATCGACATCTGGTCTCGCGTGAGGCCGCGTGGGTAACCTTTGCCATCCATGCGCTCGTGGTGGCCGCCGGCAAACTCCGGTACCCGTCGCAACGCCTTGGGATAAGGCAGTTTTTCCAGCATGTCGATGGTAACGACGATGTGGTTGTTGATGATCTCCCGCTCGGTCTGTGTCAGCGTGCCGCGCGCGATATTGAGGTTCTCCACTTCGTTATCACTGAGAAACGGCAATGTCTTGCCTTCCAGCACCCAAGTACGTGCGGCAATATCCTTCACGCGCTGCTGATCCTCGGGACGCATGAATTCCCCGCCAAAATTGGCACGATAAAGAAACGAGAACTCCTCGTCGTATTGCCGCAATTTTTCACGACAGGCTTTTTCCAGTTGTGATGCGCCAAGGCGCTTGCCTTCTTCCAGCGCCTTGACCTTGGCGCGCAGCATTTCGATTTCGGTATCCCGCTTAAGCACCTCATAGCGCGTCGCGATCAGGTCGATCCGGTCGAAAATGCAGGAAAGCTTGGTTGGTTTGTCCACCACTTCCTGCGGCGTCGTCACCTTGCCGCAATCGTGCAGCCAGGCAGCGATGCGCAACTCATACATCTCCTTGTCGGACATAGAGAAGCCCTTGAAAGGGCCGTCCTTTGCTTCATTGGCAGTTTCTGCCAGCATCATCGCCAGTTCCGGCACGCGGCGGCAGTGGCCGCCGGTATAGGGAGACTTCTCGTCGATGGCGTCCGCAATGAGTTCGATGAACGACTCGAACAGATTTTTCAGACCTTCGATCAGGTTATGGTTGGTCAGCGCGACCGCAGCCTGTGAAGCCAGCGACTCCGCCAACTGCTGCTTCTCGGGAGAAAAGGAAATGACTGCCCCGGTTGCGGGATCGATAGCATTGAGCAGTTGCAAAACCCCGATGATCTCCTTTTCATGGTTTTTCATCGGGATGGTAAGAAACGACTTGGAGCGGTAACCGGTGCTCTGGTCGAATTTCCTGGTACCGGAAAAATCGAAGCCCTCTTCCACATAAGCGTCTTCGATATTGATCGCCGAATCGTTGAGCACCGCATAAGCCGCCACCATATTGGTGTTGCCGCTGCCATCTTCCCTGAACAGCGGGAGTGGCGGGAAAGGAATGTCCTTGCCGGTGGTGCCACCCATGGCAATACCGAGCGAATCGGTGCGCATGATTTCGAACTTGAGGCGGTTGTCGTCGGTAACGGTATACAGCGTACCACCGTCCGCGTTGGTGATTTCCTTGGCCCCCAGCAGGATCATTTCCAGCAGGCGTGCATTGTCGCGCTCGGCGGACAGGGCAACGCCGATGCGGTTGAGCCGCTCGATATTGTCTAGCAGTTCATGCTGGTCGGACATGTACGGTTCCTGAAAACGAACGATTCGTCCAGCTTTTCGTCAGCCCTTGGAATAAAAGAACTCCATCTTGGTGCCGGCCAGTTCGATAACATCGTGATCCTTGAGTTCCTGAGCCTGGGCTCCAACAGACTGACCATTCACTACAGGATGACTCGCACCTTCGACGTGCGTGATGAAGTAGCCGTGCGGGCGTTTCGTGATCACTGCCACCTGCACACCGGGCTTGCCCAGCGTTGTCAGGGCCTTGTTAAGCGCCATTTCCCGACCGGCACTGGGACCGCTCAACACCTGAATATGGCCAATCTGGCCCGCTTCCGGCTTGGCTGCGGCACCCTGTTTCATGACCTCCTGCACCGTAGTCGTGCTTTGGATCGAATGTGCGGCAGACTCGGCACCTGCTGCGGGAGCAGCCGGTTTCATTGCCGATGGGCGGATGATCATGGTTTTCTCGAAATCCGCCGACGCACCACCCACTGCCGCCGCATTGACGGCAGCCTCATTGACATACCTGACCTGGTACTTGCCCAGTTCGATGACATCCCCGTGCTGCAAAATATGCTTCTTGATCGGTTTGCCGTTGACCATGGTGCCGTTAGTGCTGTCCAGGTCTTCAAGGAACGAGTCGTTACCGATGGTGCGCACCACGGCATGGCTGCCGCTAACCGCGAGATTGTCGATATGCACGTCGTTGTTAGGTCGCCGTCCAATGGTGACCAGTTCCTTATCGAGTTCCTGTTCGCCCAGGAAAGAGCCGTCGAGAGTCAGTACCAGTTTTGACATAGTGATTTACCTGAACCATCCCATAAGCCGCTCCAGCCAGCCGCGCTCTGCCGGAAAAGGCTTGAGCGGTCGAACCAGAATGACCGAAATATTATCCTTGCCACCGTTATCGTTGGCCATCTGCACCAGTTGATGCGCCGCAAGTTCAAGATTGGCTGAAAGCGCGGTCAACGTCAACTGAATCTCTTCATCTTCCACCAGATCGGAAAGTCCATCCGAACATAACAAATACACGTCCCCGGGCTGAACGTCATATTCGTGCAATTCCAGCTCGACCGCAGGATCAATGCCCAGAGCGCGCGTGACCAGATTCTTGTTGCTGGATACTTTAGCCTGTTCTGGCGTGATGAGGCCGGATTTCAACTGCTCATTGAGCAATGAATGGTCTTCGGTGATCTGCTGAAAATCTTCGCCGCGCAGCCGGTATAGCCGCGAATCACCGATATGGCCGACACAGACACGGTTATCGGTGAATACCGCCGCCACCAGCGTGGTGCCCATGCCCGCACATTGCGGCTGACTTTGCGAAACGTTATATATTGCCGAATTGGCTTTCGCCACCGCGTCCCGCAGGACGCGCGCCTCCCCCAGCATCCCGGCTTCGGGATCGGTTTTGCCGATCGGCAACTCCAGCAGGCATTCACGCAGCTCTGCCACCAACGTCAAGACGGCGATTTCGCTCGCCACCTCGCCCGCTTTATAGCCTCCCATGCCATCCGCCAATACGACCAGGCCGGTTTCTATATCGCTGGCAACGGCATCTTCATTATGATCACGCCGCAGACCGACGTCAGTCAGGCGGACAATTTCCAGAATTCCACTCAGATTCATTTTTTCGCCATCCCTGCCTTGACCGTCGCCCAGCACTTGCGCACATCGGCCACCACCTCGGCACCTCGTTGATAACGCTTGTCAAAATCCTTGTCCAGCATTTTGTCGATAATAGCAGAGAGGCAAGGCGGCAGGCCAGGGCGCAATTGCAGCGCGGGAACATGCGGCTCGTTGGCAATCTTGAACATCAACTGCGCCATCGAATCGCCCTGGAAAGGCAACTGCCCGGTACTCATCTGGTAAGCCATCACGCCCAGCGAGAAGATATCGGAACGCCCGTCCACCTTCTTGCCCGATAGTTGTTCCGGCGACATGTAGGAGGGCGTGCCCAGCACCATGCCGGTCTTGGTCTTGGACGAATCGGTAATGCGCGCGATACCGAAGTCGGTCACCTTGACACCGCCAGTATCGGTTTCGTACATGATATTGGCCGGCTTGATATCGCGGTGCACCACATGGTTGCTGTGCGCATAATCCAGCGCATCGGCCACCTTGAGCACGATGTCCATCACGCGCGGAATCGGCAGCAGATTATCCGGCTTGGTATACGGCGCCAGGTCCTTCCCCTTGAGAAATTCCATCGCGATGTAGCACAGGTCATGCTCTTCGCCGGCGTCGTAGATGGTGACGATATTGGGATGATTGAGACGGCCGGCCGTCTCTGCCTCGCGGAAGAAGCGCTCCTTGACCTCGACCAGTTCATCCGCTTCGAATTCCTGCGACAATGCCATGGTCTTGATCGCCACCACGCGGCTGATCTTGGGATCCTTGCCCAGATACACCACGCCCATGGCGCCCTTGCCCAATTCCTTATCTATCTGGTAGCGCCCCAGCATCGGTTTTTCCATGGTGCCGTCGGCAAGGATGCTGGTATTGGTACGGCCGCCGCCGCTCCCGCCCAGGATGACGGTTTCGGCCATGGCTTTGGAACGTGCCAGCCTTTGCTCCAGATCGCGGAATTTGGGGTTGAATTCGGCCATGTAATTGAACACCGACTCGGCCTTGTTGAACTGGCGTTTGCGCTCGAAATCCAGTGCCAGGTTGTACAGCAGGTCCATCACCGAATCGTCCATCGGGCACTTGCGAAACTTGTCGAAAGCCATATCCAGCTGGCCCTGCCCCTGAAACATCAGCCCCAGGCTACGGTTGCTTTCTGCCGACTCGGCCTCGGATTTCTCCTTGCCGCGTTCGGTCATGAGGAATCGTTTGGTCGTCAGCAACAAGTGTCCTGCCAGCAGAAGCGTCGCCGGCAGCATCAACTGCAGCCACATGGCCTGTTGCGTCATCAGGACAAAGTGTGTCCCGAACAACACCGCCAGCGCGGCCAGGGTAATACCGGCGGCCATACCGGCCTTGAGCCGCGGGAACAATACCGTCAGATAAAGCGTCACCAGCAGCCAGGCCAGGCGCTCCGCCCACACCGACCATGCGGGCGATACAAAGAAATGTTCGTTGAGTATGCTGGCCACGCTGTGCGCCAGCGTTTCCACCGGGGTCATCGAGGGCGACACCGGGGTGACCTGGCTGCTACCCACCCCGGTCGCGGTCGCGCCGATCAATACGATTTTGCCTGCCAGCTGGTCCGTTTTGACTTTGCCCTGTGCAACGTCATAAAAGGAGAACTTGGTAAACGCCGGCTTGCCTTCATGCTCGTTGTAAAAATAGGTACGCATGCGCAGTTCGGTGTCCGTCATGATGTTGAGACGGTTGAGGTTGACGCCCTCGCCCAGACGGGCATGTATATCGGTTGACCTGAGGTTGAGATAGCTTGCGGCGATCTGTAGCGACAATGCCGGGTAATACTGATCGTAATAACGCACGATCAAAGGTTCCGTCCGCACCGCCCCATCGATATCGATATCGGACATGAGCTGCCCGATCGCCAATGCCCCCTTGGCAATTTCTGTAATGGGCGGCAATGCATCGACGGCTGGAATCGGCAGCAGACCATCTTCCGAAGCATGCACGCGATCAGTGACCTTGCCCACGGAGTTCTGCATGATCTCCGCCGGCAACGGCTTATCCGGCTTGCCCTGCGGTTCACCGGGAATCAGCTGCATGGGAAGGACGACATTACCGGCTTTGGCAATACTTTCCGCCAGCTTCCTGTCGGGATTCAGCGCAACTTGCGCCTCCTGCAGCAGGTTATCCAGCGGAGTACCGGACACCGCACCGGCGGTCTGGACAATTTTTTCGATGTATGCCAAACCCGGATCGCGCTGGGGCTCGGAAAAGAACACGGTATAACCGATCACCTTGACCTTGGCGGCGGCCAGCAAATCGATCATGCGCGCGTGAACGTCGCGCCCCCAAGGCCAGCGGCCGAGGCTGGCAATACTCTGGTCATCGATTGCGATCAGCACGACCTTGTCGCCAGGCGCGCGGGAAGACGCGCGCACACCCCAGTCGTAAGCGGTACGTTCCAGGCTTTGCAAGAGATTGCTGTTGGCGGAAAACAGGAACAGCAGCGAAACCGCGAGCCCCGCAAACCAGTCAGTTTTCCAGACACTTTTCTTCAAACCGTGCTCCCCTGATACAGCTTGTCGGGAAATCATCGCACAACTGCATGGTTTTCGCTATCGGACCAGATAGCGCAACTACCACGGCAACGATTTTATCGATTAAGATTACCATTAAAGACAGTTAGGACTAAACACTCATGGCACTCCATCTAAGCGTCCCGGCGATTGAAGACAAACCGCTGATCGGTGCAGAAAAACGCCCTAAAGTTTTACAGGGGCTGCTGGAAGGCCTGCCCGTCGGGCATCCTGTGACTGCAGCACAGGCTATCCTGGAACATCTATCGTTGCTTAACCGTCAGGCTGTAAGCGCGGATACCCGTCTCAAGCTCATGGAAATTTACCGCCCGGCCATTTCCAGGGTGACGGGCGAACTGGCAGCCCATTACTGTAGTCAGAGCTTACCTTTGTCTGAAAACGCACTGGCAGCCGCCGCAACTGCCAGAAACCTGCTGACCGAACTGGCTTATGGTTACAAAGTCACTATCCTCGACCATTCCAGCCGGGTATTTGCGTTGAGCAGCAGCAAAACGCTTGCACAGCTGATTCAACGTGCCATTCATGCGCTCGACCGGTTGTTGCAAGTATCCTACTACACCTACGTTAGCGCCCCCGAGGCTGTCTGGTCCGAAATTCACCGCCTCTATCTGCATGCCGCCCAGCTGGGCTTGCACGAAACAGAGGTCGAGGACGCCGACGAAAAAACCAGCATCAACCTGACCTATAAACGCATACTGCTGTTGGCACTGGCAGATCCCCATCACCTGATATCAGCGGACGTCGACCGGGTGCGCGACTATCTGGCCCGTTATGCCCATCTTGCGCAACTGCATCCGCTGGGTACGCCGGAAAGCCCCGCCGGTGTATTTCTGGTGCGTCTCAAATCCGATCTGGCCCCTACTCCGCTCGCCAAGCACCACGGCGAAACCGACATGCGCACGGACATTCTGCTGATCACGGTAGAACTGGCGCGACAAGTCAGCATCCATCTCCAGCAACTGGGTGGCGAAGCTACGGCCGCCACAGCGGGATTGCCGGGTTCGGGCGAGCATGATCGCGAACTGCTCAACTACCTCATCAAGCACTGGGCACTGGCACCGAAAAGAACTTTCTCCAGGCTGAGCACGAATGAAAGCACGAATCTATGTGCGGGGCTGGAGGCCATCCATTACTTTCTCAACGGCGAAACCGATTTTGCGGCCAGCCGGCAACAAGCCGAAGACGCCGAAGTCAGCCTGAACTTTACCGAATCCCCGATCGACAGTTCATTTAGCCATCGTTTCAACAGCGCGCGCTGGCTGGTGGTCAACGAAAGTGCGGGCGGCATGGCGCTGTCCAAGTTTCCCGGTGCAATGTCAGACCTGAGGGTTGGCGAACTGCTGGGCATGCGTAGCGACCGTGGCAGCCAGTGGAGTCTGGGGGTTGTGCGGTGGGCCAATAGCGGTGATTCCGGCGACCTGGAAATTGGCGCCCAGATGCTGGCGCCGACGGCCCAAGCCGTAGCGGTGCAACCCGAGAATACGAAGGATTACGTCAAGGCCCTGCTGTTGCCGGAAATGCAGACCCTGCAACAACCGGTGACACTGGTGACGGCTTGCGGCATCTATCAGCCGACCCGGATACTGGAAATCACGATGAAAGCCGACAGCAAGCCTGTACGCGTACGACTTACCCGTTTGCTGGAACGTACCGGCAGTTTCGAGCGCATCCAGTTCAGCACGCTGTAGAATCCATAAAAACTTCACGAACTGTTTTTTTTTCGTTACGATAGCGGCAATAGATTTTTACATCCCTCCCGATTTCCCGAATTTTTAACACGAGGTTCCTCATGAGCGAACATATTACCCATTTGAGCGATGCATCCTTCCAGCAAGACGTACTGGAATCCGCGGTTCCTGTGCTGGTTGACTACTGGGCGGAGTGGTGCGGCCCCTGCAAGATGATCGCTCCCATCCTGGAAGAAGTGGCGCAGGAATACTCCGGTCGCATCAAGGTCGCCAAACTCAATATCGACGAAAATCAGGCAACGCCGCCAAAATACGGCATTCGCGGCATTCCGACGCTGATGCTGTTCAAGAACGGCAACGTAGAAGCCACCAAGGTCGGCGCATTGTCAAAATCGCAACTGACGGCTTTTATTGACAGCAACATCTGAAACCAATAAGCTTTGCGCCTGACCTTGATTTTCTGGGGTCAGGCAGCCCTGAAAAGGGCGGCAATCGGTAGTTCCCCTTACTTCCCCACGTTCATCCAATCACCTTCAACAGGTCGTTTTCCGTATGCACTTATCTGAACTGAAGCAAACCCCAGTCACCGAACTCGTCGAAATGGCCATTGCCAACGAGATCGAAGGCGCTAACCGCATGCGCAAGCAGGATCTCATTTTCGCCCTGCTCAAGAACAAGGGCAAAAAAGGCGAAAGTATCAGCGGCGACGGCACACTGGAAGTACTGCAGGATGGTTTCGGATTTTTGCGCTCGCCGGATAGTTCCTACCTGGCCGGGCCGGATGACATTTACGTTTCGCCCTCGCAGATTCGCCGTTTCAATCTGCATACGGGCGACACCATTACCGGCGAAATCCGCACACCCAAAGATGGCGAGCGTTATTTTGCACTGGTCAAGGTCGACACGGTCAACGGCGAATCGCCGGACAGCACCAAGCACAAGATCCTGTTTGAAAACCTGACGCCGTTATTCCCGACCGAGCCCCTGCGACTCGAACGCGATATTCGAGGAGAAGAAAACATCACCGGCCGCGTCATCGACATGATTGCGCCGATCGGCAAAGGCCAGCGCGGCTTGCTGGTGGCATCGCCCAAATCCGGCAAGACCGTGATGCTGCAACACATCGCACACGCCATCACCTCCAACCATCCCGATGTCGTAATGATCGTGCTGCTGATCGACGAACGTCCGGAAGAAGTGACGGAAATGACTCGCACGGTACGCGGCGAAGTGGTCGCCTCCACCTTCGACGAACCCGCCACGCGTCACGTACAGGTAGCGGAAATGGTGCTGGAAAAAGCCAAGCGCCTGGTCGAGCACAAGAAGGATGTCGTCATCCTGCTCGATTCCATCACCCGCCTGGCCCGTGCCTACAATACCGTGGTGCCATCCTCCGGCAAAGTGCTCACCGGCGGTGTCGATGCCAATGCGCTGCAACGCCCCAAGCGTTTCTTCGGCGCCGCGCGCAATATCGAAGAAGGCGGCTCGCTCACCATCATCGCTACTGCCTTGGTGGATACCGGCAGCCGCATGGATGACGTGATCTATGAAGAATTCAAGGGTACCGGCAACATGGAAATCCATCTCGACCGCCGCATGGCCGAGAAACGCCTGTACCCCGCCATCAACGTCAACCGCTCCGGCACGCGTCGCGAAGAACTGCTGATCGAAAAAGACGTGCTGCAGAAAATCTGGGTGCTGCGCAAACTGCTGTACCCGATGGACGATCTCGAAGCGATGGAATTCCTGCTCGACAAAATCAAGGCCACCAAGAGCAACGGCGACTTCTTCGACAGCATGCGCCGAGGCTAACGTACCAGAAAAAACAATTTAACCACGGGGAGCACGGTGAAAACAAAACCATGGTCATGGTTCGATTGGTTTTCCCCGTGCTCCCCGTGGTTTATTTTCAGCCATGATCCAATTCCGCAATCTCACGCTCGCGCGTGGCGCCCGGCCGCTGATCGAAGGTGCCTCGCTGCAAATCCACCCCGGCCAGAAAGTCGCGCTGACGGGGGCCAACGGCACCGGAAAATCCAGCCTGTTCGCCCTGTTGCGCGGTGAGCTGCATCAGGAGGCGGGCGATCTTGATATCCCGCCAGGCTGGGTCGTGGCTCATGTGGCGCAGGAAACACCGGCACTAGCCGATGCCGCGCTGGAATTCGTGCTGGACGGTGACGCCGAGTTGCGTACCGTTGAACGGGCGATTGCCGCCGCCGAAGCCAGCCATGACGATGCGCATCAATTGGGTGAATTACATGCCCGCTTGCGTGATATCGACGGCTACGCAGCCCGTTCCCGTGCTGCCGAATTGCTGCACGGCCTGAGCTTTACCGATGCCGATTTCATCCGCCCGGTCTCAGACTTCTCCGGCGGCTGGCGCGTGCGCCTCAATCTGGCGCGCGCCCTGATGTGCCGTTCCGACCTGCTGTTGCTGGATGAACCCACCAACCACCTCGATCTGGACGCCGTAATCTGGCTGGAAGGCTGGCTCAAGGATTACCGCGGCACCCTAGTACTGATTTCCCACGACCGCGATTTCATCGATGCGGTGGTCGATCATGTCGCGCACATCGAGAACCAGCGCCTGACACTGTATCGCGGCGGCTATTCCGATTTCGAACGCCAGCGCGCCGAACGGCTGGCGCAGCAACAGTCCCTATACGAACGTCAGCAGCGCGAAGTAGCGCATCTGCACAGCTACATCGATCGCTTTCGCGCCAAGGCGACCAAGGCACGGCAGGCACAGAGCCGCATCAAGGCACTGGAGCGCATGGAGCTGATCTCCGCCGCGCATGTCGATAGCCCTTTCAACTTCCATTTTCGCGATGTTCTGGCCGCCCCCGATCCGCTGCTGGTGCTGGATGACGGCACGGTGGGCTACGGCGGGCAAGCCCTGCTGACGAAGTTGGCGATCACTCTGCGTCCCGGCGTACGCTTGGGCCTGCTGGGACGAAACGGCGCGGGCAAATCCACCCTGATCAAGTTGCTGGCCGGCGAGTTGCCGTTGATGGCGGGCAAGCGCGTCGAAGGCAAGGAGCTCAACATCGGCTACTTTGCCCAGCATCAACTGGAACAACTACGTCCCGAAGAATCGCCCTTGCAGCACATGATGCGGCTCGACCCCAAGACCCGCGAACAGGAACTGCGCGACCATCTGGGCGGCTTCGATTTTCGCGGCGACATGGCGACTACGCCTTGCGCGCCTTTTTCCGGCGGCGAGAAATCGCGCCTCGCGCTGGCGCTGTTGATCTGGCAACGCCCCAATCTGCTGCTACTCGACGAACCGACCAACCACCTCGACCTGGAAATGCGTCATGCCTTGTCGCTGGCCCTGCAGGAATACGATGGCGGCGTGGTACTGGTGTCGCACGACCGGGCACTGCTGCGCGCCACCTGCGACCGTTTTGTCCTGGTGGCGGATGGCGCCGCACAAACGTTCGATGGCGACCTGGAAGACTACCGGGCATGGCTGGCCGAGCAACGCTCCCAAAGCCTGGCCCCGGCGGAAAAAACCACCGACAAGACGCAACTCAAGGCCGAACGCGCCCAAGCCCAGGCGGATCGTCAGGCTCGGCTGGCGCAACGCCGCACGCTCACCAGGGAAGTCGAGCAACTGGACAAGAATCTGGCAGGCTGGCACAGCGAAAAAACGAAGCTGGATGTACGGCTACACGATCCGGCGCTCTATCAGGACACCGCGCAGTTGCAGAGCCTGCTTAAGCGACAGGCGGAATTGACGGGCTTGATCGAAGCTGCGGAAGAACGCTGGCTGGAGATTCATGAAGCGCTGGAGGCTTTACCTGCACCTTAATCAGAGAAGTGCCAACCCTCTTAACGAATCCATCCATGCCTTGAAGTGTGCGCACTCTTGCTCGATCACTTCGAGCGTGATTCGTTGTGCTGCAAGTGGACCATGCCTTGTCTTTTTGTATTCTGGGATCAGTAGATTTTTGAGTCGTCTGGATGGCTTGGTTTCATAACCATCGTTGATATGCTCAGGAGTCTCGCCTGAAGCGCGAGCCTTCCGGAGCGCCTCCAAGCTTCCCGACCAAGTTGGCTCAATCGCACTTAATGCCTCCACATCTGAAAATAGTAAGCCTTCGTATTCATAGGGCTGAATATGCGGCACAAAGCGTTTAGGTTGGCACCCAACATGCGCGACGATAGCCTCCCGCAGAGCATTTTCCAAACACTGTACCCGCCCATATACATCAGACTTCTGCTTCGCATCGTTAAATGCGGGGAATGAGGTATCAAGCGCGTAGAGATCAAGAAATGTGCTCAACACCACTTGGTTATTTTGTTTGAGAGTGTTCCGGGCATAAAACTTGAGCCGGTCAAAACTAACCGCTCCCCCCTTCGCATTTTGCGATGTATTCAACGTTTGCGGTTTTACGAAGACTTCTAAATGGCGCAATGCAGGTGCAACTACTTGCTTAATAAACTTTTCCTCAGTCGGCCCTTCGGCGAAAACTATGACTTCCACCATATCAGGGTCTTCCGCCCAAAATGTTACGTTTCCATATCTCACCCATTGCATATTCTTCAAGCCAACCAGAGAGCTCTTCCTCAGTGTAGCGTCTGAAGGTTGATGCGGCATCTTCCTGGTCGACGACAACGACGTCTTCCGGTGACAATTCGTTGACCAGCTCTACTGATTGGGTAGAAACAATCAACTGACGATCTTCGGCAACTTGCTTGAATATATCGGCCAATACGGTAATGGCGTAGGGGTGTAAACCCAATTCTGGTTCATCAATCAAAATTGTATCGGGCAACAGCGAGATGGGTTGCAGGAGCAGCGTCGCTAGGCAAATGAACCGCAAGCTGCCATCGGACAGCATGTGAGCCCGGAATGGCGTGTCTGGCTTGCCCTTCTGGGTCCATTCCAGTTCAACGTATTCCGGCTCGCCGGGACGATGAACAAAGTCATCGAAGAATGGCATCACAAGCCGGATTGTCTCAACGATGCGTCGATATTCCGACTCGTGCTCATTTTTGAGCATCCGCAAATATGCCGCTAGATTTGCGGCATCAATTTTTAGTCTTAGGTTGTCATTTGCCGCATGGCGCTGCTTGACCTTGGCGGTATCGCTGGTGTCGTGGAAGTGATAGACACGCCAATTACTTACCGACTGGCGAACATAAGGTGAGTATTTATCTGTCGCCTCCTTGAGTTGTGATTCAGCATGCCCAGTCCCAAGTGATGCGCCAGGTTGAGTGCTGTAATATACGCCCAGAAACTTGCTTATTTCACGTTCAAATATCAGTCGGTTGTCCGATGTTGGCACCAAATCAAATTTGTAGCCGTTTCTGTCGAAATAAAATTCAGCATGCAGTCGCTCTGTTGTGCTTCGCCCAAAGTGCAACAATGCATCCGGCCCTCCTTGCTTCTGAACGTAAAGCTGTAACTGCTGCTCGTACATTTCATTCAGCAGGCGAAACAAATTGATGAAATTACTCTTGCCCGCCCCATTCGCGCCAATCAGCACATTAAGGCTGTTCAACTCAAAATCACGCAACTCGCGAATAGACTTATAGCCAGTGACCGTTAACGAGCGAACGCTAGACATGAGCTTTTCCCTCGGTATGTTCGATGCTTACACATGGCTGCCATGGGTTGCTGGTAACGGATGAATTGTAGTGCTTATCGTTTCTTTGGCGGCAACAAATCGGTAATCGTTCCTTCTGCCATCTCCGCCGCAAAACACACAGTTTCCGACAACGTCGGATGTGCATGGATGGTCAGGCCGATATCCTCGGCATCCGCGCCCATTTCGATGGCCAGCACGGCTTCGGCCAACAGTTCACCCGCATTGCTGCCGACGATGCCGGCGCCGATGATGCGGCGCGTGCCTTTTTCCATGATGAGCTTGGTGGTGCCTTCAGTGCGGCCGATGGACAGGGCGCGGCCACTGGCAGCCCACGGAAAGCTGGCCTTCTCGATTTCGATGCCTTTGGCCTTGGCGTCGGTCTCGCTCACGCCGGCCCAAGCCACTTCCGGGTCGGTGTAGGCCACGGATGGAATCGCCAGTGCCTGGAATTCCACCTTGTGGCCGTCGATCACTTCCGCCGCCACCTTGCCTTCGTGTACTGCCTTGTGGGCCAGCATGGGCTGGCCGACGATGTCGCCGATGGCGAAGATGTGCGGCACGTTAGTGCGCATCTGTTTGTCGACTGGGATGAAGCCGAATTCATTGACGAACACGCCGGCCTTTTCCGCGGCTATGTTCTTGCCGTTGGGACGGCGGCCGATGGCGACCAGTACGCGGTCGTAGACTTGCGGTTCGATGGCGTTCTCGCCTTCGAAGGTGACATGGATGCCGTCTTTCCTGGGTTCCAGCTTGGCGACCTTGGTTTTGAGCAATATCTTCTCGAAGCGCTTTTCCATGCGCTTGTGCAGCGGCTTGACCAGATCGCGGTCGCAACCGGGGATCAAGCCATCGGCCAGCTCCACTACGCTGACCCTGGAACCGAAGGCGTCGTACACGGTGCCCATTTCCAGGCCGATAATGCCGCCGCCGACGACTAACATTCTTTTGGGAATGTCTTCCAGCGCCAGCGCGCCGGTAGAGTCCATGATGCGCGGGTCGTTCTGATGTTCCGGCGCCAGGCCCGGCATTTTGGTCGCTTGCGAGCCGGCCGCGATGATGGCGTGGTCGAAGGCAATCGAGGTCACCTTGCCGTCCGCGGCGGTCACCTTGACCTGATTTTGCGAGGTAAACTCGCCCAGGCCGTTAACCACGGTCACGTTGCGCTGCTTGGCGAGTGCGCCCAAACCGCCGGTGAGCTTGCCCACCACGTCTTTTTCTTTCCATGACTTCAGCTTGGCAAGGTCGATATCTGGCTTGCCGAAGCTGATGCCGTGCTCGGCCATTTCCTCGGCTTCGGTGATGACCTTGGCTGCGTGCAGCAGCGCCTTGGACGGGATGCAGCCGACATTGAGGCAGACGCCGCCCAGTGCCGGGTAGCGTTCGACCAGGACGACTTTCTTGCCGAGGTCGGCAGCACGGAAAGCGGCCGTGTAGCCGCCGGGGCCGGCTCCTAGCACCAGGACTTCGGCCTGCAGGTCGGATGGACCTGTGGCGGCTGACGTAGCCCCCTCACCCCGACCCTCTCCCACAAGGGGAGAGGGGGTAGAAGCCCCTCTCCCCTTGTGGGAGAGGGGTTGGGGAGAGGGTGAGGCAGTAGCCGTGGCCGTGGCTGCGGCTTCCAGCGTCAGGATGACGGAGCCCTTGGCCACCTTGTCACCAACTTTCATAGCAACAGCCTTGACCGTACCGGCATAAGTCGACGGAATATCCATCGATGCCTTGTCGGATTCCAGCGTTATCAGCGAATCGTCGACATTGATGCTATCGCCTGACTTGACGTGCACTTCGATGACATCGACGCTGTCGAAATTGCCGATGTCCGGCACCTGAATTTCAATCATCTGGCTCATAAAAACCTCTTGAACCACGGGGAACACGGGGAAACCCTGAAACAAGGTTTTGTTTTCCCCGTGTTCCCCGTGGTTAATTATTTACAGTAACAATCTCCGCACATCCGACAGCATCATGCGCAAATGGCTGGTGAAGCGTGCGCCATCGGCGCCGTCGATGACACGGTGGTCGTAGGACAGTGACAGCGGCAGCATCAGGCGCGGCTCGAAAGTCTTGCTCTTGGCATCCCATACCGGCTCGATGCTGGAGCGCGAGATGCCGAGGATGGCGACTTCCGGGCAGTTGATAATCGGCGTGAACATAGTCCCGCCGATACCGCCCAGACTGGAAATGGTAAAGCAGCCACCCTGCATTTCCTCGACCTTGAGCTTGCGTTCGCGCGCCTTGGCCGACAACTCGCCGAGGTCGCGGGCGATGTCCAGTACGTCCTTCTGGTTGACGTCGCGGATCACCGGCACCACCAGGCCATCCGGCGTGTCGCAGGCAAAGCCGATGTTGTAGTACTGCTTGAGAATCAACTCGTCGCCGGCAGGCGAGAGCGAGGCATTGAAGTTGGGGTAGGTGCGCAGTGCGTTGACCACCGCCTTCATCAGGAAGGCCAGCATGGTGAGCTTGACGCCGCGTTTGTTGGCGTCGTCCTGCATCGACTTGCGGAAGTCTTCCAGGTCGGTGATGTCGGCCGTATCGAACTGGGTGACATGCGGCGCAGTGACCCAATTGCGGTGCAGATTGGCGCCGGACAGCTTTTTGATGCGCGACATCGGCTGCGTTTCGGTAGCCCCGAACTGGCTGAAATCGACGACAGGCATTGCCAGCACCGACATGCCGCCGGCTGCAGCTTCGGCCCGCGGCCTGGTGAGCTCGCCCTTGACCCAGGCCTGCACATCCTCCTTGCTGATGCGTCCCTTGAGGCCGCTGCCTGTCACGCGGGTGAGGTCGGCGCCCAGTTCGCGCGCGAACTTGCGTACCGACGGGCTGGCATGCGGATTTTTGCCAGGCAAGAATTCGGCACGGGCGGCCACCGGGTTTGGTGTGCCTTGCGGCGCGATCGGCTTCGGCACTTCCGGCACCGGGCGTGATGGCGGAGGAATCTCCGGAACAGCAGCGGCAGCGGTCGGTGTTGCTGCAGGCTTGGGCGCCTCGGCAGCGACAGTTCCGTCAACCGCTTCGATCAGCGCGACCAGCGTGCCTTGGGCCGCCTTGTCGCCGACCTTGATTTTGACTTCCTTGACCGTACCGCTGAAGGGCGACGGAATGTCCATCGAAGCCTTGTCGGACTCCAGCGTAATCAGCGAATCGTCCTGATTGACGCTGTCGCCGGCCTTGATGTGGACTTCAATGACATCGACGCTGTCGAAATTGCCGATATCCGGGACGAGCACTTCCTTGATTGCCATGTTCGCGTGCTCCTGCTTAAGCCAGCAAAGGATTGGGTTTGTTGATGTCGATGCCGTACTTCTTGATGGCATCGCTTGCCTTGGCGGCCGGCAGCTTGCCGTCGTCGGCCAGTGCCTTGAGCGCAGCCAGCACGACATAGTGGCGATCCACTTCGAAGTGACGACGCAGCGCTTCGCGCGAATCCGAGCGGCCGAAACCGTCAGTGCCCAGTGCCACGAAACGTTGCGGCACGAAGGGGCGAATCTGGTCGGCGAACGCTTTCATGTAGTCGGTAGAAGCAATGACCGGGCCTTCGGCCTTCTTCAGGCACTGCTCGACGTAGCTTTCCTTCTGCTTCTGTTCAGGATGCAGCATGTTCCAGCGATGCGTATCCAGACCTTCGCGGCGCAGTTCGTTGAAGCTGGTGGCGCTCCAGATGTCTGCGGAAACGCCCCAGTCCTTCTCCAGCAGTTCCGCTGCGGCGATGACTTCGCGCAGGATGACGCCGCTGCCCATGAGTTGAACCTTGTGGCCTTTCGCCTTGGACTTGGTAAGCTGATACAGGCCCTTGATAATGCCTTCCTCGGCGCTCTTGGGCATTTCCGGGTGGCTGTAGTTCTCGTTCATCAGGGTGAGGTAATAGAACACGTCTTCCTGGTTCTGCACCATACGGCGCAGGCCGTCCTGAATGATGACAGCGAGTTCGAAGGCGAAGGTCGGGTCGTAGCTCACGCAGTTGGGGATGGTAGCCGCCATCAGGTGACTGTGGCCGTCCTCGTGCTGCAAGCCTTCGCCGTTGAGCGTGGTACGACCGGCAGTGGCGCCCAGCAGGAAGCCGCGGGCACGGCTGTCGCCGGCTGCCCAGGCCAGGTCGCCGATGCGCTGAAAGCCGAACATCGAGTAGTAGATGTAGAACGGAATCATCTGCACGCCGGTGACGCTGTA